>Ga0181520_10001472_pt1 | contig 47627 bp, 35 predicted proteins | sample PEATcosm2014_Bin_29_FD_132451 | JGI IMG/M metagenome (GOLD analysis project Ga0181520, IMG submission 132451) | Peatland microbial communities from MTU Mesocosm Facility, Houghton, MI, USA - PEATcosm2014_Bin02_30_metaG | ecosystem: Environmental > Terrestrial > Soil > Wetlands > Peat | place... | reverse complement strand
CTCGGTGCTTGCCCCCGATTCTGCCGCCATCAATTTCAAATCGAAAAATGCGAGTTATACTCTATCCCGTGTAATATGTGATCGTTACAGCGAGCGACCCGGTTTTAGCCGGACACTACTGGAACAGCTTATGCCCATGCTGACGGCAGACTCCAATCAGCGCATCGTTGCCGGCGTGCGCTCCCACCTGCACGATAACCTGGGGATTCTTGAATCTCAGCTCAAACGCGAACATGATTCGCCTCTCGGGATGGTGCCTTGCGTTGAATGAAGTTGAGGATCTCGTCTGTCGCCCGGCTCGCGCCCCCTGCTGCCCGCAACGACTCGCCCATCTTCGCGGAGCGCTCTCGAAAAGACGACTCCTGGAGCACGTGCCCGGCATGGGCGCGCAGCGAATCAGCAGTGGCCCGACTGCGATGCAGCATGACACCCGCACCGACAGCCTCCACTTGTCCAGCGACGACAAAGTGATCGGCGGCCGCTGGCAACACGACCATGGGAACACCGCAGAGCATCGCCTCATGCGCGCTATTGATGCCGCCGTGCGTAATAAAGAGCGCTGATCGGCTCAACACGTCAAGCTGCGGCACGTAGCGATGCACAAAGACATTGCTGGGGATGATGCCCAATTCCGAGGCGTCGACGCGATGGCCGATGGCCATGACAATCTGATAGGGCGATTCGCAGAATGCTTCAAAGCACTCCTTGTACAAGGCGATTTCCTCGTTGTACATCGTGCCCATGGCAATGAGGATCACCGGAGCGCTGAGTACGGAAAGGTCGAAGTCCGAAGCAGCATCGCCGCCCTCCACCCGGATGCCGGAAGTGGGGCCGACAAATCTATAACTTCCATCGAATGTTTCCGCGCCTATTTGAAATTCGCGCGAAGTGAAGACAATGTTCATTTCCTGCGGATTGCCGAGATAATCGATCACGCCAGGACTGCGTGTTCCGTAGCGACGATCGACACGGCGCGCAATGGCAAAGTAATGGTTCAACTCCACAAGCCCTTCGCACGCGGATTCAGCGGATGCATACAGATGTGCCGCCAGTCGGTCGACGGAGATGAGCCTCTTGTTCATGGCAAACATGGAGCAAAGCGTGATGGTTGGCAAAGAGAGAATCTGTGCAAGCAGGTTTCCCCACAGTGCATGAGCCTCAACCAGTAGATAGTCCGGCGCCTCGCATTCGACCTGCTTGAGCAGCGACGGGAGCATTGCCTCAGCGGACGCGATCAGGCCCGACATGCCGCCGAGGATTCCGCCTCGGGCCAGATTGCGCTCAAATAGGCTGTGATCCCCGAGAGAACGGAACACCGCGCCGGTCTGTTCGATCTTGGCGCGAAACGGGTCCGTTGCAAAGTAAGCGACCCGCTCGCCTCTTCGCACGAGTTCCGCAATGAGAGGCAGCGAGGGGTTGATGTGCCCCGGCGCGGGATGCCCGATCATGCACACTGTCGCCATCAGACCTCGCTGCTCACTTTCTGGGAGGTGGAGTTCTGAGCAAACTCGAAGATTGCGTCTGCCGCAACCGCAGCACCGCCGCCACGTGAAAACACCCGGGCGACAGCACATGCACCGGCCTTGAACCGCGGTTCGCACAGCAGCGTCTCAGTAAGCTCGCGCAGGCGCGCGACAGTAATATCCGCGGGAGCGAGCCTTATGCCTGCGCCCACACGCTCAACCTGAGCGGCAACAAGATGCTGGTCGCCGTGCTGCGGAAACACCAGCAGCGGAACTCCGTGAGCCAATGCCTCGCTCACGCTGTTCATGCCTCCATGACTGATGAAGAGAGATGCCTGCATGAGAACTGCGAGTTGCGGCACGTAATCGCAAAGTTGAATATTGTGCGGAACAGGATCCAGAGTCGCTCGGCGGACCCTGCTGCCAATGGAGATAAGGACGCGAAACGGCGCACCAGCATAGGCCTGAATGCAGGTGCGATAAAAGTCGGGCAGATCGTTGAAGATGGTGCCCATCGATATGTAGATCAGCGGTTCATCTCCGGGGGGCAGAGTCGCATTCGCAGTAGACTCATGCCGCTCAAACTCGAGCATGGGGCCAACAAATCTGTAGTCCGCGCCAAAGCTGTCGCCTTCCGGATGGAATTCCCGCGCCGTAAACAGCAGATTCAGTTCCTGACGGTTGGAGAAGAATTCGACGATGTTGGGACTGAGCGTTCCAAAGCGACGATCGATGCGTCGCGATGTCTCAATGTACGTGTTCAATGCATCGATACCGGCGAGCAGAACCGGCTTAGGCGCCTGGCCATAGGCTAGCTGCACCATCTGTTCGACGGTCACGGCGCGGTCGTTGGGCACGAAGACCGAAGCCATGCATACGGCTGGAATGTGGAGAATCTGTTGCACAAGATTGCCCCACACGCACATGGAGTCGATCAGAAGATAGTCCGGATTCGCATCCGCCACTTCATCGATCAAGCGTGGCAGAAGATGCTCGGCGAGTGTCATCTCCCACGCCATGACCGAATGCAGACCGCCAGTGTGAGCGCCGGGTGTGAAGATCTCCGTGTCGCCGTAACGCGCGAATTCCGCTCCTGCCGCAATCACATTGGGGCGAAAGGGATCGGTTGCGTAATAGACAATCTTTTCTCCGCGACGAACCAATTCGGCGACCAACGGATAAGTGGCATTCATGTGCCCGTGCTCGGGCAAATTCAATTCGACAACCTCTCCCACACGCGATCCTTTCCGAGACTATGCTTCAGCAAACTCAACCCTGGTGACGACTGGTTCCAGTTGACGCAGACTCTGCTCCATGACCGAGGCCAACCGGTGCACATGCGGAGGACGCAGCAGCGAAAGATGTTCGCCGGGCACGTCGACGACTTCAACATCCCCTGCAGCGCCCCAGCCCCAGGACCTGTCATTGACAAGCTCGGGGCGATGCCCCGGCGTGTGTTCAGTGCGATACAAATAATTGCGGGCGGCGATCCGCTTTGTGGGAATGCTGTAGCGGACCGCAGCGTGCGCCTTGAAGAGTGACAGTGTGTGCTCAAGGCCATCGACGCCGGCCTGCTCAGGAAACACGCCGGCAGCAATAAGTGCGTTGCGGAAGAACTCCATCTGCGCAGCGTGATCGAGGCCGGCCAGCGCTTCTTCCTCGACATTCAGCGCAGGATTCAGCAATTGCGCAATCCGTGTGGAGAGCTGAGCAATCCAGCGCGCATCGGTCCAATCGCCGCGTCCAGCAATATCTTCGGGCGCGGGGACTGGAGTGTCGACGATGCCGAGGAATGCAACTTCTTGGCCGTCAAGTTCCAGACGATGCGCCATTTCAAAGGCCACCCATCCGCCGAGCGAGTGTCCAGCGAGTTGATAGGGCCCCACGGGCTGCACGCCGCGAATGGCTTGAAGATAGAAATCCGCCATTGCCTCGACCGATGTGTGCGGCTCGGCCTCGCCATCCATGCCCCGACCTTGCAAGCCATAGAAAGGCTGTTCGTTGCCAAGCTCATGTGCGAGATTGTGCAGATAGATCGCGTTGCCTCCCGCACCTGGCACGCAAAAAAGCGGAGGATGCGTTCCTCTTGGCTGAATGGGAACGAGCGCAGAGCTGCTCATGGCGGAAGAACCTGCGCGCAACCAATCCGCCATTGTGGCTATGGTTGCGTAACGAAGAACGGCGGCCAACGGGAGCTTGCATTGAAACTCATGGCCGACGCGCGCAACGAGACGAACTGCCAGAAGTGAATGGCCGCCGCACTCGAAGAAATTGTCGTGGATTCCAATCGGAGCGCCAGGGAGCAGATCCTCCCATATGGCTTTGAGGCGCACTTCGAGGCTGTCGCGCGGTGGCGCGTCCGCGCGGAGTTTTCTTTCGCTTTGCGGCGCAGGAAGCGCACGGCGATCGACTTTTCCATTCGCGGTGAGGGGCAGTCTATCTAGAAAGACAAACCATTGCGGAACCATGTAGTCCGGCAATTTGGCTTCGAGTGCTTTGCGCAGAGTATTTTCAGAGGCAGTAGCCACCAGATGCGCGGTCAGCGCCTCCCCGTAAACGCCGACCGCGCACTCCCGCACACCCCGCTGCTCGCGGAGCACAGATTCAATTTCTCCTGGCTCGATGCGATAGCCGCGCAGTTTGATTTGCATGTCCGCGCGGCCGAGGAATTCCAATTGGCCGTCGGCGCGCCAACGCGCCCGATCGCCGGAGCGATACATGCGCGCGCCCGCTTGGGTGCTGAAAGGATCGGGCACAAAGTGCTGGGCAGTTAAGTCCTCGCGATTCAAATAACCGAGAGCGACACCCGCGCCGCCAATTGCGAACTCGCCTGCAACACCGCGAGGGGCAAGCTGACCATTAGCGTCAAGAATGTACAGCGTGGTGTTGGCAATTGGCTTGCCGATGGGAACGATAGCGCTTTCTTGAGGATCGGGGGCACCATCGTAGTCGTAGATGGCACAGCCGACGACGGTCTCCGTAGGCCCGTATTCATTAACGATGCGCGTGCCAGGCGCATGACGGACCCATTTCTCAAGGATGTCCCGATGCAGCGCTTCACCACCGACAACGAATGCGCGTGTGCATCCATATGCATCCTCGTCCGCAAGCAGATGGCCGAGCATCTCGAGTTGCGCGGGTGTGATCTTGACGAGGCTGAAGCCTTTGCGGGCGCGGAACAGCGCCGCCAACTCTTCCATGGTGTCTTCTTCCGGCAGAAGAACGACGCGTGCGCCGGCAAGCAGCGGTGAGAACAAGCTGGTAACAGTTGCGTCAAAGGCGAAGGATGTGTTGACCGGCGCGCCAAATCCTTCGCTTACCCGATAGGCGCCAAGACACCATGTCAAGTAATTGGCCAGGCCCGATCGCGTGACGATGGCGCCTTTGGGCCGGCCTGTCGATCCCGAGGTGTAGAGGATGTAGGTGACGTCGGTCGCAGTGAATGTCAGTTGCAGATTCCTGTCGTCTTCCTCGGTGCTGAAGGCGGACAGCGCAATGGTCGCGATTTCATCTGACGAAGCAAAAGGAAGGCGCGAGGCGTCGTGCAGAATCAGATCGATGTTTGCATCGGCGGCGATGAACGCAAGCCGCTCCGCCGGATAGGATGGATCCAGCGGAACATAGGCCGCTCCGGCTTTCAACGCGGCGAGCGCGGCAACGACCATTTCAATCGAACGGCGCGCGCAGATCCCAACGCGAACCGACCCGCCGGCGCGCAGTTTGCGGGCAAGCCGGTTGCTGCGTCGATTGAGTTCCGCATAAGTGATTTCCTTAACGGTGCCTCTATCGCTTGCAAACACTTCCAGTGCAATTGAATCCGGCGTTTGCTCAACTTTCTGCTCAAAGAGCGAGACGACGTCACTTTCGGACAAGTCAGAAGCCGGGCCGGTTCCTGCCTTGATAAGAGCGGCGCGATCGTCGGAAGTCAGCAGAGGCAGATCGGCAATGCTCCGATCGGGATTGTCAACAATGGCTTCGAGAAGATGAACGAAACAGTTTGCCATGGACCGCACTGTCTCTGCCTTGAAGAGATCGGTGTTGTACTTGAAGCACGCGGTGATAGTCCGCTTCTCTTCCGTGCAATGAAGGCTGAGATCGAACTGGCCCTCCTCTTCCACCAGATCGAACGGCTCGATGCTTAAAGAACTGCTTCCCGATGCGCCTCTGCGGAAGGCTGCAGGAGGCTGATTCAACGCGAAGTCGGTTTGAAAGACAGGCAGGCGGCTTGGCTCGCGGCGCTTCATCACGGCTTCTACCACAGCGGAGAACGGCAATTCGCGATGTGCAATGGCTTCAAGAAGAGTTTCGCGTATCTGCGCAAGTACATCTGTGAAAGGAGGATTGCCGGTGAGATTGGCGCGAATGGAAACGGGATTAATGAAATATCCGAAGACTCCCTCGAAACCATTTGGCCGCACGGATGTTGCCAGTCCGGTGATGACATCGCGTTGGCCGCTCCATCGCGACAGCAATACTTGATAGGCAGCGAGCAGCAGTGTGAAGAGCGTAACTTTGCGTTCACGCGCGACATTGCGTAAGGAGGATGTAAGTTCGGCAGCGATAACAACCGTCTCCGCGGCGCCGGTAAAAGTGAACACGAGGGGTCTCTGCTTGTCGAGAGCCAGTTCCAGCACAGGAAGCTCGCCGGCAAGAATGTTGCGCCAGTATTCTCTCTGTCGCTCGCCTTCTTCGCTGTCGAGTAACTCGTGTTGGCGCTGCGCGAATTCAGCGTATGAGTGATTCAGCGGCGGGAGTTGAAGCGCGCGTCCGGCGGCAATCGCCTCGTAGAGTTGGATTATTTCATTGAGCAACATTCCGCAGGATTGCAAATCGCAGAGAATGTGATGGAACCCTAACAGCAGCACGTGCCGGGATAGCGATTGAGAGTATAGGGCGACGCGCCAGGCAGGCCTGGAGGATAGATCGAAGGGCTCGGCGTAGGATTCCTTGACCTGCGCAGTCAGCGTCTCTTCCGTGAGCTGCCGCGCATCGCAATAGCGGAAAACGATTTGAGCTTCAGGCAACACATTCGCCTCTACCTGGCCGGAATCGCCCTCGTGAAATACGGTTCGCAATGCCGGATGTCGCCCGGATAGCATTGACAATGTTTTCGCGAGCAGCACCGGCTCGATTGCGCCTTCAATTCCGATTGCAACACCAACGTTATAGGCTGCGCTTTGCGGGCTGCTGCGATGCAAAAACCAGAGTGCCGCCTGGCCAGGGGACACAACCTGTTCGCTCGGCAGGGTCGTGCTTGCGTGCCGCGGTGGAAGATCGGGTGCGGAAGTCAATAGCGCAATTCGATTGGCGAGCGTGGCAATGTCTGCTCCTGAAACGAACTCGTTGAGGTCGATCGCTACTTTCAATTCGCGCTGGATTGCGCCCATAAGTTCCTGGCTCATGAGCGAGTCAACGCCGAGTGCTATGAACGTAGCATCGACCGGTGGCAGCGCCGTCAATCCAAGTACAAACCGAACCTGTTCTCGGAGCCACTGAGTGATCGATGCGGCATCAGCGGACGCCTCGAGTGTGAGCGACCTTTCCTGAGCTCGATTCGCAAGGTCTCGCGGCAAACAGTCAACAGGATCGGCCGCCGGCGCGAACGGCGCACGCTCCAACGCCCAGAATCGCACCCGTTGAAATCTGTAAGTGGGCAGCGATATTCGGTGGCGCAGTTCCAAGTAGGGCTTTTCAAAGCTCATCCAATCAAGGTTTGCTCCGCGAAGAAAATGCGCGGCACATCCTTCAAGAAATCGACGATCTTGTGATTTTGGTTTTCCATTTGGTGGCATTGCAACACGGTCCGCTGTATGCGCCAGAACGCGGGGTGCGGTCGCCAGCAACGTGCGGGCCTCGGCAATCGACTCCACGATAATGGCGACTCGATGCGGAAATTGCGCGCGGCCTATATTCAATGTGAAGCAGACATCGGCCAACGCGGCGCAGGGATTCGAGTCAAACCAACACTGGATTGCATCTATCTGGGCCTCCAGTGCGGGCGCCGTTTTGGCGCTGAGGGTGAGCAAGTGGCAGGATCTGTCGCCGCCTTGTGAAGCAGTCGGGTTCAGCGGCGGCTCTTCAAGCACCACATGCGCGTTGATACCGCTGATGCCAAAGGAACTGACGCCGGCGATCCGCCGAGTGCCTGGCATCGCACTCACTTGCCGGGGCCACGATTCGCGCTGCACTGGCACACGCACGGGAATTTCTGCCCAGTCGATGTGGGGACTGGGCGTTTCCAAATGCAGATGTGGAGGAATCTCACCATGCTCAAAGATCAGCGCGACTTTAATGAGACCTGCGATGCCGGCTGCCGCTTCAAGATGACCGATGTTTGTCTTGACCGAGCCAACAGGCAGGGGCTGCGTGCGGCCTGCAAAAACGCGGGCCAGTGCATTCACTTCAATCGGATCCCCAAGGGATGTTCCGGTTCCGTGAGCTTCAACATAGCCGACTTCATCGGGTGCGACTGCGGCGGCTGCCAGCGCGCGGCGAACAACCCTTTCCTGCGCATGACCATTGGGCACAGTGAGCCCGGCGCTGGGCCCGTCATGATTGACCGCCGAGCCGCGAATCACAGCAAGAATGCGCTCTCTTGAATTGAGCGCATCGGAGAGCCTGCGCAGGACAACCACACCGCACCCTTCGCCGCGTCCGTAGCCGTTGGCGCTCGCATCGAATGTCTTGCTGCGACCGTCGGGAGCGAGAGCGCGAAGCTTGGCAAGCATGAGCGGCGTAGCGGGATCGAGAATCAGGTTGACACCGCCCGCCAGCGCCAGGTCGCACTCGCGTTGCCGCAAGGCTTGGCAGGCAAGATGAACCGCAACCAGAGACGACGAGCACGCCGTAGCCGAAGCCATTGCCGGCCCCTGCAATCCGAGAAAGTAAGCGACGCGCCCGGCGATAAAGCTCAGGTCGCTGCCAGCAAGCATGTAAGGATCTACTGCATCCGACGTAAGACGATGTGCCTGGCGAAATGCATAGTCGCCGTTCATCACCCCCGCAAAGACGCCGGCCGAGGTGCCGTGCAGCGAGTCGGGCGCGATGCCGGCGTCTTCCAGAGCCTCCCAGCTTACCTCGAGCATGATGCGCTGCTGCGGATCGAGGCGGAGCGCCTCGCGCGGCGAGATGCCGAAGAAAGCTGCATCGAAGCCTTCCACATCGTTGAGAAACGCACCTTCGCGGACATACATTTTTCCTGGAGCATCGGGATCGGAATCATAGAGATCGTCCCGGTCCCAACGGTTGGCGGGCACGGGAACAATGGCATCGACACCATCGCGCAGCAGTTCCCAAAAACGAGCGGGTGAATCGGCGCCGGGAAAACGGCAGCCCATGCCGACGATTGCGATCGGCCCTCGGGCCGCTTCTTCTGCAGCCTGCAAGCGCGCCCGCAGAGAGCGGATAGACAGAAGAGCGTCTTTGAGCAGCTCGGTTTGATCAGCGGCCATGACTTCCACCTTCCGCCATTTCTTCAACCAGGAGCTGCGCCAGATCGTCGCTTGTCATTGCTTCAAGCGCGGCGCGCTCATGGGCTTCGTCCCACAGATCGGCGCCAACAGCGGGTGGCTTCACGAGAGGCGCGGCCACAGGAGCGACAACATCGCGCAGGAAGCGCGCCAGGCTTGCGATGTCGGGATAATCGAATGCCAGAGTCGCAGGAAGAGGCACTTGTAACTCCTCCTGCAAGCGGTTGCGAAACTCAACGGCGGTCAATGAGTCCATTCCCATTTCAAACAGAGGACGCTCCACGCGCACATCGGTATCATTCTTAAAACCAAGCACGCGCGCCAGAATACGCCGAAGGTAGCTGTTTAGAACCGCGCTAGCTTCGGACGGCTGTGCGGCAGAAAGAAGGGCCAGGATATCTTCGGTCCGAGACGTTGAAGACTCCGGAGCCATGGGAGAGAGCCGCGTGCGCATACGCGCGGGCAGCTGAGCGACATATCTTTCCCATTGCGCTGGGAAGATACCGATCTGTGCCGGAAGGTGAGCGCCCGCGCATACAGCCGACAAGATATTCAACCCGGCTGCAAATGGGATAGTCCCAACACCCTGCGCCTTCAGCCGATCAACAACCTCGGGGTGAGCTGCCATGCCTGAGCCGCCCCATGCGCCCCAGTTGAGGCTGATGGCGGGCAGCCCGAGCGAGCGGCGATGATGGGCCAGTGCATCGAGAAAGCCATTGGCAGCAGCATAGTTTGACTGACCGGCCGAACCGATGAGCGATGCAGCCGAAGAATAGAGCACGAAGAAATCCAAAGGTAGCGATTCAGTGTGCTTGTGCAGATTCCAGGCGCCGGCAAGTTTTGCTGCCATCACGCGGCGAAAGCCTGAAGGCGATTGATTGGGAAGCAGCGCATCCTCAGTAACTCCTGCGGCGTGAATCACTCCGCGGAGCATCGGCAGCGCGGCCAACGTTTCATGAAAGAGGCGATCGACTTGATCGGTATGCGCAAGATCGCACGCGGTGACGAAGACGGTTGCGCCCATTGCGCGAAGCGCGTCGATTGCGGCAGAGTCGATAGCGCTGCGGCTGGTGAGTACAAGGTTCCGCGCGCCATCGCGAATCAAGCGTTTGGCCGCGGCGATACCCAAGCTGCCGAGTCCGCCGGTAACGAGGTAAGTGGCGCCGGCGTTGAGCGAACTCGGCGATTCAAGCGGCACCTTGAGCGGCTCGATGCGCGACACCAGGCGCTGGCCTCCGCGCAGGGCAATGCGCAATTCGTCGCCGCCACAGAACAATTCCTCTGCCAGTTCCGCGACCTCACGGTTCGTTGGATTGGGATCGAGATCGATGACGGAGACCTGCAACTCAGGATGCTCGATAGCAATACAAAGTGCGAGTGCAGCCGCTGGCGTCTGCCATGGATCAACGGTAACTGCCCCCGCTGCCTGCCCGCCTCGCGTGATCAGACGGAGCACGGAGCCGGATTGCAGTGCAACCTTCGCTTTGGCCACGGCCAACGCCACACCGCAACCTGCGAGATCGGCCACTGCGAATCGCTCGTCCGCGCCGGGAAGGATTACAACACCGACCCAAGCGTCTTGTGAAAGAAGACGGGCGATTTCCGCAGGCGAACCCACTGCCAGCTCGAAATGGCTGTCATCAACGCGCCGATACTCCGGACCCGGATAAACCAGCGCTGCGCTCTGGCCCATCAATGACAAGTGCACCGCCAGTGAGGTTGGCAACTCGCCTATCCCGGCAAACAGCAGCCATTTCCTGTCGTCGTGTATTTGCAGCGCTAGGCGCGGCTGCGCGATCCATGTCTCGCGAATCAAAGCGCTCTCCTGGTCGAAAGCGTCCGAGTTATGCGGCTCAAGCCGTTGCAGAGCAAGCCCGTCGAGTTCGACGAGCGTTCGGCCAGTCTCATCGAACAAAAGCAAATCAGCTTCAAGTCGGGCGTCACCGGGTTTTCCACGAAGAACAGCCCGACATTGAGTCGCTCTGTCCACACGTCTCATCATTGAGAACCGTTTCACTGCAACCGGGAGATAACCGTGCTTTGTCTCGCCCTGAGCCACTGCAGCCAGTTGCAGCGCAGCATCGAGCATGGCAGGGTGAATGCCGTAACCATGAACCGAAGCGTCTTCGGGAAGACGGATGCTTCCAACAGCTTCGGACTCGCCACTTGCAATTTCGGTGAGCAAGCGAAATGCCGGTCCATATTCAAGGCCCATTTCATGCATCGCAGCAAAGTGGTTCTGCGCGGTAACTGTGCGATGAAATGTGGCCGAGGCACGGTTTCGCGAAGCATCTTCTTCTGCAATGAAAATGGATGCAGGCTGAGGGCAGATGGAGGCGTGCACATGCTGGATCCAGTCTCCATCTTGTGCGCGACTGAACATTTCAACGTTTGCCCCCTCTCCATTTCGTGTGAGCACGGTTTGGATTTCACATGGCTCCCGGTTCAAGCGAAGCGGCGAAACAAAATGGACTTCTTCGACGGCCACGGGGTTTCCAAATATTTGTTCACCGGCCTCTCTCGCCATCTCAAGCCAGGCTGCAGCGGGCATCATGACGGAAGCGCGAACGATATGATCGGCCAAATAGGCAGGCGCGTGGTCGGAGACGCTGTTTTGCCAAAGAGTAACGCTGCTACGAGTGGAAGGCGCAGGCGCAACATCGATTCGTGTTCCGAGCAGAGGATGATAAACGGACGCTTCATTGCTCTCGCCGGAGAAGTGGCGCTCGTCGGCATCCGATGAGTCATCCAATCGAGCGTTATCTAACTGATCGAACCAATACCTCCGACGCTGCCAGGGATAATGCGGCAGAGGCACAACGACTGCAGGATGCGGATAAACAGCACGCCATTTTACGGGCTTCCCTTGCGTGTAAAGGCTGGCGAGCGTCTCGTAGACGCAGCGCAACTCGTCTTCCCTTCCCTTGCGCAAGCTGGAAAGCGCCACCACGGAAGTGCGCGCTCGCGATCTGGCGGTTTGCAGAATCGATGACGAGAGCACGGGGTGCGGACTGACCTCAAGAAAAGTGTCGCAGCCCATTTGAAACAGTTCGTTGGTGGCTTGTGTAAAGAGGAACGGCTCACGCAGGTTCCTGCCCCAATAGACGGCATCGAAGCTCTCACCAGACTGCAGTTTTCCCGTGACGGTAGAGATAATTTGAATTTGAGCTTGGCAAGGTTGCAAATCGGCAAGCTGCGCTACAAGTTCCTCGCGCAGAGGATCCATCTGCGGCGAGTGGAAGGCAATGTCGACTCGAGCAACCTCACGGCAAAGGATCCCGCGTCCGTTCATCTCCTGCATTAGTTGAGCGATCGCCTCAGGCGTGCCTGAAACCACGCTAGAAGAGGGGCTGTTTGTGCCTGCAATCGATAAGTGCGGCAAGAGATAGTGAACGGCCTGCTCGGCTTCAGCCAGACTGAGACCCACCACAGCGGTCTTCCCACAACCGGCCACGCTTTTCATCAAGCGGCTGCGCTGCACAACGATGCGCAATGCCTCTTTGAGGCTGTGCACGCCGGTGAAATGCGCCGCCGCGGCCTCGCCGAGGCTGTGGCCGACAACACAATCCGGAACCATTCCCCATGATCGCCATAGTTCGCCCAAAGCAGCCTGCACGGCAAAGATGGCCGGCTGAACAACGGGAGTGTTGCTGCTCTCAAGTCCGTCATTGAGAATCGCCGAGCGAAGAGACCATCCGCGTTGCTCCAATAACAGTTCTTCGCACTCATCGATGACTTTGTGAAAGACAGGCTCGCATTCATCGAGTTCTCGTCCCATGCCTTGCCAGTGCGATCCCTGCCCTGAAAAGACAAATGCCATGCGGCCAGCGCGGGAACTCGGAGCAGCCCTCCGCGCGGACGAGAGCAATGCTTCTGCCAATTCATCTCTGCTTGCACCAACCGCGGCGATCCGCATTCCAAGATGAGATCGTCTTTGAGCGGCCGCTGCGCAAACTGCTTTCGTATCGGGTTGAGATTTCGCAATCAACTCTGCATAGCGCGCAGTGATTTCGCTGAGGGCCTCGGAGTCCGCGGCCGATACAGGAAGGATATATGCAGGCCGAATTGGCGCAGACGTGGCTGGCAAGAGAGTCTGCGGCGCCTGTACCAGAACAACATGTGTGTTCGTGCCGCCAAAACCAAATCCACTTACGCCGGCGAGAGCGGGTCCGCCGGTTAAGTTTGCAGGCCAGGACTCAAGATTTTGCGCTACGCGAAAGGGCGTGCCCGCAAAAGGAATCATGGGATTCAGCGCTTGAAAATGCGCCGTGGCGGGAATCTTCCGGTTGCGCATGCAGAGAACGGTCTTGATGATAGCACCGACACCGGCTGCAGCTTCGCTGTGGCCCACGTTGGACTTTAACGATCCAACCAGGCACTCCTGCTGCGGCAGACGGCCTGCGCCGAGAACATCGAGCAACGCCTGCGCCTCAACCGGGTCGCCCAATGGTGTACCGGTTCCATGCAATTCGACATACTGCACCGCCGACGCTGACACTCCCGCGCGGCGATAGGCCTCGGCCAGTACTGCGCGCTGCGCCTCGCCGTTTGGCGCCATGATGCCGTTGCTGCGGCCATCGTGATTTACGGCACTGCCGCGAATCACCGCCAACACTGGATCGCTGTCGCGTAGCGCCGCGGAAAGTCGCTTGAGCACCACAATGCCTGCGCCGTCGCTGCGCACAATGCCGTCGGCGGCAGCATCGAATGTGCGACACACTCCTGCCGGAGACAGCGCTCCAGAGCGCGCGAAAAAGACATTGCTCTTGGCCATCAGGTTAATGCTCACGCCCCCTGCAAGCGCCAGAGTGCTCTCGCCGCTGCGCAGGCTTTCGCAGGCCAGGTGCACTGCCACCAAAGAGCCCGAACAAGCTGTGTCAAGCGCAACGCTTGGCCCATGCAGGTCGAGAAAATAAGAAAGGCGATTAGCAACCAAGCTGTTCGCTGTGCCTGCTCCCGAATAGATTTCCGCGCGGCGCAAATCGCTGAACAGCAGATGATCGTAGTCGTTGGTGAGCGTCGCCATAAACACACCGGTGCGACTTCCTGCGAGCGCATCGGGAGGTATGCCGGCATCTTCAAGAGCTTCCCAAGCAATCTCAAGCAGTATGCGCTGACGGGGATCGACATGCGGCGCCTCCCGAGGCGAGATACCAAAGAAAGCCGCATCCATGCGATCCAGATCCTTGAGGAAACCGCCGCGACGCGTGGGCAGCTTGCCAGCTTTGGATACATCGCCATCGTATAAGCCATCGGTGTTCCAGCGGTTCTCTGGAACATCGGTGATGGCATCGGCGCCGCTCAGCAGGATTTGCCACAGCGCGTCGGGGTCAGCAGCGCCCGGGTAACGGCAGCTCATGCCCAAGATGGCAATCGGCTCTACCTGCCTGCCCCGCTCCTCGTCGAGTTGGCTCTGCAACGTGCGCAACGCTGCCAGGGCTTGCTTGACCAGCGAGGCTTCGGGCACCGTGCCTGGAGGCAAACTGCTCATTGAGCGCCTCCCATCAAGTTCAGCCGCGCTAATTCCTCATGCAAGAGTGCTGCTGCGTCTGCTTCCGTTAAATGCGCGATGCCATCCAGGTTTGGCATCATCGGCCATCCATCGCGCTCCTTATGCGCACTGGCGCCATCTTCCTTATCCTTCGCAAAGCAGTGACGCGCGAGCGATGCAACTGTGGAGAATTGCCACGCAATTGTCGGCGACACCGCTTTACCCAACCATGCGCAAAGGTGACCCGCCAATTCGACAGCCATCAACGATGTCACACCATATTCTGAGAAAGGAATACCCCGCAGAATGATTCTCTCGTCCACTTCAAGCGTTGCTGCAAGCCATTCTGCAATGCGCTCTTCCAATGCGCGTGCGCTGGTCACGACCTTAGAAATATCGAGCGAGGCAAGCCGCATCCGCTCAGGCGCGGCGACTACCGTGTTGCGCTCGCGCGAAACTCGCTTGAGCACTTTGCCCGTAGGTCCTTTGGGCAACTCGGCTAGATATTCAATCTGCGCCGGTATCTTGTAGTCTGCCAGGCGCTCGCTGCAAAAGCCCAACAGATCCTCGGCTGCAACCGGCTCGCCGCGCGGCACCACGGCTGCGCATACACGCTCACCGAGCACCATATCGGGACGTCCATAAACGGCAACTTCACGCACTGCAGAGTGCCCGCACAGCACTTGCTCCACTTCAACCGGATACACATTGGCGCCGCCTACGATGACCAGATCTTTGATCCTGTCTTCAATGCTGAGATAGCCTTCTCCATCGAGACGGCCAACGTCGCCGGTGTGCAGCCATCCATTGCGGATACAAGCCGCGGTTTCGTCCGGCTTTTGCCAATAACCAAGCATCACATTTGGCCCTCGCAGCAGGATCTCGCCGCGTTCGCCTGGATCGAGATGGCGCCCTGAACGCACATCCGCAATGGCGACTTCAACTCCCGGCACTGCGGTTCCAATGCTGCCGGGGCGGTAACGATGAATGTGGTTGTAGGTAGCGAAGGGAGAGCTTTCCGTAAGCCCATAGCCCTGGTGAATCACGAAACCAAAGCGCTGCTTCCAGCGATCCTCAACCTCGCGCGGAAGCGGCGCAGCAGCAGAGAAGAAATAGCGCAGCGAGCGCAGTTGCTCCGGAGCTGCGTGATCAAGCAGCAGCACGAAGCTTGTCGGAACGCCGAAGAACATGGTTGCCCGATCGCGCTGAATCGAGCGCAGAATCTCGTCCATCTCAAATCGACGATGAAGCACGACACATGCGCCCGCGGCCAATCCAGCGTTCAGAACGGCGTTGAGGCCAAAGCAGTGGGACATGGGTAGAAAGAGCAGCATGCGGTCGTCTGCAGTTATGCCCAGGCACTCGACCTTTGCCCTCATCACAAAGTCGATGTTGCCGTGCGACAGCGTCGCCCCCTTTGGCTCCCCTGTTGTGCCGGAAGTATAGATAATGGTCGCGGGGGCATCGGTTGGCATGGAGGCGATCTCCACGTCAGGCTCGGAGGCAAGCGCCCCGGCGAACGAACAATCGTTTTCAGCATCGCCCTCTGCAATCAGCACTTGCCGGACCTGCGGCAATCGGTGTTCGGCGGAGTAACTTGCGGCGCGCAGTTGCGCAGTGGTGACAAGAATCTCAGCGCCGCTGTCACGCAGCACTGACTGGAGTTCTACCGCAGTCAGTTTGGGATTCACGGGTACGGCGATGGCGCCAATCCGTACAGCCGCCAAAAAGGTGAGGACGAATGCGGGATGATTGGGCAGAAATAGAGCCACCCGATCTCCACGCTTCACACCCATTCCCCGCAGCGCGGCCGCCATGCAAGCAGACTGGTCCGCTAGAGCTCCATAGTTTATGGCTGCGCCTTCAAATAGAAGTGCGGCGCGCTCAGGGTGGAGCGACGCGCACCGCTCGACATGGTGGAAGATATTCATTGTCTGCTGCACATCTCCTGGCGCCGCTCTCCTCAGTAGTTCATCAAGCTTGCCGTGAGGCCCCCAACGCTCCGCAACACTTCGCCATGCAAACGGATGTCAGAGAGGATGGCGGCGATATGATCGTCGAGAAACTGCTCCTGGTCGTTCCACACAAACGGCTTGCCCTCGGATATCTCGCATCCGGTTGCGTTCTTTACGGCTTCGTAGAGGGACACCGTTGCGGGAGACAGAGTTTGACGCGCGTCGAAGTGGCCTTCTTCAAGATAGGTGCGGAGATCGACTGCCTGGATGCCGAAGATCAGCGACACCGCCAGATATTGCTCAAAGATATCGAGCGAGCGGCGAGCGAGATTCGCCGATCCGTAGCCGAGACTGTTGAGGTTCTGATTGAACTGTTCCGCGTGCGTAGGGAATCGATCGATCAGAGAATTCCCGTAAAACATCAGCATGGGCATGATTGAATTCGCCGCAAGCTGCAAGGCTTTCAGGCCCGTCGACACTTCTCGCGCCGGATTACCAACCAGCGATGGAGGCAATCCGTGATTGAACTGCGGCGCCACCAGCAGCGCAATCTGCACATCGAGATGTTTTGCGGCCATCCCCACAAGGTGGCGCAATCGATCCATGCCCGCGCCCACATAAGGGCCTAGGAAGTTGCCGCAGTGATAGGATGCATTGTTATCCACGTCGATGAGCGGATTGTCGGTGACTGAATTGGCCTCGACCTCGATATCGCGCGCAATCTGCCAGAAGCCGTCCACAAGCGGACCGAGATATTGAGGCAGGCAGCGAATGGAGTAGCGATCTTGGATGAGCTTGCCTTCGCGATGACTGGTGCCGCCATACATCTCATCGCGAATCATGCGGGACCCTTCAAGCAGAGCCATCGTCTGCTCGGCAGCCCATACCTGCCCCGTGTGCGGCTTATGGCGGTGAATGAAGGGATGAAACGATTGGTTCGAGGCATGCAAACCTTGCAGCATCAGTCCATGCGCACCCATGGCGAGCGCCAACAAGTTCCCCATCCGGTAGACGCAGTTGGCTGCAATGCCGGTCATCACCGAGGTTCCATTGATAAGCGCCAATCCCTCTTTGGCCTCCAGGGGAAGAGGATCGAGGCCGAGAAGAGAAAGTGCCGTAACAGAATCCATCTCGGCGCCCTGGAAATCTACCTTGAAGGCAGCATCGCGGCCCGTAATGCTGCCGGCGATGGAGGCAAGAGGAATAAGGTCTCCGCTGGCGCCGATGGAGCCGAATTCAAACACATGCGGCGTAACATCGGCATTGAGAAACACCTCAAATCGCTCCAGCAGCTTGAGCCGCACACCAGAGATGCCACGTGCCAGCGAATTGGCCCGGAGCAGCATGCCGGCGCGCACGTCCTGCTTGGGAATTCGCTCGCCACATGCGGACTTGTGTGACCAGATGAGATTGCGTTGCAACTCGGCAGCGGTATCGTTAGGCACGACGCGGTCTGCCATGCCCCCGAAACATGTCGTCACGCCGTAGATCGGCGTGTTTTTCTCAACTGCCTCGGCAATGAACCGGGAAGAAGCCTCAATTGCGCGCCGGGCCGACGGATCGTCCGTTAGTTGAATCCGAGCGCCCGCTGCAACTTCCGCAACATCGGCAATCGTGAGTCCTGTGCCGGTCAGAGTCAGTTTGGTTGCCGTGGTCGACATTGTCCCTCTCTATTTGGAATGCGCTTCGTTGTCGCGGATTTTGCTACTCAGCGATACCCCACACCTTAATCTGCAGTTCGCTCACCGCCTCCACCTGCATACCCGTCAAACCCACTTCCCGCAGTTGGCTCCGCACGTCTTCGATCGTGTAAGCCGCACACAACGAATTGAAGAAATCCTGCTTGACTAGCGGATGTCCTCGTCCCGCATACTTTTCCACCAGCGCTCGCGCGTCATCCGGATCGACCGGGCGAATGAGATCGACAACCATAATGGGTGCACCTGACAGCGCACATGCGCGAACCGTGTTCCACAAATCTGCCGGTTCAGCCAGATGATGCAAAAGACTATTCGCTACCACGGCATCGGCTCGACCTGCTTGCGTCACCGCATCGCGGAGATAACCGAGGCGCAATTCGATGCGTGCTTGGAGATTGCTTGCGTTTACATTACTGCGCCCTAATTCCAGCATCGCGGGCGATCCATCGATTCCGACGACACTTGCTTCTCGAAATGCGCGTGCAAATCGAATGGCAATATCCGCCGTGCCACATCCGAGATCGAACACTCGCCCGCTGCGAAATCCGTTGAAGTGCCGTTGGAACTCTTCAATCAGTGTCCTATTGATCTGTGAAAGATCGGCGGTACCATAGGCGTGCGCCTGCTCGGAATCGAGCATCAACTCCGGGTATTCAGGGACACGATTCAATTTAGTTGCCTCCTGCTCCGGTTCCGGCAAGAACCGCGTCCACCTGCTCCTCCGCGATGTCGGAGGGAAGATTCACGTTGACGTAACGGCCCCCTACCAGAAACGATTTCACGATGTGCCCATCGTCGATTGCGCACTGGATCAGGTCGGGTAACTCCTTCTCATTACGCGTTTGGTTGATGGGCGTACAGGCAATGTATTCCAGAATTCTGTTACTCATGAGAATGTTTCCCGTACCTTGATATCGATTGACCGGCCTGCGCGGCATTTCAACCAGGCGAAGGATGCGCCCACGCTGGTCTTCCAGCACGGCATAGGTCTTGCGCACTTCGTCGGGCGACTCCGGAACCGCAACCCCGCACAGCGCAAAGACTCCGTCCTCACGGTACTGCTCGATCATGGCCAGACGATTGGGCTCAAGCAGAACCTCATCGGCCAGGAAGAGCATGAAGTCCGAAGCGCCGAGAAACGGAGCAGCCGTCTCGATGGCATGTACCAGGCCGTGCTGTTCCTTCTGAATCGCGTACCGGACGCGCATGCCGGCGTAGCGATTTCCGTAGTAATTCACAATCTGCTCGGCAATGTAGCCGACAACGATCACCACTTCTTCCGGACCGATGCGCACGCAGTGATCCAGCGAGTGCTGAATCAGCGGCTTGCCACCAAATGGCAACATGCACTTGTTACTCTCGGCGGAGTGCTCCTCCATCCGCCTGCCGCGCCCGCCTGCAAGAATCAGGGCTTTCATCTGCCACTCCATTCTCTTTGTCGCAACCTGTTGTTCTGTTACCAGGACAGCTTCGCGCCTGCAGTCAGAAGCCTGTCCTGCGTCTTGACGCCCAGTGCGTCAATGATCCGATTGTCCTGATCGATCAACTGGTATCCCGGAGAAAAGCTGACGTGCTTGACAATGGGAACATCGAAGTTTGCATTGATCATTCCCTGGTGGCCGAGGTAGCTATTAAAGAACTTCATGTAGTTTCCACTCTGCGTTACGGTAAGCTTGTGCGGTAGCTCGAGGCTGTAGGCCTGCATGATCATTGCCCCTCCCCCTGAAGGCGAAGTAGTAGGCAATGCCAGCACCGCAGCATGAATAATGGGACTTGGAATGGAGAGCATACCGGCGGAGTTGAATTGGAACTCGCTGTAGCCAAGCGCGCCGACGAAGGATAGCTTCTGCTTGTTTCTTTTGAACGCCTCAACACCAAACGCGCCATACTCCGTGAAACGGTCGTTCATAAAGATCAGGGTAAACGTGTAGTCTTCGACACCTCCGATCAAGGAAGTGTGTTTTGTAATGTCAAAGTTGCCTTGCTCCCTGAGTAGATTCTGGGTCACATGGGCCGACCCCGCATTGAAGCCATAAGTAATGTTCTGCTTCTGCAGCCATCCCGTGCTGCGCGCGGTGAAGCGCCACTTGCGCAGACTGAAGTCAATTTTGCCGTTGAAGGTCGAGCCGGTGGTATTTCCCTGCGCATTGGTGTACGCCAGCGTGACGTCGACATGCCCCAGCCACTGACGCGGCATGGGCTTGAAGTCAAGGGAGTTCATCCGCCACCAATTGGCGAGATTCTGCCCGGCAGGTGCGGCGGCAGGCTGCTGCACTGCCGCAGCAGAAGCCGCCTGCGCGGCACAATGACTGGGCAGAATACCAAGGCACACTGCACAACAAACTTCAAGGCACAGACTTCGCTTTCTCGGCACGAGGTCTCCTTGCGATTGCACTTTCTCTTACATGAAACACTTCTTGCGATGGCCGCCACATCGCGGTTTTACCCACGCTTGACGAAGTCACTGGACAGTACTGACGGGTTCGGCAAGGCGACTCTGACCTATCGGTTGCATCCTGTTTTGCAAGCCGCGAATGCAGGACTCCGACACACTCCCTCACTCGCTGCTATTGGTTGCATTCAATCGTGCAGCCTGCATGTCAACGTGCGCACTCGGATCATTGGGCCTGAGCAGAGCGAACTATTGCGGCGGCCCAAAGTGTGGTGCGCTTTGAGCAGAAGCAGTTTGAATAAGGCTCGAGCACAACGGCCGGGTTGCGGCGGTTCCGCATTGCATCTTGCTCGGTAAAGAGAAGAACAGCAGTACGATTGTTTAGCGCTCATGCACCGTACTGAATCGCGCAGTCGAAGATACGTGCGCGCAGCACAAACAGGCGAAGCCAGTTCAATAGCCAGGATTACCCGGCAACTCCCACATGTTCTTCGACAGCGGGGCTGGTGAGCTTTTTTCCGCGAAGCGCTGCTATCGCATTTTCAACTCGCAGCTTCCCTTCGCCGACTCCCTCGCCTAACTTGGTTTTGATGCCACCGGCCACCTCGCCTGACTTGGCTTTGATCTTGCTCATCTCGAGCGCAACCTTGGCTTTTGCCTTGGAGAGTTGCAAATCGAGCACGCTTCCGCCGGTTGCAAGATGCTCCTGAACAACTTTTCCAACTACATAGGTTGAGATCCCTGCAGATGTTAGTGCTGATGAACCGCACCCGTGTTGAGAAACAGGTTGCCGACAGGGCACTCCTTCATTCCTTCGCGGGGGGTGAAGGGAAACCCGTAGCCATTCATGCGTACGACGTCTCGGATGTTGAGGGGTCTTCCGTCCGCCGACCAGGCGTCAAGCCGATAGATGTCCTTGGCATCCAGCCCAGTCGAAGCGCGCCTTCAAGTTAGAGCCAGGCGTTTCCCCGAGAGGCGCCAGATTGATCCAACCGCGTTCGACCGGCTTCCATTTGTTCTCGGAGAGGAGCACGGTGGAGCGAATATGAATCCAATTCTTCGATACGTTAACAAGGTCGATACAGCCGCAGAATGGTTCCTGCGAGGAAAGCCGAATGTCAGCGCCGTTCGGACTGTACTCGGCGCCCTGCCAGACCTCATCGCGCCGGCAACTGTTTGGCAACCAGCACGCAGCAAGCGCCAACATTCCTACCCATCGCATCCAGCGTGAAGGGAATCGACGCCGGGGATGCGTATCTTCCTTCAACATGCTCTCTCCATCTGCAAGTACGGCTTCATTACTTCTTCTGCGAGCCCGACGGCTCACCGGGATTCAGAATGATGGGTGTTGTGCTCCCGCCGCCGTTCATCACCACGATCTTTGCATTTGGTGAAGCCGCAAGATCCTTCACGGCTTCAATGCTCTTGTACTTCAGCAGGGATTCGGTGAGGGTGTTGTTGATGTGCCGTTGCTGCTCTTCAATTCCCTGAGCCTCAATCACCTTCCGGTCCGCTTCCAGTTTCGCGGTGTCGTTTACATACTTCATCTCTTCAAAGCCTTGCTGTTCCTCAATTTTGTGCTGGATAGCCTTGGAAACAGCGGCGGGCAATTCGATATCGGTAAACATGACGTCATCCAGAATGACATATCGCTTCCCTGCTTCTCTCTCGGCCTCGTCGAGCATTTCGTCCCGGACGGCGCCGAACTTCGATTCATACAGATCCTCGACCGAGTATTCGGCCACGACCTTGCGCAACGCAGTAGCCACCTCGGGGCAGCACGACGATGTTTGCGTAATCGGGACCGACGTCCTCATGGAGCCGCGCCAGGAGCCGGTCGGCGGGACGATAACGCACCATCATGCTCACCATGATGGGTAGGCCATCGTTCGAAAGCAAGGTAAGCGTCTGAGGAACGGTCTTGAAGCGAACGTCGTAGACCACCATCTTGTTCCATGGCCAGACGAATTGGGTACCCTCAAGATAAACCGCGTTGATCTCCGTACCGGTCCACCGGGACCACAGGACGCCGCGTTCGCCTGCATGAATGGTGACAAATAGCCGCGGGTAGAAAAAGACGACAAGGAACAGCGCAACCAGTAATGTCAAAAGCAGGACAACCGTTGAGAACCGCGCGGCCTTGCGTGCTGCCAGCCTTGCGGCTTCATTTGGGGCGCCCCCGGAATATGGCGTCGCTTTGACGCGCCTCGTCTGCGTGCGGACTCGTCCGGCTCAAGGTCCCTCTCTAATGGTCGACAGATGTAAGCCCGATCATCGACCGGAGCAGCAGTTGGCGGCTCCAAGCAGTACGCGAGTTAGGCCTTAACGATAGATCGGATCCGATGAGAAAAGATAGGGTGAATACTCTCCGCTTCCCGCTGCTCAACATCGCCTAGCCCAATCCCGGCCCATGCGGAGAGGTCGTAATCCGTAAGATACCCGGAAGGTTGTCCGTCGTAAAGTAAAAAATGTGGGGGCGGCCATTAAACTTCATCATGGGTGAAAAGGGTGTACAACGGCACATTCGGAAGGAGTCGGACGACCGCCCAACCGCGCTTCCGAGATTCTGCTGCAGCGCGAGGGATGGCTTTCCTGGCCCTACCCGCCTCGGGACTGTGGCGGAAGCAGGCCGGAATCTACTCTCGGCAGAAACCACGACGGTCCGGCGAAGACGCTTCATTGAGAGATTGCGATTTCTTCGCATGGTCCATGCGAATTTGAAAAGCAATGTATGCTCCTATGCAATCCAGTCACGCAGGGATTGTCCGAGGTGATCGACTGAAAGTGGTTCGATTGACTTTGGCAAAGAAAACTCGGGTGGTGCAACGATGTACGCCTCGGAAATGCTCTCAGCCACACAGACACATACAGTCGAGCGTTGATATTCCTCGTAGCGATTCGCCGCCAGCCACACGTAGAGCGCGAGCATCTGAGCATCTACGGCGCTACCAGCAAGATCATCGACCGCCGGCAACGGGTTGACCTGGTCGGGATTGTCAAACACCGCTACTGAGGTAAAGGGCTTGGGTTTGCTGCGCACCCCGAATTGGGCGGCCAAGAACGCGGGCCTGGCACGACGGAAAGCCTCTGAAGCTGCCCACTCTACAAACGAATTGCCAAAGATTACAGCCCCGTTCCCGGTCAGATAGAGTGAACGTAAAAACTCTTGCACGGCTGCGGCCGAAGCCAATTCCGGCGGACACCACGGAGCGACCTCGACTTTGCGCAGGCGATCGAACACCGCGTCGGCATCTGCCAGATCCTTGCGCATGGTGTTCATTTCATGCGAGAAATTCTGCCGATAGAGGTCCAGCCTTCCATAACTCAGCAAAACTCCGTCTTTGGTAGAAGCGCCGTCAGCATTCTGGGCGAGTATCGAATCAATCAGGCTTCTTCCCGCGTCCACTACCCAGGTATCCGCAGGCGAACCGGGGCCGCGTTTTCGAGCCTCATCGAGCAATCCATCTCCACGGACGCCAGCCGCCTGCGGCATTCCGTTCAGAAGGAAGTCCAGCACAGAATGGGCCTGTTGGGCGGAACCGAGGTCGAGGGCTACAGGCCTGCCTGTTCCCTGCCACCGCTTCCACAGCTGGTTCCGATCAAGGGGCAGAGAACGGGGCACATTGAGCAGAACCAATCGATTGCGTGAACGATTTGGCGCTTTGCCGGCAATCGACTCATGCCGATCCGCAGCGTCAAACACAGCCTGCACGGCCCGGCGCCATTCTTGAAAGTAGGGCGAACGCGCCAGTTGGGAGGAGTTCAGAATCGACTGTTCGGTGGTCGAGAACTCCCATTGCCGGACACCCATCTTTTCTTCCAGCTGCACCACATCGCGAAAGAGTCCGGCAGACTGCTCTGACGTGAGGCTCGCCACATAGCGAAGAAGCCTCTCGACAGACTGCCGCTCATTGGGGAATAGAAACACCCACTGACTCAGTTGCTGATTGACGAAGGGAAGAAACGTCAGCGGCAGGCGCTTCAGCAGACCCTTGTTCAAAGCGTCCTGGATATCCGGCGATGGCTTGTCGTCTGCTCGCATGGGTCTTTTTCAATCTCCCAATCTCTCCGCCATCAAATGCCGCGGTTCAGCCTTGAAACTCCACTAACCTTGTCCCTTGCACGCTCAGAGGGCGGCAGCCGAGCAAGTCCGCCAGGGTGGGGCAAAGATCGACGTGGCGAATGGGGCGCTCGACGATTTGCGGTCTGTCCACTGCTGTGCCCAGGGTCATCATCCAGGTGTCTCGGGTTGAGTCCACGTTGGCGCGGTGGTTGAAGAATCCATTTGTCGATGAACCATCCGGGTCGCGCCCAAACTCCGGCAGAATCACCATCGTAGTCTGGCCACGGTAATCGGGATTTGCTTCTACCTCCTGCCATAGTTGATAGGCGAGGCGGTCCGCTGTCCGTATGCCTGAAAGATGCATCGAATAAGCGCCAAAATGCGCCGCTTCCACGTCGGAAAACACCACCACCAGCACCCGTGGTGCAAACTTGCGCATGACTTCGCGGCTCATGAAAAAGGTGAGTTCGTCGCCGGAGGTAGGGCCGCCGCCACGCACGAAGCCGGCGATGGCGGCCTGAATGCTCGACCGCACCCTGGGGTCGAGCCGGTCGGCGGCGTCGAAGACATTCCAGCCTAACCCCTCGTAATTGCTGCCTTCCATCGCGCTCTCCAACTCGGACTCTACCTTGCTGCGGTCCGCCATGTTGGCCGTTCGACCGCCGCGAAGGGCATCGGCAACTGCCTGCAGCATCAATTGCTTGGGAAACACCACATTGGCGCCGTAAGCCGGCCCGTAATTCGAGTCAGAACTCGCGCCAATCAGGCTGGTAAGTGCCTTGTTGCTGGCCACAACCCAGGTGTCGCTGCGGTCCACCCCCAATCCCTTGCGATATTGCTCAAACAAGGTGGGCGAGGTCGGCGCCAGTTTGCCCCAGTCGTCGACGCGCTGCCAGTTGCCCGTCAGAATACTCGAGATCGCATTGAAGTGCGCCGTGACACCCTCGTTGCGGGCGTGACTATAAAAGAGCGACTTGGGAAGAAGATCGGTAGAAAGGTGCGGGATGTTTACCAACCCCTCGGGTGCGAACGTCTCATCGCGTCGCACGCCGCCAATCACGGCCACTACGATCTTGTGGCCCGAATTCGCGGTCGTGCGCACCTTCTCATTCGCACGTGCCCGCGGCAGTGCGAGTCCGGCCACCAGCATTCCGGCCGCACGCAAAAAAGTTCGCCTGCTTGCGTGCAGCAATGGCACGGGCTCTACAGGAAATGCACTGCCCATCTCGGCACCGGGGCAACGTCCTTCTTGCATTCTCAAACCTCGCAGGTGTGGCTTCCGTTTCCTTTCAAGCTTGCAACCGGCATCGCGCATCAAGGTTTTGCGGACGGCTGAGTCTTGGCTGAGTAGACGAACTGTTTTACTTCCGCTCTTTCCTTGTCGATTTCGGCCATGTGTTGCGTGCGGAGTTGCTGATAGATGGCAAGTTCCTTCTGAGCCTGGTCTTTCTGTCCAGAATGAACGTAGTCTTGTGACTGCGAGGCATAGGCCAGTCCCCGCAACTCATGCACTTCAAATCTGTTGTGAGCATGAGGAAGCAGGATTTCCAATTCGGCTGCAGCTTCAGGGAATCTGCCGGCGTCGAATTCCGCCACCGCGGCCTTGAACTGGCAGTCCAGTTTTGGATCCTGTTTCTGGTTGTCGGCGGCGTGAGTAAACGCGGCACAAACAGACAGCAGGCAACCTGCCAGAAGCAAGCAGGAAGTCTTCCACCGGAATCGGAACCTTTGGCCCACCATCACCTCCGCGTTCGTTGCCGTAGCAAAGTGAAGCGCAGAAAAGAAAGCCCCGAAAAGGCACCCGGCTGGCGTGCCGTTCCGGGGCGACTTCATACTACTCAGTAGTACAGCTCCAGAGCAAATTGAATCTGGCGCGGATCGTACGGATTGTCGCGCGTTCCGCCAATTTCTCCGAAAGCGCCCGTTTTGCCGTTGGGAACGGACAGGTAATTGCCGGAGTTGGGGATTGCGACAACGCCGTTACCGCCGAAGTTGGGAGCGTTGAAGTTTGGATGGTTCAGGATGTTGAAGGATTCGGCCCGGAATTGTGCCGACCACCGTTCGTTGATTTTTACCGCCTTGAAGGTTGAGAAGTCGAGCCGATGGAAGCCTGACCCCACGATCTGGCCGGGGTTGCCCCCCAGCACTGCAGGGCCTGTCGCGGCCTGGCAGCATTCCATCCTTGGCCAGCAAGTGGATGAATCCATTGCCGTTCAAGGAGGGAGGGTTGGCCGTCGAAGACAAGGTCCCGATGTCTTTACCGGTCTTCGGAATCAGGTATGTGGGAATGCCATTATTCAGGGCGCTCGGAACGAAGTTGGCCTGGCCGCCATTGGTTTCCTTGATGGCCCGAAGTAGTCCCAGCGGAGGCCGAGATTGAGGGTCAGCTTGGAACTTACCTTGAAGCCGTCCTGGATGCAGGTGGCCAGATACGTCTTGTAGTCGTAGGTGGTCATTCCCCCCGCGGGTAACAAGCGGCCACGTCGGCCACCTGCACCCGACCAACTTGTCGGTCCCAACACAGAATGGATCAGTCAGATCGTTCAAAACGCGCAGCGTCCGCTCCGGACCGCCTCTCTGTCCTAGTCCCGCCGCGCAAGAGGCGCTGGTTCTTGTTCGCCTCGCTCCGCGCCCTGCGTCGCAACGCCGAATTTGGGTTGAAAGGTCAAGCGCGTATCCCGGCTTCGGGACGAATTCTCTGGGGCTTGGGCATCGCTTCCGTGCTGGAAGGAAACGGCACGACCGCTGCGGATGAGTTAGAACCTGCCGTGGATTTGCTTCCAGAGTGGCAAGGGAGTTATGCGCGCCTCGGTGTGTTCTATTATCAAACGGGCCAGATTGCCAAAGCCAAGGAAGTGCTCGACCGCTTCAAAAGCTGCAGCCCCGCCGGCGCCCTTGACACAGCAAGGATTGAGCAAACCCTGGCGCAAGCTTCCCCTGCATCTTCACCGGCGAATGAGCCGATAGCCATGGCCAGCCGCCAGCAACTGTTGCGTTTCGCACTATCTCTCGCCGATAGGACACTCTGAGGGCGCGGCGGTTCCAACGGAGCCGCCGCGCGCAAGGTCTCAGGCTATTTCCGGCTCGGCGGCAGCAATCTCGAATTCAACATGCTGTGTACCGAGATAGGGGTGATGCGCCGTCAAGCGCACTGTTCCAGGCTGATCCTTTGCGCGGATCCAGACGGCTCCCGTGCCCCCGACCAGCGCAAATGGATTGTCTCCAATCAGCTCGGCAGGTCCTGAAAGCTCGAAGCGAATCGGGTCGGCGGCGAAGGGACGAACCGCGCCGAATTCATCTGTTACGCGCAGAACGACGCGCGTCGTATCGGCTTCATCGGCCATCAGCCTGGTGTCGTCGGGCAGCAGTGTAAATTTCTGATCGATCCCCTTGCCTGACATGGTCCGCGCGATGACCAGCTTGCCTTGAATGTAACCCTCGATGCGCAAATCTCCCCAGCCGGCGCGGATATTGCGCGCTTCGACTGAAAATGGCGGGTATTTCAGATGCTTGAACTCTTCGCGATCCGGGTCGGCTTCGGCAACCAGCTTGCCGTCAATAAAAAACTTCAAGCGATCGCAATTGGAGCAGACTACGGCCCTGGTGAAGCCGACGCTTTCATCCCCGCGAGCCCAGTGAAATGCCGGTACCAGGACGATTTCTTCGTCCGGGTCGCACTGAGATCGATAAAAGCCCGCCGCGGGTTTGGGCTCGCGGAAGATGTCAGTCACGCCGTGATAACAGATGCGGTCGCCCGATCCAAAGTTGCTGTGCGTGTTGTAGTCGAAGGCGCACCAACCGATGCCGCCGGCGTATTGGGGATCGGAGGCGAGCTGGTCGTGGATGCGGGCATGACGCAGTGTATGCTCCCGCAGCCGCTCAACGTTGTCGATGGTCTTGGTCGGGAATGTGTGGCCGACAAATTCCGTATTGAGATAGAGCGGATGGTTGGGTGCCTTGAGGGGAAATCCGAAGTCGTTCATGGTGAACACGTCTTCAAGGAACTCCGACTCCTGGAAGTAACGGATGCCGCCGGTTTGCCGCGTGGGATCCAGCTTGTGCGCCAAGGCATTGGTGCGCGTATAGAAATCGTGATTATCGCGCGACTCGTTGATGCGCACGCCCCACAAGATCACCGAGGGGTGGTTCCAGTCGCGCCGAATCATGCGCCCGACGTTATCCACAGAGATGTCCTGCCAGGCCTGATCGCCGATATGCTGCCAGCCGGGGATCTCTTCCAGCACCAGCAGGCCGATCTCGTCGCATGCATCAAGAAAATGGCGGGACTGCGGGTAATGCGAGGTGCGCACAATGTTGCATCGAAGATTTTTGCGCAGGATTATGGCATCCTGTCTCTGCACGCGCGCCGGCATCGCCTGACCCACCCAGGGAAATGTCTGGTGGCGATCGAGCCCCCTCAGCTTCACCACCGTTCCGTTCAGCGAGAATCCTTGCGGGGTGAAGCGCGCCTCGCGGAAGCCGATGCGGCGCGAGTCGTTGTCAAGCAGTTCTGCGCCGCGCAACAGGCGCACTTCGACTCGATAGAGTTTGGGGGATCGAAGACTCCAAAGCTCAACGGAACCCAGTCGATCGAGGTGCAGGGTGCGGGGCACATTCTCTGCATCCTCATCGGCCGGCAACGGCTGCGTGGCTTTGGCGACCAGTTTCTCGCCGTTGTAGAGGGATGCTTCCAGGACCAGCCCACTTTCCATGGTCTTGTTGGCGCTGTGCAAGAAGCATTGCACATCCACCGTCGGCTGGCCCGACAGCACGTCCTTCGGCTCCGCAAAAATATTGTCGAGGTGGATCGGGGACACCACCCGCAGGGAAACTTCGCGGTAGATTCCCCCAAAGGTCAGATAGTCGACCTCGTTGCCGAAGGGGGGAATGTCCGGCCGCTCCGAGCTATCCACTTCCACGGCCAGCACGTTGTCTCCGTCGAAGTTGACACCGGGCGTGAGCTCGAAGCTGAAGGGGGTAAACCCGCCTTTGCATTCGCCCAGGCGCACGCCGTTGAGCCAGACGGTAGAGGCGGTCATGACTCCTTCAAAATCCACAAAGATGCTGCGCCCTCTGGCGCTTGGGGGCAAGTGAAAATGGCGGCGGTAAATCGAGACAAACTCGTAGGACTTTTCGTCGAAGCTGTGCCAAGGAACACGCAGATTGGTATGGGGCACGGTGACGCGGGCAAAGAGGCTGTCATCGAACTCGCGGGCATGGGCTGCGGCCGTGGCTTTGGAACTGTATCGCCATTTCCGGTTGATGGGCAGCACCATGCGCCCAGTTGCGGAGGGGTAAGATTCAGCAGCATAGCCGGCGGCGGGCAAGGCCGGGGCGACCGAAGCAGCGGCCACCAGAGTACCAGTGGTCTTGATGAATTCACGACGATCCATATGGCTCCTTTGCCAGGAAACAGGCACTCGAAAGGGCAGAGGCTCGGTGGATTTCGCAGGACGAGCGGCGCCGCAATCGAAGGCGCAAGTATTGTAACCGTTTCCAGGCCGCTGTCCACTGCTGACTTCGCTTCTGATTCAATGCAGGAAGGTCATGAGTTGAGGAGCGTCCCGAAGGCTGCTGCGGTTTTCAAGTCTCCTAGCTTCCGATGCGCCCGCGTGGCTGCCTGCGATGCGGCGATCGCCTGAAACAGCGGGGCAACGAACCACGGCCCTGATGGAATCGGAGAACTGCCTGGATGTTTGGAAGGGTGTTTTGGTAGCGCTAATGGGAATCGAACCCATGTTTTAAGATTGAGAATCTCACGTCCTAACCCCTGGACGATAGCGCCACACGCGTGCGGTGGAAACCGTCTCCGGCCTCTCGTCTACTCTAACAAAATTTTCGGCTGCTGCCAAAAGGGAAAATAGGATCCGGTCCGGGGCGCTCAAATGCCCAGTTTGCGGACCTCGTCGTTATAGTACTTGCGATAGAGAATCTCCCACTCCTGGGAGCCTTCCTGGATGATCTTCTTCTGATTGGCGATCTTCAGGCGGGCGGCGGTGTCGATCTTGCCCTCTTCGGTCAGCAAGGTGGTCAGCGCCTTACGGGCCTCCTGGCGGATGGTGTTGCGATCCTCCAGAAACCCCACCTGCTCGGTGTCGGCCAAGGTGTCGGCCACGGTGTGGGCCAGCTTGTTGAGCTTGTCGGGGTTGATCCTCATAGAACCGCCTTGTACTTCTTCGCCAATTCGGTCTTCACCTTCTTGAACATCTCGGCATATTGCGCGCCGGATTTGCGCATCTCTTCCGAGTACGCCTCAAGGATCACGCGCACCTCGTCGTTGATGCGGTCTTCGAGAGAAAGTTCCTCGATCAAGCCTTCGGCGACGCGCGCCTCGACTGCCTTCAAGTCACTGGTGGTGATCATCTTGGCATCGATGAGGTGCTTGACCGTTCGGCGGGCTAGATAGCCTATGTAGTCGCGGGAGAAAATCATGGATTAAGCGATAGGATACCCCAACGGCCCAGGGTGTGTACACCGGCTCCAGTAATCAGTGGTCAGTCGTCAGTGTTGCTGGTGGCGGGACCGAGGGTTAGGGCTAGCCTCAGAACCTGAAAGAGGGATGGGTACCCCGCGCTTCGGGACACCCGTTTTTGCCGGGGTGAATTCTGCCGGGCGATTCCCGGCCTGGCTAGAAAGCGACGTTGAAACGCAATCGGGCTGCCCCGCCCATCGGAGGATAAGCCACAGCGACTCCAGGCTGCGTCAGCGCGGCTACCGGGGCGGCGCCGCCGACTGCGTCAACTTCGTAGCTCAACACAACGCCGTTCTGGGCTTCCGATACCGTCCAGGCAAATGGAATCTCAACCGAGCAGTTGGCTGTGGAACCTGCCAGCGAAGAGCCGGCGACCTTGCCAGCACCAGTAGCCGATTCCACCGGGACCGTTCCCCGGTTCAGGTTCTGGAAGGCTTGCAGATTGGGAGCGATCCGAGCCCGGCAGGTGACGGCGCTGCCGGTGGGTACCGTGGTGCCGAGTGTTACGTGAAAGCTGACGGTGTAAACACCGCTGACCGCCACAGGGCTTGCCACGCCGCGCGGGTCCGCAGGCGGTCCGGCCCAGGCGATCGAAGCCACCGACACCGACATCAGAAAAAGGGCAATTCGTGTGCGGTTCATGGGGTCCTCCGATTTGTTCATCGGAGGGGCGGGGGCAAAGTATGAGTGAGGCGGGCAATTAAATCAGAGCCATCTCATTACGAAAGTCATGGTTTCGACAGTGTTCAGCCTTGGGTGCGATGGGGACAACTCTTGGTATTGATGCACTCTTCGGCCAGGCGCAGCCGTTCCACCGGCCGGCCGCCCACCAAGTGCTGCTCGACAATCTCGGCGGCGTCCTCCGGCGTGACGCCGCCGTACCAGACTCCCTCGGGGTACACGACTACCGTGGGTCCGTGCTCGCACTGGTCAAGGCAGCCGGACTTGTTAATGCGCACGGTGGCTCCCAGGCCGGCAGCCCGGCTCAGTTGCTGCAATTGGGTATGCAGTTCGCTCTTGCCATCGGTGGTGCAGGATGGACGGGGCGCATCGGCGGGACGGGTATTAAGGCAGACAAAGACGTGACGCTCAAACGATGGCAAAGGGGGAGCTCCTCGGGGGCAGGGATGGGTTGCCTGTGACGGATTGAGGTTTCCCATCCCTTCCGCACGAGGCGCGCAAAAGACGGGCACGGCGGATTCCGGGGCACACAGCGACGGCCTTGCGGCTATGGTAATTTGTCGGGGCAGATTTCGTAATTCCTCTGAAATGCGTCGAGTCCCCCGCAACGGGCTGTGAAAACACGCGCAAAGTTTCCACAACTGCCGCGCGCCACCCGCCTGCATCTGCGAAAATAGATGCTTGACTATGAGCCAGGAAAACCTTCTCTCTCTTAAAGACGACATGGTGGCCTTCATCGAGGGCCATGGACTGCGGCGCTTGCCCGGATACGTAACCGAAGACATCCCCTCCGTGGTGTGGGAGGGCCAATCCAATCCAGACGCCTGGAAAGACTTCGTGGAGATGGCCAAGCACGTTGGCGCTCCGTTCGTCACGTTCAGCGAGATGACGCTGGATCGGGAAGAGCTCGATGCGCTGGTTGAAGAAGCCGGCGAAATGAACTTTCCCGACGAGGAAGCCACTGAACTGGTCGAAGCCCAATGGCTGAACAAGTATGCCGGGATGCTGGGTTACATTCAGCTGGGTTTTGTTTACCAGGGCCTGGTGTTTCTGCATGAGACCACTACCGAGTGGTACGAGCGCTACCAAACTCTACTCGAGGACATCGAGAGCTTCCAGGACATCGTGATCGACGACCCTCATGGGGACGACGGCGAGGACGAGTAGTCCGCCCGTGATTCCCGTTGGGTCCACTCATCCGGGCGCTGCCTCCGCGGTAGCGCCCATGGACCCGCCTCCCGCCGTGCACCAGGCCCCTTCGCCAATTAGCCGGCTGCGGCAAGCTCTTCGCCAGCGCTGGACGGTCGCGGAATCCCATCCCGAAGCCTCTGCTGCTTTGGCCAAAGCAGCCCATTTACCTCTGGTTCTGGCCGAACTGCTGGTGGCGCGCGGCATTCTCCAGGCCGATCAGGCTCACGCCTTCCTCAACCCCTCCACCGACCAGTTGCACGACCCCTTCCTCATGCTCGGCATGAACGCGGCCGTCGAGCGCCTGGAGGCCGCCATTGCGCGCCAGGAGCCGGTACTGCTCTACGGCGACTACGACGTGGACGGCACCACGGCCGTGGTGCTGCTGAAGACCGCTATCGAAATGCTGGGCGGCAAAGCGCGGTTTCACGTGCCCCATCGGTTGAACGAGGGCTATGGGCTGCAGTCCTCCGTATTGGAGGCGGCTTATGCCGACGGAGTGCGGCTGGCGATCACGGTCGACACCGGTACGCGGGCCTTTGCCGAGGCCGACACCGCCCGCCGTCTGGGTCTGGACCTGATCATCACCGACCATCACCTGCTGCAAGCCGGCGATGCCGTGCCCTACGCCCTGGCGATGCTCAACCCCAACCAGCCCGGCTGCGGCTACCCTGAGAAGTCCCTTTGCGGCGCTGCTATTGCGCTCAAGCTGGCACAGGCCGTGCTCTCGCGCCGCGACCCCGCCCGTACCCGCGAAAAGACCCTGCCTAGTTTTTTGAAGATGGCAGCCATCGCCACGATCGCCGATGCCGTGCCCCTGCGCGGAGAGAACCGCGTCATTGCTGCTATCGGGTTGCGCGAGTTGCGCTCGCCTGCCGGCCAGGGGCTGCGAGCGCTTTTCGCCGCCGCCCAGTTGGACCCCACCGCCAAAGCCATTTCCGGCTTTGACGTGGCGTTTCGCCTGGCCCCCCGCATCAACGCCGCAGGGCGCATGGATATTGCTTCGGAGGTTGTGGAACTGTTCTGCACCCGGGACCAGGCCCGCGCCGTCGAACTGGCCGCCAAGTTGGAGCGGCTCAATCGCGAACGGCGCGAGACCGAAGCCACCGCCCTGCTGGCCATTGAAGCGCTTCTAGCCAACGATGCGGGGATGGCCGCGGACCGGCTGCTAGTGGTGGACGGCGACGGCTGGCATCGCGGCGTCATCGGGATCCTGGCATCGCGCGTGGTGGAGCGCACTGCCAAACCGGCAATCGTCATCAGTGTCGAAGACGGGGTGGCCCACGGCTCCGGCCGCTCCATCGACGGCTTTCACCTGCTCAACTCCATTGAAAGCTGCGCCGACCTGTTCACCCGATTCGGCGGCCATGCCTTCGCCATCGGCTTTGCCATGCCGGCCGCCGCGCTGCCCGACCTGAAGGCCCGTCTACGTCTCTACGCGGCCACCCACCTGGCCGATCGGGAACCTGAGCGGGTGCTGCAGATTCATGCCGAGCTGCCCCTTGACCGCATCACGCCGGTATTAGCCGGTTGGCTGCATAAGTTGGAGCCATTTGGCCACGGCAACCCCGAGCCGCTGTTTGTGTCCCGCAGGGCAAAGCTCATGAGCGCCCCGCGCACCATGAAAGAGCGCCACATCCGCCTGGAACTGGCGCAGGAACCCGCACAGCCGCGACCCGGCGCCTCGGAGCCCATTCTGCCCGGGTCCAGCAGCACCATCCGCGCCGTAGGCTGGGATCAGGCAGCGCATGTTGAGGCCCTTGGGCTGACCCGTGGCAGCCTGGTCGACGTCGCCTACCGCATCCGAGAAAATACCCACCCCACTTATGGCGGGCTTGAAGTGGAGATCGCCGGTATCGAGCTTTCGATCCCCTGACGCACGACGGCCCACGCCGAGACGTGGGCCGCGTGGTTCTTGGCTGTCTTGTCGCCTACTTCTTCTCCTTGGGTGCAGGCCGGGAAGCGGCATGTGGCTGCGGCGCGGGATGAGATGCGGGCGCGGGGGCAGGCCGTGCGGCTGGTGCTGCAGGGCGCGGCTGAGACGGAGCAGGGCGGGACTCGGGCATGGGGCGCGTTTGCGGCTGCATCGGAGCCGGGCGGGACTCAGGCATGGGCCGAGCCTGGGTCTGGTTTGAAGGATGCACCGCGGGCTGCATGTTGGAGTGAGCCATGGGCTGCTGCGCGGGCCGTGCCATCGGTGCGGATTGATGTTCCATCGGCAGCGGTCTGGCTACTGCCAGATTCTGCGGATGTCCGCCGTTGTTCTTGAAATAGGCTGCCTTGTTGGATTGGAAGCTCTGCACATGCTGCTGCTGGTAGCTGGTCGGCTGCACGTGCGGTTCACGCTCGGCCGCGCGCTCCTCGGGGCTGGGCTGGTGCTGAATGCCGCCCGGCCCGCCGCTATAGGCCACATGATTGTTATTCACAATGGTGTTCCGTTCCACAACCGTTCGATCGACATAGGTGGTGTGAATGACGGTCTCATTCACGTGCACCACTGCGGTGTTATAGGCAAACTCGTGTCCGCGCCACATGCCGCCGACAAATCCGATGCCGCCGTAGCCGAAGCCGTAGTTGACGCCGCCATAGTAGCCCACATGCCGGCCCCAGTAGCCGTCATGGAAGACGAACAGGCCGCCGGACCAGCCCCAATAGCCGGGCGTCCAGAGAGCACCCTCGTAGGGTGCGGGCACCCAAGCTCCGGGAACCCAGAAGTAGCCATCTTCGCCATAGGCCCAATAGCCGGGAGTCCACATCAATCCCGGTTCGGGGCAGACGGGTTGCACATAGACGGGCATGACTGGCGGAGCGAATCCGACACTGATGAAGACACCCGCGTACGAAGAGGCGGGAATCAGCGAGAGCAAAGCGAACAGCAACAGCAATCGTGCGGAGCGGAAAAGACGCATGGAAACATCCTCCTGATATTTCGTACCTTCGAGTCCTGGAGCGAAATGGCGCCACCAGTCTACGTTCTTAGGAACCCATACGGCCAATAGAAGTTGCACGATGTGCGAAATCGGCGAAGCCCTCGGAAGTCCGGGCTTACCCAAAACAGGTCAGGCACGCACCGGAATCCGGATGCGTGCCTGAGTTGAGGTGCCGTTGGTGAGAGGATGCTTCGGTGGAAGTGGATTCAGTAGCGGAAACTCAACCCCATGCCAACCACCTTGCGCGCTTCAAGATTGACCGGAATCGCGGCCGGATAGGGCGGGGGCATAAAGGTCGGGATGGATCCGATATTTCCTGCCACCTGGCCAATGCCAATATCGAAGGAGAAGTGAGGATTTTCGCGCTGGCTCACGCGCACCGCGTAATCCAGAGTCGTGGGCAGATCAGCTCGTCCGCCAACCAGCGGAATGCCGATCGGAGGCAAGGGACCCAAGCCAATCACAGCCTTCGGCTCTTGTGTGAATCCCACCGAGGGCACCGCGTAAAGGTTGTGGGAAAGGGGCAAAGGAAAGCCAATGCCACCGTAGAACAGGCCGCCAAAGCGTGTGCTCTGCCCGCCGATGCCGAAAATCGCCGCGTTGGTGGCCTTCCAGCCCAAGTTCACCAGGAAGGGCACGGGCGGTTTGATCCAAGTCTTGGTGGCGGAGATATAGATGTCTCCGTTGGTGTAGGCCTTGGCAGGCGGTATGGCCACTGGGGCACATTGCTTGGTGGCGATGCATAGCTGGTCATAGAGACCGATGGCGTCCGATTGAGCTTCCCCGGAGACGAATTTGTCTTGAGTGCGCACTACGCCGCCGACGGCGACTCCGGGCGTCCAGGGGCCGAACTGGCCATCCTTGATTCCCACCACCTTGCCGTGGAAGATGTTCATGCCGTCGAAGGCCCAGAGATCGCTGGTTGCGGAGTTGGTTGCAGTCGCGGCGGGGGTGTGGCCGGTCTGGTGGATGCTGCGTGTATAGCCAACTTCGGCCCGGTTGGCAAAGCCTTCGGTGAAGCTGACGGTTTCAAAGTTGCCGATGACCTTGGCGGCGTTGATGGCGTGAAAGCCGACGGCCGGAGAAGAGAAGAATCTGCCCTTGGCCGATTCGACCACATAGGCGGTGGGAGTGAGAAACCCGCCGGTTTGACCTTCAAGAGTGAGGTGTTGGGCGTTGAGCGGGCCCCCTGACAGCATTGCGGCCGCCAGGGAACCGCAAGCAAGAAGCTTCGGCAGATGTGAGAAATTCACGTTCTTTCCACTCCATGGGAGAACAGTCGCCTGCCTCCGTTCTAGTTTCGATACAACATTGAAAAATCATCTCCTTGTAACACAATGGACGGAGACTCGTCTCCCATCTTTTCACGCGGCGCCATTTGTCGCTCGGAAGGCCAATTTCCGGATGGTAGACTCAACGCATGCCGCACGGTCTGTTCATCACGCTCGAAGGTCTCGACGGCTCTGGCAAAACCACGCAAATCAAGCGCTTGGCCGCTTGGCTCAAGAGGCGAAACAGTGGGGCTGCCGGCGCGAGCGAGTCCAGCCTGAACTGCGCGCACCATTCCGACTCTGACAATTTTGCAGGCGTAGATCTGGTTCTCACCCGCCAGCCCGGAGGAACCCCCACCGGCGACCGCATCCGCGAACTGCTGCTCGATTCCCGCTCCATCGGCCTCGCCCCCATGACCGAGATGGCCCTCATGTTCGCCGACCGGGCACAGGCCATTGCCGAGGTCATCCAGCCGGCCCTGGATGCAGGGAAGATTGTGGTGTGCGACCGCTTCACCGACTCCACCGAGGCCTACCAGGGCGGCGGCCGCCAGTTGGGTTCCGAGGCCGTTCTTGCATTGCACCGCCTGCTGTGCGGGAACCTGCAGCCGGACCTGACCCTGCTGCTGCTGCCCTCGATTGAAGCCAGCCTGGAGCGTGCGCGCCGCCGCAATCAGACCGTGGAAGCGCGCTCCGGCAAGGATGAAAACCGTTTTGAGCAGGAGCAGGAAGCCTTTTTTCGCCGCGTGGCCGGCAAATACCTTGAAATCGCCGCCCGCGAACCGGAGCGCGTGGTTCTCATTGAAGGCGACCTCTCCATTGGCGATGTGCACCAAAGAATTGTCGAAGCCGTCACCGCGCGTCTCCACTCTGCGACCGCGACGAGAATATAATTTCCCTCAAGCCTCCATTTCAGTCGGAATGAAGTCAATCCACGCATTGTCAGTGAGACCCCATGATTCTGAACTACCGAGCACTTCTTGTCGCGTCGCTGCTGTTGGCCACGCCGCTGCTTCATGCCAAAGGCCCGGAAGACGCCCTGGCCAAGCAAGTCGATAACCTTCCCTATGGCGATGCTCGTTCCGCCGCCATGGTCAAGCTCTCCGCCGACATCCTGGCGCTGCCTCCCAGCGTTGCGAAAGTAAACGTCGCCGACAAGCTCGCCTTCAAGTCAATCGACGGCGATCCCGGTATGCCTGCCCTTCAGGCCGTGGCCGACACCCTCTCCAAGGCGCTTGCCGATACCCCCCTCCCGGCCAAGAAAGACGTGCCGCCGGCTCCTTACTTCAACCTGGCCAAGCTCGTCCGCTATGAGCACCTGCAGACCACCCTGGCCGACCCCCTCTATGTCAAAGCCGCCGCGGCCCTGGCCCAGAACGACGCCGACATCGAGAAGATCGACTTCACCCTCAAGGATCTCAAGGGTAAGAAGGTCACGCTGTCTGCACTCCGCGGCAAAACCGTCCTCATCAATTTCTGGAACACGTCCTGCGGAGCCTGCAACCAGGAAATGATCGACCTGAACCTGATCAACCAGCATCTCGCCACACACGGCCTGGTCATTCTCTCCATCGATGCCGAGCAAGCCCCAATGTCCAACCTGATGCTGGTCAATGACTTTATCACCAAGAAGGAGCCCCCCTACACTCCGATTGTGCTTCAGGATCCGGACAGCAAGGTGACCAAGATGTTCCACGCCGAAGGCGCCATCCCCCGCACCTACGTGCTTGGTCCCGACGGCAAGCTGGTGGGTGTTGGCCTGGGCATGCGCACACAGCACCAGTTCCTGGTCATGATTGTGGCATCGGGCGTAAAGCAATAGAGACGAGCGGTCAATTGTCACCGAACGGCTACGAACGATCGGTTGTATCCGGTCCGTGCATAGCGATATTGAAACTCAATGCCCCATCCTTGCACCCGCTTTTCGAGAAGAAGAACCGGGGCAAGGAGGGGGCATCGCTGTTCAGGCATCGATCAGCGTACGGACGGATTCAACCAACTCTGCGGGGTGAACCGGCTTCGCCAGTGCTTCAAACTCATGTCCCGCCTCCCGGGCCACCTGAAGTAAGTCAGCGGTTGCTGGATGCCCTGAGAACAAAAGTACCTTGCAGCCGGGATAATGCTCCCGCACTTGAAGCGCCAAGTCTATTCCAGACAGGACCGGCATAACCACATCAGCAATCAAGAGATCGGGCGCCTGTTCGCGAGCCGCCCGCAAGGCCTCGGCGGGCAGATCGAACGAGCGGGCATCGAATCCCCGCTGGCGCAGAATCACCCCCAGAGTGTCGCTAATTACACTTTCGTCATCTACAACAAAAATCCGGGTTTGCCTAAGGTCTTGCGACATTCCCAAATACTCCCGACGAGATCGCAATTTCTTCCAGCCATCCAATTGGCCTTAGGCACTCGTTCAATATGGGTCAGTTGGATTCTTTCCTGAAGTAATCGGTTGCCATCCCTAGAGGGCAGATTCGTCGGGATCATAGATCAGTCAAGACCAAAAGCGAATCGTTTTACTCCGATCACCGGACTTCCTACGCTCCCGAAGTCCAGGCCCCAAGCATCCGCCGCAGCAGCACCAACTGCCCCAGGTGGTAGGCGTTGTGGTCGGCGGCCACCAAGGCCTCGCGCAATACCGTTTGCCCATCCCCATGCGGGATTTTCGCGAACAGATCGGTTCGCTCGTCCTCGATCAACTCACACAGCGCCTTCAAATCCTCGCAAAAGCGGTTCACGCTGCGGTCCCAAGCCTTGGCGTCCGGCGGCGCCTCGTTGGCCGGCCAATAGCCGCTGGGAAATTCCGGCGACTTGTGATTTGGGTTTACTGAAAACTCCAGAATGTCCCATTGCGCTATGCGCAGATGCTCCAGTTCCTCCCAAGGCGAGTGCGGCGCTCCCTTGGGCGTCTTACCGCGCAACTCCGCCGGAAAGTCCTTGATGCCATCTTCGAATCCGACATGCGCGTTGCCGCCCTTGAGCATGCTGACCAATTGTTCGCGTAAAGCCTTGTCGTTATCCATCGATTCCCTTCCCCAGCAGGCCTCGTGCATCCGCGCCGATTCCTGCTTTGCTTAATCTGCGATGTTCGATGCGCCAGGCGTGCTTCCAGACTCCCAAAGTGCTCAATTGCCGCATTCGCCGTCTTCCAGCGCCCTCCGAATCTCCCGGTTACCCAGCACGCCTGCGATCTTGTCTTTCATGTAGCGAAGAGAGATTTCGTGATGCTCCCGGTCATAGGAGTCAATGCAGTCCAACGCCAGAATCACCGGCCAATCCCGCTGATACGCGTCTATGGCGGTGGTGCGGACGCAGGCGTGGGTGTTGATTCCCGCCAGGATCAGCACATCCGGCTGTAACTCCGCAAGGATGGCGTCCAAGCCGGTACCGAAAAACGCACTGTACCGCTTCTTGACGATCACCCGGTCGCTCGCCAGGCACTTCAACTCCGGGGCAATCCGGCACCCTGGCGTCCCTTTGATGGCGACGGAGATGTTACGCGCCCGCATTTCGGGAAATGCATCGCTCAGATCGGCCTCGAACTCCTGCCGCACCCACAGAACCGGGAGAGAGAACTCCCGCATGGCGCCCACCAGTTCGTCGATCGCACCGGTAAGCTCTTTTCTCCTCTGCGGCTCCCAGCGACCCAGAAAGTCGTTGAGCATGTCGATCACCAACAGGACAGGCTTTTTCATAGACAGGAGCTTATCAGAAGCCGATTCTCCGCAAGAGTGCCGACAGCGAATCGGGGCGAGTCTGCAGGCAATCGCATGAACGATTCTTGTTGGATTGTATGGCTCCCCGGCTACTGCAGTTGCAGCCCGGAAGCCAATCTTCCCGGCGGGGAGACACGAGAATATCCCAAGGGAAACGGAGCGCACCCCTGGGATAGACGGCAAACCGCATTTCCGCGCCTGGAGGGGCGCCGCGAAACTCCAATGCCCCCTTCCAATCACATTCATGCGATTGCCCGGAGCGACGCTTCCGCAGGCCTTCAATGCCAGATCCTGCGCCTACAATAGGAGGAACACCAAGGAAATCTCATGGATAACGTGGATCACGAGCTCGATGGCGACGTGTATCGGCAGCTGCGTCGGCTGGCCGCCTATTACATGAAGATGGAGCGCGCCGGTCATACCCTACAGCCGACGGCGCTGGTCCACGAAGCTATTCTTCGCGTTTATGGCGGCGTTATGCCACTGGACTTAAGCCAGAAACAGGTCATCGCCACACTGGCGCAAGCCATGCGCCGGGTTCTGGTGGACCATGCGCGCAAACGCAACGCCGCCAAGCGCACCATGCTGGAATCGGCGCCGGCGCTGGAATCCGAACTCCAGGCCACCGACACCTACCGCGCAGCTGCCGATGTGCTGACCATCGACCATGCTTTGGATGAGTTGAAGGAGGTTAGCGAGCGCCAGGTGCGGGTGGTGGAACTGCGGTACTTTGCCGGCATGACCGAAGAAGAAGCGGCAGAGGTGCTGAGCGTTTCGCGTGAAACGGTCAAGCGTGACTGGCGCTTTGCCAAGGCATGGTTGAAACTGCGGCTTCAGAACGGCTTCCCCCGGCAGGCCGCGGAATCCGCTTAGCAAGCCCCTGCGGCCGCATCACAGCTGATTAAACTATTACGCCACCCGCTTGCTCCGATCCGGTTATTTGCGCTTTTTCTGTTGCCAGAACCTGTCAGACTCTTGCTGAGGAAGTGCAATCTTGTTAGCGGGCTTTCCTATTCAGGCGAATCTCCAGTGCTCGAATGTTGGAGGAGCGTTCCTTGTCTTCCGCATTAGCGGGGCGCAGATGCGGCTCCATTCGATGCAACTCCGCCAGGCAATTGAGCGCGGTCTTACGGGCCATGGGTGCCGATGCTGGATTGGCTTCGCCTAGATCGATGTCGTAATGAGCCAACCGCACGAGGCCATCGACTACCGCAACCAGGCTCTCTGCCGAGCGATTGGTCTCAAGATTTGCTTTCAACAAGAGCAAGGCCTCCTGTTCGCTGGCGATCGCTGCGCTGTAGCCGTGCATCTTGCTTTGGACCTCCGCCAGGTGCTCCTTCGAACCAGCCAGATCGTCCCTGGCAGTGGCATCCTCCTGGTTCATTTTCCATAGAGATTGGGCAAGGGCCAGTTCGCGGCGGCATGAGCTTTCAGCTCCAGGGAGTTGATTGAGTGACAGCAGAACACGCGTGATGTTGGAGTACCCCACCTGCCGATCGCGCAAGGCGGCGATGTTCTGAGGGTCGATCTCCACGGTGCGCGCCGCCAACAGCCCGGCGCGAGTGTAGAGATCCAGCGCCTCAGCCAGCCGGTTGAGATGTTCGTCGGCTGCGGCGACATTGTTGGCTCCGGCGATCCAGGAATGGCGAACCTTGATGTTGTCCGGTTGCCGGCGCAAGAGCCGGTCGTAGATATCAAGGCTGCCGCGATAGGCATTGGCGGCCATCTGCCAACGGCCGGCATCCCACTCCAAATTGCCTTGCCGGCTCAAACATCGGGCCAGGTTGCGCTGATAGACGGCGTTATCCGGCTGCAGTTGCAGAAGCTGGCGAGCCAGTTCGAGGGCCTGGTCGTAATGGGCGCGGGCAAGCGGGGCCCGCCCCTCGCCAGCTTCCTCATCGGCCAAATCGTTCAACCCGGATTCCAGAGCTTCCTTCACTCGCGCATCGCCACGGCCAGCGTGGATCAGGTCGAAGAACGCTCCAATTGCATCCTTGTACATCTGCTCAGCTGTCTGGTTGTCGCCATTCGCGCTAATCAAGTCTCCTTCGTGCGTCAGCAGCAGCCCGTAAGCATAGCGGGAATCCGGATCGCGAAGATCGACCAGCATGTGGCGCGCGATTTCGTAGCTCTGCCGGGCTCCTTTTTCATCACCTAGATTCGCGTTGGAAGGGTTGCCCTGGATGTCCCCGAGCTTGGTGTAGGCGCGAGCGATCTCGACCGCCAGGCTGGGATCGATGTTGGCATCGGCAGATAAATTCTGGAGGTATTCCAGCCCGGTTTGGACAGCCAACATGCGTGCCGGGGTGGCGCCGGGAAGATTGCGCATTTCATCTTCCAGAGGAAACAGCAAGGTACTGGAAAGCTTAAGAACAGCCGCGCGAAGCCGCTCGGCGCGCTGGTGCTCACGATCTGCCCGGCGATGCAGTTGCCATGAGGTCACAGAGGCAAGCAGAGCCACCGCGACGACGGTCGCGGCCACCAGTTGGAGCGCATTCCGCCTGAAATACTTGCAGGCCCGGTAGATCGGGGTTTTCGGCGCTGCCTGCACCGGGCGCTGCGCAAGGTAGCTACGCAGATCCTGTTGAAACTCCTGCACCGTGGAGTAGCGCAAGTCAGGATCGGCCGCGGCAGCGCGACTGCAAATCGCTTCGATCTCGTACGGAAGCGATCTGGCGGCAAGTTTGTTTCCATGCGCCTTGGGCGGTTCGCGCAGCAACTCGCGCAGCACAACGCCCAGACTGTAAATGTCGCTGCGCGCCGACAAGGTCCCACCGTTGATCTGTTCCGGACTGGCATATCGCGCGGAGTAAGCGCGCGGCGTGGCTTCGCTTTCGCTTGGGCTCTCCCGCACCAGCGTGCGGGCTATTCCGAAATCCACCAGTCTGGCCCCGCCCGAGTCGTTGACCAGGATGTTTTCCGGCTTCAGGTCGAGGTGGGCGACCAGGTTGCGATGGGCGAAGGCGACGGCTGCGCAGACGTCCAGGAACAGCAGCAAACGCGCCTTGCGCGACAGTGCTTGATGGTCGCACCAAGCCGTAACCGACTTACCATCGATGTATTCAAGCACGCAATAAGGCGTTGGGGTTTGGTCGATACCCCAATCCAACAAACGGGCAATGTTGGGATGCCTGAGGGTTGCCAGCTTGGCGGCTTCCTGGCGCAATTGAAGCAGGAATTCCGGCGTGCAAAGCTCCGGGTGCAGCACCTTGATGGCGCAACGCAGCGAGATCTCGCCCTCTTCGCGCACGGCCTCGAAGACAATGCCCATGCCACCGCTGCCCAAGCGCCGGACCAGCCGGTATGGTCCCAGCCGGTCACCAGCCTTCAGTTCAGGCGCTGACGAACTCCGGGTTAGAGGCACCAGATTCTCCACGCACGGCAAGGAATCGGAATCGTCTTCGGCGCCGAGCAGTTCTCGCACCATCCTGACCGCATCGGCGGACCATTCCGGATGCGCTTCCAGGTAGCTCTCGCGTTCGGAGTCACTCAAGGCAGCCAGCGTTTCAAAAAGGTCGCGTGTCGCTTGCAATTTCCAGCCCCATTTGCACTGTTACTGAAACACCGCGCTCTGTCCGATGTGCGCGATCAAAGATGAAAGTCGCGCGTGCCGGCGCGGCATCTTGAGGACGACCAAGTCTGTGGGAACAAATTGCAGTTTACTAGGTTGGCGTGCAAAACGACAGATGCACCGCATTTGAACGCCGGGCCGACGCATCTAAAACGCTGTATGCGAAGGGTAGGCGCGAGGGTTGTGGTGGGGATATGGAAAATCCCCACAAGTATTTTGCCGATTTGCGCGATCCTCGGGTGGAACGGACGCGGGAGCACCTGCTGGAAGAGTTTGTTCTGATCACCATTGCTGCTGAGCTGAGCGGTGCGGACCGTTGGAACGAAATCGAGGGTTATGGGCTCGCCAAGCGGGAGTGGCTGGGCAGCTTTTTATCGCTGCCCGGCGGCATTCCCTCACAGGACATGTTCAACCAGGTGTTTTCGCTGCTCGACCCGGTGGAAGTGGAGACGTGCTTCGTTGCCTGGGTCTCCTCAAATGCCCGGCTTGAAAGCGGCGAGGTGGTGCCCATTGACGGCAAGTCGCTGCGCGGCATGACTTGCCAAGCTCCTCCAGTCGCTCGCCCCGCAATTCCCTGCCCATGGCTATTGGGCTGTAGGCGGTCAGTCCCCCGTCCCCCACCTTCTTCAAGAGCCGACGGAAACACCTGCCGGGCACCCTTGGCGCGGAGATACGTGTCAAATTGGCCGACTCCGAACGATAGTACCTTTTATGAACTTTCGAGTGGGCGTGGGAGAGGTCACAGGAGACTCCAGGCCATAGGCTATCGTCGTCGAGTCCGAAGGTCGGTTTCAAGAGGGGTTCAGGCTGGATTCCGACTATGTTCGGGTCTGGTCCGCTTTTGCATGTCGACACCGCAAAGCAAGGCGAGCAAGCGAAATTGTCTTAGTATCCAAACTAGGACACACCGTTTTATGCCGAACCGCTCGGCAAAGGCAAAGTCTGTAGGGTGCAGAATTGTGGCACGGAAACAGACATACCGTGCACAGCGCAGCAGCCCACCGCTTGTCATGGCTTCCAATCCACAATAGAAGCGCAGAAATGCCAGGTTGGTTTGCTTCGGACTTGGACGATCGAGCAGGTTCGTCCACATTCTATGGGCCAATTTGTTCATTTGAGCTATGGTGCCGCTGCGCAGGTCGATGCTTGGGCCGGGATTGCAGTGCGGGTCAAGATGCATTGCAACCGTGCGTGAGAGGACGATCAGATGTCGGAGTTGGGAAGCCGTTCCATGCTCAAACTCCTCTGGGTGAATTTGCGGGGTTAGACGGTTCAATGCGAGCGCAACATCGAGGACATTACTGAGGCGTTCGAATTGGTGCCTTACACCGTGAAGGCAAATGAAGAGCAGTTGGTCGGAGGGAGTAAACAGCCACACGGGTATGCCAAGAAACTCTTTTTGCCTGGCTCGGGTCCAAGCCGAAGCGGTGCCAAAGTTATAGGCTTGTGGGATGGCCACATCGAAGTGAAGTTCGACGAGCGTGGCGCCGCGGAAGAACTTGTCGTCGTAACATCCCCGGTGTCCAGTGAGGCCGCGAAAGAATTTGTCGTCGTAGCCTCCGCGGTGTCTTGCGAAGCCGAGTTTCTCCAACTCCGACTTGGCAACAGGGAGGTGCTCAGGACGGACCAGCAGGTCGATGTCTCGTGATGCTCGAAGGTTGATGGACCCGTAGATGGATTCGGCGAACATCGGACCCTTGAGCGGAATTACGGGTATATGGTTGTCGGCAAAGGCCTGGAGAATGCCTTTCAATTCCGACGTCCACCAGAACCCGTTCCGGACTGCGTCCTGTTCGGCTTGTAAGAGGTCGAGCTGGATCGGGTCGGGGAGTGTAACGCCGCTTTGACGAAGCTTCGCCGCAAAGAACGGCAGAATGCTTTCTTCTTCCGCAATTTGAAATGCCTGTTGCCACTCGGAGACTGGGACTACCCTGCGATTCGCATCGCCGCGGAGCACCTCAAGGACGCATTCCATTCCAGGTCTCATGTTGGCAAAGTCCTTTTCGTTCAATACGGTGGTTCGCGTTGGGGTGAACTGAGCGATAGCGATTGAGATTTGGGGTTTCCCACGGTGTCGTGCAGAGGGCCTCTTACTGGTTGGTCCCGAGAGGATTCTATCGCCGTGCCGCTTCAGCATAGCACCCAAAACGGTCGTCTCCGTGTCTACTTCTGAGCGGATTGACGGCTTGAGCCAATCCATTAACGGCGTCAGAGGGTTGGCTTTCCGAATGCAAAGCGGGGTATGTGCTATTGCGGCAAGAGCGAATGGTGAAGTGCTAAATTCAAGGTTCACAAACCTCGGCTAATGGGTTAGAAGCAGGCCGGTCGGCACACATTCGTATGAGCGCCCGGGGAGCCTTTGACTTTTATGTTGACACCAGATCAGCATTTCTGAGAGATTCGTTGTGATTCGCTGGGTTGTTTTCCCCTCCAGTGCACATCGACATTCCGGTCAGCCAACAATTGACGGCGACGAACCGCCACGGCTCCACAAGTCGCAAGGCGAGATGTGTCCTTCAGGAGAACGTGGTGCACCATGTATTATTGCCGGCCGTCATGCAAGTCGATCGCATTGGTGCGGCGTTTTTCTTGACCGGCTTTCAGTTTGTTCATGGCTGTCTGTGATAGCCGAGCAGAAATATAAGTCCCTAACTCGCGCTAAACCTCGATTACTTGAACACTGGGCACCTGTCAGGGACTGCGCCTGGCCAAAGAGTCTGCAGTTCCCTGAGTGTGCACCCTGATCCAATCCCTCCTGTAGGAGTTCCGCATGCCTAACCGTTGTTGCCCGGGCCTCGCTCTTACGAGACTGAGCGCCGCGCTTTCTCCCATCCTGGTGTTCATGCTGGTGTTGGTGGGGGGAGAAGTGGCCAGGACGCAGGGTGTGAGTTTTGGGTCGCAGAACGTCGGCTTGGCCAGCGCGCCACAGCCGGCGACCTTCACTATCAGTGCGGGCGCCACCGTGGGTAGCATCGCCGTTTTGACTACCGGTGTTGCAGGCAAGGACTTCGCCAACTCCGGTGGCGGGACTTGCTCTGCGACGACATATGCATCGAACACAACCTGCACAGTGAATGCGACCTTTACGCCGCTCGCTCCCGGCGTGCGAATGGGCGCAGCCGTGCTCTACGACGGTGCAGGCAACGTGCTCGAAACTGAACCCCTCGCTGGCGTTGGAAACGGACCGCTGGTGAACTTTCTGCCGGCCGCGAGCCAAACCAACCTGGGCAGCGGACTGAGTTCTGCTTATGGCATCGCTGTGGATGCG
>Ga0181520_10001470_pt1 | contig 47711 bp, 40 predicted proteins | sample PEATcosm2014_Bin_29_FD_132451 | JGI IMG/M metagenome (GOLD analysis project Ga0181520, IMG submission 132451) | Peatland microbial communities from MTU Mesocosm Facility, Houghton, MI, USA - PEATcosm2014_Bin02_30_metaG | ecosystem: Environmental > Terrestrial > Soil > Wetlands > Peat | place... | reverse complement strand
CTGCCGCTGGCCGACGGGCAACGCCTGATTTTCCGCGTCGAAATCCGTCTGCGACGCCGTCAGCGTCGTCCCGATTTCGATCTGACCCTGGTTCCCCGTCCGCGGCACGGTCAGATCGGGCGAGCGGTAGGTAATGAGAATCTCCGCATCGGCCGTCCCCCACGCCTTCACGGATGCGCCCATGCACAGCACGACGACCGGAAAATCCCCCAGCAGCGCCCCGAATGGCGGCACGTAATTGGCGAACGCATAACTCAACTGCTCCAGCGGCGTCGCCCCCGGCAGATCCTTGGCATGGAGACTCTGCGTGACGGTCACGCGCCCCACATCGTCGCGCGCGATCTGGAAGTTCTCGATGAGATTGGCAATGGCTGTTGGTGTTGGCATAAATGTCCCTTGAGGCGGCAGATCGTTCCGATTCTCCGCGGATCACGGCCCGATCGCCGACGTCGGCGGATTGGCGGTGTTCTTCACGATCTGGCGGAGCAGTTCGGGGATGATGGTCTTGAGAGCGTCCGCAGCCTGCGTCAGGGAGTCGGGGGAAATTGGCGAGACGGCCGTGGCGCCGGTCGAAGGAATATCAACAGCGTCGGCGGCGATTTGCGTTGGTGCGTTCAGACCCGGATCGATGAGCTCGGCATTGACGGATGGCTCGATCGACGCTGGCTCGGAATCGACGGCCGGTTCCGGAATCGGCGCAGCATCGTCGCGCAGCGCGAGTTCGCCGCGCGGAATCGGAATATCCGGTCCATCGAGCGTGTCCTGGCCGGGCGATATGTTCGGAGTGTCAGGTGAATTGTCCTCCAGCTCCGGGGTCGCGCCTGACGGCGGAATCTCCGGCGCCTCGGCGTAGCGCGGCGACTGTGCGCTGGACTCCGGATCGAAAAGGCGCGCTATGGCCGGGTGATCCTGTCGCTGGTGGTGCCCCGTGGCGTGGCGAGGCGAATGATGTGTACTGTGGTGTCGTTTGGACATCGGTCAATCCTCGATCCAGAACGGCGGCAATGGCGAATCGCGGCGGGAATCTACTTTCGCTCGGCGCAGCCGATCGAGAACACGCTGGCGCGGATCAGATCGGGACGCGGCCAACGCCATCGGGCAAATCAACCTGGCATCCGACAAACAGGCGTCGAACACATCCAGCGGCAGATCGAGCGGCCGGCGAATGTGCGGGAAACAGTGGCCGATCACGTTGGCTTGGAATCGCCAGACGCGATCGGCGGATTCGACTGGCTCGCCGCAGGTGGGCTCGCGCCGGCGGTTACGCCGGTTTGGGCAAAAGGGCCCACTTGTCCCTCCGCCTTCGGCCGCGATTCAACCAATCGCAACCGACAGACGGCCGCGGCGGCTTCGAGCATCCGGCCGGGAGGGATGCCCAGACCATCCAGATCGGATTGGCTCGCGCGCGGCCGGTTCTTGCGGAGAGAGCGCAACACGGCCGCGGATGCACCGGCCTCTGTGTTCAGATATCCGATGGTGTCCGCGTGCCGCCACGGCCGGGCGTCGAATTCGTTCAGGAGCTTCAGAACCGCGTCCGGTTGGGCGCCGGCGGCGCGGGCGTTCTGGATCAGATCGCCTTTGCGCTGCTGACGGCATTGGCGGCCGAGCGCGAGGAAATCGGACGGGCTGAGGATCGGCAATTCGATCGAGCCGCCGATCGTATTGAGGATGGCGCGGGTTCCGGTGCGCTGCATGTGCGTTCGCCACCTTCCTGTAGGGTCCGCACCGCGGACCACGGTCTTCGATCGCGAATCAACTGGTCCGCAATGCGGACCCCACAGTGCGAAATGCCGCTTAGCTTGTCGCCCAGGTTTCGGTGATGGTGCCGGTGAATTTGCCTTCGTAGGCCAGCGCCACGGCCGGGTCGTCCACTTTGCTGTCCAGGCGGATGCGCGTGAAGATCGCTGTGCCGGAATAGGTGCAGCCGCTGTCGACGGTCGCGGTGATGGTGGCGCCGTCCTGTTCCAGTGTCGCGGCGCCGGGGGATGTGTTGGCGTTGGATTTGCGTGCAAATCCGCTGGCGACGAACGTGCCCTGGATCATCCCGCCGCGGAACTGCCGGAACCGGCCGCTGCCGTAGACGCTCACGTCCTTGTCGTTCATGGTGAAGGTCAGGGCGATGGCGGCGATCTTGCCGCCGTGACCGCTGGGCAATGTGAATCCGCCGGAATTTCCGTCACAGAATGTTTCGGACATGGGAATGCTCCGTCAAAGTCCCCTCGCCCTGTACTCAGGGAGAGGGTTCGGGTGAGGGTTCGGCGCGGCGATAGATTCCGGCCGAGTCATAAAGCTCCACGCGAAAAGACCCCTCACCTCAATCCTCTCCCCGAGTACAGGGCGAGGAGGTGGCGAACTGGCCGAGATCGACGGGCTTGGCGCCGGGGCGCAGCGGCTGGCCGAACAGGGCATCAGTCGGCGCACCGGGCGTGACTTCGAGCAATTCCAGGCCGGGATTATCGCTGCCCTGGTCGATTGCCTGGAGCGTTTGTTCGTGCAGCAAACGACGCGCGGCGATGATCATCTCGTCGACGGTTTGCGGCCCGCGCGAGACGCGGCCATGCACGCGGCCGGTGCGATCGCGAAAGGTCCAGTCGTAGGTGGGTTGGTTGGACATGGGAATGTGGTGGATGGTGAATTCAGAACAGGTGAGCAGGGGATCAGGTGATGCGTTTGAATGAGGAGGAGGATCTTTCTGCTCTACTGCTCGACCGTTCGCCTGGTCAACTGATCTCGTTCTCACCTTTCAGGCGCAGTGTGACGGTGAATTCGAGCGTGCTGGCGAGCCGGCGGGTGCCGTCGGCGCCGGCGGCATCAATTGGCGGCGAGCGGCCGGTCGTGATTTGACGCGAGATCGCCACCTGGCCCCAGCGATGCACGAACGGCAGACCCAATCGCGGCCCGCCGAGTCGCAGGGCCGTCAGAGCGACCGCTTCCGTGGACAGGGCAACGTCCAGTCGCAGATCGCGATGATTGATGGTCAGCGCGAAGGTCTCCGTCCAGGTTTCGATCCAGCTTTGGGCAATCGGGATCGCGCCGGGATTGGCCAATGGAAACGTCTTGTACGAGCCGTATTCGCTGTCGATCCCGCCGGCCGCCAGCAGGACAGCTTCGGGAAAATCGCTGTCCTGCTTGGCGGTCTTGAACGGCATGGGCAAGCCATCATCCAGGCGGATGCGATTGCCCACCGGGATCGCTTGGGCCAGCGGAGGATACTGGCCCAGCAAATCCCAGATCCGGCCGTAGACAATCTTGATGTAGTTGGTCGTGCTCATGCGATTCCTATCGACCGAGGATGGTGAGACGGCCGGGAACCGCCGAGCCGGCGTTGGCGGCGATCTGGAGATGGTTGGTCGATCCGCTGGTGACGGGAAGGCCTGCGGCCGGCGCCAGGAAGGCGACGGCGCCTCCGGCCGCCTGGGCGGGAAGCGGACAATTTGCCACCAGCGCATTGGTTCCGCCGCCCAGCGACAGGTCATTGGTGGCGGTGGTCGAATCGTTGGTGAGGAGAATCGCGGTGACGACGGCGAAGGCAATCGCCTTGCCGAGCGGATCGGTCAGATTGGTCAGGTCCAGCACCAGGAGCGAACCGCTGGTGACGGTAAACGGCAGGTGGAACTCGATGTTGACATTGCCCGATCCAGAACCGACCGGCAGCGATGGATTGACGGCATGATTGATGGCGGCGGTGACAACCGGCGGCAAAAGCCCATCCGACAGTGCGCCGGTGACGGCCAGCAACATGCGGGGATTGAGAAGCGTGCTCATGGGAATGCTCCGAGAAGAACGAATTCCGGCTAGAAATTCACCGTGGCGATGAAGATCGCCTTGGGAACCTTCAGGACCGGAAGGAATGTGTCGCCGTAGACCAGCTTGATCGCCACCGGATCGGTGGTGATCGATCCGTAGGCAAACATGCCGCTGGCGGGGACGACGCTGTCCAGGGCGGTGCCGATGTCGGCCGCGTACGTGACCGAGCCGGGAACGTCGATCGTGCCTTCGAGAAAGCCGACCCAATCGGTGTCCGGCTCCGGCGTGAACACAACCTGATCGTCGCCGACGAGCGACTGGTCGTTGCCGTTGGCATCCTCGAAAAACGCGCTGTACGCCGGATGCCACGACAAGCCGAGCAACGGGCTGGGAACATCGGCCGTGCGCAGATACTCGGCGTTGGTCTCCTGGTTGCGGATGAAGTAGGACTGGAGGGTGGTGTTGCCGGTGAGATAGCCTGGGATGTTACGGCCGTAGAAGGCGTGACGCAGTTCGTAGCCGGTAAGCCTCTCGGCGGCGCGGCGGAGAGTGATGAGCTGCGTGGCGATGTCGGTGGCGGCGGATTCCCAGCCGGCGGTCAGCACGCTGCCGTTGCCGTCCCAGTTGAGCTGGCCCTTGTTTCCGGCGGGCACGGCGAAATCGACGGTGGTGCGGGCGCCCGATGAGCTGGGCAGCAGATTGCCCTGGCCGTCGAAATAGATCTGGCCGTTGAAGAGCATCTGCGTGAGTGCGGCGACGCGGAGATTATCGACGTTTTTGCGAGCCTCGCGGACCTGGCGGGTGATTTCCCGCACGCCTTTCTCGTCGATGTTGAGAGTGCCCTTCTCCATGAGGTTTCGGAACTGGGCCATGGGGAAGTTGACGTTCTCGGCGACGTGGATGAGCTTGAACGGGACTTCCTCGACGTTGCGAAGCTGCCGTGCCAGGGACGGCGCGCCGTAGGCAACGGCGCGGGCGGTCGTGCGCGTGCCGGTCACACGGAAATACGTGCCAGTGTCCTTGTCGACGGTCTGATCGACCTTGAAAAACCCGGCCGGGAAGACGTTCGGAATCCCGGTCGTTGTTCCCTGGATGACGCCGCAGAGATTGGGAGCGGCCAGAACGTCCAGGAGTGAAACGGTTGACATGTGTTCTCCTTGAGAAGCGAAATTCGATGGGCTGCCGGAAACGCGATTGCGGATCAATCAGGGCGATGAATCAGGTGTTGACCAGATCGTCCTGGAATTTGGCATCGGCGATCAGCGTGCGGATGGACGCCTTGAGCCACGCCTTCAGCGACGAATCGGCCGGATAGTTCACGATCATGCCTGTATTGACGATGCCACCGCCGGCCCACAGTTCCGGGTCGAACACATCGACCCGCGTCGAGTTCAGGGCGTCGATCACTTTCAGGCCCCAGGTGTCAGCGATGAGCGTGATGATCGTTTCCGATCCGTCGGCCGGTTGAATGAGCGACCCGCTGATGGCGGCATCGCTGGCGGCCGAACAGGTGATGGCACCGCTGGTGGTGTTGACAGCGGAATAGGTGACAACCTGAATGGCGACGGTTCCGCCGGCGGCGGGCGGGCCGGTCAGCTTGAAGGTGCCGGACGTTCCGATGCGGCGGATGATTTCGGCGGCGGTGTTGACATCGGTCTGCACGGTGGTGGCATTTGCGGCGGTTGCGCTGGTGGTGGCGCCCAGGATACTGGTGGCATATTTACCTGATGATGTAACACGGCCGACCGGCATTCCGGCGAACAGCAGCCAGGTGTACGGCGCGTTGGCGGCGTTGCCGCTGAGCGTGCCGTCAACGGTGAGCGGGCCGGGCAGGAAATGGGCATTGGCGCGGCTGGAATAGAACAGTTCGCGCGGCTGGGCGATGTAGGTGGTGAGGACGCCGGGTTTTCCGGTGATGTTGGTGAGCATAGTGGTTTACCTTTCTTGGCTTGGTGAGTGGTTGACTGGGTGACAGGGTGACAGGGTGACAGGGTGACAGGGTGACAGGGTGACAGGGTGACAGGGTGACAGGGTGACAGGGTGACAGGGTGACAAGGTGACAAGGGGACAAGGTGACAGGGTGACTGAGTGAGGGTGAGAGTTGTTTACGACGGCTTTATCGCCGCATCTTTGTCACCTTGTCACCCCTTCACCTTGTCACCTTGTCAGTTTCACGAATTGCGATTGGCGATGTCGATCATGCGTCGGGTGAGGCGGGAGCGGTCGTCGTCGCAGGGGTCTCCCGCGGCGCGGCTGAGAATCTGCACGCCGCTGGCTTCGCCCAGGGCGACGGGGATGTTGTCGGCCAGTGCGTCAAAGACGGCCAGCCCGAGGGCCACGTCGCCAAGGGCATTGGCGGCGCGGCTGAGTCCGATGAGATTGACCTTGCCGCCGGGCGGACGGACCAGCGCGGCAAAGAGGCGATCGGCGACGGCTGGCGTGATGGCGCCGCGGGCGATCGCCAGTTGCTTCTTGGCGTTGATCGCGGCCACCAGGGCATCCTGGGCTTCGGGATCGAGCGGGCGCGGAAGGCGCGCGGAGAGTTCGGCGATGCGCTGATCGCGCTGGGCCAGTTGATCGTTTGCCGCGGCGAGTTGGACGGCCGCCTGACGATCCTGATTGTCATCGGTGGCGCGATTCTTCAGATAGTCAATGAGCCGGGCCAGAAGATCATCCGGCGGGCAGGTTTCGCCGTCGGGCAGCAGGCCGTGCAGATCGGCCAGTTGCTCGCTCGAGCAGGCAATGGTGTTCACGATGGACCTCTCAAACCCCGCGGATGTTTTGGCATGGCCGCTCGCCGCGGGTTCACGGGAGGCCGCCTGTATGAATTGACCTTGACCGGGCACGACCGGCACGGGCGTGAGAGCGACATGGACGATCGCCTCGCCCCAGCGCCGGCCGCGGCCGTCGACGTAATCCGGATCGATCCCCACCGAGGCCTGGTTTCGCGCCGCCAGTGCGGCGGCGTCGGCGCCGATGAGTTGGTGCAACGCGACCAGGGCGTCGCCGCGAACCTGAAAATCCACAACCCGGCCCAGAGCGTCGCGGGCGCTGTTGGAATGATCAACGTTGGCGGGGATATGAATGCCCGCGGCGAGCATGCGCCGGCCGATCGAAGCCCAGCGGCGCAGACGCGGCATATCCACATCAAGGCGAAATCCTTGCGTCGGATGAACATAATGCCCGGTGCGGATGATGTCCTTCCAGAGATACGCGACGGGCTGGCCGGCGATGCTCGTGGGACGGGCCGGGGTGGCGATGGGTTGTGATGTGGGCATGGGTTCTCCGTCGAGCGTGCTGGGGAGAGGGGGAGCAGGGGAGCAGGGGAGAGGAAGTGGTCAGACGTCCGAACGTAATGGCAGGCCGAGTTGGCTGAAGAGCGTTTGCAGATCGACGATCCTGGCAACTGCGTCGAAGCCTTGCGGGGTCGAGAGCAATTTGTCGAGCAAATCGCGGGATTGCTGGGATTTGTCGTCCGAGAGCGGAGTGGGAACGAGTTTGACCGCCCCGGTGGCGGCGGGGCCGAAGTTCAGTCGCAGGATGTCGTCGGTGATCTGCTCATTGATGGCGTCGAAGAGTTCGCCTTCGATGAGTTCGCAGTCGAGCACGGCCGTGTCCGTGTGGGTCTGGGCATCGGCGCGGGAGCCGTGGTCGGCTTCCAGGCCGGTGCGCTCCGGGCGCAGCCAGCCGCGGAACATGAGGGAATCGAGATAGCGGAGGTAGTTGATGAAGCCCGCGGCGTGGTCAGCGCCGCCGGGGTCTTTGAAGTCGATGATCCAGGCGCTCTTGCCGGCCAGTTCCGCGGCGATGCGCGGATCGGCGGAGCTGTGGAAGAAATTGGGGACCGCGACGGCTTTTCCATCGGCGATGCTGTTGGCCAGGCTCTGGGCGATCCAGTAATTGGGCCGGTCGGCGCCGCTGGCATCCTTGCTGGTTCCATCGGGATAGTGAATTTGCGTGAGGATGTTGGAGACCTTGGTCTGGTAGCGATGGGCCTTGGCGGCGACCTGTTCCCATTCGACATAGCGGCGGCGGATGTTCTCGTGACGGCTTTTGCCCAGCAGATTGCCGGCTTCACCGTCGCTGGAAAAATGGAACGATTTGGTCGGCGGCAGATCGACGGACGATCCATCCGGGCCGGCGGCGCGAAGTCCGGCGAACGAACCGCCGGAGTCGATCAGGATTTCGGTGAGTCGCGCGTCGGGCAAGAGCGGCTTGAGCCGCGAAAGGCACAACTGCCCGTCGCGCTCCTGCCAGACTTTTTCAAATCCCGCCCAGCCGAATTCCAGGGCGCGAAGAGCGTCGCGCTTCAGCGGGCGGATCAGCGGCGCCAGTTGCCGGACGATGGTCTGTTGCCATGCATCGGATACGGACTCGTCACTCTTTTGCACGATGTAACCATTGGCAACGATGGGGGATTTGACGATCGAAATCGCCAGGGCGATGGTCGGATGGGCCGACATCTGACGATAGAGGGCGATATCCGCTCCGCGCGAGGCCACCGCCGGCGGCGATGATGGACCGGCAGCGGCTATAGCGCCGGCGGCGGGCGGCTGCGATAACGACGTACCGAGAATGGCTGCCAGCGGTGACGGCTGCTGCTGTGCGCCGGTGGACTGGCCGGTAGCAGGACGATCGCTCGATCGCGCAAGGGCCGATCGGATTCTGGAGAGTATTTTCATGGTTATTGCTCTTAGGTAATGATGATCGGCCCGCCGATGAGGGGCCGGTCGGGCAGAATGGGAAACTCGCGTTCGACGAAATAGCGAAGCCAGGCGATGGCGTGAAACGGGCCGAGATCGCCCGGCCAGGGCGCGCTTTTCAGGTCGTCGATCAGCCGCTCGCAGGACGGATCGATGGCGATGGCGGCCGATCCATCGGCGCTGCGGATTTTGGCATTGACGGCATTGAGCGTGTCCTTGACGTGGGGATTGTGGCGTGGAACTTTGTCCTTGAGGCGCACGATGTTGCGGAGGCGGTTCTTGACGATGATCCAATCGGACATGCCGCTGGTGGAGTCGTGGGCGATGCCGGTGGCGTCGCCGTAGATGGCCAGTCCAGAAAGGTTCCAGCCTCTCTCGCGGGCCAGGTCGAGAAAATGCGAGCAGGCATCGTCGGTGCGCGTGCCGGGGAGCGAGAGTTCGGCGAGCACCATGATCCGGCCATCGCGATGCTGGAGGATTCCCGAGCACATGGGAGTGATGTTGAAATCGAGGGACCAGCAGAGATGCAGATCGGGGTCGTAGGCGACGGGCCGCACATGCACGGCGGCATCGAAATCGGGAAAGGCCCGGCCGCCAAGGGCGACGAAACGACCTTCGTATTCCTGTTGAAACAGCCGCTCATCAATGCGCCGGCGCGCCGAGTCGATCTCTTCGGGCGGAAGGATGTCGGCGGATTTCCAGGTGAAGAGTTTCCATTCGGGATCGACGCCGGTTTTGGCCAGATCGACCAGGCGCTCGTAGTCTCGCTGGCCGGACCCGTGCATGTCCGGGACGCCGATGAGCCACGCCCAGCCTCGTCGATCGGCCAGGGCGGGCCGGATGTTGGCATCCCAGATTCCAGGTTTGCAAGTGGCCAGTTCATCGATGATGCAACCATCCCACGGCGTTCCCTCGATGCGTTCGGCTTTGTCGAGTCCCACGACCCACAGTTCCGCGCCGCCGCCGGTGCGGATGCGGAGTTCGGATTCGCTCGTGTCGCGACGGTACTTGAGCGGAACGAGTTTCTTGAGATCCTGCCACCAGATGCGCTTGGCCTGGCTGCGCGTGGGAGCGGCGGCAAAATATCGCGACGGGAGCTCATGCCAGGTATCACGGAAAAGATGATCGGCCAGGCGTCGCTTGGCCAGTTCGGTTTTGCCGCTGCGCCGGCCGGCGGGAACAAGTTTGAATCGGGTTTCGTCGTTCCACAGTTCCCATTGCACGGGGTGAAAGCGAAGCTTAACCCACCTTGGGCCCCATTCGTGGTTCGGGTTCGTCCTGTACGATCGGTCGATCTGCTTGTCCGAGTTCATTCTTACCCAACCACGTCAGCATGGAAGCATTGCCCTTGACCAGAGCGAGTTTGTTCTGCGCCTGGCGAATCGAAATGCGGCGCCGAGCCCGGCCGGCGAGGAGTCGCTTGGCGAAACGCCGCTGAATGGTGGCCACCGATCGCCGGAAGTATTCGGCGATGTCCGTGTCAGTGGCCCCGGCGGCGGCAAGCGATTGAACCTTTTCGGGGTCGATGGGATCGAGTTTGGGCATATGTCTTTCTGCTGAGAGATCACGAGATCAAGCCGAAGCACCGCGCGGCCTCCGGATACGTGGGACCGAAATACAGAAAGCTGGCGGTAAGCCGGCCCGAGCTGCTGGCACGGGCGCGATGGCCATAGCGGCGGTCGAACGAGTTGGCGTGGCCCGGCGGGCGAACAACTTTCCAGCGGAGGGATCGCATCCGGTGCCGGATCATCGCGGGGTGGCCGGTTGTGCTGCGGAATTTGCGGCCGGTCGCGGCAAAGGCGCCGGCGATCAATTCGCTCATCGCGTTGCCGATGCCGACGCCCTGGAAATCCGGCAGGCAGACGGTGCGGTGCTCGCGCCAATCGGTGCGGCCGTTGCTTGTCTGTCTGATGACGGCGGTGAACACGGCGATCTGGCCCTCGACATAGCCGGCGAAACATCGCACCACCGGCGCCAACTTGTCGCTCAGATAGTGATGACGCTTGAACAACTCCCAGGCGCCGCGAAGGGCGGGCCGGATGGTGATGGCAATCGCCGGCCGCCGAAGCCGCCCTCGCGCCAAGCCCGGACCAGACATGTCCAATATCCAGTCGGGTTCGAGCCAGTGGCGGATGTCGTCGTGACAGGAGACGGCGACGAATCGCTTGCAGAATTGGCCGGAGCGAACAGCTTTTGCAGCGGCGCATGCGGCCACCTTTGCGACGGTGCGATCGACGACGCTGGTGAATTCGTCAAAGACGATCAGGTCATTACCAGTCAACAGCGAGCGGGCCAGATCGGCGCGGAATTGCTGGCCGTTGCTCAGCACACGATACGGCTTGAGCCAGTCCGGCGGCGAACTGAACCCAACGGCCGACAGGGCTGCGACGATGCGCTGGATCGGCCCATCGCCGACGGCGTCGACAATGGCGCGATCGTCCGGCCAAGGCTGGCGCGTCATGACCGCATCGCCAAACGCATTGCGGGCGATGGTCGTCTTGCCGGATCCGGACGGGCCGACGATCAGGCCGATTGTCCAAGGTTCGCCCGGGCCGGGAATTTCGGCGGTGAATGTTTCGATGGCACGATCGCGCAGCGGCACATCAAACATCCCGGCGAGTTGGCGCACGCGGAAGGAGTCGTGGATGGGGCATTGGACGGTCGTTTGGATGAGCATGTGCGGCTCGACTCTCAAGACCCCCACCCAAACCCCCACCCCTGGGTACAGGGAGAGGAGATAATGGGACAGGGGACGATCAAAGCGTGAGCAGGCGGCACGACAGGCCGCGGGCGGTCAGTTCGTCGTAAAGGGTTCTTTGTTGCTCCTCATCGGAGCACTCGATTGCGATTTCAAATTTGCCGGCCAGCGCGGATTCATCGACATCTTCGGCCTCGCCCTGGTTGTTGTCGCAATCGCCCGTGATTTCGGCCAGTTCGCTTTCGCTAAAGCCGATATCGCCGATGTCCGGCTCGGCCAGCAATTTCGCCAGCGTAATCGCGTCCCATTCGGCCAGTTCGCCAGTGCGATTATCGGCGATGCCGTAGGCGGTGGCCTCGGCGCCTTTGAGATCGGTGCGGACGATGTTGACCTCGGTCCAACCGAGCGCGCGGGCGGCTTCCAGCGTACCATTGCCGGCGCGGACGATGTTGTTGGCATCGACGACGATCGGCTTCTGCTGGCCGAAGCGGCGCAGGCTGGATTTGATCGACTCGATATTGCGGGCCGGATGGCGGCGAGCGTTGGCCGGATCGGGGGAGATTGACGCGATGGGGACGGATTCGATGTTCATGGGAAGCCGGATTATTCGATCGAGTTATTGTGCGGCCGCGGGCGCGCTGGGGGTTGGCCAGCGCCGCGGCGATGAGAGTCGCTTGATGCCGCTCTTGTAGAGAGCCATGTCGGAATAGACCGCCAGTTGCCGCGCCGAGAGTTTGTCGCCGTCGCGGTTGTCGTCGCGCAGGCCGCGGCTGAAATAGAGCCACGCGCCGGCCAGCACCGCCGCCCAACAGGTCGTGATCGGCGCATCGGCGGCGTCGGCCAGGGGGATGATGTATGGCCCATCGCGGAAAAAGGCGTTGATCTGGGCATCGGCATTGGCCAGGGCGGAAGCGATGCGCGATACGTCCGGCGTCGATTGCGTCGGATCGAGCTGCGACCAGGTCGCGACGTTGGCCGTGCCAAACACATTTTCGATGTCGCCTTGAGCGGCGTAATAGCCGGCAGCGCCGGAGGGGATGGAAGTCAGTGTCGGCATAATCAGCTCGCGGGAACGGTGTAAGTGATGACGGCCAGATTGAAACCGGCCTTGAAGTAGGTGAAACAGTAGGTGACGGCGGGATCGAGCATCATCGGCCCGACCCAACCGCCGTCGTCGCGCGTGCTCGTCGCGGCGACGGGATCGAGCAGCCGGGGAGTCTGGTTGTAATCCGACGCCAGATAGGCGGTGACGGTGACGCCGGAGATCGGCGCGCCGGTGGAATCGCGGGCAAAGAGGCCGCCGGACGGATCGGATTCGGCGGTGATGGCGACCGATCCGTTGCCGGACGCATTGTCCGGTCCGGCCGATGATTCGCCAGTGCCGGTCCAGTCGATCTGAGCGGCCCACTGCGGCGGGCCGTCGGTCGGCGCGGCGGCGCTGCCGCATTGAATGTAGACGTTCACCTGATACGAACCGGCCGTGGCGATTGCGGCCGGGAAATCGAGTGAGTAGTTGGCCTGCACATTGGCTGACAGAACGGTCTTGGTCAGCGACAGGGCGTAGTTGTGCCAATGTGCGGCGGCAAACGGCTCGAAGGCCGCGCCGTTCCAATACTGGCCGGTGGATTGTTGCTCGATCGTCTGATAGAGCGTCAGGCCATCGGCGGTCGTGATGTTGGTTTCTCTGCTCATTTGTTCCCCGGCAACCGCGGCGTTCCCCACTTGTTCTGCAGATACAGCTCGACCAGATTTCGATCCGCGGCCGAGAGCACACTGGCGAATCCGATGATCTCGAAGATACAGCAACTCAGGAAGTCGCTCAGATCGAGCGAACCCAAGGCCATCTTGCGGCTGCTGGACGGCGAGTTGGTGTTGACCGTCAGCAGCATCGGATGCGTGATCGGCGCCATGTCGAATTCGCCGCCGGTGACGGGGTCGAAATAGCCGGCCCACAGGTCCACACCGTCCTTGCGCACGGCCGAGGGCGGCGCGGCATCATGGAACGCGGTGGTGCCCGGCCGCATCGTGCCCAGGCGGGGATAAGTGCCATCGTTCTGCGATTCGATGAATCCGCCGTAATTGTTCCACGTGATCGTGCCCGACATGCCGACGACGAAATACTGAGCGCACACGGCCGGGCTGGTGATCGGCAGCGTGTCGCTGGCGCCGTTGAACAGAATCCCCGGCAGTCCGCACAGGACGCCGGCCGCGAATACCGGCCTGGCGCCGCTGATGGCTTGGGCGGCGTTGTTGCCTCTGCCGCTCTGATCGTTCCATTGCTCGACGGTCTGCCCGTTCGTCGCCGGCGTCGTGCCTGCGTCGCTGTAGACGCCGGCATCCGCCTTGAACCAGAACACCATGCCCGCCGGCAGGCCGGGATTCAGATTTGGCGGGATCGTCGTTCCGTTCCAAGTCACGGCGCCGGCGGTTCGATTGATGGCGTTGCCGCCGGCGCTCGCCCAGTCGCAATCGGAATTGGAGAACGACAGGTTCGACGCCGCGTTGTCCAGGACGACGGCCGCGCCCTGGTTGCTGGTAAATCGCGTCCCGATCGCGCGGGCCGTCATTGTGCCCTGGCACCAGATCGCGGCGATGAAATTGTCGATCGTCCCGCCATGGATCTCGATGTCGGCGGCATTGGCGCCGGCGACCTGCTGGATGATCCCCGCGTGCTGCGTCAGGCGCGGCGAGATGAGCTTGAGGCGACTGAGCGTACCCGCCGGCTCGATGCGGATGAACGGATACTGATTGCTCCCGGTGAACGTACCCGGCCCGGTCACATCCAGGCCGCCGATAATCAGGTCGTTCACTGTGCCGGCGATGTCGATCTGGCAGGTCTGGTTGTTGACGGCATCGGCGGTCTGAATCAGCGAGTCGATCTGGAAGCGATTGACCACGCAACCGGCGGGGATGTTGATCAGCGGATACGGCGAGAAATGATATTGGTCGGCCAGAATCTGTCCGATGCGCAGGGCGCTGATCTGGCAGTTGAGGTCCAGAAGATGGCCGAATTGCGCGCCGTAGGAGAACGTCTGAAGGTGTATGCGGCCGATGGTCAGATCCATGATCTGGCCGAGGCTGCTGCTGGTGTGCGACGGCACTTCGCCATCGGCGACATAGCCCCAGAAGCAGCCGTCGTAGGTGCTGGAGCCCTCGATGAGTCCGACGGTGACGCGCGCCACCGAGCCGCCATCGCCGGTGGTGATCTTCAGCGGCGACCAGGTTATGTTAGCGGGCAAAATCTTGTCGACGGAGACATCGGTGATGAATCCTTCGATATTGACGGAGCTGGTCTGCGTCGTGGCCGGGCAGGAATTCCGCCAGTCCCACTGGTTCAGGGCCACCAGGTCATCGCCGGTCGTGCCGGCCACGGCGCCGATGTCGATCTGGCTGCACTGGCAATTGACGTGCAGGCCGTCACGCTTGTGGGCGTCGAAGAAGAGATATGGGATGCGTGCGGAGGTGACGGCCGCGAGCTGAACGCCGAATCCCCAGCCGTCGCGGATGGTGATGTTGTCCAGGACCAGGCCGCTCACGCCGTAGAACCCGATCTGCCCGCCGCATCCCTGCCAGGGATTGGTCTTGTCGGAGAGAATTTCCGCCGGCCCCCAATGGCTTGATCCCGGATTGCCCGCGTAATTGCCATCGAAGATGAGATTGCGCAGCGTGATGTTGGCGGCGATCGTGCCCGCGATGCCGTTGGTGCCGGCCAGGATGTTGCGATTGCGCAACATCGTGACGTTGGCGCCGCTGGCGAGTTGAATGGTCGATCCGGCCTGCCCCACGCCGGGCGTGCAGGGATCGCCGAACAACGTCGCATTGGAGTCAACGAGGATATGGTCGCTGATGATGTAGGCCGCGCCGGTATTGGGCAGATAGACCGGCCGGCAAAGCGGCGTGGCGAAATCGTGGGTGGCCTGAATGGCGGCAGTGCAATCGGTGACGCCGTCGGCGATCGCCCCGAACCAGCGGACATCGACCGGCCCGTCGAAGAGGCGAATCCAGCGGCCATTCCCGGAGAGGCCGGTCGGCTGGATGATCGAGCCGCCATTGTCGGCGGAACTCGCCGATGAATCCCAGACGAACATCCCCCCGCCGCCATCGTGGGCGTGGGTATAACCATCGAGGCTCACGCGGGCGTATTGGCAGGGCGCCAGCGCTCGCAGCGACGCCACGTTGGCGACGCCATTGACAGTGGGACGATTGATTTCGGTGGTTTGCATGGCTGGAGTTTGATTGGGAAGAAGAACAGGTGATCAGGAGAACAGGAAACGATTCGTCGCCGTTCACCGCAGGTGCGTCAGAAGGAGGACAAGGAACTTTCTCCTGTTCTACTGCTCACCTGCTCCACTGTTCTCGCGCAGCGCGTCGGGACCGGGGGAATGGGCTGCGATGGCGGCGTTCCATTGGGCCAGCGTCATGTAGTTGGACCACTGGCCTTCGGGGCCGACGTAGTTCAGCGAGCCGGCCGGGAGGTGGTAATCGACTCCCGCCGGCGTGCCCCAGGTATTTTGGCCGATGGTGAACGCGGCGAGGTTGGGATCGAAGATCTTCATCGGTGCGGCGAAATAGTTGCCGATCTGCACGTTGGGCTGGGAATAGGAATTGCCAATCACGCGAGCGCCGGAACCGAACGAAGCAAAGGCTTCGATCGCGTAGCCGTTGGTGCCCTGGTTGGTCAGGGAATTGAAGAGGATTTGGGCGTCGGCGATGTTGCGCCCGACGGTGCGGCCGGTGGAATCGGTGCCGCTGGCGGGCGAGTCGAGGATGATCGACGCGGCATTGTCCTGGCGGATGGTGTTTTTGCGGACCATGACATGAGCGCTTCCGGGTTCGATCTTCACGGGGGAAACGAGCGTGTTGGCCTCGACGACGGCCCACTGGACGGCGGCATTGGGGGAGTTGATGAAGCCCTGCGGAGTTGAGATCGGCCCCAGCGAAATCGGGCCGCCGGGGCCGCCGGTGTTTTGCGCGATCCACCACCATGAGCCATCCTGCGGGGCGAGGATGGATTTGCTGGTCTGGGGGTTGTTGGATTGGAGATTGGCCAGCGTGTTACCGACGATGGCGATGCGCGTGCCAGAGCCGCGGATGAGATGTTCGGTGAGGCTGTTGGCGAATTGGTTGCCGTAGAGAACCGCATCGCTGCCGCCGAGGAAAACCGAATAACCCTGGATGCCGCTGGTGGAACAATCCTGCACAAGCAGGCCGTCGAATTGCGTGTCGGCCTGAACGAAGTAGCCGCCCGTGCTGCCGGCGGCGGAGCATTTGTCGATGGCGATATTGCGGCCGAAAGCGGCGATGGCGAAGGGCGCGCCGGTGAATGTCATGTTGCGGATGACGTTGTCGGAGGAGGTCTTGACGGCGACAAATCCGCCATCGGCGCCGGCGTATTGAATCGTGGCCGGAACATCGCCTCCGAATGTATCAATGCGATCGCCAATGGAGAGACTGAGCGTGGTCGAGATGGGGAATGTGTCGCCGGTGTGCAGGAGCAGATTGGTGCGCGGGCCAAGCCTCGCCGCGGCGGCGGCCAGCGTGGCCAGCGGCGCGGCGGCCGTGCCGGCGTTTTGGTCGCTGCCGGTGTTGGCGACGTAAATGGGCGATCGCGTGTCGGGGGCGACGGAGATGGTGGCCTGATAGATCGTGCTGGAGCGCGTCGCCGCTCCGGCGGGCCCGGATTCGCTGATGAGCGTGCCGGTGATCGTGTAGCTGCCCGGCTGCTGGTAGAGATGTGCGGCGTTGAAACCAGCGGATTGATTGTGCCGCCCGGCCGGATCGCCGAAATCCCAACGGACGTAGGGGATTTGATCGACAGTAGTGGTCGGCGCGGTTGTCGCGGCAATGGCGGTGGCCAGTTGGACGTGAACCGGCGCGGGGACCATTTGTGCGGCCAAGGTCACGGACAAGGCCAGCGCCGGCGCCGTCGATGGCGCCGTGGCCGGCGTCGTAGTTGGCCATTGAGCGGCCAGGGCCGCGGCATCGGCCTGGGCAAGGGTCAGATGCGTCTGGAGATCCTGAACAATTTGCTGCGGATTGGGAGACGTTGGCTCGGTCGAAGCCGATTGCCCGCGAGCCGGCGCAAGGGATTCGGCACGTGAAACGCCCAGTAGCCAGGCGGCAGCGATAAGCGATATGGCGGCGAAACGGTGATTCATACGAATCTCAAATCCGAGATTTCAAATTGCTCGCGACGGCCACATGGTAGCATCATAGCTTTGTGGCCGCATGAACCAGCAGCGCGACGACCGCGGTGACGACGGTCCAGGCCAGCCGCGTATTCACGGCGATCCAGCGCTCTGCCCGATCCATGCGCATGAGCAGCCCGGCCCGGCCGTTGCCGTTGATGCTCGCGTCGAGCTTGGCCAGCAACCGGTCCTGCTGGGCGAGATTGAGTTTGACCTCGGCCATGCCAAGCAGGAGCGACTGGAGATGGTCGCCGCCGTCGCCGCTGGCACGGCGCAGGGCGTCGAGTTCATCCTGAAGTTGGGTAATGCGATCGATCACAGCGTATCCAGGTCAAGCGGACAAATTGCCGAGCCAAGCTGGCTGGCACAGTAGACGCGGGCGGCAAAGGCCGAGCGGCGTCGCGGCACGCCGGCCCGGCCGAGAAGCCTCGTCGCCGCGACGCGCGAGATGCCCAGCGCCGCGGCGATCTGGCGATGTGGGGCGCCGCGGGCGGCCATTGCTACGGCCGCCTCGCGGCGACGGTGGCGCAGGTCGGCAAGTGAGCGATGCGAATCAGATGCGATTGACTGTGACATGGTTCCTCACTCTTGGGTAACAGGTAACACGCTGCGCGAGAAAGTAGAGCAGGTGAGCAGGTGAGCAGGTGAGCAGGAGAGAAGCGAATCAGAACTGCTCTCGGCCCACCAGGCGTATCCCCTGCTCGCCCGTTCAACTGTTCCATTATCTCGCGCCACGTGCGATGACGACGGAGCCGACGCGGGAGCGGTCGTTGCGCAGGGAGGCGAGAATTTCCTCCAGTTCCGGATCGATCTGCTGGCGTTCGAGGTGGCATTCGTAGCTGAGGCGATTGACGACGTAATAGGCGGGGAAGGGCTTGCTTCGGCACTTGAGGCATCGGCGGCAGTGGCACGGGGTGCGCAGGGCTTCGACCTGCCGCTGACGCTGGGCCAGTTCGCGGGCGACGCGGGCCTGGTGGCGGCGCAGCAGTTGCGGCGAAAGTCGGGAGCGGAATTCGGGCGAATTCAGCAGCTCCTGCTGCTGGTCCAGGGCCATGGCGTTCAAGACCCGCCGTGCCGCGTGCTCGGCCATGAGTTCGCATTTTGTTAGGTTTTTGGCGGATGAGCCGGTCATTGGGGAATCGGGCATGATGAAACTCCATATCGGGACAAGTGATCCGGCGGCCCGTCGCCGCCGCGAGGTGCGACAATGCTACCAAATGAAATTCATTTTGTCACTATCAAAGAAAAATAACACGTTTTGACACAACGGGCCCGGTCCGGGGCGGGCGGAGCGGGCCTGCCGGACGCCGACGGCTATTGACAGACCCGGCCGCCGTCATCAAGATCGCGGCGGTCGAGGTGCCCCCCATGCGGTTCCGGCGGGCATGTCCCGGTTCACGTCCGCTTTGTCGGTGAAAAGGAGCAGGAAAATGCAGTCGAGTCGGGACTGAACGTGCCTGCGGAGATCGATGACCAACAAATCGAAAGGAGAAACGCCGTGAACGCCCGTTGCTTCTGCCTGAATGTTGGTGTGCTCATTGGGGCCATTTTGCTGTCGTGTTCGCCGGCCGGTGCCGCGGATGCGGCGGCACGCGAAATCCGCTCTCCCGACGGCAAGATCGCCATCACCATCCACACCGATGCGCCCCTTGGTTACAGCATCACCGTGGATGACAAGCCCGCGCTGCTTCGCTCGCGGCTGGGTCTTGAACTGGCCGGCAATATCAGGCTCGGCGAGAAGTCGGTTTTACAGGGCGAGGACCGCAAATCGGCCGACAATCACTGGGAAAATGACTACGGCAAGAACCGTGACGTGCGTGATCATTTTGACGAGATGACGCTGACGTTCAAGGAAGGCGGGTTGACGTTTGCCGTCGTGGCCAGGGCGTACGACGACGGCGTGGCGTTCCGCTACGTTCTCCCCAGTCAGGCGGGGATGGATTCGTTTATCGTGACGCGCGAGGCCACGGAATTCACCTTCTCCGATGATGACCCGGTATGGGCGGGCTGGAATAACAAGGACGGCGTCCGCCCCGAGGGTGGATTCATCGGCTCGGGGGAATGGCGATATCTGCCCAATATGCTGTCCAAGCTGAATCCCGATTTCAAACACGGCCTGCCCTTCCTTGTGCAGACGCCAGCGGCGTATGTCGCCATCACCGAAAGCGACCTGCTCGATTGGTCCGGCATGTGGCTGGTGCCCAAGGCCGGCGCAAAGAACACGCTGGAAGCGCAGCTCGCTCCGGCACAACCTGTCGTGCCATGGGCGCCCATGATAAACGGTGCGGCCGGGCAGATCGTTGTGCCGCCCGACTTTGCTCCCAAGGGGCTGGTTGAAGCCAGGACTCCCCACAATTCACCGTGGCGGACATTCATCATCGGCCGTAAACCCGCTGACCTTATCGCCAGCGATCTGGTGTTGAATCTCGCCACGCCGAGCAAGCTGGCGGACACGTCATGGGTCAAGCCGGGCATGGCGTCATGGGGCACATGGTGGTCGGCGACGGGGAAGAACGACCTGCCCACGCTGAAGGAGTACATTCAACTCGCGGCCGATATGGGCTGGCGTTATCAATTGTCGGAGATTGGCGACAAGTCGATCGTGCCGGATCTTGTGGCGTATGGCAAAGAGCGAGGCGTGAGCATCTGGTTGTGGTATCACTTCAACGACTTCATCGACGCCGCCGTTTACAAGCGGGATTTCCCGATGATCGCCAAATGGGGCATTGTCGGCCTGAAGATCGACTTCATCGACCGCGACGATCAGTGGGCCGTCAACTGGTACGAGGATGTCTCCAGGACAGCGGCGGAGAATCATCTGATGATTGATTTTCATGGAGCATTCAAGCCGACGGGGCTGAATCGCACCTGGCCCAACCAGATCACGCGCGAGGGCGTGCAGGGCAACGAATACAACAAGTTCGGTCTCAAGGAAACGCCGGAGCACAAGGCCACGCTGCCCTTCACGCGCATACTGGCCGGGCCGGCCGATTTCACGCCCGGCGGCTTCCTCAACCGCCAGCCGTCGCAATTTCAGAGAACCAGTTCCAATACGCAGGTGCAGGGTACACGGGCCAATGAGCTGGCGATGTTCATCCTCATTGAAAGCCCCGTCACTGTGGCCTGCGATTCGCCCGCTCACTATAAGGACGCACAGGGCAACTACCTGCCGGGCATGGATTTCCTCAAGGGCTTACCGACCACCTGGGATGAGACTCGCGGCTTGGCCGGCGAGGTGGGAAAATATGTGGTCGAGGCGCGGCGCAGCGGCAAGACCTGGTATCTGGCCGCCATCTCCGACCGCGACGGCCGTGAACTGTCCGTGCCATTGAATTTCCTGGGGCCGGGCAATTGGAATGTCTCGCTGTGGCAGGATGCGCCGGACAGCGATCAGAATGCCGAACACCTGCTGAAGAACCAGAGAACCGCCGGCTCAACCGACAGTCTGCCATTGAAGCTGGCGCCGTCGGGCGGAACCGTGGCGATCTTTTCGCCCGGGTGATGGCGCGGTATCAAGATCGGGCGGCGATCGGTAGACTTCGCAGGAACAAGAGAAAGGGTCACACATGAACACTTGGCGGAATGGAAAATATTTTGCGGCCTTGCTTTCGGCACTGATCATGATCGGGGCATCGCGCTTGGCATTGGCGGCACCCGTGATATTGACCTCCGGCTGGACATTGCAGGACGTGGCCAAGGTCGAAAAGCCCGGCGATACCGCCGACGCCAGGAAGGCCGAGGCCGACGCCTGGGGCGCCAAACTTTCCGTGTCCGGCGCGACGCAGCAGGGCTGGTACAAAGCCACCGTTCCCGGCACCGTCCTGACCAGTCTGGTCAACGACGGCGTCTATCCCGAGCCGCTCTACGGCGAGAACAACCGCCCGAACATCATTCCCGAATCGCTTTGCCACACCAGCTACTGGTACCGCACCGACGTCGTCGTCCCCGCCGACTATGCGGGCAAACACATCTGGCTGAACTTTGACGGCATCAATTACACGGCCGATGTCTGGGTCAACGGCAAAGAGATTGGGATGGTCAAGGGAGCTTTCGCTCGCGGCATCTTTGATATCACCGACTTTGTCAAAGCCGGACAGCCGGCCGCCATCGCGGTCCGCATCAACCCCCCGCCGCATCCGGGAACGGTGCTGGAACAAACCGTCGCCAACGGCACTGGCGGCAACGGCGGCGCGATCATGCAGGACGGAGCGACGTTCGGCTGCACCGTCGGCTGGGACTGGATTCCCGGCATCCGCGACCGCGACATGGGTATCTGGCAGAAGGTAACGCTCACGACGACCGGTCCGGTGCGCATCGACGATCCCTCTGTCAGCTCCGATCTGCCGCTTCCACGCACCGATTCGGCTGATCTGATGGTGCTGACAACCGTCAAGAACGCGACCGATCAGCCGCAGACGGGCACATTGAAAGGCACGTTTGACGGCGGCGGTTTCTCGGTGCCGGTGACGCTCCAGCCGCATGAGGTGAAGGAAGTCAAAGTCACGCCTGCGGATTCAGGGCCTGGCGCCGCTCAACTGCATATGGCCAACCCCAAGCTCTGGTGGCCCAACACCTATGGCGACCAGTTCCTCTACACGATGCACGTGTCTTTCGACATCAACGGCGCGTCATCCGACGCACGGGACACCAACTTCGGCATCCGCAAGATCACCTACGCCGTTCCGGCCGATCAGACGCTGATTCCGCAGACGGACAACCTGACCATCTTCGTCAACGGCGTGCCGATCTTCTGCAAGGGCGGCGCCTGGGGGATGGATGAGGCCATGAAGCGAATCCCTCGCGATGTTTTGGAGGCAAAGGTCCGCTTCCATGCCCTGGCCAACTACACCATGATCCGCAACTGGGTGGGTCAGAGCACCAGCGAGGATTTCTACGATATGTGCGATAAATATGGCATCCTGGTCTGGGACGAGATGTTCCAGGCCAACGCCAGCGACGGGCCGCAGGTGGGCGGCAACCCCAGCCCCAACGACACGCCGGACGTCCTGGCCCTTCGCCAGGAAACCATCGACATGTACCTCGCCAACGTGCGAGAGAAAGTCGTGCGCTTCCGCAGCCATCCGTCGATCGCGCTGTGGTGCGGCCGCAACGAGAGCTATCCGGCCCCGCCGGCCGTGGCCGACGCCATCACCAAGCTCACCGCCGAGCTTGATCCCGCGCGCTTCTATCAGGCCAACTCCGGCGACGGCCGGGGCGTGCGCTCCGGCGGGCCGTATTCCTGGCGCGTGCCGTCGGCGTATTTCGCGCCGGTGGCCGCCGCCACGACGACGCCGGGCCGGGCCGGCGGCGCCGGCGCCGCGGGCGCTGCTCGCCCGCTCGAACCCTTCAAGACCGAACTGGGCAGCGTATCGATCCCGACACTGGCGGCCATCAAGGCGATGATGCCGGAAAAGGACTGGTACGACCTGAACGACGACTGGGCCTCCCACGATCTGTGCAGCGGCGCGCAGGCGGGCAACACCTTCCCGCAGGGCATCGCAACGCGCTACGGCGCCATCGCCAAGCGCGACCTGGCCGATTTCGTGCGCAAGAGCCAGATGGCCATGTACGAAACCTATCGCGCCATGTACGAAGGCCGCGAGGCCAAGCTCTTTGACCCCTGCGCGGCCGTGCTCACATGGATGAGCAATCCGTCGCAGCCGAGTTTCGTGTGGCAGGTGTACAGCTACGACCTGGAGCCTCTGGCAGCCCTCTACGGCGCCAAGAAGGCCTGCGAGCCGTTGCACGTGCAGCTCAACCTCAACGACTGGCACGTCATGGTGATCAACACCATGCCTCAGGCCAAACCCGGCCTGCAGGCTGTCGTGCGCATCTACAACATGGACGGCACGCCGAAATCCGAAACCACGCTCCCGGTCAATGCCAAGGCATGCGCAGCGACCGACCTGGGCGTGCCGGCCTGGCCGGATGGACTTACGCCCGTGCATTACGTCAAACTGGAGCTCAAGGATGCATCCGGCAAGTTAATTTCCGACAACTTCTACTGGCGCACCACCGCCACGATCTCGCCGGCGGCAGCGCCGCGAGCCGCGGACATTTTTGGTTCCGGCGGCGCCCAGGCGCGTGGCCGCGCTGGCGGCGGCGGTGGCGGCGGCGGACGCGGCCCGGCCGGTGGCGGCGGGGCCGAGGATTTCTCCGCTTTGCAGACGCTGGCGACGGCGGATGTGGCCGTCACGCTGACGCGCCACGATGCGGCCGGCAAGTGCCTGATCGACGCCACGATTTCCAACCCCACGAAGATTCCGGCGTTGCAGATCCACCTGACGCTGCGCAAGCAGCGCACCAGCGACCGCGTGCTGCCGGTGTACTACAGCGACAATTACATCTCGCTGTTGCCCGGCGAATCCAGGACTGTCACCATCGAGGCCGGGTCGTCGTCGCTGGGAAGCGAAACCCCGGAAATCGCGGTCGATGGCTGGAACATCAGCACGGCCGGGCGGACTTTCCCCGCTGGCGGCGGCGCCGCCGTGGCCCTCAACAAGGATGCGTTTGTCGGACCCAAGGAAGTCGCACCCGCCGCTGTCCCGGCCGGGAACTGATATTTGGGAAGTTGTCGGTTCAGAACCTGACAGGATTGCCATAGCCGCAAGTAGGTGCGGTCGGTTCCTTTTTCGAGGAGTCAGCGTATGAAATCTGCCTGCAAATTGCTTGGTGCGCTGCTTGTGGCGGCCTTTCTTGCGGCCGGTGCGCGCGGGGCGGAGCCCAATTACAAGAATTTCCGCGTGGCGATCTACGTCACGCGCGGCACCGTGGGCCAGTGGGCCAATCCGCAGACGCTCGCCCAGGCCTACGACGCCATGAGCCGCCAGGTGAAATTCGACAAGGTCTACCTCGAAGTCGCCAGCGGCCGCACGACCGAAAAGGAAAACACCTTTGACGCCATCAAGAAGTTCTTCACCGACCGCGGCGTGCTGGTGTCCAGCGCCGTGGCGTTTGCGGCCGGACCGCAGGAACGTGATTCGGGCGGCGGGACACTGTCCTATTCGCTGCCGGCGGATCGCGAATACGTCAAATCGGTGGCGGAAATGTGCGCCCGGCACTTCGACGAGATCATTCTCGACGACTGGTTCTTCACGGCGTCCAAGACGGCCGAGGATATCAAAGCCAAGGGCGACATGACCTGGACGCAGTACCGGCTGGCAGCGCTGGACGACGCGGCGCAGACGATGCTGATCAAGCCCGCCAAGGCGATCAATCCGAAGTTCCGGCTCATCATCAAATACCCAAACTGGTATGAGCACTACCAGGGAACGGGATATGACCTTGAGGTGGAACCAAAGATATTCGATGCCATCTACACCGGCGTCGAGACGCGCGATCCGATCACCTGGGAGCAGCACCTGCAGCAGTACGAAAGTTACAGCCTGGTGCGCTACCTGGAGAACATCAAGCCGGGCGGAAATGACGGCGCATGGGTCGATCAACTCGGCACCAACTACATTGACCGCTATCCGGAACAAATCTGGGACGCGGCCCTGGCCAAACCCCGGGAAATCACCCTGTGGGAATGGCCCGGAGCGCTCCGCGCCATCAACGTCGGTACACGCCCGTGGCAGGATCAGGACACCAGCTTCAATTACCAGAAGATGCTGGCGGCGTTTTCACCCCTGACGCCGGGCGCGGCCAATGGCCCAACCACCGGACACGTGGCCTCCGTCGCCCTCCAACAAATGGACGCCATCCTGGGCAAACTCGGCAAGCCGATCGGCCTGGCCGCTTACCGCCCGCCCCACTCCATTGGCGAGGAGTTCTATTACGATTTCCTGGGCATGGCCGGCATTCCAATCGAACTCAGCGGAACGTTTCCCCCGCCGGCCGGGCAGGGCGCCAATGTCTGCCTGCTCACCGAAGCCGCCAAGAACGATCCGGACATCGTTGCCAAGATCAAGAGCCAGCTTTCGGCGGGGAAGAACGTGGTGATCACCTCCGGATTGCTGCGGGCGCTGACGGGCAAGGGCATCGAGCAGATCAGCGAATTTGAATACACCGATCAGAAGGTGGCGGCCACGCAGTTCCAGGCGCGCAAGGGCCAGGTGATCGCCAATTCCATCGTCGATCCGCCGATCATTTTCCCGATCATTCATTTCCTGACCAACCAGTCCTGGAACCAGGTCAACGCGTATGAGACAAAATCCCCGGCCAATGCATACCCGATCGTGATCTCGGACATCTACGATCGCGGCTCGATCTACGTGCTGGCGCTGCCGGACAACATCGCCGATCTGTACCGGCTGCCGACGAGCGTGCTCAATGCGATCCGCAACCAGTTCATGGGCGCGTTTCCGATCCGGTTCACCGATGCCCCGGCGCAGGTGAGCCTCTTTGCGTATGATAACAACACGTTTGTGGTTCAGTCGTTCCTGCCGGTGCCGACGACGGTGACGGTGTCCCTCCAGGGAAATTTCAGCACGATCACGGACATGGTGTCGAATCAGTCGATCGCGCGGTCCCCGGCCCCCGCCGGCGGCGGTCGAGGCCCCGGCGGACGCGGCGCCAGCGTGCCGGCCGGCACGCCGTTTTCGATCACGATCCCGCCGCATTCGTACCGCGCATTTGCGGCGCAGAATTAGAACTGGCCAGGCGGTCCTGTTCGAGCCGGCCCAGCAGGCGAAGCAGCCCGTCGAGGATCGTCAGCGGATGCGGCGGGCAGCCGGGAATGTACAGATCGACGGGAACTGTCCCATCGGCGCCGTTGTGGACCTCCGGGTGGTCGACGTATGGGCCGCCGGAAATGGCGCAGGCGCCGACGGCGATAACGATCTTCGGATCGGGAACTGCGTCGTAGGTTTTCCGCAGTGCCAGCCGCATATTTTCCGTCACCGGGCCGGTGATGAGCAGCCCGTCCGCGTGACGCGGAGCGGCAACGAACTGGACGCCGAACCGGCCCAGATCCCAGCCGATCGTGTTCAGGACGTTGGTGTCGGCTTCGCAGGCGTTGCAGCCGCCGGCACTGACCTGGCGGAGCTTGAGCGACCGGCCGAAGAGCTTCATCAGTTTCTCGTCAAGCTGTGCGGCAAGGGCCAGTTCCTTCTGGGGCTCGACAATCAGATCGGACCGCTGGCGGACGGCCATGCGATAGTCCCTGGAATAGCTCACCGCGCCGGTCGGACAAGCCTCAAGGCAATCGGTGCAGAACAGGCAGCGACCCAGGTCGATCCGCGGCGAAGGACTGATCTTGATCGCCTCGGTCGGGCAGGCGGTGGCGCACTCGTTGCATCCCTCGGGGCACTTGGCGGCGTCAAATTCCGGCCGGCCGCGATATCGATCGGACAGCGGCGGCGGCGCGGCGTCGGGATACCGCATGGTGCGGTGCCCCTGTTGCAGTCTGGCGAGAATGACATCGAACATGCCGGAATCCTTATTCGGTACGCCTACAGGTCGTGTCCGCAGTAGGACAAATCAAAACTCTTGTTGCACAGCGGGAAATCGGAAATCTGCTGGCCGCGCAGCGCCATCGCCAGGCCCGGCCAATTGTGGAACGAGGGATCGACGATCTTATACCGCTCGAACCGGCCGGCGGCGTCCGTAATGGCGACGTGGCATAATTCGCCGCGCCAGCCTTCGATCAGCGAGACAGCCATGTGATTGGGCGATAGCGGTTTCACTTCGGCCCGGATTGCGCCGGCCGGAAGCGATGCCAGTTGTTCCTCGATGAAGGTAATCGATCGCTGGATTTCCAGCCAGCGGACATAGGCGCGGGCGAAGACATCGCCGGATTCCCACGAGGCGACGGGAAGATGAGTGAAGCGGAAGATCCCGGATGGGTGGTCGTTGCGGACATCGCGGACCAGTCCGCAGGCGCGGGCGGCCGGGCCAACCAAGCCCAGTTGCTCGGCGATCTCCCGGCTGATCCGTCCGGTCTCCTCGAAACGCGACATCACCGACGGCGAATCCCAAAGCAATTCGATGGCCGAGCGACAGTCCTTTTTCGCCGCGGCGATGCGGCGCAGCAATTCCTCGGTTTGCGCCTGGTCCAGGTCGAAGCCCACGCCGCCGGGACGGATCATTCCCCGGCCGAATCGGCTGCCGCACAGCAGCGCCGTCATGTTGAGGAAATCGCCGCGGAGCCGGCCGCAGAAACTGGCGGTGGGAAGGAACCCGACATCGCCGGCCATCGCGCCGAGATTACCGACGTGATTGCCCACCCGCTCCAGTTCCAGGGCGATGCCGCGCAGCGCCTGGGCGCGGGCGGGCTTTTGACACTTGGCCAGGGCTTCCAGAAGCAAACAATGCCCGCAGCCATGGGCGACGGTCGAATCGCCGGCCAGAGTCTGGGCATAGTGAATCGAACGTTTGTCCGGGCCGCCCAGCATGGCGCGCTCGACGCCGCGATGCTGATACCCCAGCGAAATCTCCAGGTGAAACACGTTTTCGCCGTGACATTGAAACCGGAAATGCCCCGGCTCGATGATGCCGGCATGCACCGGCCCAACCGCCACCTCGTGGACCTCGTCGCCCTCGACACGATAGTAATCCATCACGCCGACCACCGGCGGCTGGGCCGTCGATCGGCCCCAGGCGTCGTGGCCCGGCCGGTACGAACCGTGGAATCGCACCGGCTTGAACCAGGGATGACCCTCGGGTTTGATGCCGAACTGTTCGGCGATTTCGCGTTCAAAGAGATTGACCTGCGGGCAACGTTTGGTCAGCGACTCGAAGCCGCCCCCGGTGATCTTGGTCGTGGCCAGGCGCAGACGCGATTCCTGATCGTCGGCCAGCACCAGATAAAGCGTGACCGCCTCGTCGGTCGCCCCGGCCATGCCGAACAGGGCCGACACGCGTTGCCCGATCGACACGGCATCGAGAATCGCCTGCCGGAAATCCGGCCCGGAAAGCTCGGGGATCTGGCTTCGGTCGATGGATCGCCCGTTGCCGATGGTGGCCAGGTGATTGGCGAATGTCATGGCCGAACCTCCAGAAAGCGTGCGGCCGATTTCAGCATGTTGTCCAGCGGCGGCGGGATATAAAGACCCAGCAACAGCACCAGGGCAAAGGCAACGATAATCGGCAGGCAGGTCAGCCATCCTTCGCGATACGCGGTGCGGCGCGCTCCCGGCGCCGGCCGGCCTTGAACGACGGTCAGAACGGTGCGGCCCATGCCAATGAAGATGACCAGCAACAGAAACAGAAAGACGCCCCCCACCACATAGCGGCCGAAGCCGAACGCGCCGCGCAAAATCGTGAATTCACTGATGAACGGGCCGAACGGCGGCGAGCCGGTGACGGCCAGGAATCCCAGCAAAAACAGCGTTCCGGAAATCGGCAGCCGGCGCATCGCACCTTGAACTTCATCGACGGTCTTGCCGCCGAATGAGCGGTGGATATTCCCCGCCGAAAGGAACAAGACGCCCTTGGTCAGGCCGTTGTTGATCATGTGCAGCAGGGCGCCGAATATCGCCGGACCGCCGATGCCGATGCCCAGCACAAGGATTCCCATGTGCTCGACGCTGGAATACGCGAGCATGCGTTTGAAATCGCGCTGGCCGACCATGAAGACCGCGGCAAAGGCCATCGAGAGGATGCCCATGAAGACCAGAAGCCGCCCGGTGTAAGCGCCCTCGCCGGCGGCGAGGCAGATTTGGTTCACGCGAAGCAGGGCCAGGAACGCGCAACTGGTGACGCCGCCGGCCAGGAGCATCGCGACGGCGCCGGGCGCTTCGCCGTAGGCATCGGGCTTCCACGTGTGCATGGGGGCCAGTCCCATTTTCGTGCCATAGCCCACCAGCAGGAGGACGAACGCCGCGTGCAGCCACGGTTTGGAGAGCAGCGGCGCGTTGCGCAGAAGGCTGTCAAACAGGAGCGAGGGATCGACCCCCTTCTGCACCGCGGCGTATGCCAGAAAGAAGGAACCCAGCAGTGCCAGCGCGATGCCAACCGAGCCGACCAGCAGGTATTTCCACGTCGCCTCAATGGAGCGCGGAGTGCGATTGAAGTAGATGAGCGGCGCGGTGGCCAGCGTGGTGGCCTCCATGGCCACCCACATCAGACCCAGATGCCGCGAGCAGACAACCAGTGTCGTGGCGGCCAGAAAGAAAAGCTGTCCGACGCAGAAGATGCGGTTGGACAATTCCATGCGGTAATACAGATACCCGATGGAATAAAACGAACAAATCAGAAAAAGCACGCTGAGAAGCAGGAGAACCAATCGGCCCGGCGGATCGAGGGCCAGCCATTGATCCAGTTCAAGCCATTGCCCGGCGACCGGCTGATCCGGCCGCGACAGCACGAGGATTGTCAGGACCAGGTGAACCAGCGCGATCGGCGGCAGCACCCACGGCCGCCAGCGATTGGCGCGGATCACCGCGGCCAGGGCGGCTCCGAGAAGCGGAACGATGATCAATACGACAGCCATAATCTCATTCTTTCAACGTCGACAGCCGGCGCGTGTCCAGCGAGGCAAACTGGTAGTTAATGTGGTGGATGATGATGCTGATCACGAACACGCCGACGAACAGATCGAGCAGCACTCCCAGTTCCACAAGAAACGGAACGGCCTCGATGAGCAGCAGACCGAAGATGAAGATGCCGTTCTCCAGGACCAGATAGCCGATCACCTGCGTGATGGCCTTGATCCGCAATGTAAGCAGGAGAAACCCGGTGAAGATGGTGCTGAAGGCGGCGGGCACGATAAGCAGTTGCGCGTGTCCCGCGCCCAGTGGAAGGCGGGCCGCAAGGCCAATTGAGGCGGCCGTGCCCAGGGCGCCCAGGAGTATGCTGGGCAGAAACCCGATGATCGGTTCGATCTCGCGCTTGATCTGCGCTTCGCGCAGGGCCTTGAAGAGAATCTGCGGAATCACGGAGCCTTTGATGAGGATGGTCGCCACGCCGATGATGATGACTCGCACTGTCAGGTGTTCATGGACCAGCACGAGCATGAGTCCGAGCAACACGCCCTGAAGCGCGGCGGCCTGGATGAGGGCGCGGATGCGGCTGGCGCCGAGCACGAACAGGTTCAGCAGCAGGACGACGACCAGCAGCATATTGAGCACGGATACCATCGCTTACCTCAACATCAGTAGAAATCCGAACCCGCACAGCAGCGACGCCGCGACCAGCAATGTCGGCACGTGGCGGAGTTGAAGCCGCGCCATCACCGATTCGACGATGCCGATCGCCACCGCCACGCCCAGCATTTCAAATACAAACAGGGCCCAATCCGCCACGAACCAGCCGGTTTGAAACGGAAGCACGATGTGCAGCACGACGGCCGACAGAATGAACAGCTTCACGGCCGCCCCGTAGAGGATCGCGCCCAGGAGCGGACCGCTGTGATCGAGGACCATCACCTCGTGGATCATGGTCAGTTCCAGGTGCGTGTTGGGATCGTCGATGGGAATGCGGCAATTTTCGGCCAGAAGCACCACGAACAGCCCGGCCGAAACCAGGCCCAGCGAGGCGATTGGCAACCCGCCCAGCGGAACCGTCAGCGGGCCCAGGAGCATGGGCGAGAGGCTGACGGTGACGGCCGTCGAGAGTCTGGCCAATACGAGAAAAGCCAGAAAGATTGCCGGTTCGCTGAAGCAGGCGAACATCACTTCGCGAGCCGCGCCCATGCCTTCAAACGACGAGCCGGTGTCCAGGGCGGCGCTGGTGGTGAAGAACCGCGCCAATCCCAGCAGATATGCAAAGAGCACCAGATCGCCGGTGAAATGGATCGGGGAATTGAACCGCCCCAGCGGCACCAGCAGGCCGGCGATCAGGATCGACGCCAGCGTCACCAGCGGGCCGGCACGAAACACCCACGTCGTGGCCGTGCTGAACACCATCCCTTTGCGCAGAAGCCGGGCCAAATCGTAATACAACTGCAACACCGGCTGCCCGGTGCGGCCGGCAAAACGGGCCTTGGTCTTGCTGATGACGCCCAGCAGCAGGGGCGGCATCGACAGGAGCAGCAGCAGATGAATGAGAATTGTCAGTATTGTCATGGATAGGTGGTTAAGTCATTCATGCCTTGAATCACGCGAACAACAGGAGCAGGATCAGGATTGCCATAACATAAAGGATGTATAACTGCATGGGGCCGGATTGCATGAACCGCGCCCATCCCATCAGCCACCGGGCCGACGAGAAGGCCGGAATCACCCCACGATCCAGCACCGTGTCCGGCACTTCGCTGGCGAAACTTGACGGCGAGGCAAACACGCCGCCCAGGACCGGCTGTTTCTTGCGCGGCCACAGCGCCCATGTCAGCAAGTCGACGATCGACTGCGTGAACGATGATCCGGTGTATTCCATTCGCGCTGATGGTTGCGCGTAGCCGCAATCCCAGGTGCCCGCCCGCCCGGTCGCATGCCCGGCCGACCAGCGGCGGAACAGGACTGCGCCACCAGCCACGGCCGCCAGAAGCAGGCAGGCCATCGCGCTGAGCCATCGGAAGTTCACAAGCCCGCCAAGGGTCGGATTTGCGATTGCATCAGACCCAGTCCATCCGGCGATCGCGCGGTTGAGCACGCCGCTGGCCATCACCGGAAGCACCCCGATGATCACGCAGCAGCCTGCCAGGAACCACATTGGTCCCAGCATCGCCGGGTGGGGATCGTGTGCGGCGGCGGCACGATCGGAGCGGGGCAATCCGGCAAAGACCGCGCCCAGCAGTTTCACAAAGCTCGCCACCGCCATCGCCCCCACCAGCGCCAGTGCCGGTGCGGCCAATGCCATCCAGCCCCATCCGGCACCGTCACTGGCGGTGCGGAACAGGCCCAGGTAAATGAGCAGTTCGCTGACGAATCCGTTGAGGGGCGGCAGACCGCAAATCGCGGCAGCGCCGATGACAAACATGACGAACGTGCGAGGCATGCTCTTTCCGAGGCCGCCCAGCAGGTCGATATCTCGCGTATGGGCGGCGTGGACGACAGAGCCGGCCCCCATAAACAGCATCGGTTTGAAGAGGCTGTGATTGATCACGTGCAGAAGCGATCCGCCCAGGCCGAGCACAACCCAGGCAGGGTGGTGCAGGGACCGGCCCAGCGTCGCCAGGCCAAGCCCCATAACGATGATGCCGATGTTTTCGATGCTGCTGTAGGCCAGAAGGCGTTTGAGATCTCGCTGGCCGGAGGCAAATGCGATGCCGAGCATGGCCGAGAAGGCGCCGGCGATCAGCAGCGTGCTTCCCCACCAGAGCGGCGGATTGGGCATCATTCCGGCCAGTCGCACCAGCCCGTACACGCCGGTCTTGAGCAGCACTCCCGAGAGGATCGCCGACACATGGCTGGGCGCGTTGGCGTGCCCGCCCGGAAGCCAGACGTGCAGCGGCATGATGCCGGCCTTGAGACCGAATCCGACAGTCCCGGCGATGAGCAACCCGGCCGTCATGCGGCTGGAAACAAGCGGCAGCGATGTCGGCCACAAGGCGAAGGAGCCGGTGATGTGTGCCAGCACGATGAAAAAGCCGAAGAGGCACAGCGCCCCAAGGTGCGCGGCCACGAGATAGTTCCAGGCTCCATCCCGCGCCTGCTGATTGTCGTCCTCCGTGACAATGAGGAAAAATCCCGCCAGGGCCATGATCTCCCACGCGATCAGGAACAGCACGCCGTCACGCGCCATGACCACCATGGCCATGGCGGCGGTCATGATCCCCCAGAAAAGTCGCAGTTTTCGGCCGTTGGCGATGTGATCGGTCTGTTTCCAGTAGCCCAGGCCGTAGATCGAACCGAGGGCGGAGATCAGAAAGATCGGGATCAGGAAGATCAGACTGATGTCATCGACGGCGATGGCGAATTGGCCAAAGGGGATCGACCACCTTATCGCGATCGGATTTGACAGGTCCGGCCGCAAAACATGAATGAGTAACGCCGCGCCGCCAAGAGCGGACGCGACGATGTTCAGTGCGGCGGCGATCCATTGACCGATCATCGAGCGCCGGCCGAAGAAAAGTCCTGGCGCGCCGCTGACAGCGATGACGGCCACGGAGACAAGCAACAACCACGTGGTGATGGTGTTCATGGGGCTCCTCCGCCCAGGAGCGATCGCAAGGTTGCTTGCAGCGGCATCGCCATCAGCATGAGAAGCGAGAGGATGATCAGAATGTACAGGACATACGCCTGCACGCTACCTTGCTGTAATACCCGCAGGCCGCCCACTCGCGATTGAAACCACGCCCACCATCGCCACAGCACGCGCTCCAACACAACGTCGCCCACGCGGCTGTGATATTCCGATGCCGCCGGAAACTCACCGGAGATCACCGGCTCGTGAGAAGCCGGCCGCAGCACACCGCCGAACAAATCGACCAAACCCGCGGCGAACGAGGACGCGGTGTACTGCATGCGGCTCGTCGGCTGCGCGAAGCCGCAATCCCACGTGCCGACTCCGCGCTGCGACGTTGCAACCTGCCGACTACGACCCCAGATATACACAACCACAAGAAACCCGGCCAGCAGCAGGGCCGTTGGTGTGAGAGCCGCAAGCGGAACAAGTTCACCGAGGACCGGTGCGTGCGCCAGTTCGGGATGCCATTGCCCGATCACCGCGCCCAGCGGCCGGATCACGAGCAACGGAAACAGTCCGATGGCCGCACAACACGATGCCAGGACGATCATCGGCCCGACCATCGTGGCGGGGGATTCGTGCATGAAGGCGATGCGTGGCGATCGCGGCAGGCCGAGAAAGACCGATCCGAACGCCTTGACGAAACACGCCAGAGCCAGCGCCCCCACCAATGCCAGCGCTGCAGCCGCCAATGCCGGGGCCGACGAGATGCCCACGCTATGGAACAGCCCCAGATAAATGAACAGTTCGCTGATGAATCCATTGAGCGGCGGCAGGCCACAGATCGCCAGTGCTCCGATGAAGAACAGGAGTGCCGTCTTTGGCAGGGGCCTGGCCAGTCCGCCCATCAGGTCGATATCGCGCGTGCGGGCCGAGTGAATGACCGACCCGGCCGCCAGAAACAGCAGTGACTTGAACAGCGCGTGGTTCCAGACATGCAGCAGGCAGCCGGCCAGGCCGAGCACGATGAGTGCGGGACTGCCGCGCGACTGGCCAATCATGGCCAAGCCCAATCCCATGAGGATGATGCCGATGTTCTCAACGCTGTGATACGCCAGCAGGCGTTTGAGATCGTGCTGGCCCAGCGCGAACAAGACGCCGACGACCGCGCTGACCGTGCCCAGCAGCAGCACAACCCCACCCCAACTGACCGGCGGAGTCGGCAGCAAAGTGAGCGTCCGCAGCAGCCCATAGATGCCGACTTTGAGCAGGACGCCGGACAATACCGCCGAGATGTGGCTGGGCGCATTGGCGTGCGCGCCGGGCAGCCAGAAATGCAGCGGCATCATGCCGGCCTTGAGCCCGAACCCCGCCAGAGCGACCAGGAATATCGCCGTGCGCAGACCCAATCCCGCCTGTCCCGGTTCCAGCGGCCGCAATTCAAACGTCCCGCACGCCGCCCGCAACATTGCAAACAGCGCGAACAGGAACAGCGTCCCAATGTGCGTCGCCACCAGATACAGCCAGGCCGCATCGCGAACGTCCTTCTTCCCCTCTTCCGTGCTGATAAGGAAGAACGCCGACAGCGCCATCACTTCCCAGGCGAACAAGAACGCGATGGCGTCGGCCGCCAGAACCACCATCGCCATCGACGCTATAAACAGGCCATAAAGAAAACGCAGCTTCCGGCCCGTTCGCGGGTGCGATTGCTGGCTCCAATAGCCAAGGCCATAGACGCTTCCGGCCGCTCCGACCACGCAGATCGGGAGCAGGAAGAACGCCGCCAGCGGATCGAGATGAAAGTGGAGGGACAATTCGGGCAGTGGTCCACGCAGAATCGCGCTGGCGACCGCGCCCGCGCACAGGGCCGCCATCGCCGCCGAGATACCCAGCAGCGACCCGCCCACCATCATCGCGGCGGCCAGTGTCTGGCTCCACGTCGCGCGCCGGCCGGCGAAAAGCCCCGGCACGCCGCTGGCGACGAAGAGTGCAACCGCCCCCATCAGACAACAAAGCCACATCCGGCACATCCGTTTCGCTCGTCATGCGGGCTTGGTCGGCGCCGCCTGAGCGTGCAATCCATTAGGCGATGTGGCCGTCATGGTCAACTCCACTCGCCGCAGCGACTCGACTATCTCATCGCGCGACGCCTGCCGCAAGATCGCACCTTTGAAACCCGGATCGCGCAACGCAAACCCCAGCCGCGACAGGAGATACAGATGTGCCCGTACCGTCGGACTGATGAGCGTAAAGAGCGTCGTCACCGGCTGCCCGTCCAGAGCGCCAAAATCAACCGGATGTTCCAGAAAGCTCAGCGTCACCATCGGGCGTGAGAGATGCAGCACGATCGGATTTCGCACGTGCGGGATGGCGATCCCCTCCCCGATGCCTGTCGATCCCAACGTCTCGCGGGCCAGGAGCACCTGATAGAGGAACTCGCGGTCCACTTCCTCCGGCAATTGCATGAGGTCCACGGCCGACCGCAGCACGGCCGCCTTGTCCGCCCCGCTGACGCGATAGTGTACGCCACCGGCCCGCAGAGCCTCACTGAGCGGCGGTGGTGGAGCTTCCCCGCCTTCCGGCTCGGCAAAAATGTCCGGTGACACATTGATTTTCCGCGACGTAGCCCATTCCAACAGTTCCGCGCGGTTGAACCGATACTGGTCATTGACCTGATAGGCCGGTATCACACCCTGCTTAATCCAGCGATAAATCGTTTTTTCAGTGACACTTAGCAACTGCGCCGCGTCCCGAACGGTGACTTTCATAAGGAACCTCGATCCATTTCTGTCATTTCTACCTCATATCGGCGTTTTGTCCAGAAATGTCCATGGCAAGGCGATGTTTTCCCAACACTGGCAATAATACGACATGATACTGGCGGTGACCGGCACGGCCGTCGCCTTGGCTTGGTTCACGGCGAGCCGCTTGACCCGCACTATTCGCCGAAGTTTGTACGGCACGCGACGCAGGTTTATATTGTTCACTCGGCTGCTCGCTCTTGATCCATTGACCTGCCGCAAGAGTGCGGCAAGACCAGTCGAATGCGGGCGGTGCGTCCGCCTCTTTTCGATTCGCTTGAATGCAATTCGCGGGAGAGTCTTGTATGTCACAGTGCCGATTGCTGACTGTTGCCGCCCTGCTCGTCCTCGTGACCGCAGCTTCGTCTTCACGAGCCGCGGATGCTCTGCCGGCCGTTGCCAAGTCCCAAATCAATGCCCCCGTCACACTGGCCGCCGACGAGCGGAATTGGACGCTGGATAATGGGGTCGTCAAGGCGGTGATCAACAAGCGCAGCGGCGAGTTGACGTCGCTGTTCTTCAAGGGCGTCGATACCATGGGCCACGTTCAGGGCTCGGGGGGAAGCTGGGAGCAAGACCCATCGGCCGCGGCACAGGCCAACGCTCTGACGGACACGGTGACCATTGATCCCGCCAAGACCGGCGGCGATCGGGCCGAGGTCTCGATCAAGGGCGTCACCGGCGGGCAGTTCCAGCTCAGCCCCGGCGCGCCCGGCGGCGGCACGTATTGCAACATCGAAATCCGCTATGCCCTGGGCCGGGGCGACAGCGGGATCTACACGTACGCGATCTACAGCCATCCGGCCGGCTATCGCGCCGGGAGCGTCGGGCCGGAAAGCCGCTACATCACCCGGATCAACCAGATCTTCGACTGGATTACCGTGGACGCCGACCGGAACCTGCTGGAGTGTGCGCCGACCGACTGGGGCACCGGCGTCGTCGTCCACGCCAAGGAGCAGCGCATCCTGACCAAGGGCGTCTATAAGAACTCCGTCGAGCACAAATACAACTACTGCGGCGTGCAGTACAAGACTCCCGCCTACGGCTGGTCCAGCACCAGCCAGCACATGGGAATCTGGTTCATAAACCCGACCATTGAGTACCTCAGCGGCGGTCCGACCAAGCTGGAACTGGATTGCCACTATGGCGACAACGGCAACCCGGACCCGATCATCCTCGATTACTGGGAGGGCGGCCATTACGACACCGGCGCGCGCTGCAACCTGGCCGTGGGTGACGATTGGACAAAGGTCGTCGGCCCGATCTTTGTTTACGTCAACGCATTGGACAAGGCCGTGCCCACCACACAGGCCGAATTGGACACACTGGCCGCCACCGCGGGCAACCCGACCCTGCCGGCAAGCTGGAACGACAATGCCAATGCACTGTGGCAGGACGCGCTTTCACAGGCGAAGCAAGAGAACACGAAATGGCCGTATGGCTGGGTCAACGGCGTTGACTACACCCACATGGAGGATCGCGGCTCGGTGAGCGGGCAGATCGTCCTGAACGATCCGCTGGCACCCGATCCGGCTTCGAGCAAATTGTCGCATTTGACCGTCGGCCTGACCCATCCTGACAGCGGCAACGTGCAGTGGATCCATGACGCCGCGCATTACCAGTTCTGGAACGACGGTGCCGACGACGGCAAGTTCACCATCACCAAGGTCCGTCCCGGCAATTACACGCTTCATGCCTTTGCCACCGGCGTACTGGGCGATTTTGCCCAGGCGAACATCACCGTCGCGCCGGGAAAGGCTCTGGACCTGGGCAAGCTGGAATGGAAACCGGTTCGCTATGGCCGGCAGGTCTGGGATATCGGCTACCCCGACAAAACCGGTGACAAGTTCTTCAAGGGCGACGGCGCCAACTACTGGCTGTGGGGCTGGAACCTGCGCTACGCCCTGCTCTTCCCCAATGACATCACCTACACGATCGGCAAGAGCGATTACCACAAGGACTGGTTCTTCGAGGAAGTTCCGCACGCGACGAACCTGTCCTTCGTCAATCCCGATGCCAAGGATCCCGCCAACCAGCGATTTGGCTGGGTCAAGGCCGAATCCCTCACCCAATATCCGCAAACCAACACGAGCGGACCGTGGCGCATTTACGGCAGCGGCCGGGCAACGGTCTGGACCATCAAATTCAACATGGATAAGTCCGTGCAAGGCACGGCGTTCTTCCGCGTGGCACTGGCCGGCGTTAACGGTGTCAGCCAACTGGCGGTGGGAATTAACGGCAAGAGTGCCGGCGCCATCGGCGACGGGCGCGATCCCGACAACGCCCGGCTGATTACAACCAACACGATTCGCTACAACTCCGACAAGGGCCTATCGCAGGAGCGGACATTGAAATTCGACGCCGCGCTGCTGAAGGCCGGCGAGAATTCCATGACGCTGACGGTTCCCGGCGGCGACCTGCAAAGCGGCGTCGTGTGGGACTATCTGCGGCTGGAGTTGAACGAGGATCAAAAGCCGTAACGCCAACGTACGCAACAAGAACGATCGTTGTACCGTCGGGCGTGACAGCCGGCGTCGGTCACGGAAGGGCTGTCGCCCCCACGGGACGGGCTCCGGCCGGCGCGGACAACGCGATGGGCTGGAGGAGTCGCTGCTCCTCGTCCAGAATCTGCTTCACCTGCGTCGGGTCCACGGTGGCCACGACGCTGCCGGTGAGTTTGCTGGGGCCCAGGAGATCGTGCATCCGCCCACGGCAGACGACCGGACGCAGGTTGGCAGCGTTGACGACGACCTTCGAGGTGGAGCCCGACTGGTCGATCGAGACGAAGGCTGTTCCGGCGTATTCGATCAGGTCCTGCGACGATGGATCGTTGCCGACCAGAAACCACTCGACGGCCGCGTTGGAAGCGGCGACCTGGTCGGTGTTGATGCCGGCGGGCGCTTTCCAGAAGATGCGAAGGTGAACAATCTGGCGGGGTTCAAGGTGCGCGGGTTGGAGCGGACCTCTGGCGGGCGCGGCGGCCAATGCGGTGGGATCGTTCACCAGCACGACATCCCAATCACCGGTGCTGGTGGCGGTGGCATAGCAATTGGCAAAAGACTGGCTGAGCTTGTTTTGGTCATCGATGCCAGTGAGCGTGAGGCCAGAGGAACAGCCCCAGCCGGTAAGCAGCAGGGCGGACAACGCGAGGGCAAAGAAAAACCCACGCATGGCGATGCGTGGGTTTTGCAATTCGGGTAAAGCAGACGCTCCGACTCCATTCATCGACACGCTCGTTGCACGACCCATAATCATATTGTCGTCAAGACAGACCCAAAAGCCCCAGCGCATCTCGCTCGACGATCCCACGCAGTGATTCGCGCGGCACCACCGGCAGATTCGTGCCCTGGGCAAGCTGATTGATGCTGTATAACGCCTCGATGCAATCCGCGACGCTCGTGTACGGGAAGTCGCTGCCAAATAACAACTTGTCGATCACGTTGAACTGATGTGCCATCACTAAGGCGTTGTATGCCTGCCATGGCCTCGAGAGCAACCCGCTCACGTCCGCATAGACATGTGGATGCTTGCCCAGCAGGCAGATCGTCTCATCGATCCACGGCTGGCCAAGTTGGGCGACGACGATCCGAAGCTTGGGAAACGATCGGGCGATCTCGTCCAGAAGATACGGCCGGCCAAATTCCAGCTTGCTTTCCCCGTTGCATGGACCGACCGGATGGACCAGCACCGGCATGCCTAGCGCTTCGGCCTCGCAATAGAGGTTCATGGCCCGGGAATCGGCCGGATGAAAATCCTGGTTCGCGGGCGAAATGCAAATGCCGCGGAGGCGCAGATCGCTGCGTGCGGCGTGAATCTCATCGACCGCTGACCGCTCGGTGGGATCGATGCCGGCAAACCCGATCAGCTTCTGCGGAAAACGGTTGCAATAGTCGGCCACGAAACGGTTGGGGATCTCGGCGTGAAGGTATTTGCTCTTAAAGCCCAGGACGATTGACTTATCAACCACGGCGGATTGTGCCCAGTGATGATCGGGATCGGCGGCGGGAATGGACCGCCATACTCGCGACCCACCGGGCGGTCGCGGCCTTTGGCGCGTGGCCCGGCCCTCTCCCAGATCCCATTGACCAAGCTGGTCCGGTGACTGCCAGATATGAGTATGACAATCGACGATCATAGAAAACCTTTACGAACGTGCGTCGTTCTCATGCCGTCGGCATCCTGCCGGAACCGGTCCCTTGCTGGGCTGCCGGTTCCCTCCGCGTCCCCGAGGTCCGGTAGCATAAGCCATCGGCCAGCCTCTCGTCAAAGGTCCGGCAACCCATCGGCGGCCATCTTCGGTCACTTCGGGCCAATATGTCCGCGATCTATATTATCGGACGTGTAACCTCCCCTCGTGCAGACAATCCATAAGTGCTTATGGACAATGATATTATAACAGCAAACCGACTATTGCGGTTTGCAGTATTATGGGACGTTCCGGGGACTCCCAGATCGCAACCCCGATGGGACGTGAATAAAGCGGCTGTCGAATTCATTCCAGAAATCTGGCTATTTTTTCGATTTTTTTCGCCGTCGCAGTTCGGCGTCTATGAATGGGTCCAACATCCCCCGGTCCAGAACTGATTCCACATTGCCAGTCTCCGTGCCGGTGCGATGGTCTTTTACCCGCCGGTCGTCCAGCACGTAGCTGCGAATCTGGTTTCCCCACGCTATCGATCCTTTGTCGCCGTACAGCGCCTTGAGTTCCTCATCGCGCTTGGCTTGCTCAATCTGTTCGAGTCGGCCGCGCAGCAGCGCGATCGCCAGTCGCTTGTTCTGTTGCTGGCTGCGCTCCACGGAACATGTGACCTGGATGCCGGTCGGCTTATGGGTGATGCGGACGGCCGTGGCAACTTTGTTGACGTTTTGCCCACCCGGCCCACTGGCCCGGACGAATGCTACGATTTCCATGTCCCCTTCGGGGATTTCCAATTCGCCGCCTTCATCTTCAAAATCCGGCACCACATCCACCGAGGCGAAGCTCGTCTGACGTTTCCCCTGGGCATTGAACGGGCTCGGCCGGACCAGCCGATGCACGCCCGCTTCGGCCTTGAGATAGCCATAGGCGTAATCGCCTTTCACCAGCAGCGTGACGTTCTTGATCCCCGCCTGTTCGCCCCACGTGCGGTCCACCTCACTGACATCCCAACCACGACGCTCGAAAAAGAACAGATACATCCGCAGCAACATCTCGGCCCAATCCTGAGCCTCGGTGCCACCCGCCCCTGCATGAATCTGCACGAATGCGTTCAGCGGATCGTTCTTACCCGCCAGCAGTGATTGCAATTCCACCCGCTCCGCCCGCGATTCAAGGTCCGTCAGCGTCCTGTCCGCTTCGGCCAGCGTGTCGGCGTCCTGCACTTCCGCACCCAGTTGATACAGGGCACGAACATCCTCGATCGCCTTGAGCAACTGCTCCACCGGCTCGACGGCGGCCTTGATCGCCTTCACCTCGGCGACGACTTTCTTGGCATCATCCGGCCGGTCCCAGAAACCGGACTCCCCCATTTGGTTTTCAAGTTCCTTCCAGCGTGTGCGTTTGGTAGGGACGTCAAAGAGAGTCCCGGATGGTATTCATCCGGGCGTAAAGATCCTCAACGGCCTGCGACAGGTTTTCGTGCATCATGGGCTAAACAGTAGGGTGCGAGGGGCGGTTTGTAAACGGCGCGCGGCAACAGGGCGCGCGGCAACAGGAACATCGCTCGTCCACCGATTTCTTCAACAGGGCAAGTGTGATAAGTTACCGCGATGGCCAAGGTGTATCTTGAAACGAGCTTTTTCAGCGCTTGCGTTTGGGAGCGAAAAGACGCCCGGAGCTTGGCACACCAAGACGAAAGCCGGCGTTGGTGGGCGCAGCAGAGGAAATTGCATGACTTGTGTCTCTCGGCGGAAGTGTTGCGGGAACTCTCTGACCCGACCTTTTACAACAGCCATGATGCAATCGCTTTGACGGCCGGGTTGGTTCGGCTGCCCATCACGGCGGACGTGTTGGGTTTGGCAAGACTCCTTGTACGTGAGCGGGTTATGCCTGGTCCGGCCGAGGAAGGCGATGCAATCCACGTCGCAACGTGTGTACTGAATTCTGTGGATTTCCTTCTCACATGGAATGTCAAGCATTTGGCAAACCCGAACAAGCGAGCTCATCTGCGAGCGGTCTGCCTGCGGGCTGGCTGGACGATTCCAGAACTGGTCACGCCGGAAGTTCTTTGGAATCTCGACGAGGACTATCATCCAGAATAGCGGTGGCCCATGAGCAACGAACCGTCCCCAAATCCAATAGTCGACGACGTGCGGAAGATTCGCCAGAGCATTTGCGGTCTCTTCGGCCACGACTTGGAACGACTTGGGGCCGAACTGCGGCGTGTGGAACAGGATTATGACCAGCGCCGGGGTATTTTTGCCGCCGCGACCGACCAAGCCGCGGCAAGCGTTATGGCCTCGTGGGGTGACATGACGGGTCCGGCGATTGACGGGACCATTGAAGGAGTTCGTGCCCTTCGCGAAAAACTGGCCGCGGAAAAAGTCGCGCCGAGAATCCGCGATGATGGGGGCTTTTGATAATGGCAGGCGGCCGGAGACTCCAGAAGACGCCGTAGTTACCTGCCGGGCGGCCGGGCCATTCGCCATAACCCATTTGACCCCCACCCCTCACGTGCGATAACGTCTCAGGTCGATACTTCGTTATCCATGCTCGAAACGCTCATGCTCAGCACGCCGGTTGGTCCATCGGTTGATTCCTCGTTGGCGCCGGTTGTCGTGGCGCCGACTTATAATAACGCCGCCACGCTGGGTGATATCCTGAGCCGTGTCCGCCGGCTGGGATTGCCGGTCATTGTCATTAATGACGGCTCGACCGACGCGACCAGTTCGATCTTGCGGAATCTGCTCGACGAAGGCGGCGATATCCGCGTCCTGACGCACTCCCGCAACCGCGGCAAGGCCGCCGCTCTGGCCACCGGCTTCGCCGCCGCACAGGCCGCCGGATTCTCGCATTGCGTCACCGTCGATACCGATGGCCAGCTCGATCCGGAACAAATCCCCGATCTTCTTGAAGCGGCCCGCAATTGCCCCGATGCCCTGATCGTTGGCTTTCGCGACGACAGGAAAGCCGACTACCCCGCACGCAGCCGACTCGGCCGCAGAATCTCCAATCTCCTGGTCCGCATGGAAAGCGGCCTGAGAGTTCGTGACAGCCAGTGCGGCCTGCGCGTCTATCCCGTCAGTTTCGCCCGCGAGATCACCTGCTTCTGCGGCCGGTTCTGCTACGAAACCGAAATCATCACCCGCGCCGGCTGGTCCGGCTGTCCGGTGCGCGAGGTGCCGGTCAATTGTGTGTATCTCCCGCCCGGCCAGCGCGTGAGCCACTTTCGCCCGGTCGTCGATACGATCCGCAGCTTCGCGATGCACGTCCTGCTCATTGCGCGCACCCTGCTTCCCTGGCCGCGCAAACGCTGGAGCCGCGCCGCACCTCATCACGCCAATGCCCAAGCCACCTTCCGCGACATCCTCGGCTGGCTCAGCCCCGCCGAGTTCTCCCGACAGCTTCGCGACGACGGCATCGGCCAGAACAGCCTGGCCATCGGATTGGCCATCGGTGTGTTCATCGCCAATCTCCCGCTCTACGGATTGCAGAACATTCTGGCCTTCTATTCTGCACGACGGCTGCATCTTCATCCCCTGCCTGTCGTCGTCGGGGCCCAGATCTCAACGCCGCCTATCAGCTTCGCACTGATCGGAGCCGCCCTCTGCACCGGACACGTCATGCTCCATGGCCGGTTCCCGGTCCAGGCGGATTACCATTTCAGCCAGACCCTGCACGACTTGGCGGACTATCACCTGCGCACGGCATACCACAGTATGCGAGGCGGCCTGGGCCCGTTCCTGCTGGACTGGGTGGTGGGGTCGATGGTTGTCGGATTGGCCACCGGCGCGGCGGCATTCGCTGTCGGACACTTCGCATTCACGCACATGGTCCGACGCGCGGCATCACAAACCCCGTCCGATTCCGCCGCCTGATCCCGTTTGCTCCGACGCCATCCCGCATTCCCATCGCCGCCGCCGCACGGCCGCATCGCGGCCATTTATGCAAAATGCTTGCACGGGCGATTTTTTCTTGCAAGTCGATTGCATTTGTGCTAAATCTCCCGCCGATTCGACGTTGAGATGATCTGTTCCACGGCCGGGAGAACACCATGGAGACCCGACACCCATTCTGGATGGCGGCGGCACTGACTCTGGCGCTGACCGCCGGGCGATGGGTTATCGCCCAGCCCACCACGCAACCGGATTCGTCCGGCGTTCTGCCGCCGACCACCTCCGCCGCGCAGAATCCGACTTCGCAGCCGTCCGGTGGACAGCCAACCACCGAATCGTCCACTACCCATCTGCATCCGGTCGTGGTCACCAGCCCCAGCTTCATATCCGGCCAGGCCCAGATCGCGCCGAGTCTGGGCGCCACCTCCACCATCATGGGGCCCGACCAGATCGAAGCGATACCCCAGGGCGAAAACGCCCCATTTCAACAGGCGCTGGTCCGCTTCCCCAGCGTGGTGATGGATTCGTTCGGCCAGGAACACGTGCGCGGCGAGCACGGCGACCTCACCTACCGCGTCAACGGCGTGCTCCTCCCCGAGGGACTCAATGGATTCGGGCAGGAACTCGATACCCATCTCATCCAGTCGGTCACCCTCATCGACGGCTCGCTTCCCGCCCAGTTTGGTTTCCGCACCGCCGGCATCATCGACGTCACCACCAAATCGGGCGAAACTCTGCAAAATAACGAATTGTCCATCTACGGCGGCAGCGACGACACCTTCGAGCCGTCGTTTGAATACGGCGGCGCCTGGGACAACTGGGATTACTTCTTCACCGGCTCGTACAAACACGATGATCTGGGCATCGAGAACGCGGCCGACCTTCCGCGCGCCATCCACGATGACACCGACCAGCAGCGTCTCTTTGGCTATATGTCCACCCAACTCGATCCCACCAGCAAATTCAGCATCATCTTCAACGCCTCCGACGCCGATTTCCAGATTCCCAACATCCCCGATCAGCCGCAGCAATTCACGCTCTCCGGCGTCCCCTTCGCCAATTCATCCGATCTCGATGAAAACCAGAACGAACAGGATTATTACGGCGTTCTTTCCTATCAGCACACGGCCGGCGATATCTCGTTCCAGGCCTCGGCCTATTCGCGCTACGGACAAATCCATTTCACTCCCGATCCGGTCGGCGATCTCATCTTCCAGGGCGTGGCCGGCGAGGTGTACAACGGTTTCTTCACCAACGGCGTGCAGATCGATGCCTCCGATCCGATTGGCCAGAACCATACCATTCGCGCCGGACTGGTCTTCGACAACACGGCCGAAGTGCTTAATACGCAGACCAGCGTGTTTTCCGTCGATCCCCTGACCGGGAATCAATCGTCGGACATGCCCATCAACATCAGCGACAACACCACCAACAACGCCAATGAGGGCGGCATCTATATTCAGGACGAATGGAAGCTGACCAAGACGCTGACGGCCAACTATGGAGCGAGATTCGATTTCTTCAACGCCGACTTCGACAAGATGGAACAGCTCAGTCCCAGAGCCAATCTGGTCTGGCAGGCCACCAGGGACACCACCGCCCATATCGGTTACAGCCGCTACTTTGCCCCGCCGCCCGTTCAGGACATTCCCCCCGGCACGATCGCCAGGTTCAACAACACCACCAATGCCCCGGCCAGTCCGGAGGACGGCCCTCCTCGCGTGGAAACATCCGATTATTTCGACACCGGCGTGCGGCAGCAGATCACTTCCAACTGGGAGATCGGCCTGGACGGCTACTACAAATACTCGCACAACCTGCTCGATCTGGGCCAGTTTGGCGATGCCGTCATCCTCTCGCCTTACAACTATCGCGTCGGCTCCGTGCATGGCGCGGAAATCAGCAGCCAGTACAAATACGGCGGTTTTTCCGCCTATGGCAATTTCGCATACGTAAAGACGGCCGCTGAAGATATCGTCTCCCAGCAATTCCAATTTGCCGGCGACGAACTGGCCTATATCGATACGCACGATATCAAGCTCGATCACGAATCGCTCCTGACCGCATCGGCCGGCGTATCCTATCAATGGAAGTACGACATGGTGTATGCCGATTTCCTCTATGGCTCAGGGTTGCGGGCGGGCTTTGCCAATCTGCAAAAGGAGCCTGTCTACTATCCGATCAACATCGGCTACGAACATCAGTTTCATCCCGACGCCAACAGCAGGAACGCCGTCAAGCTGCGCTTTGACGTGATCAACGTGTTTGATGAAGACTACCAGCTTCGCAGCGGCACCGGGCTGGGAGTCAACGCCCCCCAATACGGCCAGCGGCGGACGTTTCTTGTCGGATTGTCATACGACTGGTAACGGCGATGAAGACCAAGACCGTTGAAATTGGACTGATGCCGATCATCACACTGGTGGTGTGGACGGGATTCGTCGCCGTCGGCGTCCTCGGACAGAACGTTCTGCTCAGGACGACTGCTTCGCGCCCGACAAAAGCGCCGCCGGCCGATGTACAGTTGATCGATGTCGCAATATCGAGCCTGCCCATCGTGCGATCGGACATTTCGTCCGCGATCGCCGCGCCGCCGGATATGCCGGCCGAGCCGCAGCCCCCGCAGCCGCCGGCCATTGAGACGCCGCCCGCATTACCGGCGGCCCCGCCACTTGTCGACCTGTCGCCGCCGCCCACCCTCATCGGTTTGCTTCCCCGGCCCAACGAATTCTCCAAGCCGACCAGCAAACCTGTCGCCGTTGCCACCACCGCAGCCGCCGTACCCCCGATGCGAACCGGCGCCCAGGCTGCGCCAAATGCACCGAGCATTCAGCACATGATCTATGGGCAAGGCGCCGCCGTTCAGCCGGCGCCGGAATATCCGCCGGAATGCGTCATGGCCCGTCAGGAGGGAACCGTCGTGGTCCGATTCCATATCGACCAACTCGGCCGGGTCAGCAATGTGCAGGTGGAGACGCCGTCGCGCTGGCCGCTGCTCAACCAGGCGGCGGCCCGTTCGGTGCGCCAGACCTGGAGTTTTCCACCCGGCACGCCGGGCGATTTCGACGTCAGCATCGAATACAAACTCACGCAAGAACAATAGTGGTTTGTCACCCGGGACTCGTATGTTTGGATTTTTGCCGGCCAATTTCATTGTGAGCCAGTTTCAGGCGGGCGGACCGATCATGTGGCCGATCCTCGGCGCTTTTGTGCTGGCGGCCGCCGTGGTCGTGCATCGGACGATCTGGTGGTGGCTGCTGCGCCGGCGCACGCGCGGCACGCAACTGGACCAGGTTTACGACGACATCGCCGCCGGTCGATTTGGCTCGGCAATTGAATCGACGGCCGACAGCGATAATCCTTATCTGGCCACCATCCAATCCGGACTGCTGCACGCGCACAATTCGCTGCTGGGCGCCATGCAGCTTCGCGCCGGCGAGGAAATCGAACGCGCCCAGCGCATGCAGTGGATCCTGGGCACGCTCATCACGCTTTCCCCCCTGCTGGGGCTGCTCGGCACCGTCACCGGAATCATGCGATCGTTCAATGTCATCGGAAACAACCAACTGGCGCCGACGGCCGTGAGCGGCGG
>Ga0181520_10001468_pt1 | contig 47822 bp, 41 predicted proteins | sample PEATcosm2014_Bin_29_FD_132451 | JGI IMG/M metagenome (GOLD analysis project Ga0181520, IMG submission 132451) | Peatland microbial communities from MTU Mesocosm Facility, Houghton, MI, USA - PEATcosm2014_Bin02_30_metaG | ecosystem: Environmental > Terrestrial > Soil > Wetlands > Peat | place... | reverse complement strand
TCAGCAGTATCCCCGACATTGTGGCGATCCCCATCATTCTCTGGTGTGAAAGACCATGTCCGTCAAATATCAAAAGTTCGGGCCTGATTTTCAGTTTTTTATAGCAGTCGAAAAACACGGGAAATTCCCTGTAAAAAAGCAGCCCCGGTATATATGGAAATGATATTATTTTTACCGAAAAAGCCTCCTCGACAATGTTTTTTTCCTTCGAATGAGCATCTATGAGTACAATCGAACAGAACGCTTCCTGGCTTGTGTATGAAATGTCAACGCCGGCAATATACCTTGCGTCTTTTAAAGGGCCTTCTTTTTTAATGAAACGGGAAAGATTCTTTTGAAGCAGGTATGCCTTTCCTATATCAGCTTTGTCCGCGATATCGAGGGCTTTTAATATAAGTTTGTTTTTCATAAATTTCAGATCTCTTTGCAATAAATCGATATATCTAATATAATAAAATAAGAGTAGAAAAATTACTACTAAAATTCAATCATTCATTTCAGGAAAACAGAAGGATCGGACGATGAAGAAATTGATTTATTTATTTCTGATTTTTTTTCTTTACTCATGCGCTGTAATTTTCAAAAATCCTACCAATAAAAACACCGATTTTCCGGATCTTGTGCTCGGTGATTTTAAATATGAATCGGCTGATGAATCTGGAACCAAGGAATGGGAGCTGCGCGCAAGCGAAGCGAAAATGTACAATACGAAAAACGAGATTTATCTTTATAATATGGCCATGACGTTTTTCAATCCGGACGGAACAACAAAATCGTTCCTATCCGCCAACGGCGGTTATATGAACAAACTGACTTCCGATATTTATGCGGAGGGAAAGGTAAAGATACTTTCAGACAATCAGTCAACTCTTGAAGCCAATAAAGTTTACTGGGACAACAAAAAAAAGATCTTCTATTCAAATCCTGACGAGCTTGTTGTCCTGAGAAGAGGTAATTCGGTAATAAGGGGATACAATCTTCTTGCTGATGCCGGCCTTAAGCAGGTTACTCTTGACAACAGCAAAGGAAAAGTCAGTAAATGAGATTAAATCTTTCTGGATTGATTTCATATTCTATCTTGATTTTATTATTGCCGTTTTTTTCTTTTACGATGACGACCAACAATGAGCCAGTGGATGTAACAGCCGGCAAAATGACTTACAAATGGGAAGTTGAAAAGGTTTTTCTTGAAAGATCCAACAATATAAATCCTGTTCTCACTCAGGGAAAATCTACCCTGAAAGCAAATATGATAATGTACGACAATAAATCGGAAACCGGTTACGCCTTCGGAAATGTTTATTACCGCAACGATGAAGACCAGATTATTCTTACGTCAGGCGAAGGAACTTATAAAACCAGGCTGAAAGAAATTGTTGTAAAGGATAATCCCAAAATCCTGATGCTTAAAGACAATACGGTTGCCAGAAGCGACCTGATGAAAATTTACCCCGAAAAGGACATCGTATTGATGCTTGGCAATGTAAATATTACCAACACAAATTTCATAATAGGGGGCGATGAGGCCACTTTATACCAGAAAACCGGAAAAATGATAGTCATAGGCAACGCGAGCGCCTGCCAGCAGAATACAGTTATTACAGCAGATAAATTCGATGTTCAGACAAGGAAGGGCGCGCTGGATACTTATACGGCGATCGGGAAAGTTAAAATAGACGATTTGAAGCAGGGATATACTATAAATTCCGGCAGGCTGGATTATTACAAGGAAATAGGCTATTCGAGGATAACAGACCATCCCGTTATTACATTTACGAATAAAAACACAAAAGCCTACTCGATATACATGGAGAAATTCGATAAAGAAGAAACAGCAAATCTAATGGGCAATGTGGTAATTGTAAACGATACAAAAAAAGCATATTCGAAATGGGGGTATTATTATATGCATATTAAAAAGATGCTGCTGACCGGAAGCCCCTATGTAATAGATAATCAATCAAAATTTCAATCCGACAGGATAATATACGATATCAATTCCGAAACTCTGAATATGATCGGCAAAGGCGCAGGATATTACCAGTATTAATGAGACAAGGAGGTTGCATTGGGTATCGGCGAACAACCTGATATTATTGACAGCTTTGAAAAATTAGGCCTTTCTCCCAACGAAGCAAAGGTTTACCTCGCCCTTCTGGAAAATCATCCTATAACAGGGTACCAGCTTTCAAAAACAAGCGGAATACTGCGCCCTGTAGTATATGAAATGCTCAACCGCCTCGTTGAAAAAGGCGGTGCAAGGATTATAAAGAGCAATCCAGACACTTATATTCCTGTAGAGATCGACGAATTTCTGAAAAATATAGAAAGCGATTTTACAGAAGCTAAAAGGAATATCACCAAGACCCTCAGGGATTTTCTTATCCAGGACAATACCGATTACTTCTGGAACATTATCGGCAGGAAAAATATTATAAATTCCGCGATCAAGATGATATCGAATGCCAAAAAAGACATTTATATGAGCGTTCAGACACAGGAAAATCTTGATTATTTCATTGAAGCGCTCGAGGAAAGGTTCGAAAAGGGGATCCATATAGACATGTTTTCATACTACCGCCTTGAAACAAGGGGGGTGACCCTTTATTCCTTCAAGCTCGACCCCACAGTCAATATGGAAGAAGTTCCTAAAGACCATGTGACTCTATGCATCGACGGCCTTGAAAGCACACTTATGAATATGAACGACGAGAAAAATGCCAAATCCGTATACAGCAAGAACGAATCTCTTGTTTCACAGGTCCGCAATGGCGTCATTCACAGCATCTACCAGTACAGGTTATGGACATACCTTGGCACCGACAAGCTGAAGGCCCTGATTTTCGATGAGGACCGGAAATTACTCGAAAGGATTGATAAATACCTGGCAATATCGAACTGAGAGAAGGAATGATCCGCAGTTATCGATTTCACAGATTAGAAAATAATTTTGATATTATTATTATGTATATTTATAATTTATAAATAATCGGAGGATTTATGAGTTCTCTAATAAAAGAAAAATCTGATTTAATGGAAATAATAAAAGATTTTCCTGAAAGCAAGATTATCGAATTACTGGATTTTGCCCAATTTTTGAAACTAAAAAAAAATGTTGCTGAAGACCCTATTGCACTTGAATCATATAAAGATAAAATATTACATGAAGATAAGAATCTATTATCCAGATTGTCTAAATGATAAGGATTGAAGAAGTTATAATTATTCATGAAAAGCTGATTGACACATTTGGGGGTATCAAAGGAATCCGGGATTTAGGGTTGCTTGATTCTGCCATAAATCGTCCTTTTATGACCTTTGAGCAAAAAGATCTTTATAAAACCATCTTTGAAAAAGCAAGTGCTTTAATTCATGGCCTAATCCAAAATCACCCGTTTATCGATGGGAATAAAAGGATTGGATATTTTATATTTAGGGCCTTTTTGCTGCATGAGGGGTTTGATATTAATGCTGATGAAGATGAAAAATACAATTTTGTGATTTCAATAGCAAATGACAGCTGCTCATATTCTGATATTTTAAAATGGTTAAAAAAACATGCTATTGAAAGTTAAATAAAATTTCCTATCTTGCAATCTACGTCGCTTTGTGATTCTGCAGCCATCCGCACTTCCTCTTACTCCGCAGCTTTCGCTATCCTTCCCAGTTCCGCTGGATCGAATCCGCATGCGGCGGCCTTTCCGCATCTTACAACAGGCATTTTCATAAGGAGCGGGTGCTCGAGGAGCTTTTCTGCAATATCGAATTCCATAAAAGCCAGGTTCTGCCTTTTAAATTCCCCGGATCCCCTGTCGAGGAGCTTTTCGAGCGGAATAACCGATTTTACCGAATCGAGTTCGCCCTTCGACATCCCCTTTTCCGCAAGATCGATAAACTGGTACTTAATTCCCCGTTCTTTAAAAAATCTTTCCGCTTTCTGCGTATCCCGGCTTTTTCGGGAGCCGAAGATCTGAATTGAGGTCATTTAATTTTATTTCCTCACTATCCTCGTGCTGCCGAAGACCGTATTGGCGTCGATGAAAAGGCAGTATCCGCCCTTGTTTGTCCCGCCGTTATTGTAGGAATCATGGCCGAATGAGACAAAGGTATTGTCGGGGAAACGCACATCGCCGAATACGGCGCTGGCCGAAATCTTTACAGGCATGCCTTCAGGAACCTCAACGACACCGCTGCCGAGAACTGTGTTGACCTTTATATAAACATTTTCCTTTTCAATATTGATACCGGACAGATTTACAACGCCGTTTCCCATTACGATGCTGTATTCGTTGCTTGTCCCCTTTGACGATACGGTATCGGAGCCCATTATAAGAGTATTCTGATCCGCAAACCTGCGGCCATGAATCCTATATCCTCCCGTGAGGATCATTACGCCGGCTGCTATAAGGATAACAGCCCCCAGGATCCGCATTGTCGGGATCTGTATATGGAACAAACCGTTGATAACTATCAGGATCCCCCCGATTATCAGGATCACGCCCCAGAAAGCGCCGGTGAATAAAAAATTTTCCATTTTCACAAATTCCTCCCTTTTTTATTTCAGCAGTTCTAGAAACTCATTTTCATCCAATATTTTTACTCCGAGAGCCCGGGCCCTGTCAAGCTTGGAACCGGGATTTTCACCCGCAACTAAGTAATCCGCGCTTCGCGAAACCGAATCCGAGGGTATTCCTCCATTCTGCCTTACAAGGGCGCTAAACTCTTCCCTTGTAAAACTTTCAGCCCTGCCGGTAAACACTACCTTTTTACCCGTTATAGCTGATTCCCTGATCCTCTCCCGGTCCTGGTCAGGATAAATTATAACCACTCCCGATTCTATGATTTCATGTATAATAACCCTGTTCCCGTGGTTTTTAAAGTAGTCCGAAAGGCTTTTCGCAATAATTCCGCCGACTCCCTGGACTTTCATGAGATCTTCTTCCCCGGCTTCCATTAATACTTCAAGGGGATAGAAATGGGCAGCCAGCAGTCTTGAACTTTCCTCCCCGACATAATCAATGCCAAGGGCGTTGATAAAGCGCCAGTATTCGACATTTTTGGAAAGTTCTATTGATCTGAGCAGTTTCAATACGCTTTTTTCACCGAAGCGTTCGAGTTCCAGAATAGCCTGCCGTCTCCCGGCGAGCCTGAAAATATCGGCATAGGTTTTCAAAAATCCTAATTCAAAAAACCTGCCGATTATTTCTTCTCCGAGCCCTTCTATATTATAACAATTCCGTGAAACAAAATGCCTGAGTTTTCCTGTTATCTGGGCAGGGCACTCAGGATTCGCGCATCTGAACGCAACTTCCGCGCCGTATCTAACAACCCTGGAAGAACAGGCCGGACAGGTTTGCGGCGGCTCTATTTTCTTCCCGGTGATACGTTTACTTAAATCAACCGATATCACTTTAGGGATAACTTCCCCAGACCTTTCAACAATGATCGTATCCCCGATCATGATGCCGAGACGGTCGATCTCATCGAAATTATGCAATGTCGCCCTGCTTATCTTCGCGCCGGCAAGGGTAACAGTATCAAAGACCGCGGTAGGGGTTATCGTTCCCTGCCTGCCGACGCTGAATTCGACATTTCTCAACACCGTGCTTGCCATGGCAGGCTTGAACTTCCAGGCTATCGCCCATTTTGGGCTTCTTGCATCGAACCCTAATCTGTTCTGGAAATCTATGGAGTCTATTTTAATTACGACTCCGTCGATATCATAAGGGACCGAAGCCCTCGTTTCTTCCCATTTCCGGTGATATTCTATGACATCGGCAAGCCTTCCCGTCCTCTTCATGTTTTCATTGACCGGAAAACCCGCATCCCTGAGATAACACAGCCTCTCATAATGGGAATCGATCGGGTCAAGTATCCTGTCCGAGGGATATGACCTTACCCCGTATGCGTAAAACCTGAGGTTTCTCCGCGAGCTTATGGCAGGATCAAGCTGCCTGAGGCTTCCGGCAGCTGCGTTTCTCGGGTTTGCAAAAACAGCCTCACCGTTTTCCTCCCTTTCCAGGTTGAGCCTCTCAAAATCGCTCTTAAACATCAGCACTTCGCCGTACACAGCGAGAAATCTCGGATATTGTCCTTTCAGGCGGAGCGGTATGCTCCTTATCGTTTTAGCATTCGGGGTGATAAGCTCCCCTATTTCACCGTTTCCCCTTGTTGAAGCCGATCCGAGAATTCCATCCTCATAGATAAGTTCAATCGCCAGGCCGTCAAACTTATGCTCGCAGGTAAAAACCGGAGCATTGAAAAGATCTCTGTCCATTTCTTTGACTATGCGGTTGTAAAATTCATTAAATTCATCCTCTTTCATTGCATTTGAAAGGCTGAGCATTTTGAAAGGATGCTTGAAATTCTCGAACTTTTCGAGAGCCCTGCCGCCGACCCTTCCCGTGGGGGAATCTTTTCTTTTTAATTCAGGATGTTCTTCTTCAAGTTTTTCAAGCTCCTTGAGCAGAAGGTCATAATCGTAGTCTTCGATTATCGGATTGTCGAGAACATAATAATTATAATCATGCTCTGAAATGATTTTGATAAGACTGTCTATCCTGGATTTGATTTCAGATTTTTCAATCGAGGGCATAAAAAATCCCCTTGCTATAAACAGAAGACTGCTGATTATCTTATAACAAGGGGAAAATTTTTTCAAATAGCGGGCCGAAGACCGATCTATTCGTATACAGCCATAGAGCAGCCGTAGGAATCGTTTATTCCGGAATTATATGTCTGAACCACAGTGTTGCCGGAAGTACTGATTTTATAGAGGGTGCTGTTTGCCTCTGCATATATATATCCATTATAATATACAATAGCATTGATATTTATTCCGGAAAGGATATTGGTTATCAGCGTTCCTGACGGCGAATACACGTCTATTCCTTTACCATATTCCAGCGCGTAAATATTTCCTGCCGCGAATTTTATTGCTCCTATGGATTTGTTCTGGACAATATTTACAACGTTTGAACCGGAAATTTTTGTAATCCCGCCGACTGGGTTCCAGGAATATGTCGCGGTGTTTTCAGTACCCTCGGATGATACATAAAAAGTTCCGGCACCGTCCGAATCGATCGCCCATGGATCGGGCATAACGTTAGAACACACCCTTGATTGAAGATTGTTCACAGGCAAAGCAGCCATGCAGGAATGAGTGTAACTCGGGCTTCCGTCCGAAAGGCATAAGTAAAGGTAACCATTGGTGTAAAATATTCCCTCTCCGGCCTGCAATGGCGCTTTTATTGATGCTGAAGTCGTAAAATCCGCAAGGGATATAACCTCCATCGCCGGCGAGCCTTCAAAAGTCATATAAAGGTTATTGCCGTCGCTTGCGGAGAACTGAACATAACTCAAGCTCCCGTAAGATATTGTCCCGTCCATCTGGCCCGCGTTTAAATCAAACTTTTTAACAAGCGAAGTCGAGTCGCTGACCAGGAAATATGCAAATCCTCCGATGACGGCTACATTTATCGAAGAGTAAGTGCTGAACCCCATTGATGAACCGATCAGCGTCGACTCCTGCCCGTTTGATAGAACTATATAATTAGCCGTTAAAGCAAATTCATCAACTAGGATTATGCTCCCATGCGGAACAAATTGGTTTCCCGGCACACAAGGATTTTGAGAGCATCCCGCATACAGCGCGGCAAGAAGCGCGATCGATATTCCTGTTTTAAGTAATTTCATAAAATCTCCCATTATTATTGCGTTAAAAATTTATCTTTATACCGCCGCGGATATACCTTCCCATCATGGGATATCCGGATACTTCCTCGTAGCTCTCGTCGAAAATATTGTCGACTTCTATAAATGCGATAAATATCCTCAAATATGCCCCCATGATAAAATACGGGGGCAGCCAGGCAGTGTCGGCGGGGGTTGTGAACCGCTCGCTTACGCTCCGGCTCGTGACATCGAATTCGAAATCCTTTTTATATGCGACAGACGCAAAAAACGAATTCTTATAAAGGGGTATATATATGATCTGATACTGGTAATACATGGACGACGGATCGTCGTTTATGGAATAATTCAGGCTGAAGGAATATGAAGCCGCGATGCGGAAGTCGCCGTAAATCTCGTTGAAATCTATCCCGGCTGCCGCCACCCTTGAAAACATGCTGCTGATGTTCTGCGGCGTCCACACTCCTGCCTCCGAGGGCTCCCATAAAATAAGGTTGCTGTAATAATTCTCAGAATAAGTCAGGGTAAGCATGAAAGGGAAAAGCGAATAAAGGACTCCTCCCTGCCATTTCCATCCGGTTTCAGGAAGGAGATAGGGGTTTCCTGCGGCTCCTGCCTCCTGTGGCCAGTAAAGGTCGTTGAATGTCGGGAGATTGAGAAGGGTGGATATGCTGCCCTGGGCAAGGAGGCCGTCTATTATTTTAATCGATAAAGAAGCGCAGGGGGTGAAGAAAAAACCCAGATCGGAACGGTATGTAGTATCCGCATCGAGTCCGGCTTCGAACCTGCCTAATGTAAGTTTGTTCACAACAGACAGATCGGCCTGGTCCGCATTTTTATATCCGATTTCGCTGGAATTGAGGATAAAATCCTTATCAATAATGCTTATAATAGAACTGAGAGGGCCGAATTCCAGTTTTTTAACGGCGGACGCCCCCAGGGTATTGTTGATATTTGTGTCGGACCCTGTTTCCGGGCTCTCATATTCATTTACCCAGTTAATATAATTGATGCTGATGTCAAGACCCGCTAACGATGAAGTGAGATTGGCTGTGCTCAGGTAATCATCTTCCCTTCCCCACTCGCCGTAAGAACCGCCCGTCCCCGCGTCTTTTCCGGTATGTGTAAGGACCAGATTGTAAAGGGGCGTTTCAACCCTGCCTATCAAAGTCAGCTTCTGGTAATCAAGGTTGGAGGCTATATAAGTATTCGAATACTGGTCTTCGTATGAGAAATTATTGCTGGCTGTTTCATAAGCTGCTCCGATTATATACCTGCAGTTATTCGTGTCGAGATCGAGGTAAAATTTCCCGCCGTAGCTGTAATAAGAACCTGCGAATATAGAAACATAGGACACGTTTTCCGGAGGAAAAAGATTGAAATCTATAAGGCCGGCCGATGCATCGACCCCGAAGGGTTTCATATTGTTTTTATATATGTCGGCGCTGTCGGCGAATTCGAGGGGCAATAAGGACAGGTCCATCACATTATTCTGGCCGTTTCCGATTACCAGGCCGTTAATTGCGGTTTTGGTATGTTCTGAGCTTCCTCCGTCAAGGGATATTGTGTTGAGCTGGCCCGGAGTGCCGTAGGAATTTACCTGTACCGAAGACGACGGTATTTTTGATTCGAGTGAATCGGAATCGAGGGTCTTGCGATTGTCATAGAACATCCCCGGTTCGGAGGGAAAACTGAAATTCTGATTTTTATTTGTGAGCGAAAAATCGTAATTACCGTCATCGCCGAAGGCGCAGACCGATAAGGACGATAAAATAAAACAAATGGCCGCTGACGCGCGAAAAATCATTATCTTTTCCTTGTTCCCGAGGAAAATTTTATTTTATCAAGCGGCAGGTCTCCTGACTCGGGACGACTATGCTCCCCGCCTTCCCGTTGAAAGCAACAGTGGCTTCGGAGTTAACTATGTCCCTTACAGTGCCGGGCAGCGTTCCGGTTTTAACCGGATTCCCTATTATGCCTTACGAGGCACCGACTGATAATGAATAATTTTATTTCCAGTTATATAAAAAGTCAATTATTATAGTTCTTCAACCATTACATCGGACAGCCACACATCCTTGGAACTGAAATTGAAAACAAACCTTGATTTCGCGTCTGTATAGCCCAGCATCTTGAAAATGTACATATATGTTTTTATATCCTTACTGATGGATATCCTTTTTGAAGAAATGCCGTATTGACTTCCCCCCCAATAAGGGATGCCATATTCGGAACAGATTTTAACATAAATATCATCTTCCTGCGAAGCCCTCGCATTGAAAGACACCCTGTAGCTTTTCCCGGCTTCTATAGTGAATGGCGAAGCATTAATACTATGATCGCCCGAAGCCCGGATTTTTATGTGGCACTCCTTCCCTTCGATCTTAATTTTGATATCAGGGCTGTTATGCCAGGTAGGACTGCTGAAATACTTTTCAAATTCGCCGTTTTTAATAAGATTAATACGGCTGTTTGTCGCGCTGAAGGATAAAGATTCTCCGGGTTTTAAATTCACTGTTCCTGTTTTTATCAGCTTTCCATAAAAATTTCTCCGGATATTTATCCTGTAATTTTTTCCTGATAATATTTTCATATTGAGGGTATAATTATTGGAAAACGGCTGTGCCACAAGCCGGTGATTAATAAAGATTGCAAGCTTTTCATCCCCGGTATCTAAGTTGTTGAAAGTCAGGTAGGAGATCTTCTTTTCCTCCTCGAGGATCGAACCGGTAGACATGGAGTAAAGCGAATCGATTGTATCGAATATTTCTATATCCGTGGGCGATTTCATCGTATTTGTCATTATCGAGGAATTGAACCTGTTCCATATCATCAGGTTTAAGAATACATCGGGATGATATTGCGGCCCTTTCAGGCTGTAATCTCCAAATATGATAAAATCGCATTTGAAAATTTTTCCAAGATTGGAAATTTCCTCATCGGAAAAAGAATCAGAAGGTTTTAAATTTGCAAGAAGGGTTTTATCCGTTTCTTCGATCATCGGGTTGCTCGAAAAAAGGTTATAAAAAGAGGAAAAAAATATTGTTTTGTATATTCCCGGATTCGAATAATTGACCGCAGGATCCTGGTTCGTCTGCAGTTGAAACGGAATAAGTATTATCTTATGCCTGGCTAAAACTTCCGTCTCGCTGTTTTCAAAGTAAAGCTTTGAATTGTTAGTTTCCGATCCCATTTCCAGGTTTTCCCTGACTATTGCATCCTGTTCCGAGCATGACATTAAAACGGTATTAAGACAAAACAGTAAAACGATTAAAGTATTCATATGTTTCATAAAAGCCGCCTTTAAAAAATAAAAAACCTGATATATTTTAACTTAAAACCATATTATATCAAGAGTCGCCAGTGAAGATATTTTACCCGGGCGGGGGCCCCTACGGTGAGGCGCTCTCAATCTTTGTAACACAATAATTGGATCAAGCATTGTGAGTTTTGACTTTTATTTATTATTTTTATATAATAAACGCGTCATACGGTACGCAGGCCGGGTTAAAATCCGGCTGGCGTTTAATAGGGAATCTGGTGAGATGCCAGAATGCTACCCGGCACTGTAAGGGATTTCATTAATTCTCCGAAGCCACTATTGATTTTAATGGGAAGGCGGGGAGAGATTTTATCCCGAAGTCAGGAGACCTGCCGTAAGATGTCTTATTTTCCTCGGGCTAAGGAAAAGTGAAGATAAAGAGCTTATCTACGCACATCCTCCTTTGAAAATAAGAAATAAAATTTTATCGGGAATTTATGCCAAGATTTTACCTGCTTTTTCTCTTTCTTATTTTCTTTACGCAATCATTTTATCCTTCCTCGCTGCCGTCATTTCAAAGGATCATCTCCCTGAGCCCCCTGCTTACGGAGGAGATTTTTATCCTGGGAAGCGATCGGGACCTGATAGCCGATACTATTTACTGCGTTAATCCGGAAGGAGCAAAATACAAGCCGAAAATCGGCAATATGACCGATATCGATGTGGAAAAAATATTCTCCCTGAGACCGGATCTTATTCTTGCGTCCGGTCTGACGGAACCGGAGCAGCTTGATAAATTAAAAAGTTTGAAAATCAGGGTGGAAATATTCAATCAGCCCGGAAATTTCAATGAAATTTGCGCTCAGCTTTTCAGGCTTGCAAAACTACTCGGAAGGGAAGAAAAGGCAAACCTGATAACCGATGAGGCCCGGAAGAGTGTTTCTGCATTAAGCTCGGCTGCCTCCCGGTATTCCAAAAAAAGGGTTTTTGTCGAGATCGGTTCCAATCCCCTTTTTACAGTCGGCAGCGGCTCATTTATAAATGATTTTATTGTTATGGCCGGAGGAATAAATGTCGCAGTAAATTCGGGAACAGGACTCTACAGCCTGGAAACGGTGATCAGGGATGATCCCGAAGTAATAATCATATCCGATATGGGTATGAATGTCCCTGATGAAAAAAATTACTGGCTGAAGTTTAAAACTATATCGGCTGTCAGGAACAACGCTATATACAGCATAGATTCCTACAGCCTGTGCAGCCCGACTCCTGCGGATTTTCCGCTGACTCTTGAAAAGCTGATCCGTTTGATCCATCCGGAATCCGGTGAAAAAGGCAGTCTCAGATGAAATTAATTCCATTCAGGAACATAATAATTATTGCCGTTCTTCTCGCCATAGTGGCCGCTGCCGCTTTATTATCCCTTTGTCTGGGCTCTTCAGGCTTAAAATTATCGCTCGCCGATGCCATCGATAAAAGTATTGTTCTCGACATACGGCTTCCGAGAATACTGCTCGGTTTTGCAGTAGGCGGCGCTTTAAGCGTTGCCGGGGTTATTCTGCAGGGACTTTTCAGAAATCCATTGGTAGAACCTTATACAACGGGAATATCGGGCGGCGCTGTTCTCGGCGTAGCCATCTGCATAACTTTCGGCTTGCCTTTGCTGCAGCTGCCCGGGGGATTTCTGATCCTGCCCCTGACAGGTTTCGCAGGGTCATTTCTTGTGATCCTGCTGCTATACATTACGGCTGTCAGGTCAAGTTCCCTGAATATACAGAACGTCCTTCTTACAGGCGTGATGTTCAGCTTTATATCCTCTTCTCTCATGCTCCTGATCATGGCCCTCTCTAAGGCCGAGAGCCTTGAAAGAATAATCTTATGGATGATGGGTTCCCTGGATCAGAATAACTGGGGCCTTATCGAGACGGCTTTAATTTTATCAGGGCTCTCCCTGGCCGCAAGCTGCTTTTTTGCAATAGATCTTAACGCTCTGTCTCTCGGTGAAGAGCAGGCGGCGCACCTGGGCATCGATATCGAGAGAAGCAAACGCTTCCTCTTTATCATCGCTTCCCTGATCACGGGTTTTTGCGTTTCCGTCGCGGGAGTAATAGGTTTTGTCGGGTTATTGATTCCTCATTTTATGCGGATCATTGCAGGACGCGATCACAGGATCCTTCTTATTTCCTCTTTCCTCGGGGGAAGCGCTTTTTTGATACTCTCCGATACTATTGCAAGGACAATAATCGCTCCCCAGGAACTCCCGGTCGGCGTGATTACAGGATTAACAGGCGGAATATTGTTTATATACTCCCTTTCAGCCAGAAAGGCCAGCGTATGAATGCGCTGATTGAATTAAAAGATGTCACAGCCGGCTATGGAAAAGATTTCCATTTACGCGGCATAAATATTAAGGTCCGGGAACATGGGATCACAGGCCTCATCGGCCCGAACGGGTCGGGTAAAACCACGATGCTGAAAACCATCGGAAGGATTTTAAAGCCTGAAAGCGGAAACGTTTATCTCGAGGGAAGCGATATCTGGAAAATGGGTATAAGGGAATTTTCTAAAAAGGCGGCCGTCATAAGCCAGTACATTGAAGCTGTTTCCATCCCTGTTTTCGATTATGTGATGATGGGCAGGATCCCGTACCGCAGGGAATTCCAGCTTTTCGACAGCGCTGAAGACATGAAAAAAACGGAACATTATATCGGACAGACAGGCATAGACCCTATCAAAAATAAACGCCTCGATTCAATCAGCGGGGGTGAAGCCCAGATGGCCCAGTTTGCCAGGGCCCTTAACCAGGAGCCTGTTCTTCTGCTCATGGACGAGCCGACGTCTCATCTTGATATAAAACACCAGTCGGGCATACTTGACCTGACAAAAAAATATAACAGGGAAACCGGACTGACAATAATAATGGCGATCCATGACCTCAACCTTGCCGCCGAATACTGCGATGAACTGATCCTGATGAAAAACGGAACAGTCCGTTACTCAGGAATTCCGTCTGAAATTTTAAATTACAGGACAATAGAAGAAATATACGAAACAGTGGTAATTGTGGAAAAGAATCCGGTTTCTCACAAACCGCATGTGTTTTTAGTTCCGGGTGATCTTTTATGAACAGGATTGTTTTTGTGCTCGGGGGGGCAAGATCGGGAAAAAGCAGTTTTGCGGAATCCATGGCTCTGAGAATAAGCCGCGGCGGAAATCCCGGCATAGCGCTCATTGCTACAGGAGAGCCATTAGACAGCGAATTCACCGAACGCATCCGCATTCACCGGGAAAGAAGGACTAGCGACTTCATTGCATATGAGGAAAGCGTTCAAATTTCCGAAAAGATCGGTGAAATTTTTGAAAACCACAATGTTTTCATAATCGAATGCCTTACGACCTGGCTTGGCAACATTTTCGCTAAAAAAGATCCTCAGGATGAAAACCTGCAGGATATAGAAAAACATGTGATGGAAGTTCTCGATGAAATAGGCTATATGTTTGATAACAGGGGAATAAGCAGGTTAAGGCCCGTCAATACCTTTATGCGGATTAAAAAAACTCCCGGCTCATTATATAATCCCCGGAAAAAAGACAAAACCCTGATCATCGTCTCCAATGAATTAGGATTGGGAATTGTTCCCAACGATCCAGTCAGCAGGTTTTACCGTGATGTGCATGGCCGCATGAATCAGAAAACGGCTTCCTTTTCCGATTACGCGTATTTTTTAATTTCAGGAATTCCGGTAAGGATTTTATGAAAAACTGGCTCTCAGCCCTTTTTATTTCCATAACAGTCCTTACAAGGATACCGCTGCCGTTCAGGGAAAAAATTATTTATTCCAATGCAAACTTCGCCCGCTCTGTTTCATTCTTTCCTCTCGCGGGCCTGATTTTCGGTCTCGTTTCGGCTGCGATTTATTGCCTTCTGAATATTATTATCCATGATACTGATATAATGGCGTTTATTCTCCTGGTAATTCCCTTCTTCCTCAATAAATTTTTTCATCTAGACGGACTTGCCGATACATTTGACGCTTTCCTGGCCGACAGGACAAAAGAGGAGCGCCTTGTCATCTTGAAGGACAGCAGGACAGGAAGCTTTGCTCTTGGAGGTGTGGTTTTATTCCTGCTGCTGAAATTCATTCTGCTGAAAAAACTGCTTGTTATTCCGGATTTCCTGCCGCTTCTCATAATAATTCCCGTTCTTTCAAGATACGGGATCGCCATGCTTTCGTCCATTTCTAAGTATCCGAGAGAAGAGGGCACAGGTAAAAACTTTATAGGGACTGCCGGTCCGTTGCCGGTTTTAATAGCATCCTTTTTTACTTTCCTCATCATTGCCGCTCTTCTCATGCTTTCAGGCTGGCAGAGGAAGCTCCCGGATTTTTTCCTCTATACCTGGGCAGGAATAATACCGGCAGTATTTTTGATCAGGTCTTATTCGAATAAAAAGATCGGAGGCGTTACAGGAGACGTGCTTGGTGCTTCCGCTGAAACCCTTGAAGTCTTGACTTTAGTCTTAATCCTTGCTGTCAACAGCCTGAGGGGCTTACATTGAAGGATTACAGAAACAGATATCCCTTCAGGATCGGCACGACATCTTATATACTTCATCAGGCTCCTGATGAAGAAGAGGATAGTTTAACTGCTAATGTTAAATATTTAAAGGACAGCTTCGATAAAATCCAGCTCCTTTTATTCGGAAAGGATTATCTCGATGATGTCGCTCCGCCGGCTGTAATTGAAAATTTGTTTTTTATCAAAGAGCTTATCCCCTTGATATATACAGTCCATCTTCCCATAGATTTATTTCTTCTTGACGGGGGCATGTCAGGGCTTGAAAACAGCATCGGCCTGATCGGTAAAATCATGGAAATGACCGAGACTTTGAACATCGAGGAATACATTCTTCATATCGACCATGGACCCGCCGGCAATTCGGCAAACGGGCCATGCGACTGCGAGAGGTACGGGATAATTCTTGAAAAATTATCGGAAAGGCTGGGAGACAAGGCGGCTCAAATTTATATAGAAAATACGCGCTGTGATCTTTCGAAATATAAGGATATTATATTGAAAAGTTCTCATCCTGTCTGCATGGATCTCGGCCATCTGTATATAAACGGATTCGATACAGGTTCATTCATATTAAATTTCAGGGACAGGATCCGGGAAGTGCACATGCATGGCTGTTCGAAAGGGAAAGACCATATTTCACTTTTGCAATCTGACCGGGAATATCTTGACAGTCCCATAATCATGGAATTTTTAAGATCGTTTAAGCATTCTGTTATCATGGAAGTATTTAATGAAAAAGACCTGGCGGAATCGATGGAATATCTCGATAAAATCATTTGAATTTTAAGGAGGAATAATATGTTTGACATGACAGCCGCAATCCATGGTATTTCATTGCCGGATAATAGACTGGAGGAGGATATCCGCCATAAAATCGATTTCAAGACAAAACCCCTGGGATCCCTGGGAATGATGGAGGAATTGGCCATAAAAATGGCTTTGATACAGGGCAAATTATGCCCTGAAATCAACAGGAAATCGATGTTAGTATTTGCCGGCGACCATGGAATAGCTTCTGAAGGCGTTTCTGCTTTTCCTTCGGAAGTTACACCGCAGATGGTGCTGAATTTTCTTCATGGAGGAGCCGCTATAAATGTCCTCTGCAGGCACTATCAGATAGACATGAGTGTAGTTGATATGGGCGTTAATTATGATTTCGAAGATCATGAAGGCCTTATTAACGGGAAGATCCGCAAAGGGACTAGGAATTTTTTAAAAGAAAATGCAATGACCCCGGAGGAAGCGCGCAGCGCTGTAGAAAAAGGCATGGAAATCTTTAACGGGCAGAAAGCAATGCCTGATATAACAGGAGTCGGTGAAATGGGAATCGGCAACAGCACCTCCGCTGCCGCGATTATTTCCGCTGCAACAGGACTGCCCCCTGAAGAAATCACGGGCCGGGGAACAGGTCTTGACGACAGGCAGCTGAAGAATAAGATCGAAATAATAAAGCAGGCTCTAATGCTTCGAAAGCCCGGTAAAAACGACGGCATGGATATATTGCAGAAAGTCGGAGGATTTGAAATAGCAGGCATTGCCGGGGCTGTTCTCGCGGCGTCTGCCGCGAAAGTTCCTGTCGTACTCGACGGGCTTATTTCAACTGCGGGAGGTCTGATTGCGTTCCTTATAAAGCCCGAAGTCAGGGGTTATATTTTTTCAGGGCATAAATCTGTCGAGCCCGGCCAGAAAGCAGCTCTGGAAATGATGAACCTCAGGCCTGTTGTTGACCTGAATTTACGGCTTGGCGAAGGCACGGGAGCGGCTGTAACGATAAGCATAATACAGGCAAGCTGCAAAATCCTTTGCGAGATGTCTTCTTTTGATGATGCCGGGGTCACAAATAAGGATTAAATGCCATGAACGAGATTATGGATCCATTTTTTCGATTTGAAGCGCCATGTAAGGAATAACGCCTTAAATACTTCCTGGGTTGATATAAAGGCGAACACCCACATAAGCGGAAACTTCCAGACAAAAGCGGTGAGGAGCGCAAGGGGCAGCCCTATGAACCATACGGCTATCGTATCCATTATAGCACAGAAGAAATTATCTCCCCCGGGCCTCATCACACCCATTACAGCAACCATATTGTAAACGTAGAAAACCAGCGCGATTCCGAAGACAAGCATCACTCCCGAAGCTCCGGAAAAAACATTTACAGAAACTTTATAGGGCATTAGAAACAGGTATCTTGTTAAAATAAGGATTATTCCGAATATAACTCCCAGGAAAAGAGTAATTTTAAGGAATTTCGCCGCATAAGCATATGCCCCCTGCCTGTCTCCTGCGCCAATGCTGTTACCGACAAGTATAGAGCTGGCATTGGCAATCCCTGCGAAGAGAACCACGGAAAGGTTTCTTACAACGCTTGTAATATTAACGGCTGCCGCGGCATCCGTGCTGATCCTTGCATATATGGCCATATAAACCGATATTCCGATGACCCAGATAAGATCCTTTCCTATCATAGTACCTGTCTGGATAACAAAACGTTTTATCAGGTCCTTCGAAACCGAGAAAACTCTTTTTCCGGTATGGAACAATCTGCCGGCAGGCTTATGAAATAAAACGGGCATTTTAAAGTAAGCCCTCAGGCATATATACAGAAGGGCAACACTTTGAGCAATGACCGTTGCAATTGCGGCTCCGGCCACTCCCATCGCAGGGAAACCTGATTTTCCGAAGATCAGGATGTAATTGAGGCATGTGTTTATTAAAATACCGAGAATATTGGCCTGCAGGGGTATGTGCACTTCACGCATGCTGCGCAGGGCAGCGGCGACGCAAAAATTCAGGCACATCGGCATATAGCTGATGGCCACGATCGAGAGGAATACTCCGCCGAGTTTTATTACATCCCTGTCGGCGGAAAAAATACCCATAATGAATCGAGGGGCGATAACCGCAGCCAAAAAAAACAGAAAAGAGAATATTATGGAAAGGGCGAGCCCGAGCGCGATCACCTTCCTAATCTGGACAAGGTTTTTTTTACCCCAGAACTGGGAAACAAAAAGGGCCGTGCCGCCGCCGACTCCCTGCATTACGAGGAATAGTATAAAATAATACTGGTTGGCAAGTCCGACAGAGGCAATCGGCACATCGCCGAGCTGCCCGACCATGATATTGTCGATGAGTCCCAGGGATGCGGCAAGGAAATTCTGGAGCGCTACCGGTACGCCGAGCTTTATAAAGGTACGGTAAAAATCCTTTTCTCTTTCAAAATAAGCAAAGATTGAATGCATTAACGATTATAACATAATAAAGATCATCCATCAAACTGTTATTGATACTTATTGACTGTATGCTGATTTAGCCTTAAACTTAAAGAAGTTAAAGGGGTCAGTGTGCGCATCAAAACGATTTTATCCGTTTTAATTTTATTTTTTATTTGTGCTTCAGAAAATTTATGCCCGGCCGGCATCGTCTTGCAAATCAGCAATTATAACAGAGCGGTCCGGTTCAACGATATTAAGGCTGTCCTGATTCAAAAAGGCGACAGCAGCAGCTACAAGGACCCGGGATATAACGATCAGGACTGGAGACTTATATCAATTCCTTCGAAATGGAATGAAATATCCTTTCCAGGCTGGAACGGAATCTGCTGGTACAGGCTTCATATAAATTTCCCGGCAGAACTGCCCCAGGACACGCTGGGGATCAATCTCGGACAGATCCCGGAAAAGACAATGTAATAGCAGTCAGGGTTAAAAACTATTTTCCTTCAAAAAGCGGGCTTGTGACAGGCGATTATTCTATCGATAAATATGAAAATCTTTTAAAAGGATACTACGCAGGCGAATTTATAAAGGTCTATTTTGTCATATTCTACTTTACGGTCAGCTGTTATTTTTTATTGTTTTATTTCCGCAGGAAAAAGTCTCCCGATAACCTGATATTCGGATTATTCTGCATGCTTCTGGGATCATACTTTTTTTTAAGGACAGGGATAAAGTATTTTCTTACCGGTAATTACATGATCCTTCAGAAAGCCGAATACGCAATATTATTTACTTTATTTCCTCTGTTCACTCAATTCATCATAATGCATTTCAGGAGAAAAATTTACTGGTTTCAGTATATTTTCTATGCTGTTTCCATATCAGGTTTTGTGTTTATTTTATTAACGAACGAGCCTTTATTATGGGATTTTATAAATACGAATATTATCCAGCCATCCTGGCTTATAGGTACCGGAACTATAGCAGTAATACTTGTCCGGGAGTTCAGAAAACAGCTCCAGGCAAAAATAATGCTGTTTTCATTTGTCATACTTATCATAGCCATAATTAATGATTTATTTATTTCCCGCTATTTGATCACAACCCCGCTGATCAATAAAATAGGATTTTTTCACCTTACGGTTTCCTTATTTTCATAGGCAGCATAGCTTTTATTTTATCAAGCGATCTTGTGCGGCTGTACAAAGAGAATGAGATAAAGACTATAAACCTTGAAATAACATTAAAGGAAAGGGACGAGGCTTACAGGCAGATCGATGAAGCCTATGCTGAAGCCCTCAACAGGCTTGCCCACATGGCTGAACTGAGGGACGAGGAGACGGGAGCCCATATCAAGAGAGTCGGATATATATTAAGGTGCTTGCTGAAAAGGCGGGCCTGGACAATAAATTCACGGAATTTGTTTCCTATGCAGCTCCGATGCATGACGCCGGTAAAGTCGGAATCCCAGACCATATTCTTTTTAAAAGGGGCCCCCTGGATGCGGAAGAATGGGAAATAATGAAAACACATACGCTGATAGGCGGAAAAATATTCGAAGGCGCAAAATCATCCGTACTTAAATTAGCGCGGGAAATTGCGCTGACTCATCATGAAAAATGGGACGGAAGCGGATACCCGGAAGGTCTCAGGGGCAATATTATCCCGCTTTCCGGAAGACTTATGGCAGTGGTTGATGTTTATGACGCTCTCAGGAGCTTCCGCCCGTATAAACCTGAAATGCCTCATGATAAAGTGATTGAACTGATTAAAAACGGCGATTCGAGGATAAAACCAGGCGATTTTGAACCGTCGATTCTCGATACTTTCATAAGCAATGCGGATCTATTCAACGAAATCTATCTTGCAAACAAGGATCTTGTACGGGACCTTGAACTGAAAAAGCAGCTTAAAACGAAACTTGAACCCTAAAAATGAAAGCCCGCGGCGACAGAATAACTGATGCTTTGAGGGCTGTTCCCGAGAGGCAGGTTGATATATATCTCCGGCCGGAGAGTGAATATATCGTAATCCAGGCTGACAAACCATCCGAAATCTATCTGAAAAGGGTTCTGACTTGAAACAGGCGGACTGCCTGTAAGAGCAAAATCAAACCTTGCGATAAATCCTGTTCCCAGCCTGAAATCCTTTCGCATATCGCCCAATATCAGGTATCCGGCCTCGATTACCGGTGAAGCGAAAGCATAGGTGGAATTGTTCGTAAAATACATTGAATATGCGACCCCTATTCCCCCCCAGATATCATGGTCATAAGGATAAAACTCGATTAAAGCCGTGGCATAGTCATAATCAAGTGTTAAAAACAGGTAATGATAGGCGGTATAAACATAGGGTTTCGGAGGAGCGCGTTTTATTATATTTGTGGCAGGGGCCGGCGCAAGGGCATTTGTATTGGTGAGAATTTTCGTGCTCGAGATGACGTCGCTGATCATCAGGTCGATATCTTTGAAAACTGTAGGGCCTGTTTTTGTATGATATGTTTTATTAAAAATGTCCCTTCCGGCATCAGCATCGTAAACATATAATTCAACGACGATTTTAGGGTTTGAATTTTCTCCCTGGAAGCTGTATTTGCCGTAAACGGAGTATCTTGCATTTTCGCTATCGCTTACAGACCTTATATTTGATGATGAAACACCGGTTGCGCCCGCGAAATAGTAAACGAGGGAGTTTCCGTTGGAATATATTCTTATAAAGGTATAAAGTGACCTGGAAAATATGTCTTTGAAAATATCAGAGTCCGGGTATACCGCCGGATCCGAATTATTGCTGAAAGGAAGAAATATTAGCTTGTTCCTGGCAGGTTCTGCTGAAAACACTATTGAACCTGAAATGAACGAAAACAGGATTATACAGGCAAACCTTTTAATTAAATCGCGAAACAAAGGCATGATTCCCTCCCTCCGCCTTTCTGCATCCTCAATGCTTTCAATGAAGAATAAATGAATAAGTATTGCCTGATGTCGTCCCGAAATATATTGTCCCTCCGCTTTCATATGGAGCTATTATCTTTTCATTTATAAGACTCGATTTCGCTTCAATATGCCCGTTTTGAGAATCTACGACAATAACTACCGATGTACCGTCATTATTAGCCAACAGGATTTTACCGTTAATAAAACGCGGATTTATAACAGTGTCTTTAATTTCAGGAAAATCTGCCTTCCAGACAAGGGTTCCGTCCGCGGTATTTAAAGCCCTCATTGTGCCGGTAGAACTGAATAATATTGTTGTTTTATCGTCCCCGACAATAGGTTGCAGTATCCTCTCGGTATAATTTTCACTGTAATTCTTTTTCCATATTTCAACATTTTTATTTATATCATATGCGATTATATCCCCGTTTTCGGTAGCGTAAATCAATTTTCTGCCTAAGTCGGTTATCAGGGGCGCCGAGTAAACCGGTACGGAAGAATCCACTTTTGCAAGGAGTTTGCCGTTCTTGCTGTAAATATAAATGCCTTCATCAATGGAAGGAACAGCGACGATACCGTAAGCGCCAGACGGGGATGCGCCGAAAGTTTCCGTCCCGGCCCTCGCTTTCCATAAAACCCTGCCCGTTTCGTCACAGGCTGTTATCCCCCCGCCGTCAGAACCGGTATATATAATTCCGTCGCTAATTGAAGGCCTTGTAAGATTATTATTAACCCCCGCTATGGGAACTGTTTTAAGAGCTTTCCCGTCTTTTGAGAATATTATAAGCTGGTTTTTTATGGTCGCGAACATCTTTCCCTTATCGATAACCGGATCATTATATACCGTATCCGTTTTATAAGCGAAAAATCCCTCGCTGCCTGTTTTAACAGAATTCCCGGCCGCATTGAGCAGCCCGGCGAGCCTCTCGTTTTCAAGAACCAGGGCATTAATTTTTTTATCCCTCTCGGCTCTGGCGTCCCTGAGCATAGCCTCGTACCTGTTTGTCATGTTTTCGTAATCATTCGAACTTGTTTCTATCGATTGAAGCCTTGATGTCAATTCAAAGTTTTTCCGGATCAGATCAGCCATCTCGGCTTTGGTGTTCTGGAGGGTGTTTTCCATTTCTATTTTCTGCCTTTCATTATTGCTTAATTCGCTGTTGAAGTCTTTCTTTTGAGCCTCGATTTTTTTTAATTGCGCCTCTATCTGCATTCTCTCCTTATAGCTTTTTGACAGCTCGATCTGGCTGAGCAGTTTTAGTCTTTCAACATCAAGGTTTTTTCCCTTTTCCTTCAATATATCATCGTATTCTTCAGCTAAGGATGTGATAATATATTTCCCTTCGGTAATGTTCGAGACAGGTTTTTTATCCTCTAAGAGAAATACCGAGGCATAGTATACGCAGTAATACAGGGCTGTAAAGATTGCCCCCATAACGGCAATATTCACAATCCAGGAAAAGATCCTAAAAGGAGATTTATTCATCGTTTCACTCATATCTATTTTTCCAATTCGGGAGTCCCGGTAATTATCCAGTCGCTGGAGGGCTCTTTTACAAGGTAAGAACTCTTCTTCAGCCATTCTTTAGGGACTTTCTGGAATTCATCGAATTCTTCGAATTTCAGTATCATCTTGATCAGATGTTCCGCAAGGGGCAGTTTCGAACTCAGATAGAATTCGGCAAGGTTCCTGACCAGTACGGACCATCTCATCTCCGCTTTATTCTTGAGTTCAACCGAACGTTCGCTCAATTGAAATTCATTTTCATCCTTCTTTTTCATATAGTAGTTGCGCCACTCCTGTATGCTGCTTAAAAAATCGCTCAGAAGCTGCCGGTAAGTTGTATAATTGCCTGCATCATAATATGTTTCAATGCCTAACAGGGCATAATCATTGCCTTTCCTTTTAATTACGGTATATAATTCCTTCGGTTCTTTTTTGCCTTTGGGCCTTACCTTGTCAACTGCAAATATTCTGATATAAAAATCCCCCTGTGAATTGAGCTCCTTCCTTATGTTTATGTCGCCTCCGGACTGCAATCTCAGGTTACGGTATACATCTTCGGTCATGAGCAGGTTAGTATGGTACTGCTTGCAGATGCTTTCAAGCCTTGATGCCGTATTTACATTGTCACCGATAACGCCCAATTCATAATTTTTATCCGAACCTGTTTTTCCGTAAGTGACATTCCCATAATCAAGACCTATCCTGAAATTGAAACTGATATCGAGATCCCTGCTTATCAGGGGAACCCTGCTCAGAAGCTCGATTGCGGAATAGAAAGCGTTGAGAGCCGAATTTGTCCTTCCATCCCTGTGATTATCAAGGAATATCAATAAAGCGGCATCCCCGATTAATTTATTTATTTTACCCTTGTTTTTGCTGATTATATGCTCAACTTCAGTCCAGATATGATTCACGATACCCATTATATTATCTTTATGCCTTTCGGTAATTCCTGTGAAGTCCTGGATATCGAGGTACATTATTGTCATCATTTCGTTGTGAGGTTTAAGCAGGCTGTCGTCTTTTTTTAAAGTCGCTATAAAAAGCTCTCTGTCCGCTATGCCGGAAATAATGTCTCCAAGGTCTGCAAGAGCGCCTTTTAATTCCGAAAACGAATCGTCGAGGTTCGTAGTTTCAATAAATTTCTTCTTTAAAGCCTTTTGATCCCCGCTTATTAATCCTTTCTCGCGGATATCTTTCCCCGCTCTTGTCATCCTGTCCCTTATATCATAGATTTCCCTTGTTATATTGATAGTACTGTATATTTTAAAGATAGCTCCTATACCGAACACCAGGGAAAACAGGGCGAAGAAAATATCCCTTACCCTGTTCAGACGGAAGAAAAAATCATTTTTATCATCCGCAATAACTATTATAGGATACATAAGATCATCATTGGTTCTTTCGAATGATTTCCTTATGCCGGTTTCGGAATATGCCGCGATGCCTATGTAATTTAAGCCGTTGAAGCCGAATTCAATATATTTTTTAGCCGAGCTGTCATTTGTAGCCTGAGCAGTATTTTTATCGATCATTTTCTTGAGAGTATCGTAAAGAGTGAAATTTCCCGCCCCGGATAAATCCGGCTGTTTTCTAATGCCGATCACAGCATAATTTTCACTGTCGGGAAATACTGCTTCGAAGACGCTGTTATCGTACTGGGCCCTTTTCAGCACCGATATTTTAAGGTAGTCGAATATCTCCATTGCCGATTTTTTATAGTCAAGCTCCTTTTTTTCATCGAGGAACGCTAAAGAATTGTTCAAATCGACCTGGGCGCTTCTCATGGAGTCATAAAATTTATCCACGCTGTAATCCACAAGGATTTTATTAATTACAAATTCGAATAAGAGGTATACGCATGCAAAAATCGTAACTAAAACTAAAAAATCCATGAGAAATAAAGATGATTTGAGATTCTTTTTAAACAAGAGCAGCTCCCTGAATTAATCCGCTACATACGGCGTTTTACGTATTACTCATCGGAAAGCGCGGGTGCTATATTAAATCAAATCTCTGAAACATCTCGACAGATGCCTGTTCCCATCAACTTAAAAACAAATGCCAGCTTTCGGTACATTTTCTTGATATTAAGGGCAGAGGCAGATAGAATAACCGGATCTTCATATTAATATTACGGTTTTCCACAAAAATGAATAAAACAGATAAAAATCCTCTAAAGACCATGTACGCAGAAGTCGCCGTTAACGCGCCGGTCGACGATCTTTATTATTACTCCATACCGGAAGGCATGGATGTTATACCCCTCCAGAGGGTTATAATCGACCTCAGGGGCCGTAAAGAAACAGGCTTTGTCATAAAAATAACTCCGCATGAAAAACTTCCGGATAAGCTAAAAGAGCTAAAAATAAAATCCCTTATCAAAACTGCCGAAGATTTCCTCATTATCAATGAAAACGTCATTGAAACCGCACGGTGGATGAGCGGCTTTTATTTATCCCCCTTCGGTGAAACCATTTTCACGGTCGCGCCCTCTGCCCCAAGGCCTAAAAAATACATTCATCCCTTCAAGCACTCGGGCGAATTAGCCAGCCTCAATCCCGAACAGAAGCATGCCCTTGCCGGGATAGAATCCGGGATCGGAAAAAGCAGCACTTACCTTCTCCATGGGGTCACAGGGTCCGGTAAAACAGAGATTTATAAGCATTTAGTTAAAAAGATGCTTTCAATGGGCAAATCATCGATCATACTAATTCCCGAAATATCGCTTACTCCGCAGACACTCGAAAGATTTTACAGCACTTTCGGCGAAGAGGTTTCGATCTATCACAGCAGGATGACCCCCGGGGAGCGGTTAGGAGAATGGATGAGAGCTCTGAAAGGCGAATCGAGGGTAGTCATAGGGCCGAGATCGGCGGTATTTATGCCCGTTAAGGATCTCGGGCTCATTATCATGGATGAAGAACATGAGAATTCATATAAGTCGGGCAATTCTCCGCGATACCATGCCAGACAGGTCGCATTTCACCGTTCAAAACGGGAAAACGCGCTTCTTGTCCTCGGTTCAGCTACGCCGCAGCTTGAAAGCTACTATTACGCGAAGAAAAATGTATTTAATCTTATAGAACTGAAAAAAAGATTCGGAGATAATCTCCTTCCGGAGGTCGTTATTTCAGACCTCAGGGCAGAAAAAAATAAAAACATCATAACCGGCAGCCTTCTCGGAAAAATAATAGAAACAATAGACAAAAAAAAACAGGTGCTCCTTTTTTTAAACAGGCGGGGGTTTTCCTCTGCCATGATCTGCAGGGATTGCGGCCATACCTTTCCCTGCCCGAACTGCAATCTTTCCCTTACCTACCACAAGGCTAAAGCCAGGCTGGTATGCCATCATTGCGGGTACGCCCAAAAGCTGCCTGAAAGCTGCCCTGCCTGCGGCAATATAGATATAAAGGAGCTTGGAAGCGGCACGGAAAGGCTGGAAAGCATACTGAAAAACCATTTCCCGTTTTACAGGATAGAGAGAATGGATCTGGATTCGACCAGAAGTAAAAACAGCTACATCGAAATTCTTCAAAGAATGAAAAATCATGAAGTCGATATTCTGATAGGAACCCAGATGGTTGCCAAAGGGCATGATATCGCAGGAATTCAATTCGTCGGGGTGATACTGCCGGATATAATAATGAATATCCCCGATTTCAGGTCTGTCGAAAGGACCTTTGTTCTTCTAACCCAGGTGATAGGGAGAGCCGGCAGGAGGGAGGAACGAGGAGAAGCCGAAATAGACACCTATTTGCCCGATCATTACGCGATAACCCTCTCGGCCGCCCAGGACTATGAGTCATTTTATAATATGGAAATAGAAAAAAGGGAAGCATTCGCCTATCCCCCGTTCGTACGTCTCGGAAGAGTGGTCTTCCGCTGCCCCGACATCGCAGTTCTCACTGAATTTACAGAACAGGTAAGGAAATGGATATCTGAGGAAGCGGGGGAATTCGATGGGCGGGCTAAAATATTGGGTCCTGTTTCATGCCCTCTGGAAAAGTTGAAAAATAACTACAGGCACCATATAATTATAAAAAGTAAAGATGCTAATGTAATCAATAAATTAATATCTTTATTAAAGAACAGCGTAAAAAAGTTCAAGAATTCACGCTTGGTTTATATGGAAATAGATATTGACCCTCTCTCTCTCGTTTAAGGACCCTTAAGAAGGTATCATTCGAATGCAGGAACTTGCTTACAAGACAAAAATACGGCTTTTTTCAATTTTTGTAATAATATATTGCCTGTCCGGCATATTATTTATAAGGCTCTTTTATCTCCAGATAATCAGGGGGCGGGAATATTACAGGCAGGCCATGGAAAACAGGACCCAGGTCATCAAGCTTCCCGCTTTCAGAAGCGTTATATTCGACAGGACCAGCCAGAACAGGCTTGCATTCAACAGGAGATCCCTTTCCGTTATCGCGACACCAGCTTACCTGCCCGACAGCTCGGTTCAGAGAATGAAGGTCCTTTCTAATATTTCCAGGCTGATCAATATGCCTATCGACGACATAGAAACGACACTGAACGAACAGGCGCTCGACAAATACACCCCGGTTATTCTCAAGTACGATATCGACTCCAGGGCCCTGATACAGTTCAAAGAGCATTATGAAGAATATCCCGGTCTTGAGTGTGAAAACAGGCCGAGGAGAATTTATCCTGAAAGGGAAAAAACAGCCCAGCTTATCGGTTATACCGGCATCATAAGCAAAGATGAGCTTAAGCAGCTTAAGGTCAACAAGGAATTCCATTTCGGCAGCATAATAGGAAAAATGGGCATTGAAAAGAGATACGATGATATTATCAGGGGAAGGGAGGGCATTCTCGACAGGGTCGTCGATGTAAACGGCAATGTCCTAGACCAGAATATTGAAAGAGAAGCCGTTCCCGGCGACGCAGTAGTGCTGACAATCGACCAGGACCTCCAGGAACAGGCCTATAACCTCATCGGAGAGCGCACGGGCGCTGTAATAGTATCGAAGCCGGCGACAGGCGAAATCCTCGCCCTTGTATCGAAACCTTCATTCGATCCCAATATTTTCACAGACAGATTCACTGAAGAAGAGTTCTTCGTGCTTAAAAATAACATCGATAAGCCTTTTCTCAACAGGGCCATACAGGGCCAGTATCCGCCCAGTTCGATTTTCAAACTTGTAACAGCCTCAGCCGCACTTAAGAGCGGCGTTTCGATAAACAAGGAAATCAACTGCCCGGGGTTCATGTGGATCGGGAACAGGATTTTCAAATGCTGGAATGTTCACCATGTCCAGAATTTCATCGGCGGCATAGCCAATTCCTGCGACGTTTATTTCTATACTACCGGCATTGCCGTCGGAAGGGAAGAAATCATGTATTTCGCCCAGAACTACGGGGTCAATAAAAAGACGGATATCGATCTCCCGGGAGAAAATACAGGACTCCTTCCCGACATGGACTGGTTCAAAAAGAAATACAACCGCCCATGGCAGAACGGCGACACGGCCAACATCTCGATAGGCCAGGGAGATCTCCTGATCACGCCTGTAGAAGTGAATGCCCTGACAATGGCTATCGCCAACGATGGAGTGATGATGAAGCCGCACCTTCTCCAGAAGATCGTATCGATATCCGATAACAAAGATATTACCAATATTCCCAACGAGGTGCTCAGAACCATAAACCTTTCTCAGGATCAGATCGAAGTCCTCAAGAAGGGCATGTACGGTGTGACGACATATGGGACGGCTTCATGGATGAAAGACGCCTCCCCTATTCCGATAGCCGGCAAGTCGGGTACCGGTGAAGCCGGCAAGGAGCAGCAGACCCATGCCTGGTTCACGGCTTTTGCCCCATACGGATCCACTAACAAGAACGATATGATAGCGGTGACTGTCGTTATCGAGCACGGCGGAGGAGGCTCTGCAGAGGCCGCTCCTATCGCGCTCGAACTGATAAATTACTACTTCAAGAACAAGGTCGTATACCAGGGCGGAAAGCCGGCGCAATGACATAAACCACCGATTACGCCGATTTCAAAAAAAAATCTATTGAAGAATTTCATAAATATCTAAATAATATACAACATTTAAATTTGTTTTACCGTTATAGAAACAGTCTAATTCATGAAACGGAAACACTAAGTTATGAAATCATTAAAGATATAGAAAGCCCTAACTACCCCTTATGAAAACAATAATTTTGGGGATTATTGGATAGAAGAATCCAATTAATTCGATCAATAAATATCTGTGCAATCAGCGTCATCTGCGGTTATGCCTCGTTCCCCGTCAGAAGCTCTCGCCCATCAGCTTGCCGTACTCTTTAAGAATCTCTTTCTCTTTCTGCTTGAGGGTCTTGGGGACGTCGATCGTGACCTCGTAGTAGATATCTCCCCTGACCTTGCTCCTGATCTCTGGGATGCCCTCGTTTTTGAGCCTGATCTGGTGCCCGGACTGAACTCCTGAAGGGATGCTCACCCTCTTGCTGCCGTCAAGCGATTCAACTTCGATCTGCCCGCCGAAAACGGCCCTGGGGAAGCTTATCTTGAGCTTGCCGTAAAGGTCTGTCCCCCTGCGTTCGAAGCTTGTGTTGTTTCTGATATGAATAAGAACATAGAGATCGCCCCTGGGACCGCCGTTCCTTCCGGAATCGCCCTCGTCGGAAACCCTGAGTCTGACGCCGTCATCGACGCCCGCCGGGATCTTTACATTTATAAAGGAATCTTTTTCATTAATGCCGGAGCCGCGGCAATTCGAACATGGGTCGGAGATTACTGTCCCAGCTCCATGGCATGTAGGACATGTCGTCGAGATGCTGAAAAAGCCCTGGGTAGTCCTTACAGAACCCCGGCCCCCGCATGTAGAGCATGTGCTCGATCTTGAACCGCTCCTGCTGCCTGTGCCATGACAGACTTCGCAGGAATCGTTCCTCCTGACCTTGATTTTAAGGTTTTTATCAGTCAACACGTCCGAGAGGTCAAGATTAATATCCGCCCTTATATCGGAGCCCCTTGCCGTTGTCCTGGTACGGGTTCTTCTTGAAGTGCCTCCGCCGAAAAATGTATTGAAAATATCCTCGAAACCCGTGCCGCCGAATATATCATCGAAGTCGAACGATCCGCCGCCTTGCGGGCCCTGAGGGCCGCCTGCTCCCTGCGAGAAAGCCGAATGTCCGAACTGATCATACATCTTTCTTTTTTCAGGGTTTGACAGTATCTCATAAGCCTCGCTTAATTCCTTGAATTTTTCTTCCGCGATCTTGTCACCCTGGTTCCTGTCCGGATGATATTTCATGGCAAGCTGCCTGAAGGCTTTTTTTATCTCTTCTTCGGAAGCTCCGCGCTGTATGCCTAGAATTTCATAATAGTCCTTGCTCGTTGCCATTATAACCTCAAATTAAGAAAAAAGGCCGTCCCCCAAAATAAAATCCGGACAGCCTTTTTTATGTTATTCCTTCTTATTTCTAATTCTTCTTGTCCTGGTCGTTGTCGTCAACAACTTCAGCATCAACGATCTTTTCATCGCCCTTGCCTTTCTGATCCTGTCCCTGCCCTTCCGGGCCCTGCGGGCCGCCGCCTTCTCCCTGCGGGCCCTGCCCGCCCTGCTGCTGATAAGCGGTATTTTTGTAAAGCTGTTCGGATATCTTGTGAGATATTTTATTCAGCTCCTCTATCTGGGACTTTATCTTGGTTTCATCATCGGTCTTTAAGGATTCCTTCAATGCCTTGGCTTTTTCCTCGACTTCTACCTTGTCTTTTGGATCTATCTTGTCGCCGTATTCTTTAACGGTCTTTTCTATGGAGTAAACAAGATTATCTCCCTGGTTTTTCAATTCTATAAGCTCTTTAACCTTCTTGTCGGCTTCAGCATTCTTCTCTGCATCCTGCTGCATCTTTTTGATTTCAGCTTCGTTCAAACCGCTGGAGGATTCAATCCTTATCTTCTGTTCTTTCCCGGTTCCCATATCCTTTGCCGAAACATGGAGTATTCCGTTTGCATCAATATCAAATGTAACCTCGACCTGAGGTATGCCGCGGGGAGCAGGCGGAATGCCTTCAAGCATGAACATACCGAGGGTCCTGTTATCCCTTGCCATAGGGCGCTCGCCCTGGATGACATGGATCTGGACTGCCGTCTGGTTTTCTTCAGCTGTCGAGAATATCTGGGATTTCTTCGTAGGTATCGTTGTATTCCTGGGAATCAATACCGTCGAAACGCCGCCGAGAGTCTCAATTCCGAGCGAAAGGGGAGTAACATCGAGAAGAAGAAGGTCTTTCATGTCGCCTGTCAGAACCGCGCCCTGGATGGCCGCGCCGACTGCGACAACTTCGTCGGGGTTTACGCCCTTCGAGGGCTCCTTATCGAATATATTCTTGACAGTCTGCACTATAAGAGGCATTCTTGTCATACCGCCTACAAGAATCACCTCGTCGATCTTTTCTTTTGAGAGGTTAGCGTCCCTCAAAACATTAAGACATGGCTGGATCGACCTCTCGACAAATGACCTTGCTATATTTTCAAGCTGGCTCCTTGTCATATTCATCTGGAGATGCTTGGGGCCGCTCGCGTCTGCCGTAATATACGGCAGGTTAATCTGTGTTTCCATCTTTGATGAAAGCTCTATCTTCGCTTTTTCAGCTGAATCTTTTAGCCTCTGTATCGCCATAGGATCCTTGGAAAGGTCCACTCCCGTTTCCTTCTTGAATTCCTGGATCATATATTCCATTATGGCATGATCGACATCATCGCCGCCGAGGTGCGTATCGCCGTTAGTCGCCTTTACTTCAAAAACGCCGTCACCGATCTCGAGTATTGAAATATCGAAAGTACCGCCGCCGAAATCATAAACCGCCACAATCCCGTCTTTTTTCTTATCGAGACCGTATGCGAGGGCTGCAGCAGTCGGTTCGTTAATAATACGTTCGACTTTAAGACCGGCTATTGTTCCGGCATCCTTGGTTGCCTGCCTCTGGGAATCATTAAAGTAAGCCGGAACCGTTATAACAGCCCTTTCAACTTTTTCACCCAAATAATCCTCTGCAGCCTGTTTTAACTTCATAAGAACGCGGGCTGATATTTCCTGGGGGCTGAAATCACCGGCCCTCGTATTGAACCTGACATCATTATGAGGTCCTGATTTGACTTTGAAACCGGCCATCTTGATCTCTTTCTCGGTTTCTTCTATACGCCTTCCAATGAAGCGCTTGGCTGAATAAATCGTATTTTCATGATTTGTTATCATCTGGTTTTTAGCTGGCTGGCCCACTACGACCTCGCCCTTGTCTGTAAAAGCCACGATGGACGGAGTTGTTCTCTGTCCTTCCTGGTTTGGAATCACGACAGGCTGTCCGTTTTCAACGATTGAAACAACAGAGTTTGTCGTACCCAGATCGATTCCTATGATTTTTCCCGGCATATCTATCTCCTTCTGTTAACTTTGTTTTTTTTTAGCCACTTTTACCTTGCTGTGCCTGATTACACTATCGCCTAACAGGTATCCCTTTTCCAGCTCTTCAACAACTGTTTTATCGAAAGGAATATCTTCCTTCTCTTCCATTAGAACGGCTTCATGAAAATTCGGATCGAATTCCTTGCCCAGCGAATCCATTGGCTTGACTCCGATATGGTCGAAGAAATGAAGGATGCCCTTGTTTGTGACGCATAATCCATTGTATAACTGGTCGAAATCCCTGCTTTTTTCAGTGCTTTTCAAAGCCCTGCCGAAATTATCTATAATCGGAAGCAGCTCTATTAAAAATTTCCTTGTCGATTCAGCAGCCGTATCTTCCATCTGCTTTATCATTCTCTTTCTGTAATTATCGAAATCCGCCACTTTCCTGCGGTATGAATCGTCGAGACCTGCATTTTCCTGCTTGAGGCGTTCCACTTCGTCCTTCAGGGCCTTGATCTCCGCATGTTCGTGCTCCGCGCGGTGTTCATGGTGAGCCTTAACGGGCTGTTCGGCTCCTTTTTCCTCAGGTTTTTCATTTACCTCTTCATTCAATTCTTCATTATTCTGCCCGGCCTGTTCACTCATCGTGCAATCTCCTGTTATAATTAAAGTAATTTGTGTAATATAAATTTAAGCAAATAATCGAAAAAAGTCAAGTTAGCCTTTTTAAAAATGCTTGAGCTACGGGCACTACTAATAACTGCCCCTTTGGGGCAGCAAGGTAGTGCCCGTTGGGCGGAATTATTAGATTCATTATTACTTTTGTTTTCTAAAAAAACTATTTTTTAGCCCTTAAGTCCTTAGGAACCTTCAGGGCCCTAAGGGAACCGCCCCTAAAACACAATGGAGCCGGTCAATACGGCTGACAACCCGTTTTCAGATACGGTATACTCCGTATTTACATCACCGATGTATCCGAAGAACGAAAGATTGATCGTGAAATCATAGACAGGGTTCCAGCTTAGAGTCGACCCGACTTCATATGAATAATCGACAAAATTTCCTACAGCTGTAACTGAAAGCGTTAAATTCTGATCGATAAACTCGTTCAAGGAGCCCGTAAAGAGCCAGTTATAGGCATAAAAATCGCTCATCGTGTAGGCGGTCTGTCCGGTTGTAAACATTGATTCCTGAATAGAGTTAAGGAAAGTGCTGTTTGTAAGGTAATTCTGCGTATATCCGTCGGATTTATAGTAGAATTCGACGGTAACAGATATCCTGTCCGACAATTCCCAGTCGAATGTCTTGGTAAATCCTATGGCTACCTTTGATACTAACTGGTTTGAAATGTAATATGGATTATATGTCGCAGGTCCGTATCCTGCAGCTGTATTAGAAGCGGTTGAATAATAGGGCGTAGTATCGCTGTCGGCGAAACTGGCTTCACCCTTGAAATCCACCCAGTTAAAGAGCCTGGTTGTAAGATCAAGGGCATATACGGGGTGATAATTCTCTTTTGCCCAGATAGCCGCGGAGATCTCCACGGGATTGATCAGGAATTCCGCCTTTCCGGAGAAAGCTAAATTCTGGGGTTCGCTGACGCCGTTCATATTTACGAAACCGTAAAGGTTTGCTGATGTTCCGAATGGAATGTGGGCCTTCAGGCCGTAAACGCCCTCTATATACTGGCTGTAAGATCCGGAGAGGGCCTGGAAGGACTCTTTCTGTATATTTATCAGGTCGCTAGGACTCCAGTAATTACCTACGCCCCACTGGAGTACCTGCTTGCCTGCCCTGAAATAGACAGCATTATTTATATTGGCATCGAGAAAGAGTTCCTGGAGGTTGAGAGTGGTGACATTCGACGTGCTCGTGTTCGTCGGGCTGGCAGCCTGGCCCGTCAGGGCCTGTGCGGCAGATGAATTTACAGGGATATAAGTCGCCTGGACATTCGCGAATGCCTTGATGCCCTGTGTAAGCCTGACATCGAGGAGAAGATTAGCCTCCGTTACGGGGAACCATGTATTTTGATCGTAATTAGTGGTGCCCTTTAAAAACCCTGCTGTCATATTATAACCGGTTATGCTCTGGATGCTTCCTGAAAACGAGACGCCGCTCTTGTTGGCATTCGATACAATGGCGTTCGAGATAACTTTATTGGTATCCACCATCGTATCTCCCTGGAAAAGGCTGTTCTCGTCGGGAACAGCGATATCGGCCGATGCGATACCGGCCGTTAATATCAAAAATCCGGTTGAAATTAAAAATTTTCCAAACATTTTACCCTCTCTATAAAAAATATTTGCCGCCGGTTTTTAAGCCGGCGGCATGGTTATTTGAAAAGCCTTACTTGCTTAAATTCTCGAGATAAGCCTTGGTGAAGATCGAATCCTCGAGGGGCGCCAGCGATATAGCCGAAAGTTCCACAATGGATTTATTGCCCTTGTCGAATTCATCGATAAAGATCATCTGCACTGCTAAAAATTTACCCTCGATCTGTGTCCATTTGGGGTAATAAGCTGTCTGCATAAGAGTGCCTGAAAGAGAATAACTCTGGACCTTGTACTGGAAAAAATTATCTTTATCGAGCCAGTAAACCTGTTTGGGATATGTCACATCGTTGACTATCCCTACGAGAGTCACCATGTAGGCGCTGACCTTGCCCAGCTTCACTTCTTCGATGAGTTCTTTTCCCTGAGCGTTCGTTTCGACCCTGTAAAGTTCGGAATATTTTCTCTTTTCGAAATCGCCCGCCCTGGCATCGGAGCCGCCGATAGATTCATCGCGGTTGATTGTCTGGAATGTCCTTGTATTGGGCAGGTACAGGAAAAAGTTATTCTCGACCCTGAGATAGCCCCTTCCCTTTTCTGATTCGGGAGCCGTTTCGACTATCAGGATGGAATCGGTCTTGTCCTTTCTGTAAAATATCCACTGAAGATCCTTGATCCCCTGGCCAACCCTCTGCTGTGTAATATCCGCCTTGCATGTAATATCGGAGCGCTGGTCCTGGAAATCGTCCATCCTTTTGAGGATATCAGCGCCGGTGGGAACGGCCCACATATTGACGGCAATAAACAGCGAACCGGCCGCTAATATTCCGATGATTTTTCTTAACATATTATATTCTCCTATGTGCCAGTTGGCCTAATCTTTTAATCATTGATTTATTATTCATATTGCCGGAGTGCTGCCGCGGCAGAAAGAGCCGCCGCCCGCCGTGCGGGGAAATAAGCGATTGCCATCAGCATGTTCAAAATGAGTATGAGGAATGTCAGGATCCCGTTCCCTCCGATTCCGCTGAGAAGGAAGCCGATAAGAACGAAAATGACAAGCAGCAGTGTCACAAGCCAGTGCTTGATGTATTCGTCGTACTTTATAATAAGGTATTCGGCAATGAAAACGAACACAAGAAATAATATAATAAAGGGCTTGCCGGGCGTAAATACGAAATTGACATGCTTGTTCACTAAAAGCATCCCGAACATGCTGTCTGTTTCGATGGTAAAGAGCGATAAGAGCGAAATAAGTCCGATCGAAAGAATTATTCCTGCGATGCAGCCTGCCAATGTCAGGAAAAATGTTTCCATTATAAATGAAATTTTCACATCGTCCTTCTGCATGCCGATCGCCCTTATTGTACCGATCTCCCTTGTTCTTTCCCTTATCGTCATCCTCAGTGTGTTCAAAACTCCTATCAGGATAACAAAAAACAGGATCATAACAGCTATCAGTGAGATCATATCGAGCCCGCGCTGCAGATCTATTAAAAAGCTTGCAGCTTCATACATGGTGCTCACGTCATAATAAGAGCCCTCGAAGCCTTCCTTCATAGCTTTCCTTAGCTTCTTCTGAAGTTCATCCGACGTATACGTTCTTGGCAGGAGTTTCCATTCCGTTCCTATTGCCTGCGCAAGAATGCTCTTCGATGAACCTGTAAATGCGTTGCTGACTTCTAAGGAATCCGCCGGCAGGTTTCGCAGGTAATTATAATAGAAATTATTTTCACCGGCCATGACAAGATCTTTGGCCATATCCTTGCCCGGTTTGAAAATGGCGCCAATCTTGTATATATTGGTCGTACTTCCGCCGAATTTATCAGGATAAATTCCAGTGATTGAAGAACCTATGCCGAGGTGAAGTTTTTCCGCCGCAGAAACGCTGATAGCGGCGCTGTTGGTGTTAGTTGCCAGTGTCCAGCTGCCCTGGACGGCAGGAAGGTTGCTGCTTATAATATTCATTGAATTCGAGTTTGTATAGAAAGTCAGCGCGGCAGCTTTAATGGCATATCCGCCGGAATTGATATCTCCGTAATAACCGGCAAGGCCCGGTTTGAGCAGTTCATGTATTTTATTCGCAGCTACAAGCGCTGCCTGAGGATCGTCCATATGGTTGAGCACGACCTGGAGAGGTCCGCTTTCATAAGGCTTCAACCCCCTGATATCTTTCAGTTTGTCGATCGGAATATAAAAGGCTATAGCCGAACCGCCTGTCAGCTCCTTGGAAGTCGCCACAAGGCTAAGATCTGCAGACTGGACCTGGCCGTTGACAGTTGTAAGCCGGACTCTAAGAGTGTCTCCAACTTTTACATTCAGATCCTTGGCCTTATCTTTTCCCATTATTACAGGATTTTCTATAGAACGGTTTGTAAAATCGTGAGCGTTGCCCCTGTCTTCCGTATTCCCGAGGTAATCGATCGCGTCTTTGTCGGGCATACCGACTAACGCCATCATAGTAGATTTTCCGTTTCCAACCACTCTGGTGAAAATCCCCAGGTAGTTGTTGACTTCTTTTACACCCTTGACGCTTTTGATGAGCTTGATAATCCTTTCACGGTCCCTTACGATCGTATTCTGCCTGTTGCCGCTTTCATACCCGGTGATGCTGACATGCCCGTATGAATAGACAAGCCATTTGTTCAGGATAACATCTGTAAGACCTTTTGTAAAGGAGCTTGTCGCCACCAGGATCATCATGCCAACCGCTATGGCCAGGCCGAGGAAAAAATTCCTCCTTTTCTGCCTCAGCAGGTTCCTTAAACTTATCTTTAAAAGCAAACCCATAAAATTCTCCTTGTTTAATCTCTCGCGATAGCTTCGAGCGGTGTTATATTTCTGGCGACGATATTCGGATAGAGATAAGCAATGATTGTTACAAGCAAAAGCAGTATTATGCATCCTATAATATCGTAGCCGTTGAGAATAGGATTCAAAACATCTCCGCCGAAAAGAACCTCGAGGGCGTTATTCGTCCCTCCGCTTATCTTAATCCCCGTAAAGATCCATGCGATGATCCCTCCGGATATGATGCCGAAGCCGCCGAAAATCCCTGAAAGTATCACTGTTTCCGCAAGGAACATACCGGATACGAAATTCTTGTCGGCGCCGACTGCGCGCATCATCCCGATCTCCGTGGTCCTTTCAAGCGCCGCCATGGAAAGAGTATTTGTAATAATGATAACCGCGACAAAAAACAGGATTCCCACGAACACATAAAGCACTATTTTCATTATAGACGCAAGATCGCCGATCGTCCCGGCGGCTTTTTTCCATGTTACGGCTTTTACTCCAAGGCCTGAATTGGAAAGAACCGTATTTAGCCTGACCAGGCCGGCATCGGAGCTGGATCCGGGTTTGATTTTAACAAATATCAGGTTATAAACCCCTGCATCGAGATTAGCGTTTGAGACAGTTTTAACTTCGGTTCTCTTCAGGCTGCCGATCTTATAAACGGTATTCCCTGTTTCAACTTCCTTGACCACGCTTCCGCCCCCGAAGAGGCTGTCAAGATTATCGTCCGAGCCGAATATTTTCTTTTTTTCTCCGGTCAGATTTGTAACTGTATTCTCGGCGTTATTATAGGCGAAGCATTCCCTGAAGGATTCAAGGTCCAGTATGCTGTATCCTCCGCCGTTTCCGCCGCCGCCGCCGCCCCAGAAGTTATCTAACTTTTTATACTTTATAATACCTATTACAGGCGTCCTTATATCCATCTGGTCGCCGGACGAATTCATTCCCATGAATACTACGTTGGATTGTATGTTCAGTGATGCGCGGTTGGATTTCGCGTCGGGGATCAGGTTGCTTTCAATGAAAGGAGCCCCTTCAGGAGTAAGCCAGACATCCATCTGGTTGTACATTGTCGACTGACCGCCCTTTGTTACAAGACAGCCCTTCATGCCGTCGGAGAGGAGTTTTCCCTCGACTGCTACAATGTTGTTATGGAACATCTTTTCATACCTGTCTATATCCACTCCGAGAAGGGCCGTATATCCCATATCGCCCTTATCGTTAAGCACCATTGTAACTCCCCTGCAGACAGGGATATAGCTGTCTATATAGGTTTGAGTTTTCAAAACTTTATCTATATTTGTATATTCAGGAAGCGACTCGGTCGGATCTATGCCCCCGCCGGCGACAACAGCCTCGCTTTTCTGGTTTGTGGACATAATGACATAGTCCCCTGTAAAACGTTCAACTATATTGTCATGCAGACCCTTCTCCATTCCGGTTACTACCGCGCTTCCAAGCGTCATAAGGAGGGAGCCGAGGAAGATTATTATCCCAATTATGAGGCTCTTGCCCTTGTGCCGGAGAATATTCCGCGCGGATATTTTAAATATAAGGCTCATTTATCCCCCCCTTTAATGATTAAGATTTTCCCTTGAGATTATCTGACCGTCTTTGATCTTCACGACATCCTTCGCGTATTTCAGCACATCGGGGTCATGAGTAGAAAATATGAAAGTCGTTTTTTCGATCCTGTTCAGCTCCTGCATGAGCTCGAGAATTGTCGCACCTGTTTCGGAATCGAGGTTAGCCGTCGGCTCATCAGCCAGGACAATATCAGGATTTGTAACAAGGGCCCTGGCAATAGCAACTCTCTGCCTCTGCCCGCCGGAAAGTTCAGCCGGTCTGTGTTTGACATATTCGCGCAGTCCCACTTCGTTGATAAATTTCTCGGTCTTTTTTGCTATCTCGCCCTTTGAAAATTTCTTCATAAGAAGCAGAGGAAACTCGACATTTTCCTGTACATCGAGGACAGGGATCAGGTTAAATGTCTGGAATATAAAACCGATCTTGTAGAGCCTGATATCCGTTAGCTGTTTATCGGCCATGTTGGTTATTTCTTCTCCATGGATCTTTATGCTTCCCTCAGTTGCATTGTCGATGCACCCGATGATATTCAAAAGCGTGGTTTTACCGCTTCCCGAGGGCCCGACTATTGAAAAGAAATCCCCTTCTTTCACGCAGAGATCTACTCCCCTTACGGCATGTACGGTCGTATTGCCGAGCGGATAGTCTTTCTTAACACCGTTTAACTCGATTATATTCATTGTGCCTCCCTTATTGTCACCATTATTTTTTTACAAATATAATACACCTGTATTTGAAATAAAACAAATAAATTTTTTGATGAATAACAAAATTTTCATATGCAATAATAATGACGCTGTGTAACATGTTTTATTGCATAAATTTTATTTATTTTTTTAAACTCATTCATAAAGCCTCAGCGCGGAAGCGGCCGGCAGCTCCGCTGCTTTCCGTGCCGGAAAATAAGCCACGGCAACGAGAATATTGAGAATAAGCAGCAGGAATGTAAAGATCCCGTTCCCGGATCCGCTTAAGGAAAAACTTACTATTACAATAATAATTAAAATAATACTGACAATCCAGTTTTTTATATGCCTGTCAAAACGTATGACGGATAGCTGCAGTAAAAAAAGTAAAAACTGAATAAAGATCATTTCCGGTTTTCCCGGAGAAATTATATAGTGCAGCCTCCTGTCGATAAGGAACATTCCGAACATGCTGTCGGTTTCAATCGGAAAGAGCGATATAAGGAATAAAATTATCGACGAGAGGATTATCCCGGCGGCGCAGCTGAAAAATGCCAGCAAGAGAGTTTCGAGGATAAAGGAGATCTTGACATCCTCTTTCTGCATGCCTATGGCCCGGATCGTGCCTATTTCCCTCGTCCTTTCCCTGATCGTCATCCTCAGGGTGTTCAGGACCCCTATGAGGATGACGAAAAACAGTATCATAACAGCTGCAAGCGAGACGGAATCGAGGCCGCTCTGCATATCGAGTACGAAGCTTGCCGATTCGTACATGGTGCTTACATTATAATACGGCACACAAAGGCCTGCCTTCAGGTTTTTCCTCAGCTTTTTATCGAGTGCATCGGCGGTAAATGTCCCTGGAAGGAGTTTCCATTCTTTTCCGATAGCGGCGGAAAGGCCGTTAGTTGATGAATTTGTATAAACGTTGTTTGCATCTGTTAAATCCCGGGGCAGGTTTCTCAGATAGGAAAAGTAAAAATTATTTTCACCGGCGAGGATAAGTTCATTTGCCATGTAAGGGTCCGGTTGAAAGACAGCTCCGATCTTATAAATGTTAGTCGTGCTGCCGCCGAATTTATTCCTGTATACCACCTTAATTTCATCCCCGGCCCCCCGCAGACGGAGTTTCCCGGCAGCCCCGGCGCTGATAGCCGCATAGCTGGTATTTGTCGCTATGTCCCATGAGCCTTTATAAAGAGGTAAATTGCTTTCGATAAGGGCCATGGAATCTGAATTGGTATAAAAAGCCAGAACAGCCCCGGAAGTTTTATAAGGGCCCGAATTTATTTCACAGTAATAACCGGCTAACCCGGGCGAGAGCAGCTCCCGGATCTTATCTGCCGCCGAAATTGCGGTCTTCGGATCGTCCATGTGATCGAGCACTATCTGCAGGGGCCCGCTTTCATAAGGCCTGAGACCCATGAGTTTCTTCAAATTATCGCTCCGGACGACCCCGATATAGCCGGCAGTACCGGAATTTAAAAATTTCTGTGTTGCCACAAGTGTCATCCTTGCCGATTGCATCTGTCCGTTTACATTGATAAATCGAACTCCGAGTTTATCTAAGACTTTGACATTAAGGTCGCTTGCCTTGCTTTCGGACAATACAATGGGATTTTCAACGGAGAGGTTAGTAAAATCGGAAAAATTACCGCTTCGGCCCATATTTTTTAACTCATCAAGCTCATCCTTCCCCGGCGTGCTCGCGAGATGGATGGTTCCCGATCTCCCGTTGCCGACGATCGTAGAGAAAACTGTCAGGTAATTATTGACCGATTTTATCCCTTTTACATTCTTCAATATATCGATTATCCTGTCCATGTCCCTTATTATCGATTTGTTGCGGTTCCCTTCCTCATATCCGTTTATTGCCACATGCCCGTAAGCATAAATAAGCCACCTGTTTAAAATAGTGTCAGTAAGACCCTTTGTAAAAGAGCTTGTGGCGACAAGGATCATCATGCCCAGCGCGATGGCCAGGCCCAGGAAGAAATTCCTCCTTTTCTGCCTGAAAAGATTTCTCCAGCTTATTTTAAAAATCAAACCCATATGTTTTCTCCTCATTAAAGGCACTTAGTGTTTTATCCCTTTATTATACCCCGGGCAACGCTGTCGATAAGCAGCTTCATCGATTTGTCATAATTGGCTTCGCCTATCCCGCCCTTGTGGTATGCCGAGAAGAATATAGCGCGGATTGTCCCTGCGATAACCTCCGGTTTTTCGGGTATAAGTATTCCCATATCATTCCAGATTTTTACGACCCGTATTAAAAAATCCTTCATTTCATTTGTCCTGGATGCGAATTTCTGAAAAACATGCGTCTGGGCCTCCCAGACAAAAGTCCTGAACAGCTGGTTGTTTTCTATCATCGAAATGCCGTTCCTGATAAATGTCCCGACCAGTTCGGCAGGATTTACATCCCTTTTTTCCATCATCTTCCCGTATTCTTCGTTGAACTTCCTGATTTCCCCTGTAAAAATCTCATAGTACAGATCTTCTTTCGAATCGAAAAACATGTAGAAGCTTCCGCTGGAAATTCCCGCCGCTTTTGATAGTTCCCTGATAGTAGTTTTTGCTACTCCGTAGCGGGCAAAAATATCCTTTCCCTTCGTCAGCAGCTCATTTTTGAAGAAGTCGATTTCTTCCTTACTCAATGCTTTCATAGCTTTTCCTCTAAATTATTCTTTTATACATATATACAAATCGTATATATGTATATATAATTATAAAAGTTTTCATCCGAGCAGTCAAGGTTTATTCCGATGATAATTCTATCAGCCTGTTGACAACCTTCCATGACCTTGAAGTTCCTGTAACGCCGAGAATTTTCTCGAGGTTTATGTTTCTTCTCGCTCCTGCCGTCTCGAGGGGATAAGCATAATAGAGCAAGCTCCCGTCAATGACAAAACTGTAATCGCTTCCCTGCTTGAGCAAAAGCGCTTCTACTCGCGCAGGATCGGGTACATCCGACAGGAACATTATCTGGCAGTATTGAATTTTATCAAGTGTTTCAGGATCGAAAGGGTTTCCCGCCGCCGCTTTTTTCAACGATCCGGGAGTAAGTATGAACACGGATATCTTATAACCGAGGACTTTTTCAAGCTTTTCTTCGATAAGATTTCTAACAGCCCGGGCGTCGGGCTCTTCCGCTAAAAAGATGACATTTCCGCTTTGTATGTAGGTAGAAACATCTTTAAAGCCCAAGGATTCGAAGAGCATCTGCAGGTAGCTCATTTTAATTATCGAGTTTCCGCCGACATTAATCCCGCGCAGGAGTGCGATATACCGGTATTCATTCATTTAACAAGCCTGGCGAATTCTGCTCCGAATTCTTCACCCCGTTTTAACATCTCCTTGTCCGGACCGCCCTGGAATTCATAGGTCATCTCCATTTCCCATTTCAGCGGCTCGATTATTTTCCTGATTTCAGCTAAAGCTCCTTTGCTCCATCCGTAGCTGCCGAACATGGCGGTTTTTTTATTCATGACTCTTTTTAAAGCCGCTATTTCAAGAACCTGGGCTATAGGGGGGAAAAGGCTCGCCTCATAGGTAGGAGCGCCGATCAATACGCCTTTCTGAGTCCATAGTGAAGGCAGGATATAGCTCGGGTGAGTACGGGCCGCATCAAAAATGCTGACAGGAACACCTTCCCTTGCTATTCCCTGAGCAACCGCGTTCATCATTACTTCAGTATTGCCGTACATCGAGCCGTAAATCAGGGTTATTCCCGCTTCTGAAGGATTGAAAGCATATTCAGACCATTTTTTATAGAGTTCGACAATAAGCCCGGGATTTTTCCTCCACACCAATCCATGCGAAGGGGCGATAATGTCGACAGGCAGATCCTTAACTTTTTCTATCGCATTCAATACCGGACGCGTGAATTTCGAAACAATATTTACAAAATACCTGAGTGATTCTTTCTGGTAAAAATCAATATCGATATTTTCATCATCGAAGATAGGGCCGTTTAAAGCACCGAAACCTCCGAAAGCATCGCAGGTAAAAAGAACCTTTTCAGATTTTTCATAAGTAAACATGGTCTCGGGCCAATGAACAAACGGCGCATAAATAAACTTGAGAGTTTTTTCCCCTATGTTGAGCTCTTCACCATCCTCAACTTCATGAATATTCATGCTCAGCTGATAGAAATCCCCCAACATCTTCTTTGCCTTCGGGGTGCACAGGATTGTTATATCCGGGGCAAGTTTCCTGAGAAGATGAATAACTCCCGTATGATCGGGCTCCATATGATTGATGACCACATAATCGAGCTGGGATAAATCCAGGATCTGGTCGATCTGGTCAAAATAACTGTCGGATTTTAGCGATTTTGCCAGGTCGATAATAACCTTTTTTTCATCATTAATAAGGTATGAATTGTAGGATACTCCTTCCTTTGATATAGGCCAGATTCCTTCAAATAGATCCGTAGTCCTGTCGTTAACGCCTATCCAGTATATATCATGTTTTAATTCGACGGCGGCCATAAGACTCTCCTTTTCCCTGGTTTTTATTAATCAAGCGCTGTTTAAAACATCTGATGCCTGACAGAAGAAATCGGATTTTTCTCTCCGGTAATATAACCCGAAGAGCTGTTTCCGTCAATTAAGAGGGTAAAGTATGAATTTGTTTGAAGACCCGAGAGATGAATTACCCCCTGGGAGAATCGAACTCCCGCTGCAGGGATGAAAACCCTGTGTCCTAACCACTAGACGAAGGGGGCATAGGCGCATGCTGTTACGCATGTGACTGTAAAGGGAAAATATTATACTATGAACACCCTGTTCTGTCAAAAAACACATCATAGTTTTATTCAAGTTCAAAACTTACAGACACCCTGGCAGTGACGCTTATCTGCCCCGGAGATATAGTGCTTCCCTCCGGACCGGCGGCGCCGTCATTACCGGCATACGAGGAGGCGTTCTGCATCTGGCCCGCAAATCTTTGATTATTATTGCCGTAATACCAGTATCCGCCGTCTTCACTGATGGAAAATGCCCTTCCGATTTTTATCCCAAGCTTTCCCGCCAGGGCCTCTGCTTTTTCCTTCGCCGCCCCTATGGCGTTCTCCCTGGCCTGGTCCCTGTACTTTCTAAGATCGGTTGTCATGAATTGAATCCCCTCGACATAATTCGCGCCGGCCTCGAGGACGCCGCTGAGCACATCCTCGTATTTTGACATGTCCTTCAGAGTTATTACGATATTTTTCCTGATAAAATATCCGGTAAAGATATGTTTGTAAACACCCGATTCAGGCCTGTCTTCATACCTGGGTTCTATAGTGAAATAATCCGTCTGCACATTTTTCCTGTCGATCCCGTACCTGTCGGTAACAGCCATCACAGCCCTGACAGCCTGGTCGTTCCTGTATTTTGCATCTTTTAAAATGAGGTTTGATGTCTCGACGCCGAGGACAAGAACGACTTCGTCAGGCACAACCTTTATTTCGGCGTCTCCCGTAACGCTGATAAGGCGCAGCTGATTCTGATCCGGCCATGACAGTGTCATCAATCCAAAAAGCAGTAAAGCGCTTGTTAATAAAATTTTCATAATCACCTCCCGGAAGATAAAAATTATAACCTGTAAAAGATGATAATACCAAAAATTATTCCCTTGGCTTAAAATATAAATTTAAGCCGATGTTCCCGCACCCGTTGACTTTTTAAATGCCATCATGTAGAATTAACTTTAATGGAGGTGATTCATGAACGAATTCATCAACCCGCCCTCTGCCCCGGCGCCCGCCGGCCCTTATTCAACAGCGGTCAGAACAGGCAACGGTTTCCTTTTCCTTTCAGGCCAGATAAGCCCCGGTCCGGGCATGGTTTCCGGCCAGACTGAAAAAATACTGTCGAACATCGATAAAATTATCAAGGAATGTTCGTTTTCAGTAAAAGATATAATCAAAATCACAGTTTTCCTGACAGATATGGGGAAATTCGCTGAAATGAACGAGGCCTATTCTAAATTTTTCGACGGACATAAGCCTGCAAGAACGGCGGTCGAAGTAAAAAGCCTCCCGAAAGGGGCTCTTGTAGAAATCGAGGCAGTATGCTGCCGGTAGACAGAATACTCGGAAAGTTTATCCGGAGGGCTTTCTGGATGAACGACCCCATGTCGACAGAGTTCCGCATGTTCTTCATGGAAATGATAACGGAGATAAGGAATCTTTCCGGCAGGAGTTTTAACGCCGATATAACCCTCAGCGACCTCAAGAGAACTATCACCAGCATCACGGAGAAATACCCGCCCCTGAAAAGGATATCTCTGAACACCGTCTTCAAGACGATGAATACGATGGATTCCCTTTCCAAAGCCGGAGACCTCTTTTCGATAGCCTCTGCAGTATCCGCTTCCTGGCTTTCAATAGGCACACTTTTCATCGGCCCCCTTCCCTACATGCTGCTCAAGGTGTTTGCGCCGGGAAGGCTGAAGTGCGGTGTGATAATGGGCGTTGGCGGAATGATAGGCCTCGAATTATACGACCTGAAGCAAGTGACATTAAGAGCTGGAAATATGATGAACTCCTGGCCCCTTCCTGAAAAAAAAAGAATTTCCCCTTCGGCTTTGGTTTCAGGAATAAGCGCGATAGCTATTTTTCTTGTTTCTGTTTTCACCCCGGCAGGAATGATTTTTTTAAAAATAACCGAACTGCTTGCATCCATCCTGCTCTTTGCGGTATTTTTAACGAACATAGGACTCGGACTGCTGAGATCCGGGAAGGCTGCCATTCACGAAATGCCTACAGGCAAAGATCCTTTCAAATTCAGGACTGAGGATGACAATTCGTTGATCTCGAATTTCAGGCTTGACGGCGAAGAGGCAAGATTCCTGTTCAGTCTCTATTACACCCTCGCGGATGAAAGCATTGAAAACACACCGGACCATAAAATAAAAGCTGACAAGAGGATCTGGATAGACAAGTGGAAAAGCGGCGTGGAAGAAGAGATCGGAGGAGGACTCGTTACAGACCCGGATATAATGAAAAATGTAATATCGGGACCCATGCAGGGCCTTTCAAAAGTCAAAACATCCCTGATATTGATGGAATGCTCCCTTTTCAAGCCGTTTTTTTCCCTTAACGAACTTTCGGATATAAACATTCCGTCAAGGGACGGCGTCATCCCGTTAAAAATTATCGATGAACTGGCAAAGGATTTTTACGGACTTTACGTAAAACCAGCGGCTTTCAGGACAGCTTACCAGGAAGCGCTGCGCGGCCTTAATTCGCTTAATATCATTAAACAGGCTCTGCAGAGTTTTGCATTGCCTTCCATAGCTCCATTTACAGTCATACAGAACGATACAGGTCTTATAAAAAAACCTCCTGTCATCGGACGGGACGGCATGGCCGGTCCTGTGTCGCATTTTATCGGCGGCGGAGTGATGCTTGAAAGGGATATGCATCCCCTTCTCTGCACTATCGCCCTCACAAGCTCCTCATCCATACTCTACCAGTCAGCCCGTCTTGAAAGCGCCTACAGGACTATTTTGAGAGAAAACAGCAGCTGGAACAGCCTTATGGAATTTATTACCGGAGTGGAAACGGAGCTGCGGGGCCTGCTCGTCAGGAAGTTCAACGAGGAGAACGGCGACAGGGAGGAACTCAAGAATTCCATCCATTTCCTCGAAGTGAGCATCAAAAGGGCAAAGGACGCGCGCAAGCAAAACAATAAATGAAAACCTATCACGCCGCCTGACTGACAAAGCGGATGCAAATCGCATTTCGTTACTTGCGGAAATCATGATTTTATATTATTCTTAAAAAAAGCTAAGCTTGCGCTGCCCGCTTAGCATAACTGGCGCTATGCTCGCTAGGCTTCGCTAAGCGCTGCTAAGGCCGCTTTTGCGGCACTAACTGGCGCTATGCTCGCTAGGCTTCGCTAAGCGCTGCTAAGGC
>Ga0181520_10001467_pt1 | contig 47871 bp, 39 predicted proteins | sample PEATcosm2014_Bin_29_FD_132451 | JGI IMG/M metagenome (GOLD analysis project Ga0181520, IMG submission 132451) | Peatland microbial communities from MTU Mesocosm Facility, Houghton, MI, USA - PEATcosm2014_Bin02_30_metaG | ecosystem: Environmental > Terrestrial > Soil > Wetlands > Peat | place... | reverse complement strand
ATGACGCCGCGTCGCCGGCTTGGTCCGCGCTGGCTAGCGGCGTCAGCAGCCCGTTGTCCGCCGGTTGGGGCAGCACCTCCTCCGATGTGTTTGCGGTCGGACAAAATCTGGCGACCAACACGGGAATGATCGTGCATTTCGACGGCTCGTCGTGGTCGGCGACGACGAACGGGTCCACGAGTTGGCTGTTCGGCGTTTGGGGCAGTTCCGCCGCGGACGTGTTCGCGGTGGGGCCGGCCGGGGCCGGGGCGGGGGGCGCGGTGATTCACTTCGACGGCGCCGCATGGTCGGCGATGGCGAGCGGGGCGACGGCGGCGTTGTACGGCGTCTGGGGCAGTTCGGCGTCGGACGTGTTCGCAGTCGGCGATGATATTTTGCACTACGACGGCTCGTCGTGGTCGGCGATGACGAGCGCGGCGGGGGCGGCGTTGACCGGCGTTTGGGGCAGCTCGCCTTCGGATGTGTTCGCCGTCGGGCAAAACGATGACGGCCAGACGGGCGTGATTCTGAGCTACGACGGCTCCGCGTGGTCGACCATGGCGACCGGGACGGCGCCCGGGCTGAACGGCGTCTGGGGAAGCTCGGCGTCGGATGTGTTCGCCGTCGGAAGCGGCGGCGCCGTCCTGCACTACGATGGTTCCGCGTGGTCGACGATGGCGAGCGGGACGTCGGCGGTATTGTACGGCGTTTGGGGAAACTCCGCCTCGGCCGTGTTCGCCGTCGGATACGCGTCGACCGGGATCGGCGCGAGCGTGGTATTGCTCTACGAGGGCTCGTCATGGTCGGCGATGACGACCGGTGCAACGGTGCAGTTGAACGGCGTTTGGGGAAGCTCGTTTTCGGATGTGTTCGCCGTGGGCCTGGAAGGCGCGATCCTGCACTACGGCGGTTAGCCGAGGCTCCAAAAGCGAGCCACTGCAGAATGGAGAATGTAGAATGAAGAATTGGCGGCGCCGCCCGAATTTCTCCATTCTCCATTCAACATTACCGTTTTCGCTCCGCGAACGGCGAATGATCGCGGCTGGCCCGCGTTGCCGGGATTCTCTATAATCACCTCGCAAGGCTCCGGTGGGGCGGCCGTTTTCAGGCGGTGTTCGGGATGATTTTACGGGGAATCGCGTTCGCGCTGGCGCTGGGCCTGCTCTTGCCCCTGCCGTTGCTGGCCGCTCCGGCCATCAACGTCATTTCCATGGGCGACAGTTGGGCCGATCAGTGGTGCGACGCGATGACGACCGTAATCGATTCGTACGGGGTCGAGGCGAACGTCTGGGATATGGGCGTCGGCGGCACAACGACCGGCGATTGGGCGGCGGCGGGCGAATTGGATTCCATTCAAACGGTGCTCGGCGAGTACCCACAAATCGATTGGATCATTATCAGCCTCGGCCTCAACGACCTGCTCGACCTGTATTTAGTCGGCGGCGACGGCGATACGTTGTTCCCCATTGTTAACCAGAACCTGCGGACGATCATCGACGAATTGCTGGCGATGGGCCCGGCTCTGAAGATCTCGGTGAACGGCTACGATTTCCTGAACTTTGTCCATTCCAGCAGCTGCGTTACGGACGGCCAACTCTGGCTCGGCGGCGACACGAACACGCAGGACAACCTCGTGGCGCGTTTGACCGATATCGCCCAAGGCCTTGCCGCCGACTATCCGCAAGTGACCGCGGTGAACCTCCTGGGCACGTTGCAGGCGGCCGGCGGCGTGCCGGACGCGCCCGATTATTACCTGCCGTCGCCGGCGCAATATTTCGCGGAGGAAACCGATTGCATTCACCCCGACGGCCCCGGCGGCTATCAGGCGCTCATGGAGCGCGTTTACGAAGGCTGGTTCGTCCCGGCGAACGACGACGACGACAATGACGACAACGACGACGACAACGACACGGCCGCGCTGACGTGGGTTCCGGTCTCGGGCGGCTCGTTCACGATGGGTTGCTCGCCCGGCGACACGAACTGCCAGACCGACGAGAACCCGCCGCACAGCGTCACGCTCTCTCCGTTCCTGATCACGATGACCAATATCACGCAGGGCCAGTACGCCAGCGCCATGGGCGCCAACCCCAGTTGGTTCGCCGGTTGCGGCCCCGCGTGCCCAGTGGAGACGGTGTCGTGGGCGGACGCCCTGGCCTTTTGTCAGGCGGCCGGCGGCCGGTTGCCGACGGAGGCCGAATGGGAATACGCAGCGCGCGCCGGCACGACGACGATCTATTACTGCGGCGACGATCCGTCGTGCCTGCCGGCCATCGCCTGGTATCTTGCCGACTCCGGCCGGATAACGCACCCGGCGTGCGGGCTGAGCCCGAACAACTGGGCCCTCTGCGACATGTTGGGCGACGTCAACGAATGGGTGAACGATTGGTATGACCCCGACTATTACGCGACTTCCCCTGCCGACGACCCGCCAGGACCGAGCGGCAGCGCCGAAGACAGCCGTGTCGTGCGCGGCGGCAGTTGGACGGATGTCGCGACCACCCTGCGCGTTTCCGCCCGCGGCTGGGTCGATCCGAACACGCAGGTCGACTGCATCGGCTTCCGTTGCGCCAAGGACGCGACGAATGACGACGACAACGATGACATCGACGACGATGACAATGATGACGACAACGACGACAACGACGACAACGACGACAACGACGACAACGATGACAACGATGACAACGATGACAACGATGACAACGATGACAACGACGACGATGATGACAATGATGACGACAACGACGACAACGACGCGGCTGACGACGATGCCGGGGATGACGACGCCTCGCCCGACGACGATGAATCGCCGGATGACGACGTTTCGCCCGACGACGATGAATCGCCGGATGACGATGTTTCGCCCGATGACGATTCTTCGCCCGACGACGACAAATCGCCCGAGAACTCGCCCGAAACGCGCAGGGAAGGCAGCAACAGCAGCGGCGACGGTTGCGGTTGCTGATTCGAATCCACGCTGCACGTTTCCGGGGCGGCAAGCGGCCGCTCCGGAAACGCCTTCATAGGGAGCCGCGAGTCAGATTCTGCGGAGTGAACGACTCGCCTTACGGGCCAATACCCGGACCACAGTTCAGATTCTTTTGATATTTGATCGGTCAACGATGAAGAATCGCACGAATCCGAGAAGCGTCGATTCGAAATATTCCTTTTCTCTCCGAAACGTAGAGCGCGTCGTTATCGCTAACGAAAACACCGCGCAGCAGCGGAAGAACGGCGTCCATCAACGGCACACGGCCCGCCGCCTGCCGTGGGCGAACGGCGGTCAATACCCGCTTGGCGTTCAAGTCGAGAACGGTGACGGTCCCCCCCATGTAGTTGCCGACGTAGACAAGCCCGTGCCGCAGGTCGATTTTCACTTCGCGCGGTTGAAAACCGACGTGAATTCGAGCGACGGGCCGCAAGTGCAGATCCAACACGAGAATCTCGTTGGCAAGTGGACGGGCGATCCAGATCTCGCCCGTCTCCTCATTGACGTGCGCGTCAAAGTTTATCCAGCCGATCCAACGGCTTTCGATAATTTCGTAGGAACGGACGTCCAGCGCTCGCAGCAAACCCGGGAATATGTCCGGCGTGACGTACAAGCGACCCCGCCGATCATCGATGGCCCCGCCGTAAAACATCCACCAGTCTCCGATGGTTTCGAGTCGCAAGGTGTCAACGTCGATAACTTGTATCCGACCGACCTCCGGAATTTCAAATAGTTTTCGCGCCGCGGCCGAAATCACGGGAAAGAGGGGGAGTTGCTGAGCGGCCGTGGGCACCTGCCATTGCCGGCCCGACTGCAGCGCCAAGACGCACTGCTGCTCTCCCGCCCGGCTACCCCTGTTGCTGATGAAGATCTTTTTTGATTGCAAATCGTACGCCATCCGTTGCGGTTCAAACGTCTGCGCAATTTCCTCCCACTTCTCACCAACGAGTTTTTTTGCCGGCGAGTGAGCAAAAGTCGCATACGTTTCGCCGTCCGGCGAAACCAGCACGTCGTACGCCGCGTCGCGGCTCATTTGATCCGCCGCCACCTCGCGCGCCGCCTGAAATTGCGTGAGTTCGAGAAAACCCAAAAGGAATCCGGCGAAAACGGTCAGCGGAGCCCAGATGTGGCGGGCCCAACGTCGTGAAACTCCCCATCCGCTCAGATAAAGCCCCAAACCGGAAAGGCCCAACAAGGCGGCCGTTAACGGCCGCATGGCGGCCAACGCCCACCACACGCCCGCCGCAAGAAAAACAAACGCCAAAAAATTGACTTTGCCGAAGAAGAATAGTCCTTGGACGGCCCATTTGCGCAACAGAGACTTGGTGGCAACAAATCCGAATGGGCGATCGATGATGTTTCGCTTCAGGAACAGCGCCGTATGAATCAGCCACAAGGCCGACCAGAACTGAAAAAGGCGGTACGGGGGCCCGGGCATTAGAAAAAACACCGTCAAAAGCCCGGCGTTGAAAAGTCCTTCCAACAAGAAATCTTTCATCCAGAGGATGCAGTTCTCCCCGCGGAACAAAATCTCCAGAAACGACAGCGGCGGCGCAAGGCACATCACGAGGGAAAAGATGCCCAGCGGGTCCAGCCGGCGAGACCGCTCCGCGTGGCCCGGATGCAGATTTTGCGGCGTCAGCCGAACAGACAGCGCCCGCGATTGTCCGTCGCACTCGTCGGCGGATACGAGCGCGAAACCTGCGTGAAAACAGGCTGACGACATCCGGCCGGCGTTCACAGCGGGGTGAATTCGTGAAAGAACCCGGGGGGATGACTCAAACGGCGCGGCGCGGCGGCGGAACACGCTCATTTCGGATCATGCCGATTGGGGACATAAAGCCGGTGCCCGCCGAGGAAGGAAAAGATGCCGCCCAGACCGAAGGATACCAGGAAGGCCCACATGGTCGCCGCCGCCCCGATGGCGTGACGCGAGCGGCCGTGGCGTTGTTCCGCCAAGAAAATCGCGAATTGCACGAATTGAAGCGCCAACAGGAGATCCGGACGTCTCATCACGAGTCCGAGGATTGCGTCGACAACCACGAGAGTTGACGGCATGTAGACCCAAAATCTCCCGGCGCGCCGGAAGCGCCTGTAATCGGCGAGACGCAGACCTTCGTTGAATTGCTGGAGGCAAAACCGCAAGAGATCCCTTCGATGGTGGAAAACCACAATGCGGGCGTCGTACACGATTCGGTAGCCGGCTTTCAACACGCGGTCGCAGAACTCGACATCCTCCGCCGTGCGCAGCGAGCCGTCGAACCCGCCAAGCTGCGACAGCAAATCCCGCCTCACGAGCATGTTGCACGTGGTGGCGTTGGGATAATTATCGAGTTGCTGCACGAGGCGGTCCGAGAACCGGTACGCGCCGCGGCCCATCACCAATTTGCTTGCAATGGCCAGCCCGGGAAGCTGCCGCCAATACCCATCTTCCGGAGGCGTAAGATTGGGGCCCGTAACGGCCGCCACATCGGCGGCCTCCCGAGCGAGTCGCGCCACGGCAAGGGACAGCCAATTCGGCGTCGCGTACGCATCGGAGTCGATGAAGGCGACGAACGGACAGTCACGCGGAACCGCCTCAATGCCGCGATTGCGCTTTTGCGCGATGGTTCCGACGCAGGGCGTCTGCACCCCCCATTCCGTGTATTCCGCGACGAAGCGGTCGGGCACGAGGATCAGGCTCAGGAATCGTGCGTCCATCCGAAGCAACGACTCAAGGCACTGATCCACGTAGTGCGTCCGAGTTTTGAACACCACGACGACGGCGGCGCGCAACAAGGCGCGGCCGTCCGTTTCGGAAGTGGCGCGGCTCGGGTCGGCCGTCACGACAGGCGCTCCGCGCCGTCCGCCCGCTTTCTTGAAATCCGGCGGTGGAAATCATCGACGATTAAACGGATCAAGAACTTTAGCCCGAGGTACGCAATCTCGAAATCCTCGCGATACCGCAAGTGGCGCAACCGTCGCGCGACAAATCGCAGATTCAGGCAGCACCGCAGATACGCCCAACGGCGGACCGACTCTAGCTCCTCGCGGGTCATCGTCGCCGGAACGAAGACGATCGAATGCATATTGTAGTGCTCAATGTCCGGGTCCAACGCTCCAAATTCCGGGGCGATCTCGGCCAGCCGCGTTCCGGGAAAGGGCGTCAAGGGAAAGAACTCGGAGTAGTGGCTGTTCAATTCTCTGGCAAAGCGGCCGGTTTGTTTCGCCTCGTCGACGGTCTCGCCCGGAATGCCGAGAATGAACAACGACATGGTGAGAATGCCCGCGGCGTGCGTCATGGCCACCGCGCGTCGCGCCATGTCGACGGTGTTGCCCTTGCAAAGAAAATCGAGGTTCTTTTGAACGCCCGATTCGATGCCGAAGAAAATCTGAGAGCAGCCCGCGCGCTTCATTTTCTTGAGGATGTCCTCGTCGACCGAATCGACGCGCGCCGCCGCCATCCAGAGGAGGCGCAGCCGTTTCTCCAGGAACAGCTCGCAGAACCGCTCCACTCGCTCTCGCCGGAAGGTGAAGTGCTCATCATAGAACGTGATTTGCCGGACGGCGTAATCGCGCGCGTACGACGCAATTTCCTCCATGCAGGCATCCGGCTGTCGGTAGCGAATCGTGTGACCCAGGAGTTGGGAACAAAAGAGGCAGTGAAACGGACATCCTCGCGACGTGACGACGGGCACGGCGGGCAGCGTGCGGTAGGCGCCAACGTGGGGCCGATACCGCCGGACATCGACGAGATCGTAGGCGGGATAGGCAAGGGAGTCCAAGTCGGCGATCGCGGGTCGAAGATCGTTGTGAGCGCGACCGGCGGCCTCCTCGCGACTGAGAGCGCCGGCGACTCCGCAGAGGGTCTGACGCCGGGAGAGACGGTCGACCAGCTCCGGCGTCGTGATTTCTCCCTCCTGCATTACGACGACATCGAGCGCCGGGCATTCGGCAAGACAGCGTTCCCCGAGAACGCTCGGTCCCGGACCGCCGGCGACGAGCGTCACGGACGGGTCGTGGCGGCCCACTTGGGAAAGCAGACGGCTTGCTTGCGGCCACAGGTTCACGACGCACCCGACGCCGAAGACATCCGGGCGGAAACGGTCCACCTCCGCGAGAATGCGGGCCGAACTCTCAAAGGCGCCATCCAGGAAACGAACGTCATGGCCGGCCCGCTGGAGCGAGCCGGCGACATACAGCGTGCCGGTCGGCGGTTCGGCGCCGGTGACCGAGTCGAGCATATAGTTTTCGTGGGTCGCATCCGGCGAGTACGGCGCTGAAGCCAACAAGATCCTCATCCGGCGCTCTATCGGTCCAAACGGGCAACCGCTTGACGATTCGTCAATGCCGGCCTCGGGAATGAATGCTCCACGAACGACTCGTTTGCGGGGGGCGCCGAAAGCGATCTGGCCCCGATCCTTGGTTCACTTGCCAGAGCGCATTGTCGTGTCAGAACTTCGCGAAGTCAATGAGTTTGCGCGCGGTGGAACAGCCTCCAGCCGATGGCTCGGCGCAATCCTTTCAGCACCAGCAACGGCGAGCGCAGCAGCGACGAAAACGCCATGCACGGGGTGTAGCAGCGCCGACACGACGAAAGCTCGACCGTTGCCTGGGCCGTTCGGGGATCCGCCAACAGCGCTTTTGCGTTCCAGCCAAAGTCTGCCAGAGAACCCAGCGCGGTGTTGTGAAAGTAGCAGTATCGCGCAACGCCTTTCGCATCGACGGTCAACACGTCGCGGACCGCCGAGCAGGGGACAACGCTGCCGCGACTGGAAAAGTGATCGGTCGCCAAGCCGATAAATGAGAGGGGCAACAGGTCGACAATTCGGCGCAAGCGGAATTCTTTGGCCGCCTCCTTCAGATAGGTCACGTCGTCCGGTCCCGAGCGCACATGGCTGGCCGGCCCGTGACCAATCAGATCGCTGTCGTCCGCCAAGGTATAGACGTGCGTGTGCGGGCCGTATTGTTGCACGATGAAGCGGTGAATTTCCCGAAGGGCGTGCCGGTTGATAGCCGTCGCTACGGTTTCAAACGACAGGTGAAAGTGCGGCCATTTCTGTTCCAGCTCGAGCAGGCCGCGAATGGTTCGTTCCAAATTTTCGAAAGCGCCCGGCGTGCCGCGCGCGACGTCGTGCAGAGCCCCAATTCCGTCGATGGAGACCGAAACCAGCAAATAGGGAACAGGAACGTCCGCAACCGCGCGAACGTTCTTCAGCACGCGCTCCGAATGGAAGCCGTTGGTGTGAAAATTGAGCAACGTCAGCTTCGGGCACGAATTCGCGATCCCGCGGATAATTTCCGGAAAATCGTCACGCATGGTCGGTTCGCCGCCGGTAACTGTGACCCAATACAGATCAGAGGAAAGACTTTGCACGATACGGAGAATCTGATCGGAATTAAGTTCGTTCGATCCGTCCGATTCGAGTGTCCAAACGCCGCAGGTTTGACAGTGGCTGTCGCACCGTTCCGTCACGAAGAAAATCAACTTGTGAGGCGATGTTCGGCGGAACTGCGGCCAAGTCAGCGCCAAATGCGCGAGAAAACGGCACAATGCGGGGAATTGCCGGCGGCGTTCCAGTTGTTCGTGACTCAAGCGGCCGAACTCCGTCCTTGCCGGTTCCCTTGAAGCGCGACGCCGCCAATATAAACTGCGTCGAATCGTTTTTGCAAGTCAAGCGTGGGCGCCGAATTCACAAGAGAAGCAGCATCGAAGTTTGACGATTACCTCTTCAAGAAAACCGAAGAAACAGGGGCAGAAAAGACGATCAGCGGATAAGTTTGGGCGCCAGGTGGGCGCCAAAGCCCCCAAAAAACGAACCCCCAGGGCGAAAACCCTGAGGATTCAAGCACTTAGCGAGAGGGGTTGAAGGGGATCGAACCCTTGACACTCGGAGCCACAATCCGATGCTCTACCAACTGAGCTACAACCCCGCGGCCCATTTCAGGAACCGCTAGTTTAGCCGCCGCGATTTGAGTGTCAATCGGCCCCGCCGGCGTTTTCCGGCCGACCCGCGCCGCGGACAAACGCAGGCCGACCGCAACGCTTGTCGCGGTTGCCGGCGCGGCATACACTGCGCCCCGGCCGCGTCGGGCGGCCGCTTAACCATCTCGGCGAACATCGAATCGCGATGAAAAAAGACGGCGATCCCACTTTTGTCCTCGGCAGACGGCACGTGCCCGAACAAGTCGTTTGGCTGGCGTTGGCGATCGTGTGGCTGTCGTTTTTTACGTTTCGTTTTGCCGCGATCTTCACGAACGACAACGTCCAGGTCATCGGCGGCACGTTGGCGACCGGTTTGCTGGACGGCCTGGCGTCGCCGCCCGGATACTACCAGGACGAGCACACCACCGGCTGTTTGTTGTTCGGGGTGCTGCTCCTCCCCGTCTATTGGGCGTTCGGCTCGTCGCTCTTATGGATAAAATTGCTCAGCGCTTTCTTTGTAGTCGCGGGTATTTTTTGCTGGATTATTGCCGTACGGCGCGCCTGGGGGCGGCCGGCGGCGCTGGTGTTTTATCTCTGGACTCTTTTCCCGCCGCCCTATCTCGAATGGAATTATCATCAGTCCTGGGCCAGCCATGTCGAAAGCTATCTCTTCTCCGGCTTGCTGTTGCTATGGTTTGCGCGGGCCGGTGCGTCGCCGCCGCGACGCCGCGAAACCTTCGCCTACAGCTTGCTGGCGGGCCTGGCCGCCGCCTTCGCGCAGGAAAACCTGCTGATCGTTGCGGCGCTTGCGACGACGTCGGTCTGGCGCTGGCGACGGCCCGAGGTCCGGCGGCTGCTCGTTCCGGCGGCGATCGGCTTCCTCGTCACGTTTTCGCTGTCACTCATTTCCCCGCAGATGCCGATTGCCCACAATCGATTTGCGGAGGTGGCCCGACACTGGCTCGTCGACGGCTGGCGCGAATGGCGCGAGCTGTTCGTGGCGATTTTGCCGCACTGCGCCAGTTACCGGGGCCTCGCCGGCGACTACTTGTCTGGAGCCTGGTTTTTTCTCGCCGTGCTTGGCGCGATCGCTGTCGCACGCGACAGCGCGGCCGAAAACACCGGCCAATCCTCGAAGGCGTGGCTGTCGCGCGTTCTTTTGCTGCAAGTGTTTTTCTTCATCGCGGCCTACGGTCTGGGGGCGTACCGCATCCGGTCCGCGCCCTTTACCGATTTTCACGAACTGCGCTATCTCGTGCCGATCTCACTGACGCTCCTCGCCTTTCTCTCGTATCTCGTCTGGCGGGTGGGGAGCCGCTGGAAATGGGCATTTTTGGCCGGTTTTCTCATCGCCGGATTCATCAACGTGACGTCCGACGTCGACTTTACGGTCGACGCCCTGCGCCAAGGCATTCACCGTTTTCGAATCGAGCGGGGCGACGATTATTACGGGTACATCGCGAAAAATGCCGTGCCCTTTTGGAGCGGCAACGGCCAGGCGCTCGCGTACGTTGCGGCGTTGCCCCGACGCTGGCGCGGCGAGGGTTTCGTGCAAGTGGGCGCGTGGATGGGGCCATCGGGATTTCTCGCCCTGGCGTCGGGCGACCGGACGCTCGACGAAGACGCGCGGCGCAATCTGGCGCGCGGCGCCGGCGTGGCGATCGCGAGCGCGGACCGCCCGGGATCAAGTCCAACCGCGGCGAGTCTCGGCGATTCGCCGAACACCGCGGTGGCGGGGTTGCGCGATCTGAGCGCGGAGATCGCGACGTCTTTGGCGGCAGGCGTTGGCCAGGGAATGTTTTTCGAGGATGCGCGTCTCGGCGGCGGCGTGGTTGACCGCAGCCCGCTGTCCGAGCCGATCGAGAAAGAAACGTTAGCCCGCCGGAGGCGCGCGGAATGTACGGCCAAGATTCATTTCGTCGAACAGTTGCTGCCGCAATTGAGCGAGAACGACCTCATTGTCGCGGCGATTGGCGGCATGGGGTATACGGACGGCCGCGGGCTCGGTTCCGGATTCGAACTGGATTACGACCTCACGCAGGACAGAATCAACGATATTCTGTCAATTTGGGAAGACGTACTGCCCGGCGAGCAGCGCGAGGCTGCGGGCCGGGCGCTGCGGCAGGGCTTTGCCGAGGGTTTCGCGGATCGACTCAAAAACGATTTCAATCGCTACACGTTTCGCTCGCGCGCCGTCGGCGTGGCGATGATCCGCGACGCGCTGTTGAAACAGGGGATCCGTTTGCAAGAAGCCGGCCCGCGTTCCAGCGAATTCAAATTGGAAATTCTTGAATAGTTTCGGCAACGCCGGCCGGCGCCATCGCGGAAAGGCGTGTTAACGCCGGCCACCGCCGCCGCGCGCGCCGCCGCGACCGCCGGCGAAACCGCGACCGCCCGAAAACCCGCCGCGACCGCCGCCGGCGCCCCGACCGCCCGAAAAACCGGCGCGGAACTCGCCGTATCCGCGATAGCCCGAATAGCCATAGCCGCGATAGCCGCGATACCCGGGATAGTAGTATCCGCGCCCGTACGCGACGTAATCCCCGTAATACGGATAACCAGCGTACGGATAATAGGCGCCCGCATCAGGATTATTGACCACGACGTACGACGGTTGCGCCGGCTGATTCAGCGGCGGCAGATTTGTGACGTACGTGTAGTTGTCGCGCGGCGCTTCCGCCGCGGATGCGGACTCCTGCGCTTTCTTGGCCCACGCCTGGGCGGCCTCTTGGAAATCCTTCCGATCCGACTGGACCGCTTGAATCTGGTCTTGCGTCGCCTTGATCTGCGCCTGCAGCGCGGTCATGGCCTTTTGCTGCTCGATGATTTCCTGTTGGAGTTGCAGCAGGTCGAGCGCATTGTCGTTCGCCGCCGCCGTCGCAGCGGGCGCCGGCGTTTTCGCGTCGGCCTGGAGGTTTTTGTCGCAAGCAAAGCCGGCAAGAAGCAGCAGGCCGCCACAAGCCACCAGCAGCAGATTTTTCATGAGCGCGGCTCCTTCGTTGCTATCGGGCGTTTCCGAGTTCTCATCGGTAATACCCGCCTCTTCTGCCGAACGACGAGGGCGCCGGAGCGGGGTGCGCTTCGAACCGCTCGCCGACCGCACGGGGCGCGTTGTGAACGACCTGCGTCGGCGGCGGAGCGGGTCGCGAACTTGGCGGCGGCCCGGCCGGCGGGACCGACATTCCCGCCACGGCTCGGCCGCTTTGCTGCGGCGGCGTGGGCCGCGAATCGGCCGAGGCTGCATTCACCGGCACAGGCAGATTGCCCGTTTGGTTCCAACCGCCGGCGCCGGGACGACGATCGCAATTGCGGTAACAGGGAACGCCGCCGCCCCACACCCCGTAGGAGCCATAAATGGCGTATGTGCCGCCTTGGGCGCCGCCGTCAACCATCGGACCGTCGGCGGGCAGCTCCGGACTCGGCGGAATGTTGACGACGTACGTATCGCCGTCTTGCGTCGGGTCGGCCTCCGGCGGGGGCGCCGCGTCTGACGCCTGGCTGGCCCAGCCGCGCAAGATTTCTCTGGATTCCGCGTTTTGCGCCTGAATCGCCGACAATTGGCTTTGATAGTTCTTCACGTCGTTTTGCAACGTGATCAGATATTTCTGCTCGTCGATGATCTCTTGTTGGAGGGATCTCTGATCGATCAGGTTCTGTCTGGCGATCGAGGTCTGTTTCGCGATGGCGTCCGCCCGCAGACACCCCAGCGTGAGCGCCGTGAAGGCAATCGCCGCGGCCACGCTGACGTATATCCACTTTTTCACGGACCGAACCCCTTTCCCGACTTCAATATAATCAATCCCTTATGAAGTCAAGCGGATTCCTCATTCCTGAACTGTTGACACCGCAAGCGGCTCTCCGGTTAGGTCGCCGGCCGCGCCGCGACATCGGCGATCGATGGGGAAAGCCTTAGGAGTGCGAACGTCGTTTCGGCGGCGGCGAAAACGTGTACCGGCCTGCCGCCGGGCTGCGGAATGCGGCGACGGGGCGCGGCGCCGGCCGGGACATCTGAATCCGCGGCGCATTGGCGCGCGAGGCCACCGCCGGCGGACGCGGCGCGACCCGGGGCGCCGCCGCGGCTTGTCTGACGCGCGTCGCGTTTCGAACGGCAGGAACCGCCGCAATTTTCCTGGCCGGCGGCGTCGCCGCCGGAACTACGGCGTGGGTCGCGCCGGTGAGCGCCTTGGCCGATCGCGCGGCATTAGCGTTTCTTGCGGAATCGCGGTCCAACCCGGGCGTCGCAACGCGCGGAGCGCCGTTCGATCGGTTCGCAACGACGGCATGTTCCGGCGCTGACGCGACGAGCCCCTGCGGCGAACGAGGCGTTCCGCCGCCGATGCCGGACGCCGGCGGCGCCGACGACTGTCTCGACGAATTGCCCGGCGGAACGCCGTTTCCGGACGGTCGGTTTCCAGACCAGTTATTATTGGGGTTGTCGTTGTGGAAGCCGTGCGGGTAGCGCCGGTATTCCGACCAGTAGCGCGGCCCGTTATAGAACGGAGAATATCCCCAATATGCTACGGGCCAGTAAACATCCCACCAACAGCCGAAAACCAACGGGTAATACGGATCCGGATAGAATATCGGTTCGTAGACGGGGTAGTAAATCGGCTGCGGATAACCATCGGCGAAGATCGCATCCGGCGCCGCCTGATCGACGAAGATGTCCGAATTCGCCGGCGAGGTCGCGTCCCCGTCAGCGTCCGGCGCCGGCAATTGCGGCGGCTGTTGCGGATCGAAGGCAACGGGTGGCGAATTCGCTTCGGCGCCTGGGTTTTCGCCGGGAACGGCGGCGTTCGGCGGCGCGAACGGCGGCGCGGCCGGCGGCGGTTGTGCGTCTGCCGGGTCAGCCGGCGGCGACGACGTCAATGCCGGCTCGGCGGGCGCGTTTTGCGGGTCGTTCGGCGACGCAGCGATTTGGTTGGGCGGCCCTTGCACTGCCCACGAAAGCGTAACGGCAAGAAGGACGATTCCAACAACGCTAAACCCAATTTTGGCGTTCATTTTCGTGCCCTTTGCGCTCTCTGAAGCTTGGTTTCGGAGAGTTAAGTCAGTTCGCCATTTCCAAAATCTGAGACACGCCGGCAGCCCTGAAAGTTAGGTCGGCGCGCGGGCATCGACGGCTGGCAGGTCAGTGGTTCAACACCATCCGGGCTTTGGCGTTCCGGCGGGCGGCCTCTGGCGTGAACCAAAGCGGCACGGCGGCGCCGCGCATCCACGGTTCGATCATGTCGTCGTAATGCGGATGGCTCGGCTGGCCGGATTGGCCGAGCGGCCCGACGATCGTCGTTCGGTCGGGGTCGCCGATCGGCGCCAGCATGCGCAGCGAGGGAATGACTTCCACGGTGTAGCCGTCCTCGGCCGGATCGAACGCCGCCACATTCACCGTGTTGTTGTCGCCCGGCGCCGGGAACGGTCCGCGGCTGAGCAGGTAATGGGTCAGCGGCGAGTCCGCGCCCGGGTGCGCGAAAAAGTAATGGTGCAGATCGCCCCACCGCCAACTTCGCGGGTTGGGCGCCAAGTTCTTCTTCAACCATTCCTCGGTGCGCGCCAACGACGTCTCCAGAATGCGCTGCGGCGCGTCCTTTTGCGGCACGCCGCCTACCTGCCAAACCGGCGAATCCAGGCGGTCGAGCAAGACGTTCTGCCCCAGGTACGCCTCGCCGCAAACGTGAAAATAGTACGGCAGCGCGTCGCCCAACCGGTCGGCGAGCAGCGTGCGCGTCCATTCCGTCAGGAAAACTTCGAACACGGCCGCGCCGGCGCTGTTCGCGTCGAGGTTGCGATCCCAGTCCGTCAGGATCTTCATCATTCGCGACGCCGCCGGATCGGCGAACTTGTACGCCTGCAATTTCGGCACAATTTCGTCGGCCTCGAGCGAGTGCACGTCCATCTGCAGGTCGCGAAAATCTTGCGACGTCGGGTTTTTCAGCCGGGCGAGCCGCGCGCTGATGCGCTGGAACCGATACGGCGCGCACCAGGCGTACGAAATCGCATGCGGCGAATTGGGCGTCACCGAACAATTGTTGGCGGTCGCGATGAAACCTTCCGGCGGATTGTATTTCGACGGCATCGAGTCGTAATCCAAATAACCGATCCAGTCCATTTTCCCCGAAGAACCGTCGGCGGGCAGCCAGCCGGAATAGCCCTGGCGCAGCGGCGGCGCGCCGGTCGCGTGCCAGCCGATATTGCCCTCGCCGTCGGCAACCAACAGGTTTTGCCCGAGCACGCGGAACCGCCGGCCCGCGGCGAACGCTTCCTGCACGGTCGTGGCGCGATTGAGTTCCAGCAGGCCGAGAACGGTCTGATCGTTGATCGGCGCCGGATCGACCGTGCCGTACCAGCGCAGGGCGACCGCCGCATCGGAATCCTTCGTGATTTCCGTTATGATCGGCCCGAACGCGCTGTGCAGAATGGTCTTCGTCTGCTGGCCCTTCGGCAGCTTGAAAACCTGCGTGTCGCGGTCGAACGCGCGCGTCTGGTCGCCGACGTAATAGCGATTGTGGTCCGCCGGGTCCAGGCGCAGGACGTACAGATCGACCACGTCGGTCATGACGTTGGTGAAGCTCCAGACTATGTGCTCGTTGCGTCCGATGACGATGCCCGGCGAGCCGGCCATCGACGCCCCGGCCGCATGATAGCCCGGCGCGTTCAGGTTGACGAAATACCAAATGCCCGGGGTCATCACTTCCAGGTGCGGATCGCTGGCCATCAACGGTTTGCCGTCGCTGCTTTTGGCGACAACCCAGTTGTTGCTGCCGCCGCTCAACAGCTTCGGTGAGGCTTGCAGAAGCGAATCGACGGCCGGCAGGAATTTGCCGATTTTACGCGTGCGAATTTGCTCGAATTGCGGTTCGAGCGGCAAGATGGCGCCGGGGTGCGACGGAAACAGGTCGGCCCAACCGCGCGCGTCGAGGCCCGCGCGGCCGGCGATGATGGCGAACTCCTGGCGCGAGTTCGTTTCCAGGAACCACGCGTTGAGCACCATGACGCTGAGCACATCGGCGACGGTCCACCGTTCGGGCACGGCCCCGAGCATCTGAAATTCAACGGGCAGGTTGCCGCGGTGGCCGTCGATGAACGCGTTGACGCCCTCGACGTACGCGCGGGCGATCGTCTGCTCGCGTTCGCCGAGGTGGGCCGCCAGGTATTCGCGCAGCGCGGGCATCCCGAGGAGGCGTATCCAGTGGTCGATGTCGACCGTTTTTTCGCCGGCCAATTCCGCGACGCGGCCGGTGGAGAGCCGGCGCATTAGTTCCATTTGCCACAGGCGATCCTGCGCGTGCACGTAGCCCTGGGCGAAGAACAAATCGTGCTCGTTTTTGGCGAAAATCGACGGAATGCCGCTGGCGTCGCGGAGCACTTCCGTTTCCTGGCCGACCGCCAGGCCGCGAACCTCCCCGTCGACGGGCGTGAAGCCTTTTTCCAGAAATAACTTGGCGCACGCCGCGAGCGAAAGGACGAGCAGCGGCAGCAGGAGGCAAAATCGTTTGGTTGCCGATCGGGCGCTCATGATTCTCTCCTTGACCAGACGAGCATTTCTTTCGCACGTTCTTTCTCAAAAGTACATCTCTCATTGCTTGTGACCGCGGGGTCGGCCGGCTACTATCGCCTAAGCGCAAAACAAGGGCGGAGAAAAACATGCTGGCTCGAGAACGACTTTCGGCGACGGTGGGCATGATCCTGGCGGTCGCGCTGCTCGCGGCGGCGGATTTGCCGGCGGGCGGCGTCACGCCGGGCAATCCGTTGACGACCGAATTGGGCAAAAACACGCCTGACTACTTCCTGCAACCCCGCGTGCGGGCGCAGATCTTGCTCACCGTCAACGAAAAAACGATCACCAAGCTGGACGCCGCGGCGGCGGAGTTTTCGCGGCTCTTTCCGGACGGCTTCACGCAGACGACGTTTCCGCGCACGGCCGCCGAACGGACGACTTTGGCGGGCGCGTGGTTCGACAAGAGCAAGCAAAAAACTACGTACGACAAAAACGAGATGTTGTACGTCGATTTCGACCCGGCCGCGTGCAAGGATTGCGTGGCGCAGGTCGCCAAATACAAGGATTACATCGCGCGTTTATTCGGCGAGTCGGAGGTGTGGGTGACATTGACGCCCATTTGGCGCGTGTTGACGCCCTCGTCCCCGGATTGGGCGGAGGCCGGCAAACCGCCCGCGAAGTGATCGCCGGCGGTTTCCGGCCCGGCGCAATTTAGCGCGACCGCTGGCTTTTCAGCGGTTCGACCGCCGGCGCCCCCGCAGGCAGTTTCGCCGAAAACCATATATATTTCAATTCGTTGCGACGTGTGCGCCCGAACATTCACCGCTTCGCCGACAATTCGTTCAATCGCGCAATATCTGCTTATGATTGAGGCAAGTGCTTGAAATGAATCAGGACATTTAGTGCGTCTGTATTCTGGCATATTTCTTGCTTTACACGGTCTTGGGTCGAGAAAGGTTCGCTATGATAGCTCAACGTCGCAATGATGCGCGAACCCGTTTGGCCCGCAATCGACTGCCGCTGAAATCCTCGTTTCGTTTCTTCGCGTTTGGGAGGTTGCTGGCGCCGGCGATCTTGTGCGTCATGTTCGCCTGCGGGTGCAACGTCCTGAACGACCTGGTCGGCGACCTTACCGAACATACGATCACGGTTTCGCAAACGATCGAGAACGACAGCGTCGTCAGTGAATACTATTTCACGCCAATTGCGGAGAACATTCTCGTTGCGGCGGGACAGACGCAAATCGTCGGCCCGTGTTCGCTGTCCAGCCTCGCCGACCCGATCGAGATTTCGCAACTCGGCTTGGGGCAGATGGCGTTCTTTTTCACGGTGCAAATGGCAAACCTGGGCGACGCCGGCGCGACGGTGTTGTTCGCCATGAGCCCGAATGCTCCCGGGCAGTCGGCTGTCGGCGTCACCGAACTGCATTTGTCGCCGCAGCAGTCGCTGACGATCAGCCCGCCGCAAACGCTCAGCGGCAACGTCGCGGCCATCAACGGGCGGTTGACGTCGGTCTTCAACCAACTCGACGCCGACCAGAACATCTACCTCGCGATCGCCGTCGAGGGCGGCGACGCGAACGGGGTGCTCATCCAACAGATCGGCATTGCGACGCCCCCCGCCTATCTGCAAACGCAGAAGATTACCGCCGACGGCCTCAGCGCCTACCGCAAGGACATCTCGCGCGTTTACGATCCCGAGTTGTTGGGCGGCATTTACAATAATGGGGCCGGAGTGGCCGAGGTCCGGCTGTACTTGCGGCGGTCGAACGAGGCGAACCAACCGGACGACCCGATCGGCCTCGCCGACATCAATCCGGGCGATTCCGTCGCGGGCGACCAGTTGATCCAGGCCGGCGGCTACGACCGCATTCAGCAGGCGTTTGGCGAGGTCATGGACGGCGCGATCATGAATTACTACTACACGGCGATCAGCACGCAAACGATCGACATCACGAGCGACGATTTGAGAATTCAGGCGAAGGTCGAAATCAAGATCCATCCGTTCTGACCGCCTTTCGTTTCCGAGGTCGCGGTCGGCGCTGCGCCCAGGGGGTCGCCGGCCGGCGTTCGGCCGGCGGCCCCCGTTTCTTGGGGGCTGGGGCGCTACCGGCGGCGAAAAGTGCGCGACGGCCAAAAAATCACTTGAAATCCGCTATTTGGCGGAGTAAGTTGGCCCAACTGACGAAATCCGAAGTGGGCCATGACCGACGTCACCGTGCCGACTCATCTGGAAATCCGCCACAAATTCGCAACAATTTCCGTTAACCTGACAATGCGTTCGAAAAACGGCGTGAAGCTGTTCGGCGTGCGCTGTCCGTCGTTGCGGCTGAAGAAACGCGCCGAAATCTGGACGCTCAATGGCAAGCCGGAAATGGCGCTGTGGATGTGCCCGGTCTGGGGGATGTCCTGGAACGTGCAGGTCAATCGGCCGACCGATGAGATTCTGGGCGTCGTGCAACGCGAGAAAAACGAACAAACCGGCGCGACGGAATGGGTGGCCATGGACGCCTTCGGCAACGCGAAACTGCAAGTGCGCACCGTCGGCGACTTTCTCGATCGGCTGAAAACTCGGGTCATGTTGTTTTCGACCCGCGAGGAAAAAATCTACTCCGGCGACCGGTTCCTGGGGACGTTCGTGACCCGCGCCGGCGTCGTGCACGAACGCTACTATGTCGACTTGGCGCCCGAGGCGTCGACGGTGGTCGATCCGCTGCTCATGTTGGCGACGATCGCGACCCTTTCCGGCATCTTCAATCGCCTGTTCACGTAAACGACGACGGCCGGTTCGCCTTGCGTTTTCCACGCCGCGGGTTATCTTACGCGCGAGCGACGGCGGTTCTTTGAAATGCGGGGGCGATACGGTTTCGACGGGAGGATCCGCGGGTACGACCGGCGCGCCGAGGTCCGGTGGCCTCGTTAAACTGCCGGACGGCATTAATTGCCAACAATAATTACGCAATGGCTGCCTAACTAAGGCAACCCGTCTCTCTCGCTCGTGTTGGCGGGGAGGGAAGAGGCGTCGTAACAGTCAACTAGCTTAGCAGGGCTCGCCCGGGCGCTGCGAGGCGAAAGCAATCGGGCTCGGACCAATGAACCTTGTTCGTGGGGGTCGGCGGTCTCAAAACCAAATCACGAACTACGCTCGTAGACGGCGTATCCAAAGCCTTTCGGACGCGGGTTCGACTCCCGCCGCCTCCATCATCCTATCTTATTGATTTTACGCGGTTTTTTGTTGCGTCACCCCCTCGCTTGGAGGGAGTGTAACAGAAAGTGTAACAGGTTTTGTTCCGCGTGAGCATGAGTTTGCCCCTCCAAATCAGCGGTTTTCCACCGCTGGCGTGAGCCCCGTGTACAGTTGCATGACGGCTTGATCCAGGGCTTCCGGAGATAGGTGTGCGTAGCGCATTGTAGTCTTGATGTCCTTGTGTCCGAGCAGTTTTTGAACCTTGTACAGGGAGACGCCACGGATCACCAGTTGACTGGCGAAGCTGTGGCGAACGTCATGGAAACGAATCGTCGGTAGGCCCGCCATTCGCATGACCCTGCGAAAAGCCCCTTTGACGCGGTTCTCGTCGAGGTACTTGGCCCCCCGGTAAGGGAACACGAGGTCGCCTTGCAGGTGCCGTAGTTCTCGGTACTTCAGCAGCGCTGCCCGTGCTGACGGATGCAGCGGCAGTTCCCGAGAGTCTACGCCCTTCGGCGTATCCAGATGTCCCTTGTAGACCGCCCGATCAACGATCACGACGCTGCGCACGAAATCAATTTGATCCCAGGTCAGCGCGGCGAGTTCGCCCAGCCGCATACCGGTCGTGAAAGCCAGCATGAAGAATGGATGCCAATCCGGTTCGATTTTCCCGCAGATGTCGAGGAATGCTGCGGACTGCTTCTCGTCGTAGTAGTGGAAGCTATCTTTTGGCGTCTTGAACATGTGGACTCGCTCCATCACGTTTTCCTCGATGTAGCCGTTCTCTTTTGCCGCTCGGAACATGGATTTGAGCACCCCGATCATGTTGTTGATCGTCTTCTTGGACAGACCTTCGTCCACCTTCTGGCGCATGAAGCGTTGGACATCCTCGGGCCGAATTGCCGCGAGGTCGCAGTTCCCGAAGAACGGGAACAGGTGCACGCGGACAATCGACTCCTTGCGGATTTGCTCGGAGTATTTCCAACTCGCGCGGTAGTTTTCCAGCCATTGCCTTGCCCAGCCGCCGAACGGGATTTCCTCATATTGGATCACCCCTGTTTCGGCTGCCGGATCGTTTAGACCCTCGACAAAGCCTTTGGCTTGCAACTCCCGGTGCCATTTACGCCCCAGTGCCAGAGCCTGTTTCTGGTTCTTTCCTGCTCCAGTCGAACGGTGCCACCTTTGGACGTTTCCGTTCTTGCCGCGGTACGTGAAGTCCACGTACCAGATTCCGTTCCGTTGCCGGAGATTGATCTTGCCCATTCATGTTCACCTCCTTTCGATGGGCGTGATCTCCAGCATCTTGCCGCAACCATGATAGCAGCTTTTGCTTAGAAAAACGCCAGGAACGACCGACTTTTCGCCCTGGGACTTGGCCACGTCGAGCGGCGTCCAAAAGGGCACGTTCGGTCACTTTCAACAACTCGGCCGCTTCAGCGACCGAAAAGACTTCATCAACCGGAATAACACCCGGGTGCAACTCCTGAAAATATTGCGTGGCGGTGTCTTCAGTCATCGGCCGCCAGTCGGCTACTGGCTGGTCCCCACACGCCTCAAGAAAGTTGCTCGAAATAGATTCGTTCATGAAAAAAAAGCCTCACTGTCGGCAGCACGCCGGCCAATAACCGGGCCGGCGGCTACCGTGTACAGAGTTACACAGAATTCCCCTCCGACCGGCCCTACCACGACCCTTGTTGGGGAGGCGGGGAGGCCGGGGAGGGTGTTTCTGTTTTTGTTAAAATCGCGGGAGCGGGTGGTCACAGGTTGGCCGCAACGTCCTCTTTTTTTGAATAACGTCTAAGGCCTCCCTGGCCTCCCTGGCCTCCCTGGCCTCCCTGAGGCACAAACTTTGAGCCGAAAGTCGCACGGTCGGGGATGCCTTCGGGGGCGCTGCTGGCATCGCGAAGTCTCAGGCCATGCCAGTACCAGACGCTTCGCTTATGCTTACGGAAGCCCCGCTCCTGTAAGCGTTCGGCGAATGTGCTGGAACTACCTGCCATGAGACCTTGCTTCTCGCAGAACTCTTTGTACCTCGCGTACAATGGACCTGATTGTACAGACTGTTCCTCCGCGACGATGCATTCTTGGTCGAGAAACTGCCCCAAACGGTCCATGTCGTCCACGTAGGACTCCACAGCTTCCATGACCTTGGTCGGAGGGTTCTCTCCCGTGCGCAGGTATTCCTTGCAGCCGTCAACCAGCCACATGAGGATTCCGGGGGCCTCAGCCCACAGTTTTTCGTGAAGCTTGTCGTCGATTTTGTCTTTGGCGACTTGCTTCTCGAACGGGATCAAGCGAAGCCGGCGGGTCATCGCATGAGAAAAATCGGTCAACACAGGGCGATGATTGGTCGCCAGGACAATCATGAACTCCGTCATGAACTCGAAAAATTCCTTATGCAGGAACCGAGCTACCATCGTGTCGCCGCCGGTCATCCGTTTGACCATCGCCTGATTCAGGCGCTGACCGCCGTCCAATTCCTCCGCAACTGCCAGACGGGCTCCGGCCAACCGAGCAACGTCATTGCGGGGGCCGTTTTCACGGTTGGAAACGAGGGTCGAACTGTCCGTGGATCTTGCGTAGTCGCCAAACAGCTTGGTCAGCAATTCGACGAGGGTGCTCTTTCCATTGCAGCCGGAACCGTAAAAAATGAAAAGCGCCTGGAGTTTCTTCCCGCCTAACAAACCGTGCCCGAGGATGCGCTGTAAATACGCGATCATCTGGGTGTCGCCGCTAAATATATCCTTCAGAAACCAGTCGAAGGTTGGACATTTGGCCGTGGGCTCAAAAATCACAGGCGCTTGTTTCGTGATATAATAGTTACGCTCATGTGGCAGTAGCTCGCCGGTTCGAAGGTCGATGGTGCCGTTCATCACATTGAACAAAAATGGGTTCTGGTCGAATTGGTCCCGGGTTATTGCAACCTCGGGTTCGCTCTTTGCCATTTCGATTGCGGCGTTGATCTTTCCCGCGGATTCCGAAACTCTGGCCCACCGCTCGATCTCCGCCCGTTCCTGGTCTGAAAGTGCGTCGGTGATCTCGTCCATTATTTTGGCCGCGACGTGCTTCGCCATCTGGGTGACTTCGCCTGTTGTCTCTTCTGGCCAGCGTCCCTCTTTCCAGACTCGCCAGAGGTTCTCATCCCAGACGTAGCGACTTTGGTCCGCGATTTCCCGGGCCAATCGTTGCCCGTTGCCCACGTCCGTGAACTTTCGACGATGCGGAGGAAGTTGTTCTGCTGCGACGTGAGAGCGAACCTTTTTTAAGGTCCGTTCGATATAGTCGGCGCGGAGCTTGGGCTCGTCCCCGGCTTTGCGCCGACGCGCAATCAACAGATCCGTGACCTCCTGGTCGGACCATCCGGCCCTTACGGCAACAATTGCCATGGCCATATCGTAGCCGCTTGGGCTCCGGTCTTTTAGATCGGGGCGCTTGGCGTCCCAAGTAGCCGCCGCCTTTTCGTCCTTCGCCAGAAGTTCCGTCAACTTCTCGGCCGGGGGACTGGCGTTGGGATCCAAAACAAGGTCGCCGACAACGACTGCTTTCGCGCCACTGGCAACTTCTGTTGGGAGGTCTTTCTGGAGCGGGACAGTGAATTCTTCGAAATCAGACGGGTTGTACCGCCGGCTGGGTTCGATTGACTCGATCGTGACGGGGACGCCGCCATTGTGGTTCACCGTGCCGGGCAACCTTAGTACCCTGGCTAAATCTCCGGTGGAGTCAATGTCGCACCCAAGGGCTCTCTTAAGGAATGCCTGCCACAGCTTGGGCAATTCCGGCCAATCCTGGGCAGGTGTCGGTTCCTTGAACAGCCAGTACGCATGTACCCCGCCGCCCGATTTGACCAAGAGGGTAGGCGGAAGGGGGAGCCCCGCAAGGAACTCCCGCGCCTGTTTCTCGGTCGGATAATTCTTTTTCGCCTCCGGTTTGCGGTCGGCAAAATCAATATCCACCCACAAGCCGGGAATCCACCTTGCGCTGGTCGCATTGCCGCGTGCCCCGGCGGAGTCGCGATCATGGACACAGCAGGTGTAATAAACGTTCTCCTGCTGGCCCAATTCCACGGCTTTCTCGGCCATTGCGGCTAGGCCTGTGTCATCTGGCGGGAACCACATGGCTGAGCCCCCGCTCTTGGTCCACAGGCCGACAACACTGCCGCCTGCGGGGGGCTCGGGCCACAGGGCTTTCAAAAAATCGGTACATTCTCTTTGTTTTTTTTCATAAACAAATTCCATAATCTTTTCCTTTGCAAATATTTTCTAAAAATGGGCAATCAAGCCCGAAACGCACCTCAACGGTCGTGCGTCTGACCAACTTTGCGAAACACATTGAGTAACTCCTGTCTGTCGAAATAGATCTGTCTGCCCACCCTCCAGTGGGGAATCTGGTGCTCCCTCAACAGCCGATAAATCGTGTTGAGGGAAACGCGGAACAGTTGGGCTGCTTCGCCCGGCGTAATCAACTTTACGGTCTCTTCGTTCATGTACATCACCTCCCTTCGCTTCTTACTTTCTTCCGGCGCCATGCCGGAGCGGGAATCACGAGGCTGCTGGTCTGTGGAAAACTATGGCGGGGATCACAATGTGCTTTGGAAAACCCGGAAAAGCTCTTATTCCCATACCACCGCAAAACAGCCAGCGCGGTTCCTCTCACGCTTCACCATCATTATGTCATAATCACCGCTTCGTGTCAATAGCCCGTCAACTTAACCCGTCATATCAACTCGGGCAACGGTTTAACCAGATGCAGTTTCATTGTACGTTTAACCACACAACCACACCAGCAAAACCTTATCACCGATCACCCACGGCTGTTACCCCAAAACCGGCCTACCCATGCGAAGGAAGTATATCAAAAAACCAACGTGCAGTCAACAACTACCCCCATCTCCAACAGTCGCTGGCCGATCTCACATTCTGCCTCTTGTGGGATAGTGGGAGCCGGTTTCACAACAAATCAATTATTAGTCGTAAATCCGAAGAGTTCCTTACACGGGGATGGTCCCTGATCCCCCAAAACGGGCCTTGTGACCGGTTCCCCCTGATGCTTTTCTCGAAAGTACATATTGCACTATGATGGGGGGCCGCGATTATGGTTCGAGTTCATGCCTTCCTCCTCCGTCTACCAGCTACGGCATGCGGCTTGGTGTCCGCAGCCCTCGCAGGCCCAGCCCGGATTCGGGTAGAACACGTCCTGGTCGAGCGCCCTCAGTACCAAATGGGTCAGCTTTTCAAACCGTCGCACGTCCCGGTCTTCGCGGACGGTTACATATTCCTCAATGGCCGGCTTCTTCAATTTTAGGGCAACCTGCCAACTCAGAGTGAGTTGGGCGTCCTCTGGGAGGAATCCGCCCCTATCTAAGAGAAATTTGTACGCCGTGAGTTGGTTGTCACTGGCGATCTTGGCCTCGTCGTACCTCCGAGCGGCGGTTTTCAAGTCGATCAGACGGTACAGCGAATGGTCAGACGTGTCCCGAAGCATCACGTCCACGACGCCGATGAAGTCGATGTTCTCGTCCAGGGCAACGCGGAGGGGCTGCTCCACGGCAACCACGGACTCGGCAGTCGGCATTCCCTTCTGCTGAAGCCAAGTGTAGTAAGCCTCGATGAGCTTGACCCCGAGGTCTTTCAAACTGGCCCAGGTTTCGTCGTTTTTGAGCCGGACATAACCCTTCCCGGCTTCTTCCTGGGATGCCCAGTGGGCGGCGAACGCCTCCTGCAATTCCTGCAAGGACGGCACGTGATCGGTGATTTGGACGGTTTTGTACAGCAGTTCGATCCCCTGGTGGAACGCTGACCCGAAGGGCAACGCCACGGGCACGAATTCCGGTTGCAGGCCCAAAACGTAAGCGAATTGGAACTTTAACGGGCATAAGAGGTACGTATTCAATTGCGAGTAGCTGATGTGCAGGCCATCGCGGATTTCGTCGAGGCTGGGCATCAGATACGGTCTGGATTCTTTGGCTGCGAACATGGTTAGTTCCTTTCGGTTGGTGTTGGATGGGGCAGACCGGACCAGGAACCAGGCTTGATGACAAATTCCGTGGCCCGATCCGCCGAATTGCTGGATGTACAGTTGTGCTAAGCCGCTTGGAGCGTCTGAATGAGGTCGCTGGCCTGCGCTTTGCTGATGAAGTCGGGCATCTTCTGGTAACGCTGGACGCTCAACCGTTGGAGGTCGTCCTTGGTCATTTGCCGGTCTTTGATGAGGTTGTGCAGATAGGCGAGTTGCTTGGCGGTGATGCGGCCGTTACCGTTGCCGTTCCCGTTTCCGTTGCCGTTGCTCGGTTGGGTCTCGCCGTTGGACTTCGCGGGTGCGCTGCCCGGTTCCTTCGGTCTGGCTTCCTCTTTGTCGTTCTCGAACATGTGTAGGCCCACTCCGAGCAGGGTCGAGGCCTTCTTCAAGCTGTCGGTGCTGGCCGCTTTGAAGTCGTCCACGAGGCTGACGACTTCCCCGGTCTCTTTGTTCAAAGTGATGCGTGAGCCACCGAACGACATCTTGACGCCCAGCGGGCAGGTCAATTTTCCGAGGACCGACACCTCAGGATCGTGAATCTTGTACTCGGTGATTTCGAAGGACCACTGACCGTCGAACGCCTCGTTGAGCCGGCGGATGACGGCATGGCCCTCGATATACAAGAGCGATTGCCCGAAGTTGCCCGGGCGGCTTTTGATTTGGTCCTTGGTGAACGGGGTTTCGAGGACTTCGCGGACACTGCTTTTGTTCTGATCTGACATAGCTCTGCTCCTTGTTTTTGGCGCACCTCTGCCGTTGGCTGGTCGGAATAACCAGTTGAAAGGTGCGGCCGGGTTAGTTAGAACTGCGGAATTGGCTCGTAGGTGTAACCTTCAGCGAAGGCTTCATTGGGACGCCGGACTACCGGGCAGCCGCATTCGGGATTGACCGTTGGGCCGCGATGGTTGGATGGTACGTAAAGAGTTTCCTCAAAGGTGGGTTGAGCGGGAGTAGCTTTTTCACGTTTGTCGTCGTTCATGGCACCTCCGTTGTTAGATGAGTTTTTCGCTTACGCTTGATTGGCCGTAAGAGGGGAATTAGCGCGTTAGTTGCTTGGTTACGTAGCTGTCCGACGTAAGGCTTACGAGTTGGCTGCGGCATTGAGGCGGGGATTGAGGCGGGATTCGATGCCAGAAATAATCTGCTGAACGACGTGGACGATGTTGCTGAGCCGGTCGGTCACCTCCTTTCCGTTGGCTCCGTGAAGGGCCAAATAATTGGGTGCGGCGGACGGCACGGTGAAATACCGGCAAACGACGTTGGCCGCGGTCTCGGCCTCGATCTCACGGGTTTTTCTATCCAGTTCGCCGTGTTTGGCCTTATGCCCGAGCAGTTCATGGGCAATTTCGTGGGCCAGAACGGCAAAGCGATCGGCCCCTTCCAGGGCGTCCGAAATGACGACGGTTCCGCCCTTGGACACGCCGTAGAGTGATCCGTGCAGTGTCGAAGTCTCGACCTTGATTTGCTGTGCCCCGGCGAAATCGGTCAGCGCAGTGGTCAAGTCAAACGCACAGGCCGAATGACTCAGGACCTCGACCTCGGGCAGTTCCTCGCCTTCCGTTTGGCTCAGGTCAAAGACATAAACCGTGCGGAAGCGGGTTACGATGGTTTCCTCGTCGGTCTCGTCGTCTTTCTTCTTGACGCCGATCGGGGCCAGGATGGCAATGCCCTTCTCGCCCTTCCGAACGAACCGGCCCATGCTCTTCCACGTTTGGAAGCCGGCGACACGGGTTGCATCGGGCCGTTGGCAAAAGATCAGGATCGTGTTGTGGAACGAGTAGTTGTGGAACCGGGCACAGAATGAAAGGTAGTCGGTCAGTTCGCGGCTGGTTCGGACCTGATCCGTCGAGGCCGCAAGTTGCTCGACGAAGCCCTTGATCCGTGAATGCAGTTCGATTGTCGTTGGCATGATCGTGCTCCTTCGTGTGGTTGAGATTTAGTGATCCTGGATTCGGTAAAGAGGCGCGGGCAGTTCCGTCGTGCGGCGGGTCGGCCACGGCGACTGGCCAGCGGCAAACAGCGCCCGCCAGCGTTCGACGTGGGCAATATTGCGGCGTCGCTGTGCCGCGGTTGGAGGCGGGGCGAGCTGGCAATACTTGGGCCAGGCCACAATGCGGGCAAACCATTTCTTGATGCGGACGCGAAGGTCTGTGATCGTGAACATGGGCACTCCTTTCTGGTGGTTGAAAAAGTTGATGGGGGCCGGCTCGTTTCTTTTTTCCGGAAGCCTCACGGGTCCCCCGGATCCAGGTCTCAAAAAAATTGTGCTCAGGAAAAAATTTTCTCTGGGAATTTCTTGGTCGGGAAGTGTTTTCGCTTGATTATTTGGTCAAGTTGTTTTACTTTTTCTATGCCTCATCGACGTGTGACTGAACGGCTTCTGCTCTGAACAAGGGGCTGGCGGGCTGGTTACCCGCGAACGACGTTGTTTGGGTATCGACGGTGAGAAGAACCACCTAGCACGACGCCGCCTGCACGCGCCGTGCTAACCACACGGTCGCCTCTACAGGAAGGGGTGCTTGTGGTGCTGCTAGGTGGGCCACTTGTCGCCCCTTTTTTTTTGGCGGTTTCATGGTTGTTCTGGCTTTCATAGCGGTGATGGCGGTGACCGGAATTGGAGGTTCGGTGTACACCGTAAGGAAATTGCGTGCGATTGCGCAGCGAAGAAAGGAATGGAAAGCCGCCGATGACTTTGTCATGGCAGCAGGAGCCGGTGGAGCGAGCCTCGTCGATCTATATCTGGTTTCCGAACATCACGAGCAGGCTCTCGCCAATCTGCACCATATTTATTCACACGCAATTCCTGCCGACGCCAGTCCGCTCACCTGGGCGTCGTACTTCGAGGAGCACGCGCAGGAGGGACCGAGGCACATTCAGGGTGTCGTGAATGCTTGGCAAGGGACGCTCGCGGAACACCAAACCGTCGAAACGTTGAATGCCGATCCGCTTCTTCGGGAGCACGGTATTACCGCCCATCAATTCGACGCCCCGAATCATCCGGGAACCGACATTTATTTCGCCGACTCACACGGGCATGCGTTGTCGCACACGCAAGTGGAAGGTCTCGGGCTGCCCGATCAATTGCAGGTGAAGTCATACGCGGCCGACAACGTTCACAATTTTCTGGATCAAGTTCACCAACATCCGAACCTCGACTACGTGGTCAATCACGAACTTTATGACCACTTAGCTTCGAGCGGAACGCTAGATCATCTGTCGGGTCACGTTATCGACGGCGGATTCAGTACCGATGCGTTGCATGACCAAGCGAAGAGCGTCATCGGCGACTTTCATCAAGCTCAAGATGTTGCTCATCACGTTCCGTTCGTGGCCGTGGGCATGTTTGGGTACAAGACGGCGCGAAATCTCCGCGAGTTGGTCAAGGGCAACCAGAGCTTCTCAGAGGCCGGCGTAAACATTACCGCCGATGGCGTTCGTGTTGGCGTCGGCGGCATGGCAGCGTTCGGAGGCGCAAAGATAGGGGGGCCTTATCGGGTCCATGATTCTACCGGGAGTTGGCACAATAATCGGAGGCGTTGCCGGCGCGCTCGCTGCTGGTTTGGGTGTAACAAAGCTCTTCAATAAATTGAAAAACCGGTTCAAGTACGGCGAAATAATGGACGCCTGCGAGCGGATCGGACTGCGATACTGCTTTGCTGCCCAAGACCCATCCGCTGGGGTTTTCAGGTCCGTCGAGAATGGCCTCCTAAACATCCCGAGGGTTCAAGCCGGATTGGACGCGGAGTTGGCGCTCGCGACCGAGTACGGGGTTCCCTCCGGATTGACCACCGATGCAAAGCTGGCCCCTGCGCAAGCGCTCCTGGCCAGAAGCGTGGTCGAAATTGAAAGGCAACTTCGGATCGCGCGCCGCGCTGTTCCCAAGATCGTCAGCAGGTTGACCGGGTTGGTCTCGCAGTTGAACAACAAGGCCAATCCGAAACAAGGCTACGGCTTCCTCGGCTGGCTCGTCGCGTCCCAGTCGGACCATCTGCTGGCTGACTGGCCGGATGACACTGGGGATGTGGAAATCGTGAAGAAACGGGCCGCGGATTTTCCACACCATCCATACCGTTTGGGTGACGAGGCTGCCGTACTGAAAACCGTCGCAGCCGAAAGCGTCGCCGAAGCGGAACGTGAAGTGGCCCCGGCGGTCCCTTTCTGGCAAGAACCAAGTTGGCCCCTGGTTTTCGGCCTTTTTTTGAGCATCGGGCTTCTAGTCGCAGCGGGCATATGGGCCTATGCGCATTGGTTTCGACTGGGTTAGTCAAACGGACGGAGGTGTCGGATGCGAGTTTCGATCCGCCTTCCGACCAGAAAGGGAAAAACCATGAATAAGCTGTTTCTGATTGCCTTGATGGCGGTCCTCGCGCTGAGCCTAGGATTGTTGATCGCATGCGGCAGTTCAAGCAACAAGAGTAGTTCCGCGGCGCAACCAGAGGGGGCGTGCTGCGTGCAGACAACGTGCTCAATCACGTCACAAGCGGCCTGCAGCGGCGGTCATTGGCTTGGGGGCAATACCGTCTGCGCGCCGAACCCCTGCGCGGTGAGTGACGATGACAATGATGACGACGGCTCGCCTGACGATGATGACAACGACAATGATAACGATGATGACGATACCACTGGAGAATCCGTCTGGACCGATACGACGACCGGTCACATGTGGCAGAACGGCGCAACAGTCGGGGCAAACTATTATGAATGGACGGCTGCGCAGAATTACTGCGCGGGGCTGAGTTGGGGCGGCTACAGCGGCTGGCATTTGCCGGATATTGACGAGTCTCGCAGCCTGATCCGGGGGTGCACCGCCGCAGAAACGGGTGGTTCCTGCGGCGTGACCGACTCGTGCTTGGAATCAAGTTGCACTAGTGCTGCATGTAATGGTTGCTCAGGGTTAGATGGCCCCGGGCCGGGCGGTGCCTACTGGCCTCCAGAGGTCTCAGGCAAAGCCACGTGGTATTGGTCGGCCTCGGCGGTCGCGGGCGGTCCCGGCGGCGCGTGGGGTGTCAGTTTCAGCGGCGGTACCATTGCCGTTCTCTACGACGATCTCAGCCTTTGTGCGCGGTGCGTTCGGTAGCCGCAGAACCCTATCGCAGGGCGTTCTTGACTACCTTGGTGAGCAGTATGCACGCCAAGCTGGCTTGCTGACCGGCCAAATTCAGGGAGGCTGGGGAGGCTGGGGAGGCCCTACATAAAATCTCCAGAAAGTGATTCGCTGTACACGATCGCGTGATGCACACGGCCATTTTTTGAGAAAAACACGCTGGCCCTCCCTGGGCTCCCTACCCTCCCTGTCCGCGGCTGAAAACTACCGGTCGCCGTCAATCATGTACACGGAACGTCCGGCCAGCCAAGTCTGCCAACACCGCTGGAACTGCGCCGGCTGCTAGGATGTCCGCGTTGACGCCGAGGGCGAACGCTGCTACTCTAAATCCACCCGTTCTGTGAAGTGGTTTTTCCTCGTCTGGCCGAACGATGCAACCGTTCGGCCTTTTGTTTCCCTACAGGTGTTTGCCTCGGCCACAGACACGCCTTCGGGACTCATTTGCGACTTCTGTGACCAGTATACACGCGACAATATGGTCCTGACCGGCCAGAATCACCGTGCTGGAAAGGCAATTGGCGCCGGCCCATCAAATCCGCCCGAAAAGAGGGGCCGAAAGATCGCCCTCCAAAACGGCCGGAGAAAACCCTCGTAAACAAAGGATTCTTGAAGGCGTTTTTTAGTGCGGGAAAATCATTAATTTTCTCCGCACCAACAATGTTGTATTAGGATGCGGCTAAGACACTGGGTATAGCCGGGCGAGTGGGGCGCTGTCCCACGGTCGCTCTCACAATACAATTACTGACATCACCAGTCACCGTGGAATGGTGCGCTTCGCCCGACGCGACTCGCACGGCCTGTGTGATGGCGAGCGCGCCAGCAAAAGCGCTGACGAATGGAACGGCAACGCTACTGCCGGCAAGGATAGCGGCACCGCATCGACCCTCTTCGTTGTTACGGACGATCTCCTGGTAGGCAGGGAGCTCCATCAGCCGCGTGGTCGTGGTGGCCGTTGCATCTTCGTCGTCTTCAAAATGTTGGCAGGGGTTCATTTTGGAATCTGCGGTGTCGAAAACGTTGATCCGTATCTTCTGGAAATTTGCAGCCGTCGCGCCGAGCCCAGCATCGATCACGTATTCGAATTTAGGGAGCCCGAGCCAGCGGCGCGGTCGCATGCTATCCAGGCCGGCTAACGCGAGCAAAGGCTCCTGATCTGTGCGCCGTAAAGTTTCGTCGAACCGGCGATCGATGCGGCGCACGCAAAAACCCCTCGCCTCCGCCCATTCCTCTGCGATGCGGGTCTTGAGTGGGCCATATCGGCCGCGACGGACCAATATTGATGTCGCCCAGTTTTCCTCTTTGACGATATCGTCATCCTGGAGAAAAAGAAGCACATTGTTGGGCGTCGGATACGGCAGCATGGAAAGTGACCACAGAAACGCCTGGCCGAGATTGCCGAGCCCTATTAGCCAGAGCTGTAGGGGCAGGTAGCATTGCGACTGCGGGGGGCCAGGGTCGTAAAGGGTGCTATCGGGTGACCAAAGCGACAGAGTTTGCGGTATCCTTCCGGCTTCCGCATGATCTTGCTCGGCCATGAAAGCCTGGCCGATGGCGAGTGCACCGGCCGCGACGCCGGCGAGAAGACAATCGCTGCGGCCGTTCGCCCTAGGTGTGCGGCCAGGCGTGACGCCTGCGACCCATCCGTCCCAAAATGCTTGAACCGACCAGGTGCTGCGATGGTTCAAGACTGGGCCAATGAGAACGGCCCGGTTTGGGAAGGGATCGCCCACGACAGCGCCGAGCTCGTAAGCCGCAGCCGCAAGATTACTGGCCGGAAGTGGGAGAGGGAGAAGCAACGGGCGATCGACCTGCCCGTGAACGCTAACTTTCCCCTTCCCGAAGCAGCGAACAGCCGTGACCGTGGCCGTGAGAAAAGCTGCTTGCCCCGCCGGCGTGTCGGCCGCTTCGCTCGCGAGAAACAGGGAGAGGCCGGAGTTGGCGAATTTCTTGCCTGCTTCGGCAAAGGAATAGCGGCCGGAATTCACTAGCGTGAGAAGGACGCGCGAGGTCTCGGAATCGATTTCGATTGGCGTCGTTGTCATTGCGGCCACCATCCGATGTAGAGGGTCCGGGCGCCATGCGCGCTGTGGTCGCGCCACTGGCGCGCGCCGAGATATTCGTACACACCGACTTCTCCTGGTAGGTGATTGCATGCGGCGTAATCGGGGACGATGAGCGCGAAATGGCCGAGTTCCGCGATCATGGGATTCTGGCGGTCGGTTCGGCTCTGGCTGTAATGACCGGGATGGACGTGCACATCGGCCACGACACTCATTTTCAAAGCGCGACATTTTGCCCAGACCAGGCCGAACTTGCTACCGTCGAACTCGACGATGCCATTGGCGAAGCAATTTGGATCGACGTCGTCGTAGTAGAGGAAGTGCTGGATTCTTCGAGTACGTCGGTTGGCGTTGCCGAGAAGGAAGGCACCGCTCTCGCGCCTGCCAGCGGCTCGCCGTTTCAGTTCCTCGACGCCCTGGTTCCAGATGCGTGGGCTACAAACCAGCTTCGGGGGCCGGCCGAGAGCCGCGCGCAGCAGCGTTGGAAGTGAGAAGACCATGCAAATCCTCCAAGATGAAAGCGATTTCACGCTTAGGATTCCAGGCGAGGTTGGGGTGCGCCTGCGCCCAGTTGTTATGGGCACCGCTTGCACGTTCCCAGGGTCGATAAACGGTGTTATGCGGTGCCCAGTTCTTAAAGGCCGCCACCACGCGATCTGACCCTTTCGGGCGGCGGTTCTCGGCGAGTAGGTCGTTGGTCGCGCAATCCCAGATCTGAACGGCTGGCGCAGTTCCGGGAAATCCGGACAGCTCAAAGTGAAAGAAATATTCGCTGGCGGTGCCCTCTGGCTCCACCGCAGCTACCGCCATGATCAGCACGGGAAAAGTATACGATACCACGTGCCAGTACTTACACCGGTCGCCCGCCTTGAAGCGGGTGGACGCCAAATCGGCGTCCACCGCGCTTTGTGCAGGGTTAGCAAGTCCATCGGGAATCATCGTTCGCTCCCTGCGGCAACACGCCCCGAATCAAGTCAAGGGCGAGTCGATGGTGGTGGTGGTGCCCTTCGTGTTGAACGTAGCGGCCGATATGGGCGGTCTTGGGCAACTCGTGAGCGTCCGGAATTTTGTCGTGGCGGGCAAGCTCCATCTCTGGTGCTAGGATCGGATCGAGATTAAATCCGTCCTTGCCGACGGCCCAGTCCAGGACACATTGGACGCGGGCGGACGGGGGAAACCGTTTTTCCTTTTCCAGGTTCTTGTAAAAGACAACGACCGCGATCTCCCGCACTCGATGGACGTGGTGTTTCTTGCGCGCCATGTCGTCCGTGACGACGATGGCAAGATCCAATGGCTCACCGCAATCTTCGACCAGCAGGATCGCCTCTTCCGCCGGGAAGCCACCCTTCTCGGCGACGGCCACGACGATTTCGCGGGCCGTATGGCCCCGAGGAACGGGAATAAATTCGATTCCCTTGAGTGTTTCGCCTTCAACCATCACTTCAATCGTTTGTTCGTCAGACATAGTGTTTCCTCCTCCGTTGACACCTCACAGGGGGGCCAACGCGATGTGTTCGCAAAACAGTAATATTCGCCAACCATGATGTCAAGAGCGTCTGTTGACTTTTTTTCGCGATGCATTAACATAAGCCAAGTTGAACTGGCGGGGTACATATATGCGTCTCGGCGAACGGATCAAGAAACGGCGAATCGAACTCAATTGGACACAAGACGAGTTATGCCGCCGAGCCAAAATCAGCAAAGGGTTTCTGTCCGATGTCGAAAACGGAAAGCGAAGTATAGGCGCAGAAACCCTCCTCGATCTCGCTCGCGTTCTTTCGTTGTCCTTAGATTATTTGATGACAGGGGACCCCTCAGAAACGCTTCCGAACGAAGAAATCGAGATACCGGCGGGCCTTGCTCGGTTCGCAGAACAAGAAGGGCTTTCATTCCGGAATACATTGGCGATGTTGGACATGCAACGCCAGATAATCGCTCACCGAAGCTCCTCAAAGGAAGAAGGTTTGGACGAAGTTGATTGGCGGAATTTTTACAACGCGGTGAAGGATTACCTGTGAGACTCGATCGTGAGCCAGAAGTAATTCGCGTTGCCTCGGAGTTGAGGGCCGTAGATCAAGGAAACGGACCTGTCCAAGCCGTCATCGATTATTGCTGCGAGAAGGCACGTCGTCTGATTGGCGGATTGAAAATAAGTTCGCTCGCCGAGTTCGAGCAAGTAATCTGTTCCAGGCTCAAGCTCGTCTTTGAGACGATTTACGACGACCGGGATTTGGATGTTGTTGCGGAAAAATATAGACGCCTCGGAGAGATCGCTTTCCTTCGAATCAAAACTACGTTCGATCCGGCAACTTTTGCAATCCTTATGGAAAGAAGAAACATTAACGGGCGATCACCTGACAGATACGTCGCGGTCATCGACTGTCGCGGCGAAAAGGCCCACCGGGCCTACTTCTCTCGTTGGCACGAAATCGCTCACTTGCTTACGCTTAAGCGTCAATTGGAATTGCCGTTCTATCGATCAACGGGAACGACACCTTCCGAGAAACTGATGGACTCTGTCGCGGGTGAGTTGGCTTTTTTCGCCCCGCTTTTCGGGCCGGTTTTGGAAAAACACATCCGCGCAAATGGTCTTCTCTCGTTTGGTGTGGTGGATGCCGTGCGCTGGGACGCTTGTCCCGAGTCGAGCTATCAAGCGGCGCTTTTCGCCTGCTTGAGGCAGACGCCGACGGCGGCATTATTACTTGATGTTGGCCTCGGTCTCACGAGTGCCGAGAAAAAACTTGTCGAATCGAAGTCGCTACCGCTTTTCCCGGTGAAAGCGCCAGAACCGAGATTGCGGGTGTTAACCGCAAATTCAAGTGCTTCAGCACGCGCCACCGATTTTCGTGTCCATCGGAACATGCACGTCCCTGCCGAATCCATAGTCTCGCAGCACTACGAGGACACGAAAGACTCGCCCATTGATACTGGCGCCGCGGGTCTGGAAGACTTTTCTATCTGGCGTCATTCCGATGGACGGTCCGTCGGCGAGGGCCAGATTCGCGTCGAGGCAAGGCGCTTCGGCAATCAATTCCTCGCGTTGATCACACGGCCCTAACTTCCCCCGTCGGGCGGCATTTTTATGCCGGCCGAGCCGACAATCACGGTTGTCTTCGGCGTGGGCAATGTTTTTTCATCCAATTCGCTCTCCCCTTTTCGCGGCCTTTCTCGTCGGTTCCTTGTGCGACACATACTGAAGATAGGCCGCAATCCGGTCCGTTGCAATTGCCTTCCGAGCCTCGGACAACTCGATCTCACGTCTGGGGAGGCCAGGGAGGCTGGGGAGGCCCTTTGTAAAATTCTGTAAAAATGATCCCGAATGGGCAGGCGCTGTTTTGGAAAAGTTTACGCAGACCCTCCCTGGGCTCCCTACCCTCCCTGTTCTGGCCTTGATCTATCCGATCCATCGTTTTCTTCCAGCGATTTCGAGGTCAATGTCGAAGGCTTATCTAGGCAGCGCCAGCCACATGTCATTCGCGATCGCTTTTTAGCTCGACCTCGCCGTGGCAGGCCATCCGGTACCCACTAAACCAACTCAAACCAGCCGGCGAGGCGAGCGGAAAATGCGCCGGTATTGTCCGCAATGCCGCGGTGGCGAAGTTCACGCTGAAGCATCGGCTCCAGGTGGTCCCGCAGGATTTGGCGCCGTTGGGCAATATCGAATGTGGGAGCGGCGGGCGCACCGTGCATCAGCTTGTCGGCCTGTTTCTCCCACGAGGGCATCCGCGTTCCGTCCGGCCGCGTGGCCAGCGGGACCAGATAGAGCCGTTGCTCGCCCTTTGCCGTGTTGCTCTCGACCATCCACCAGGACAGCACGCCGGCGCCCTGGCCGTCGCTCTGCACGGCCACGCCCAACTCTTCGGGCGGCAGACCTCTCCAACGCTCCAAAGCCTGCTTGATGACCGGATGGTCGATGCCGAGCAGGTCCACATCATCGCGCTCGCGGGCGAGGTCACGGTTCGTCGTGAAGCGCACGATCATCTCCGCGTTCGGCCCGCGCAATTCATAGACCTCATCCGTAATCTTGACGATCTTCTGTCCCTGATCCGCGGTGGCCGCACCCAAGAACCGCACGAGTCGGTCGATGCCGGCCTCGATGTCGGCGAACGGCTTGTAATCCTCCAGGCTGAACCCCTCCAGGTCCTGGAAAAGCTCGAAGACGACCTGCCGCGCCTCCTTGGCATTCGACAGAGCCGCCTCCAACTCAAGCTGTGTCCGCTTCAATTCCGGGTCCGACAACGCATCTTGGTACAGCCGCTCGTAGCTCAGCTTCTCCGCCAACTGGCCTAGAATCTGCGAGCGCAGGTCTTCCGCGACGTTGCCCTCGTCGTCCACCTTGCCCAAGGCGGTGGCGATCTCCTTCAATTTGTCTTCCAACAACAGGAAAATCCGGCCTTCGATGGTGTCGGAAAGCACAAGGTTATACACTTGGGCGGTATGTAGCTGTTTGTAACGATGAATACGGCCGATGCGTTGTTCAACGTCCATCGGGTTCCACGGCAAATCGAAATTGAACAGGACGCGAGCGGTCTGAAGGTTGATGCCTTCGCGGCCGGCTGCGGTGCAGACGAGCACCTTGGGGCCTTCCGGCGCTCGGAACCGGCGCTCGGCTGCGACCTTGGCGCCGTGATCGCCGCCTTTGAGCACTACTACTCCCTGGCCGGGATAGTCCGCGTCGATTTCCCGGCCGATCAGGTCCACCGTGCCCAGGTACGTGGCGAACACGACCACCTTCTCGTTCGGGTTGATGCGCCACAAAGCCCCAAGAGCCGCGAGGAGCTTCTCGACCTTGGTTTCCCGCTCGGCTGCCGGCGTGGCGAGCAATTCTTCGATACGCTGGCGCTCCTGGGGCAAGGCCAGACTGATCGCGGCTGCGGCAACATCCTCGGCATGAGCGGTGGCAAATTCCGACGAATAGGGGTCCGCGGCCATCTTCAGTTCGTCTTCGTCCAGCTTTTTCAGAATCTTGATCTTGGAGTCGGCCAACACGCGGTCCACCTGACCGCGCCCAATCGGGTCATCGCCAAGGCCGTACTCTTCCCGAATTAGAACACGGGCCTCATCATAAAGAGCTTGGCGGCCGTCAATATCGAGGTCCTGGTCCCGCAAGATCGCCTCGTGCAGGGTCAGATTCAGCAGACGCCGCCTGAGTGTGCGCCGGACGGCCGCAAAGCTAGAGGCGGCGATCTTCTGGAAGATGGCCATCACGAAACCCAGGCTGCGCCCCTTGTTGCCCTGGCGCTTCGCAAGAGCAAAGCCGTCCTCCAGGTATTCCCGCAGCCGGTCGTAGAACACACGCTCGGTATCCGACATTAGGAACGATTCGGTATGCACTTGGCGGCGGGCAAACAGCGCCGAGCCGTCCGGCTTGCAGGAGTCGGCCTTGGTGCGCCGATAGACGACCGCATTGAGCCGGTGCCGGTTCTCCACCATGTCTTCGGGATGTTTGAACAGCGTCGGATTCAGAAGCTGGACCAACATCCAGAACCGGAAGTGGTCGCCCTGGTGCGGCGTCGCCGACAGCATGAGCATGTCGCGGCAATGCGACCGCAACGCCTCAGCCAGTTTGTAGTTCTCGGTCTTGGTGACTTTCCGACCGCTTCGATAGGCGGACAGGTGGTGCGCCTCGTCAAAGACGATCAGGTCCCACGGCGGCGCTTCCAGAATTTTTCGCAGTCGGGCGGGCCGTTTGAGCGTGTCGATGCTGGCGATCAAGAAGTCATGCTTGGCAAAGGCGTTGGATCTCCGGTCGGTGACATCGCCCTCGCTGCCGAACATTTCAAAGTCGAGGTTGAAGACTTCGTTGAGTTCCAGATACCAGTTGTTCACCAGACCGGCCGGAACAACCATCATGGCCCGCTTCAATTCGCCTCGGCTGGTCAACTCGCGCAGCAGCAGCGCCGTTTCGATGGTCTTGCCCAACCCGACTTCATCCCCAATCAGGTAACGCCGCGGCGAGGCCGTGGCGATCCGGTGCGTCAAAACCACTTGATGAGGCAGCACGTCAATCTTGGCGGCTGTCAATGCCGCCGCGCTCTCCATCAGCGGCAACGAGTGTGCTTCACAGGCCAGCCACGCTTTCCGCAGACGCTCCGCTGTGCCCTGGACGCCGGCGAGGATGCGTTCCTTGTACGGCGTCTCCCAACGGACGGAAGAAACCGGGACGACCTTCTCGCCGACGGCGAAAAAGACGCGCACATAGCCGTCCTGCGGCTGGTCGATGATGACGCCATTGCCGAACTCGACGTGGTTGATGCGTTGACCCGGTTGGATGGTCAGAACGTCTTCCATTAGGAAATCCTGTGCAGGTGCAGCCCGATCCAGCCGGGACCGTCGGCGTCCTGGTTCGTCGCATCGGGATTCATGACGCGGCAAACATCCTTCTCGGCGCCGCCCCAGAGGAGTCGGCCGATCGGTAGGTCTTGATTGCGGTACGGCTGGGCGCAACGCCAGGAGTAGCATTCCGTGGGAAGGTTCATGTTGATGCGGTCGCGGCCAGAGGGAATCCAGAGTATCAGGCTCGCCTCCGATTGATATTCATACTGAAAACTCAGAATGGCGGGCTTTAGATCACGCTCCAACCACGTTTCGGCGTCTTCGGGAGTCAACGTGTCGAGGCATCCCTCCAGGCCGGCGACGATGAGCGTCGAACTCTTGTTGCTGGGCAAATCCTCCGGCCACTTCCGGGCCATCTCGAAAAAGACGCGGATGGAAACGACCTCGGAAGGGGCGGCCAAGTTCGCCAGCGTCTCGCCATCCCACAGGAGGGAAAAGCCCCGCCGCGTCCATGATTGGTCTTTTAGTAGCTGCATGACGGCCTACTCCCCTTTGTCTCCGAATTGCATTTCCAGTTGAACAAGCTTCTCCCGGTTCGTCCGCGCCCAGGTTTGGTAGATCACCTGTGCTCGTGTCGCCGCATTCCGAATCTCATTGGTCGCGCCGCGTTTGATGTGCCATTCGAGCAGCGCCGCCAGAGCCGGGTGCGGCCGGAAATTCTCGTTCTTCAGCGTGTCGGCGGCGTTGATGCCGCTGTTTTCAAAGCACGCGCCGATCAGGAACATGGCCTGGTCGTAGTCCGCCGTCATGCCCTGGCGGCGACGACCGTGCCACGTCTGCGCGATATCTCGCGGCGAGCCGAGGTGGTAAACCTTGCCCTCCTCCCTGCACCAGCCGCGGTCTGCGAACTCGTTAGGGGCGATGCCGGTCCCCTTGAGAAACTTTTGCATCTGGTCCCGCGGCTGTTCAGTGCAGCCCTCGAAGATGCGGAGAAACTGCCGCGTAAATGGCTCTGCGGTGACGGGCGGCGGCTGTTTGGCCTTGCCGGATTCTTCGTCGAGAAGCTGGTTGATGCCCAGGAGCGCATCGCGGACGGTAAACTCGCGGCCCTCGTCCACGTACACCTTGCCGTAGTGCCGGGAAAAATATTCCAGCGCCTTGCCGCGCTTGATGACCTGGAGATCGGCCGGGAGCAATCCTGCTTTGGCATGGTGTTCAAGGAGAGACTTCAACTGCTGAACATCATCCAGCACCTCGCGCCGCATTCGTGCCCAACTTACGGGCTTCGGTTCCTCGGTACGCTTTCGGCAAACATGGATGATGTCGTACTCGATCTGCTTGGAGCCGAATTCACCTTCGCCTTTTGTCTCGTCGCTGCGAATCGGATAAGTCGCTTCGAGGTAGAAGCCGGTGTCGAAAAGGCTCTCCAGCACGGCCACCCACGGCGCATCTTCACTATGGTGAAACGTGAAGCAGAGGAGGCCGCCCGGTTTGAGAATTCGGTGCGCCTCACGCCAGCATTGCGTAAGGAGCCGCTTGTAGAAACCGTCGGGATTTTCAGGCTCACGAGCGCGGTTGGACACGACCTCCAATGCCTTGGGCGTGTACTCTGCCGTGAAATTATCTGGGTATTGAGCTTTGAGCACCAACCGCAACCAGACGTAGAAGAAGTCCGAAAGTTCGGAGTAATGGAGAAGACCACCAAACGGAGGATCAGTAATCACCAGATCGAACGATCCGTTAGCAAGCGAAACAAGGTCGGTCGCCGAGACACTAACAACCTCATGAGCGCTGAGGATCGGGGGGTCTCCGCACAGAACCTTTGAACTCTTGCCGGTCAGGCCATTGGCGATTGTTGGAGTCGTTGCGTCAAGCCATTCCGTGCTTACGAGTTCCCACGGGTCTTTTCGCCATTGCAACCCCTTGAAGAGCGCCTCAAACGTCGATGACCACGGCCCATAACCCATGGGACTAAACACCCCAACTTCGATTACCGTTGACTTCGGATGAAAATTTGGATTGGAAAGCGCTGGTGCTAACTTGTCGTATGTCATGTGCCAAAATGACAGCATACATTGATTTCGCAAATATTGCTGAAATGCACCAAGCACATATTCCCGCGCTTCCCATCGGTGTGGGGGCCCTCCCACTCGAACAATCGACCGCAGAAGCTGTGTATGCCCAAGAAGTTGGCGCGAGTTGAACATCCTCCACCAGTGCGTGAAGCCGTGATTGGGGATGCCTCCGTTGAGCAGGTGCGTCATGAAGCCGTATGGCAGCTCACTTCGTGGCCAGTAGTCTTTGAGGTCTGTTTCGTTTCGTGAGGCCCACTCGTGTACGGCGGCGTCGAACGCCGAGGTGTCGGTGGCGGGGGAGAAAAAACGGCCGCCATACGGTCGGCTTTCACGGTCACAGGCGGGGCAGTATCCCTGGATTGCGTATGCAGCGACCGGGCCAGTTTTCCCGGAGCGTTTGACTGTTTCCAATACGTCCTGCACGGTCCCGCAGGCGCCACATGCGTAGTGTGACTTTCTTGGCACGGTCCCTTTGTTCGTCGAGAAGGTGATCTTCGTGGCCGGGCAGGTGATCTCAGCCGGCAAGGCACCGCGGACCTCAACTAAGCGCATGCTCCGAGCACGTTCACGGTTCCATGCGGTTATTGGCCCAGGACCATCCTGGGAGCTTCCACCGTAATCTTGCCCGTCGGGTCCGACTTTGGGCGAGCCTTTTAGCCAGAATGGATGGACCAGTAACGTGAGGTCGATTTTCTTGTTCTTCCCCTTGCCCAGCGACGGTTCAATCCGGTGTTTGCAATGCGGACAGACCGCTCCGCGAGTCGTATCGAGGATGGCGAAAGGCTTCTCACCGGCGGCGACCACCAAAGGAACTCCAGGAGCCATCCGTGCCTCGGCCGCCTCAATATCAAACGGCTTATGGCATCTTGGACACTCATAGTCCTCCCAGGTTTTCACAGATAGCGTCTTCACGGCCATAACGGGGCTCGACATGATCGGTGTGCGATGGCCACAGCCGGTGACTTGGCAGGGGCCATGCTTCGCCCAGAAGACATAGATGATCTCCGGCCCCTCGTAGCTGTAGTCCAGACGCTGTTCGGGCGTCAGGGTCAGGGGATCGAAGCCCTTGCCCATGACCTTGCCGGTCGAAACGTGGGTCCATTTGCCCTTGTGGCCGCGTGGGCATTCGCAGGCGTAAAACGGCATAATTTTTGGCTTGACCTCGGCCTCGATGTCGGCGAGGAGCGCCTCCACTTCTTCCTTGGTCACCTTGGCGAACTCGTTCTTGACGACGAACCAGGCGACGGGGTTTAGGTCCGTTCCCCACATCTGCATACCGAGCCGCGAGCCTTCCACCAGAGTTGTCCCGCCGCCCATGAAAATATCGGCCACCTTCAAGCGCGAGAGGGCGCCTTTCTTCTGGTGGTTGGCGTAGTACACATCCCATACCGCCTTGGCCGCCTGCGCCGGGTCTTCGGGTGCTTTCATCGCGGCGGCCAGCAGCATGGCGCGGAACACGCTCGACCGGCGCCGCGCCCACCACTTCGACATCTGGTAGATCGGCTTGCCGGCGTTGCCCTCGATTTGCGCGATCTGGTTGATGGGCAGCAGCGGGAAATCCACTTCCAGACAGGTCGGCGGCCGGTTCGGGTCATTGAAATCGACCGTCTCGACGGCAACATTTTTTCCCGCGCCGACCGTATCGGCGATTTGTTGAGCGAGCGACTTCCCACCATTCTTTACTGCACGAGCCATTTGAATCAGGACCTCTTCCGCGCCAATTCGATGAACGGCGAAATCACTTCCAGAACGGACAAGCCGCCGTGGGCCAAGGTCGGGTAGCCGCCTTGGCTTTTCCACTTCCGACGCCCGACGACATAACGATTCTCGCCATGCCGCGAAGCGACCACGAGGTCCAGCGGCGGTACGCACGAGGAACCAGCGCCGTTGACGGCCGCATGACGACTGCTCTTGAACATGTTCTTGAGCTGTTTGGCTTGGTCTTCGGGCGTGTCGGGAAACAGCCCGGTGGCCGCATAGCCGTGATCGGACGTGATGACGAGGCGACGGCCGGTGGTGAGGCGGTCGATCAATTGCCAGAAGTCGTCGCTGGTCAGTTGGGTAGCGGCCTCCTGGGCGAGCATCTCGACGCCCTTGCCGGCGCCGGACCATTCATGGACCTTGTTGTCCGGCCACTGATGCCATAGGACCCACCGCGGCTCGCCGGCAATCAACCCGGCGCAATCTTTCCAGGGGACCGCGACCGTATCGGTGTGTGCCTTGGCAAGGCGATTCGTGGAAGGCGCTCCGTTGTTTTCCAGGGCACCCCGTTCACCGTAACCGAGTGCTTTGGCGAACGGGGTGGTGTCGGCGGGAAGCTCCGCCGCCATCGGCTTCGCGGTCACCAACTCGTATCCTCGCGCCTGGGCGCCGTGGATGATCCAAGGAGCCTCGCGCAATGAAAGCGCGTCGAGGACCAGAACCGCTTTTCCGCCATCCTGGTTCTTCCACCAATCGGCCAGCGCGTCGGTCGTATGCTCCGTGCATCCTTCAAAAGTGGTCCAGAGGTCCCATCCTGCGGAGGCAAGAAACAAGTCGAGTGCGGCAATTTCACGGTCGCGCTTGCTCACCTCGCCGGCCGGATTTTTGGCTGTGATTGGCTTCGTGCAGATTTCCCAGGCGTGATTGAAAATAGTTTTCCAGGCGTCTTTCGGCTTGTTCCGGGAAAGCTTGCGGAGAAGGTCGAGAGGCAGTGCCATCAGACCTCCTCCTTTTCCAACGACAACTCGTAGGTTAGGCCGTCGGGCAGGCCCCGCAGCAGCTTTGAAAGCTGAGCGCCGGTGGCTTTGCTGATTTTCAAGTTCACGTCCCGCACGGTAACGCCCGGTCCGATGCCCCATTGGTCCCCAGCTACGCTCATTAGGTTCAGGCCTGAATTGGGGTCCGCGTGGCAAGGTTTGACGGTCGGGGCGCTCGTTCCGGTCGGGAAAATATCAAGCCTAGTGATGGGCTTGGTCCCCGTCGCGGTTACGCCGGCAGGCGGCTGCACGGCGCCCGGTTGTCCGTTTCCGGTTTCGGCGTTGGGCGGCAGAACCACTGTGGCCGCGGGGGCGACGGATTGCGTCTGCGGCACGGCCTGCGGCGTGACGAGTGAAGTCTCGTCAAGATGTTTGCCCGTGATCTGACTGAGTTTGTTCCTCATGCGGTTGTAGGCCGCTTCTTCGGCCTCGCCAGTTTTGGCTTGCAGATACTCGGTGCCGCGAAGATTGATGGCGATGAGTCCGCGGGCGCACAACCAGACGATCTTTTCCTTCATCAGGGTTTCGCCGAGCCATGGGATGCAGGTCTTCTGGTTGGGCCGAGGCTCCTGGAGTTCGCGGAGCAGTTTGCCAAGGGAGTCGTTGGCGACGGCCGCCTCGTTGACCATTTCTTCGAAATCTTCTTGGGCGAAAATGTTGGTCCTGATGGTTTCTTCCATGGCTTCCGGCGCTTGGCTGCCGAGCTTGGCGAGCGGTTCCGGTTGTTGGAACTGACAACGGTCGGGATGTTCGTAATCCCAGACCAGAAGCACCGTAAAGCGGTCGAAACGCTCCTTGATGATGCGGCGCAGTTCACGTTGGTATTTGGCTTTCAACTCTGTGTATTCGCGGCTCTGGATTTCCCATTCCTGGGCCTTGAGCACCGCACGGGCCAGCACGATCAAGTCCCGGTCGGCATACATATCCGTGCTATCGGCCTTGGGCAGCAGGAACCGCACAGTGTTGCGGCGATTTTGAAGATGTTCCTTCAACCAAGCGCCGAGGCGCTCGTGTAATTTGTCCGGTTCTTCCGGCAGCACGACGATCGGCAGCCGGTCCCCCCAGTTCGCGGGTCGAACGTCGTCTTCCACATCTGTCCAGGGATCGGTGAGCCAATTGGGCGGCAGAACGATGACACAGAAGCCCCTTGGCACATCATCGCCGCCGCCGATCACGTATCGGACTTCCTTGGCCAGTCGGCGGTGATCGCGGCCATCGGTGAACAGCCGGTCGTTGCGGGCCGACGCCATCAATTTGGCCTGGGGGTTCTCCTCCTCACGGAAAATGAACTTGTCGCCATACTCATGGATGTTGAAACTATTTTCGATGATGGTCGCCATCTCAGCGTGAAAGGCGTTGTCATCCACAGGCGTCTTCTTGCTGATGTCGATGTGCAACGTCGCCCGGTCGGCCCCGGCGAGGTTGCCGACGGCCAGTGAACGAAGCCACAGGGCGCTGACGATCTCGGCAAGGTGCGGAACAAGCTTCTCCGCCGACGGCACGGCATCCTCGACGGCCTTCAAGTTGCGCTGGGCCTTGTCGCGTAACGCGGCGTGGTCTCGATTGGCAACCGAGTCGAGCAACGTGGCGATGCTGGTGTTCTCATCGTCAAGGCGAAAGTCTGCGGCAGTTAGGAGCGGTTCGTTAGCGCCGTGGGTTTTGAAAAGATCGGCCAGGATGCGGATCAGGTCGCGGGTTTCCTGGGCGCTCGTTGCCACCAGAACCTGGTCCTCCAAAAGCTGCATAAGATGGGGGGCGAAGGGCCACATCTCGATGAACTCGTCGCTGCGGCGGTCCCGGTCCGCAGGCGGAATCTCCGCCAACCGGAAGTATTCCGAGATGTGCGGCGCGATCAGGCGCGCAATATCGTCGGCCGGAATGTTCATCCGGTTTTCGAAGAGGCGGTGGAGCAGGAGCCGGCGCCGATCCTGCTCGGCGTACTTGCCTTTGAAATCAATGAGAATCGGGTTCACACGATGAATCTGTTGGTACGCTTCGGTGTTGCCGTCACGCACAGAGACTACCAACACGAGCAGTTCGGGGTGTTCCTTGGCGATTTCCGACAGAATCTGAATAAAGTTGAAAGCCCATTGTTTCCACGGATACTGCTTGGTGTTGGTCAGGCCGTCGTACCAAGTCTGGAATTCGTCCAAGAGGAGCGCCGTGGGTTGCTTCTTGAACATTTCCAACACGAGGCTCGCCGGCATCACGTCGGACTTCTTCGAGCCGCCAGCCTCCCACTTGCCGCGGATATATTCGCCCGCCGGGTGGTTGTCCAGCAGCAGGTCCCACAGGTACCTGTATTCCTGGCGATGCAGGCTTTCGCTGATGACGTGCATTACCGGCCTTAGCGGGATAGCTGCTGCCTTATTATTGTGCAGCCGGGAGGCCCAGGATTGCAGCCACGCCTTGGTTGCGGCGGGGTCGGTCAGGGCGTGATAAAGGACGGCCAACAGGTGCGACTTGCCAAGCCCGCGGTCGCCGATCAGCACGACCGGCCGACCTTGGTCCGGCCCAATGGCCTCCACAGCCTTGAGCAGGTCGAACGACGGGTACGTGATCTCTAAAAACTCTGCGGCCGGCACCTGCGTGGCTCCGGTTTTCCTGTCGTTCTTCAACTCAATTGCGGTGCCCTTCAGGCGCTTTCCAAGGAATTCCTTCCGCAGTTTCAGTTCGAGCATATCGACCTCTCCTCGTTATCGTGCGCGCGTCATCCGCCCTTCGAACACGGCGATTTCCGAATAATTCTCGAAGGATTTGGACAGAATACGCGGCGGAAAGGCAGAGGTCAATGATCACGCGAAGCACGACCTATCGAGGAGAAGCCTGCCGTGTATTGCCGCGACACGCGCTGGGTACCGTGCTGCCGCATCGGCCGTAACGAGAAGATATCGAATATGGTCGCCTACTGTCGTTTCCACTTGCTTTTGCCTTTTTTTGGCGGCGCGTTTCCGTATATGATGGGTACCAAGGCGAAAGACTATGCCGTTGGTCTAAATTGCGCAACGGCGGACGCAGCGGGGTTACGGCAAAGCTATTTTTTTTGAACGCCGCGAGGAAGCGACAGGCGACGGGTCTTTCCCGAACGCGAGGAGAGGGAGTGGTCGTGGTCAAAACCAAAGAAGAAGCCGGGGGCCACAACCCGGAAATGCAAAGCGGTCCCGGCACTAGCTGGAACATCGTGACCGGCTGTAACCCTTACAGCGACGGGTGCCTTCACTGCTGGGCCAAAGATGTAGCGGCTTGGCAGGGCCGGTTGCGCAGGGAACACTACGTAAAAAATGGATTCAATGTTGCGGTCAACGAGTCGAGGCGAAACTGGCCGCTTTCCGGCCTTCCCCAAAAGCCCCGCACACCAGTGCGTTCTTGGGTTACCGAAATGGGTGACCTGTTTCACGAGAAGGTGCCGGACGATTTCATCCGAGGGGTCTTCGGGACGTTGCAGCAGGTCCCACAGCATCGGTTCTACGTGCTGACAAAGAGGGCGGAGCGGTTGGCGGAACTAGGCGCGAACCTACCGTGGCGACCGTGGATCTGGGCCGGAGTGACCATCGAGTCGGACAAATACGTTCACCGGCTGGACCTGTTGAACAAACTTCCGCCCGCGGTCAACAAGTTCGTCATCTTCGAGCCGCTTCTGAGTGCAATCTCGACTCTCGAATTCGAGGGAGTCCAATGGATCGTGGTCGGCGGCGAGACGGGAAAAATCCATCGGCCAATGGAAGAGGATTGGGTTAGGGGGATTCGCGACCAAGCAAGAGCGGCCGGGATTCCGTTCCTATTCAAACATTGGCCCGGTCTGAAACACAACTCGCGCGAGGCGCTGCTCGACGGGAGAACGTGGGCGGAATATCCGGAGACCTTGTTGACCAACAATGTGCCTTGGATGGCCGGCGACCGGTGACTTTTAGGCGTAAGGTCGGTCACTAACCCAACTTCGCCAGTTAGGAAAAAAATGAGGGCTGATTTCGCCTGCGGCGCGGCGCAAGCGATTGAATTCTCGGCGCCGTCGTCGAAAAACGGCGTGTAGTGCCGACCTTCCTGCTTGT
>Ga0181520_10001466_pt1 | contig 47877 bp, 48 predicted proteins | sample PEATcosm2014_Bin_29_FD_132451 | JGI IMG/M metagenome (GOLD analysis project Ga0181520, IMG submission 132451) | Peatland microbial communities from MTU Mesocosm Facility, Houghton, MI, USA - PEATcosm2014_Bin02_30_metaG | ecosystem: Environmental > Terrestrial > Soil > Wetlands > Peat | place... | reverse complement strand
GAACGATACGATATTGAAAGCCTGTTGCGCGCAGTATATGGGTAAAGGCAAGTATCAATCTTTCTTTGGCGATGTATCGGGAACCGTTTTGCCGGCGCGCGATACCAGAAACCTCATGACCATCAAACCGCTTGGCTCTGACTATAAACTCCTCCAAGGTTTTCAAAAAGTCAAAGCGGATATGAGCTTTCACGCCTGTTACTGTTCGGTACTCGACGAATGCTGGGAGACCGACTTTGATCCCAGCAAGCGCCCGCAGCCGGTCAAAGAGTGCAAGGTTTCGCCCGGGGATAAGCTCTGGTAATCGCGTAGTAAACTGAACACTGTCCACTGTACACTGTTCACTGCTATGAAAGTCTTCCTCACCGGCGCAACGGGATTTGTAGGCCATCATGTGGCTCACGCAATGGCCGCTGACGGCGCCAAACTGCGCCTGCTCGTTCGCAAGACGAGCAATCTCTCGAACCTCGAAGGCATTGCCGGAGAGACGCACGTCGGCGACTTGTCCGATCCCGAATCGCTCAAGCCCGCGCTTGCTGGCTGCGATGCCGTCGTCCACGTCGCGGCGGATTACCGTCTCTGGATTCCCGATCCGCAGGCGATGTATCGCGCCAATGTGGACGGGACGCGCGAGTTGCTGCGCATGGCGCGCGAGGCTGGCGTCAAGCGCTTCGTCTATACGTCGAGCGTCGCCACCATGCACTTCTTCCGCGACGGCACGGTAGTCAACGAAGAGACGCCTGTGACTCTCGCGGATATGGTCGGCCACTACAAGCGTTCCAAGTTCCTCGCCGAGCAGGAAGCCATCAAGGCCGCGCAAGGCGGTCAGAGCGTCATCATTCTCAATCCCACCAGCCCGATCGGCCCGAACGACGCGAAGCCCACGCCGACGGGCCGCATCTTCCTTGACTTCCTCAACGGCAAATTTCCCGCCTACATGGACACCGGCCTCAACCTCGTAGACGTTGCCGAGGTTGCCCGCGCACACGCGACTGCGCTCAGCAAAGGCCAGCCAGGAAGACGCTACATTCTCGGCGGCGAAAACCTCACCCTCAAGCAGATTCTCGACAAGATGTCGGCGCTGACTGGCCTTCCTTCGCCGACGGTCAAGATTCCCTTCGCCGTCGCCGCGACGTACGCATTCTTTGAAGAGTGGATCACCGGCCGCATCCGCAATCGTGAGCCGCGCGCCACGCTGGAAGAGGTGCGCATGGGCCGCAAAAAGATGTACGCATCGAGCGCCCGCGCCCAGCAGGAGCTAGGCTTCCGCATCCTGCCCGTCAATCCCGCAATGAAGGCTGCGATTGAGTGGTTCCGGGCGCACGGGTATACGCAGTGATTGATTCACATAATGAAGCGTTGACCTAATACTGCTATGGGTTAAATTTGGAGACGAAGATGCGAAAACTGGTCAAACTTCTCGTGATGATTGTGGTTGTTCTTATCTTGTCAGTCGGAGTATGGGAGTTGTTGTATCACGACGCGGATAAGAAGGATTTGCGGTACATAGGATGGAGACATGGTATCTATCCATTGGACCCGGATAGTGCGCTTGAAACGATGGTCGGAGATGCTCACCGTGAGGACATGGTATTGGGGAAAACCGAGGCCGAGCTGATCAAAAAATTCGGCTACGTAACCCCATTAAGCCAAGCCGATGATGGTTATTACGGATTTTGTTATAGGACTTCAGGCCGCCCCTCGCAGCCAGCGCTGAGGCTCAGAAACAGCAATTGGATGGTATTGATGAAAGACGGCCGCGTTGAAGACATTGTGCTTTTGAAAGGCTGTTGATCGAGAACCTCCATCTATGACACGCACCGCCATCATCGCCGCCATGCCCGCTGAACTGAAGCCGCTCGTGCGCGGTTGGCTGCGTTCGCGCTCGAACGGCGTCGATCTTTGGCGCAGGAGCTTTGACGGCGGCGAGTGGATTGCCGCTTGCGCCGGAGCCGGCGTCTCTGCTGCCACGCGAGCCTTTGCCGAGGTCGAGAAACTCGGCCCCATCGACAAGCTCATCTCCACCGGCTGGGCGGGAGCATTGCGCGAGGAGCTTGTATCTGGGAAGGCTTACGATATCTCGTGTGTGATTGATGCGCGGACTGGCGAGCGGTTTGTTACAGCAGGTCCGCGAAATGATTGCTGGTTGGTTACAAGTTCAAAGGTTGCCGATACAGCCGAGAAGCAGCGCCTTACCTCCACTTATGAAGCCGCTCTCGTAGATATGGAGGCCACCGTTATCGCGCGCCTCGCCCGTATGCGCGGCATTCCGTTTTATTGCATCAAAGGAATCAGCGATGGCTACAAGGACAAACTCCCTGATTTCAATCGATTTATATCAGCAGACGGGAGCTTTCAACTGACTCGTTTCGTCTTTTTTGCGCTCGTCAGGTCGTGGCAGTGGCCCGCCCTCATCCGGATGGGCGAAAATAGTAGAAAGGCCGCCCGCGCCATCGCGGTCTCACTGCTGGAATTGCTGGATGAACGAGGTCAACCCGACAAGCTGAATGGAAACCCAAACAACAATCGGTAAACACGTTTCAGACGAGAGCCGGAATTTGAATTATTTCCCTGACGAGCATTCCTCAGGGGCTAAAGCCCCCGCTTCTGTTGACGCGATTCATGTCGGGGTTGAAACCCCGACCTACCAGTCGTGCCCTGATACAAAACCAATTGAAGATTTGTTACCCTCGGAGTCGAGCCCTGTTCCAAAGCAGCTAACAGAGACAATCCCCGCAACGATGCGTGCCGTGGTCTATCGCGGCGTGAATGACCTACGCCTGGAGACGGTGCCTGTGCCCGCTATCGGCCCCGGCGAGTTGCTGGTGAAGATCGCCACCTGCGGGGTCTGCGGGACTGATCTGAAAAAGATTCACACCGGCTCCCACTCCGCGCCGCGCATCTTTGGCCACGAGATGGCCGGAACCATTGTGCAGGCGGGAGAAGGCGTAACGAATTTTGCCGTCGGCGAGCGGGTAATGGTCTTCCATCACATCCCTTGCGGCCATTGCTACTACTGCCGCAAGCAGACTCCGGCTCAGTGCGCGGTCTACAAGAAAGTCGGCGCGACCGCGGGCATGGAGCCTTCCGGCGGCGGCTTTGCCGAGTACATTCGCGTGATGGATTGGATCGTCGGCATGGGCGGCGTGGTGCAGATTCCCGATGGCGTTCCGTTCGAGCAGGCGGCCTTCATCGAGCCGGTCAATACCGTGCTCAAGGCCGTAAAACTGCTCCATCTGGCCGCCGACGAGACGGTGCTGGTCATCGGCCAGGGGCCTATCGGTGTGATGTTGGCTGCGCTCTCGCGCCGCACCGGAGCGCGCGTCCTGACCTCGGATTTGTACCCAGAGCGCCACGCCATCGCCGCGAAGTTCGGCCTGCATGAACCGATTCAGGCAGGCACAGAGGACGTAGTTGAACGCGTTCTCGCAGCCACTGAAGGCAGAGGAGCGGATGCGGTGATTTTGGCCGTTGGCGGCACGGCGCTGATTCCCACGGCAATGGCTGCAGCGCGGCCCGGCGGCAAGGTGTTGCTCTTTGCGCAGACCCAGCACGAGCAAGCGAACTTCGATCCCGGCGCGGTTTGCATGGACGAAAAGACGCTGTTGGGTTCATACTCTGCATCAACGGCGATTCAGCCTGAAGTGGAGGAGTTGGTTCTCGGCGGTTATCGCACCGGCTATGATATGACGCAATTGATCTCGCATCGTTTTCCGCTCGAAGAGGCGGTTCAGGCGATTGAGATTGCGTCGCACCCTAAGGCCGACTCGATGAAGATTATGATTGAAACTGCGAATGGAGCGGGAAGAGGATAGGATGGAGCCGAAGGCGACGACGATGAATGCCGCGGTCCTCCACGGACGCGAGGATGTTCGCATAGAGCGAGTGCCGGTTCCCGTTGCCGGCCCCGGCGAACTGGTTCTGCGCGTAAACGCCGCGCTCACCTGCGGCACCGACCTCAAGGTATTTCGCCGCGGTTATCATGCGCGCATGATCGTGCCTCCGGCTCTCTTCGGTCACGAACTGGCTGGAACCGTTGTCGAGGCTGGCGAGGGCGTCAAGGGCTTTGCATCTGGCGACCGCGTAGTAGCCCTCAACTCCGCCCCTTGCGGCGAGTGTTATTTTTGCGCTCGCGGCCAGGAGAACCTCTGCGACAATCTGCTCTTCAATAACGGCGCCTACGCCGAATTCATTCGCATTCCGCAGCGCATCGTGCAAAAAAACACCTTGCACGTGCCGGACAATGTGCCAATCGAGCACGCCGCGCTGACAGAGCCATTGGCCTGCGCCGTGCATGGTTTTGAGGACTCGAACCCGCGCCCCGGCGACACCGTGGCCGTCATCGGCGGCGGCCCGCTGGGGCTGATGCTTCTGCACGTTGCCGCGCTCTACGGTTGCCAGGTGATCGCCATCGTCAAGCACGACGGCCAGGTCGAAGCTGCGCGGCGACTTGGCGCGGCTCATGTTGTGCAGACCAGCAGCATCACAAAGTCGATTCGCGAAACCCGCGCGCTTACGGAAAACAATCGCGGCGTGGACATTGCCATCGAGGCCGTTGGTGTGCCCGAGGCCTGGAAAGAAGCCTTTGAACTGGTGCGCAAGGGTGGCACGGTCAACTTCTTTGGCGGATGCGCCGTGGGCACGAGCATCAAACTCGATACCAATCGCATTCACTACTCGAATATCACGCTGCGCGCCACATTCCACCACACTCCGGCCATCTGTCGCAAGGCGCTCGATCTGATCGCCGGCGGGCGCTTTCAGGCGGATGCTTTTATCACCGGCCATGCGCCGCTCAGCGAACTCAACCACGTCTTTGAGAAGCTGATGAAACGCTCGAACGAGATCAAGACCGCCATTGTGCCTTGAGGCAAGCCATGACAAGGAAAGCAAGGAATTCCGTCAATCAGACACCCGGTAGTACGGCGTTCTCTCAGGAGGAGTTGCTCGCTCGCGGCTGGGCTGCATTGCCTGCAAGCTATCGCATCCCTGACGTTGCGCCGTCGCTCGAAGAGGCTCAGACCTGGTGTAGGCAGTTGGCCGAGTCGCACTATGAAAACTTTCATGTAGCCTCGTGGTTTCTGCCCAAAAATCTGCGCCCGCATTTTCACTCCATCTACGCCTACTGTCGCGTCTCCGACGATCTCGGCGACGAGGTGGGCGACAGTGCCGCAGCTTTGGCGCTGCTCGATCTGTGGGGGCGAGAATTGGATGCCTGCTACGAAGGCCGCGCGCGCCATCCTGTTTTTGTCGCGCTGGCTGAGACCATCAGCGAGTGCTCCATTCCCAAAGAGCCATTCGCCGATCTGCTTACTGCCTTTCGCCAGGACCAGACCGTGACGCGCTACCAGACGATGGAGGACGTGCTGGATTACTGCCGCTATTCGGCGAATCCCGTCGGCCGTCTGGTGCTGTACGCCTGCGCTGAGGTGAGCGAAGAGAACTTTCTATTCTCTGACGCCACTTGCAGCGCGCTGCAACTAGCAAACTTTTGGCAGGATGTGGGCGAAGATTACAAACGAGGCCGAATCTATCTTCCGCAAAAAGATATGCAGTTTTATGGCGTATCCGAGGAGTATATAGCCGACGGCATTTTTACTCCGGAGTTTCGCGCCCTGATGCATTGCGAGGTCAACTATGCGCGGGCGATGTTTGAACAAGGCCTGCCGTTGATCGCCAATGTCAATCGCGATCTGGCCGTCGATCTCGACCTCTTCAGCCGTGGCGGCCTGGAGATTCTGCGCGCCATCGAGCGGCAAGGCTATGATGTTCTCAGCTCGCGCCCCGCAATCTCGAAGAGCAGGAAGCTGGCGCTGCTTGCTCGCGCCGTCACCGGAAAGTTCTTGCCCTTTCTGCGCATCGGGACGCGGATTTGAAGGAAGACCGCATGAAGCACGATCCTCAATTGAATGCGGCCTACGCTGCTTGCCGCCAGATCGCACGGCACGAGGCGAAGAACTTCTATTACGCCTTCGTCGCCTTGCCGGAGTCGCGCCGCAACGCTATCTGCGCCATCTATGCTTTTATGCGCCAGGCCGACGATCTGGCCGACGACGAGAGCCTCTCGCGCGAAGAGCGCCGCCACCTTTTGAATGCGTGGCTGGCCGGCTGGCGCGAAGTCTGTCATGGTCCCGTCTCCGTCGATACGGACCCCGTCTTCCTCGCCGTGCTAGATGCCGTCGCGCGCTTCAACATTCCTCTCAGTCTACTCGATGAGCTAGTCGAAGGCGTGACGATGGACCTCGATCAGGCTGAATCCGCCGCGCCCGACACCTACGCAGCCTTCGCCGAGCTATATAGCTATTGCTATCTCGTCGCTTCTGTCGTCGGCCTGGTCTGCATTCGCATCTTCGGCTACACCGATCCCCGCGCCGAGAAGCTCGCCGAAGAGACCGGCGTCGCCTTCCAGCTCACCAATATTCTGCGCGATGTAAACGAAGACATGGAGCGCAATCGCGTCTATCTACCGCTTGAAGATTTGGCGACTCACAAGGTCTCTCTCGACTCACTGCTCCATCGCGCGCAAGGCTCGCCGCCCACGCCTGAAGAGCGAGCGTTGCTGGCGGCCATCGCACAGCGCGCCGAGAATTACTATGAATCCGCTGAGAAGCTGCTGCCGTTGATCGACCGCGAGAGCCGCCCGGCGCTGTGGGTTTTGGTAACGATCTATCACTCGCTGCTCAAGCGCATCGAGAGAGCCGATTATGATGTATTCTCACGACGCGCCAGTATGCCGATGATTCATAAGCTAAGTATTCTCTGTGCGGGAATGGCGAAGATGTTTTGGGCGCGGTTGTTAGGTTGAGAAATATGTTTTGAGGATTGTCCGCAGAAAGGAATTGGAAAGCCATGAAGCTACCATTATTGAGTTTGGAATCAAAGGTGCTGCTGACCGCTGTAGCGATCTGTATCTATGGCATTCTGCGAATGACACATCTTATTTATTTATCGGACAAGTATGAAATATGTTCTTTATTATTGATCGCCTTCGTGTTGGCAATTTTGGTTCGACGCAAAGAGCGTGATTCCTCGGCTAGAAACGCAGTGTATTTTCTGTCCTTTGGTCTTTACGTCTGGAACCTATTATCAACGGACAAATCGATGGCTGGCGTATTTTTCAAAATATTATTCGTTGTGGTATGTGGTGGGGGGCTTTTGACCAGTGGGCTTTCTGCGATCAAAGAATATCTCAAGTCGAAGCGGAATAAAATGCAAGATGTATCAGCCGATAATTGAAGTGTGCGGGCTTTTACCATTGAGGAACTGATGAGCAACAGCAAAAGCAACCGCAGGTCCTTCGACTCCGTTTGACGCAAAGAGCGCGCCAAACTTCGCTCAGGATGACAGGATTATTGATGAATATATCGGATGAGTGATTTGCAGCCCAATTCGCAAAAGTCCGTCACGGTGATCGGCGCCGGCGTGGCCGGGATGAGCGCGGCCTGCGCTCTCGCTGAGGCCGGGTACCTTGTGCAACTGGTTGAGCAGCGGGGCTACCTCGGCGGACGCGCCAGTTCCTACCTGCATCCCGGTGTCAATGAGGTCATCGACAACTGCCAGCACGTTCTCTTTGGTTGCTGCACCAATCTCCTCGGCTTCTATCGCCGCATCGGCGTCGCTGATCGCATTCACTGGACTAGAGCGATGACGATGATTGAGCCCGGTGGGCGACGCTCGCGCCTCGGTCCCCTCGAACTTGGTCCGCTGCGTTTGCCCGCGCCGCTGCATGGAGCGCCCAGTTTTTTGAATGCAAAAGCCTTCACGCTTGCTGACAAACTCTCGCTCGCTCGCGCGATGCGAGCGATGATGAAGCCGGAGGCGCTGATCGACACGCGCGAATCGCTCGGCGATTGGCTGCGGCGGCACAAGCAGACCGACGGCGCAATCAATCGCTTCTGGCGGCTGGTTATCGCCAGCGCCATGAATGCAGAGATCGATTCGATTGCCGTTCCCTACGCCGCCAAAGTTATTCGCGAACTCTTCATGAACTCCGCCGAGGCGGGCAGCATGGGAATGAGCACAGTTCCGCTGAGCCAGTTGTATGCGGGCGTTACGCCGTTCATCACGGAGCGCGGCGGCAGTTTGCTGCTGAATACTTTTGTTGAAGGCGCGGCCTGGGATGATGCCTCCGCGAAGTGGCTGATCTGCACACGCACGAGTGAGCTGGTTTCCGACTACATTATTCTGGCCCTGCCCTTTGAGGCGATGCAAAAACTGCTGCCGCATCTGCCCGCTGAAGAGGGCGCGGAAAAGCTGGCGCGCCAGATTGAACGCCATGAACACTGGCCGCTTTGCAGCGTCCATCTGTGGTTTGACCGCGAGGTAACCGACCTCGAACACGCCGTGCTGCTCGACCGAGAGATTCACTGGATGTACAACCAGTCGAAGCTGCAAGGGCGCGGCGGCCATTACATCGAGTTAGTCATCAGCGCCTCACGCACCTTCGCAGCTATGCCGCGTGATGCCGCGATTCAACTTGCGCTCCGCGAGCTTGCCGAGTTTTTTCCGCGCGTGAAAGAAGCCAAGCTGGAAAAAGTCGCGCTCATCAAAGAAATGCACGCAACCTTCGGTGTGCGTCCCGGAATCGATTCCGCGCGGCCGTCTGCCGTCTCGTCATGGCCACAGCTTTTTCTGGCTGGAGACTGGACAGCGACCGGCTGGCCATCGACGATGGAGAGCGCGGCGCGCTCCGGTCATCTGGCCGCGGAAGCGCTAGGCATGGAAGCCGGAGAACCTCTCAAGTGCTTTGAGCGCGATCTGAAGCCGCAGGGATTGATGGTGTTAACTAGATAATTAACAGCACGGTTTTGAAAATATAGGAGGGGGGTAGGGGGGTACCCCTACAGTTCTCAGTTGTCAGTTGTCAGTAAAAAAGCCCGGTCTTTGGGTGGTGGTCATGGATTGATTGTGCGCCGGCGACGGATAATTATCTGCAAAACGCAGCCTATTTCGCAGAGACGAGGAAAGTGCCTCTATCTTCACCTTTTCAATGCGCCAGTAGATAAACCCCAATGCAGACCAGGATAGCTGCGGTCCAGCGGCGACGGTCCACATTCTCCTTGAGAAAGAATTTGCCGGCTATGGCGTTGGTGACCAACGTCAGCGAGGACGAAGCCGGAGCCACCAGGCTCACCGGCAGATGATTGAGCGAGAAGAGCAGCGAGAAAAAAGCCAGTGCGAGAAAGCCTACGCCCGCAAAAAAGAGCGGGCAGGTGAGGACGGCGCGAATCGCGCCCATCAGTCCATCGCGAGCGCGAATCTCATCGAGGTCGCCAACGGACTTCATCGCCGCAGCGGTCAACACTTCACCGGCAGTTGATGCCAGCACGATGGCGGCGATCATCGCGGCTGCGGCCCAGAGGCCGGATGGCACGGCAGGGAAGGGAATCGTCATCGCACCTGCTCCTTCTCAAGGACAGGCCGCATTTCTTCGGCGCGGGATGGCGCTTCAATGGCTGTGTTTTCTGTCAGCGAAGGCCCCTGCGTTACAAAGCCCACGCCCACGGTAATCAGCACAATCCCCGCCCAGCGTGCCAGCGAGATCGGTTCGTGCAGCCAGAAGCGCGCGAGCAGTGCAACAACCACGTTGCCCAGGCCTGTTGCGGGCAGAACAAAGGTGAGATCGGCCCACGAGAGCGCAGTCAGGTAGCTGGCGAAGAAGCCGATCAGCAACGCGATGCCCAGCACGATCCACGGCGTAAAGACCGCTGCTACGAGTGTGATGGGATGAGCCAGCGATATTCCCGTCAGATGAGCCATGCCGCGCGAAAGGCAGGAGTCTCCTACCGGCGCGCAGACAGAGACTAGCCCCAGAATGATGTATTGTCTCGGCGAAAGTCTTGCATGAGCCATTTGTAGTTTTCGTTCCTGACGATTGGACGCTGAACAGTGGACAGTGCGGCAGTTAAGGTTCGTAAAGCATATTTCAAAAATGCCTTAGGGGTTCCTGTTGTGATCCCTCAGGGGCTAAAGCTCGCGTTGATATTGCATTACATACGGCAGTCAGGGCTGAAGCCCTGAGTTACCAGTCGTGCCCTGACACAAAGCTGTTTTTTGAAACACTCTCTAGCATCCCATAGGGAAACACTAACCCTAGTATCCCATCCTATCCACAAGGAATTCATAAGCGATGGGATACAAAGTTCAGATACCCGGCCAGTGTCAGGCGCTTACAACCGCGGCCGGCTCGACGGATTTGCTGCGCGCGGCCTTCACCATCTTGTTGCGCTGTGAGCGCAGCTTGAGGAATGCCTTGGCCTCGGTATAAAGCCGGGGCACGTCGCGGTTGACGATCGCCTTCCAGATGACGCGGAAGGCTGCCTTGGGCCGGAAGTAGTACTCGTCGTAGAAGCGGTGCACCATCTCCAGCACGTAGTCGGTAGGCAGGCCAGGATATTCGATGTGCGCCATCTGATGGCCGCCTTCGTCGCTCATCGACTGCGCGTTCACGATGAAGCCGTTGTCTTTGGCGTAATCGTAGAACTCCGTTCCGGGGAAGGCGTGGGCGATGCTGACTTGAATAGTTTCGCAGTCCAGTGACTTGGCGAAGTTGATGGTGTTGCGAATCGACGCCTTGGTTTCGCCGGGAAGGCCGAGGATAAAATCAGCGTGAATCGTCAGGCCGAGGTCATGGCAATCTTTGGCGAAGGCGCGGGCGCGCTCGACGGTTGCGCCCTTCTTGACGTTCTTGAGAATCTGCGGATCGCCGGATTCAAAGCCGACGATGAGCAGGCGGCAGCCGGAGTCTTTCATCGCTTTCAGCGTTTCGCGGTCGGTGGTTACGCGCGAGGTGCAACTCCAGGTGAGACCGAGCGGCTTGATCTTTTCGCATAGCTCGATGGTGCGCGGCTTCTGGATGTTGAAGGTGTCGTCGTCGAAGAAGTACTCCTTCACATCGGGGTAATTCTCTTTGGCCCAGGCCAGCTCGGCGGCCACATCATCGGTGGAGCGCTTGCGCCATGCGTGTCCGCTCAGTGTCTGCGGCCACAGGCAGAAGGTGCACTGCGCCGGGCAGCCGCGCGTGGTGTAGAGCGCGATGTGCGGATGCAGCAGGAAGGGCACGTTGTAGCGCGCGACATCCAGATCGCGCTTGTAAATCTTCGTCGCCCAGGGCATTGCGTCCAGGTCTTCGACCTGCGGGCGGTCAGGGTTGTGGACGATCTTACCATCCTTTTTGTAGCTGATGCCGAGAATCTCATTGAGCGGCTTGCCCTGCGCGAACTCGACGACGGAATAATCGAACTCGCGACGGCAGATGAAGTCCACAGCGGCGCACTCGTTCAGCGCCTTGTCTGAATCGGTGGTCACCGGCGGCCCGACGAAGGCAATGCGCATGGAGGGATTCGCAGCCTTGATGGCCTCGGCCAGCTTCTGATCGCTCGCCCAGCCGATGGTTGAAGTGAAGAGCACCAGGAACTCGTAGTCTTTGCAAATCTTGATGGTTTCGTCGGCGGAGATGTGGTGCGGCGGCGCGTCGAGCAGCCGCGAACCCTCGAGCAATCCGGCGGGATAGGTGAGCCAGACGGGGAACCAGTAGGATTCGATCTCGCGCGTGGCCGGCCAGCGCGAACTCGCGCCTCCGTCAAATTTCTCGAACGAGGGCGGATTCAGCAACAGCGTCTTCAAAGGCATAGTCATCCCCTTCATTCTAACATTTCGTAGGATTTTGTCGGTTCCGGCAGCGCTTGCCAGCCGTCTTGCGTTGGGGCTTACTTTGCGTTCAGTTCGTGCAGCCAGTCTTCCATGTGGCCGAGGGCGCGCAACAGACCCAGCCGCGCCTTGCTGAGATCGAACTCCGTATCCAGCGCATCCTGATACTTCTGGCGCTCATCGATGCGGGCCAACTGCTCCGCCTTCGGGGAAAGCTGCGGCGGAGCGCCCGGAGCGGCAGCGGCGCCATTGCCCAACTCCAGTTGAGACAGCACGGCCTGGAGCTGCTCATTGGCGATCTGTTGCTTTAGACTCGCAATCTCAGCCAAAGTATCCAACTCCAGCAGGCTTCCCGTCAACTCCGCTATTTGAAGTTCATTTTGCCGCTGGGCTTGCTCGGCCTCGACCGTGGCTCGGAGCGCGTCAGCCGCCGACTCCCGCACCTTGGCGCGATGGCCCCAGTCAAACAGCGGCACCTGAATCTGAAATCCTGAAGTGAAGTTGTTGGTTGGGAGGGCGCCGTGATCTAAATAGTAGTGGGCGGCATCGTTCAGTATTCCGGTGCTACGCAGGTACTCCGCGGCGAAGCTTATCTGCGGGATTAACGTATATCTGCTGTCTCCCTTTGCCTGCCGTTGTTTTGCGAGCGCATTCATTTGCGCTGAATCCACTCCGGCAATAGAGTCTTTCCCATCGCTCGCCTTCACCTGGGGAATTTCCGGGATGCTGTCGTGATCCGTTGTAATTGAACCGGCCTGCAAACCTGTGAGCGTAGCAAGCTCTTTTGAAAGGGTTGCGGCGCGGGTTTCCAGATGCAGCCGCTTGAGCTTCAACTGCGCTGCCGTCAGCCGCGCCTGGAGCAGATCGCTCAGCGGGTCCACGCCAGCTTCAGCGCGTTCCTGCTCGATGGTCACCAGCCGCTCCGCGAATTCCTCCTGCTGATGCGCGGCCTCCAACTCGCGTTCGACGGTATCGAGTTCGATGTATTCCGTGGAGGCTTCCAGCGCAACCTGCTCGCGGGCGCTCTTCAGATTGAGATTGGCGGCTTCAACCGCGGCGCGCGCCGCTTTGATGTAGAGCATCTGCGGAAGGCTGAAGACCATCGACTGCGCGGTGCCGTTCAGGATCGAGGGCACGCCTCCGGTAAAGCCGACAGTTGGCACTGCGGGAAGCCCCGAACCGAGCATCAGGCTTGGTACAAAAACATCCTTGGTCTCGGAGTGCACGGCTTGCGCCTTGCGCAGATCCGCCTCGGCCAGCTTGACGGCGCTGGAATTGCGCTCGGCAAGTTCCACGACCGTCGTCAGCGAGTTCTGCGCCGAGAGCGGCAACGGAGCCACAGTCAGCGCCGCAGCAATCAGGAATGCCCAGCCCTTCAACGGATTCTGTCCGTTCTTCACGAAGTCGATCCCTTCATCACTTCAAATCCAGAGCAGGCTTGTAATCATGCGCCAGGGCCAGAGCCGCCGCGCGTTCCTGGCTTGCTCCCGCTTTGTCGCCTAACTTCAGCTTCAGTTCGGCCAGCCAAGTGTGCGCCACAAACGCCGGCGCATCCTCGCTCTTCGAGTTGCCGGCGAGATATTCTTCCAACATCTTTGCGGCACGCGCCGGGTCGCGGCTGGTTGCGAGCAAAATGGATGCGCCGGAATAGAACGCCACGCCCGCGTGCTTATCCCTCTCCGCTGCGCTTTGTCCGCTGCGCACCGCCGACTCCATCTCCGCCCAGCGCTCGCGCCCGCGATAGAAGCGCGCCAGCGCTATCCAGGGAAAGGCAGGATGCGCCGACCACCCGATCATCTGCTTGTACTCACGCTCCGCCGTGCCGTAATCCTTGCGCTGCTCGTCAAGATGGCAGCGGAGTTCGTGGGCGCGCGCCGCGTCAATCTTGTCCAGTTGCTCGGCTACGCGCTCAGCCTTGTCGATTCCGCCGCCCACCACCCCCGGCGCCGAGTAGTAATAATTCGCCAGGTCGGTGAGCGCCTCGCCATTGCCGGGATTCAGCCGGACTGCCTCTTCAAACTCGGCCTTTACCCGCTTGGCCAGCCTGTATGCACTCAGAAACGATGCCCTGCGCGCCTTCTCTCCCAGCGCTCGGGCCAACCACATATGATCGTCGGAGTTGTGTCCGTCCAGCTTGACTGCCTGCTCGCAATCGTTCGCGGCCTGATCCCACTGCTCCAGCGCATACTCTACGCGGCATCTCAGGTTATAAGCCTCAGCATTGCCTCGCTGCGCCAGCGGATTCAGCAAGGCAATCGCTTTATCCGCCTCTCCGGCTTCCAGCGCCGTTTTAGCCAAGGCAAGCTGCGTACTCACTCCGCCCGGCGCAGAGGCAAAAGCGGCCACGGCTGACGCCATGCCCAGCACCATCCCCAACCCTGCAAAACCCAGCAACACCTGCTTTTTCACCGCACAACCACCGCTACGCCATCGCGCAACGAATCTCCGTTGATCGATCTGGTCGCCACCAAATCCCCCTCCCCTATTCCAGAGAGAATTGCTACCTGGGTCAGATTAATGCTCCCAATCGTCACCGGAGTTCGCTGTAGCCTGTTATTCTCAACCTTATAAACGAAGGTCTTGCCATTCTCATCATGCAACGCATCGCGCGGAATGCTCAACGCGTTCGGCTCGCTTGAAATGGTTACCGTCACGTTCACATTCGTCTCCGGAAGCAGGCCGCTGTCAGAGTCGTCAATCTTCACCAGCACCTCGCCCACACTGCGCGTGCCCCGGTTGATCACCGTCACAGGTGTCCGCTCGATATGCCCGTTCCAGACGCGTCCCTGTTTGGCGTCCCACTTGATCTGAATCTTTTGTCCAACTTGCAGGCTTCCGATCTCCGGCTCGTCAAAGTAGGCGCGTATCCGCTCATGGTGCAGGTCAGCCACCTGGATCAGGAGTTTGCCCTCTTCCACATATTCGGTGCGTCCGACCTCAACGTCATAGACTGTTCCCGCCACAGGAGCGCGCAACACCGTTTGAGCCATTACTTCGCGCGCTGCCGTCAGCCCGGCCTCCGCGTCGGTCAGCGCCGCCCGCGCCCGCTCCACCTCTGCCGGCGAATAGCGGCTGGTTGTACTTTGCTCCATTGCGCGAAGAGTAACATCGGCCGCTTCCATCCGCTGCCGCGCCGCTGTCACTTCGCTGGAAGAGGCTGCTCCGGCGGCGTTCAGCTTAGTCAGCGCAACCATATCCCTGCGCGCCTCGTCGCGATCCAGCCGCGCGCGCGTCTCGTCGGCCACAGCCGTATCATGCTCCAGTTGGCTTCCGTTGTGGGTCGCGGCCTCCAACGCGGCCTGCGCGGCCTTCACGCCGCTCTCTGCCGTTGCCAGATGGGCGCGCGCTTGCACATCATCCAACACCATCAGCAGCTTGCCTGCTGCCACCACGTCTCCGGGCTGTATGTATACCGCCTTGACCGTGGTCGAAATCGGGCTGTAAATTGCATAATTCTCTTCCGGCTCAACGCGGCCATTGGTGCTGACTTCGTTGATCAGCGGCACACGTGCGGCAGTCGCAGCATGAACCTGAACGCGATCCTTCGTCAGCGAACGCACCAGGATAAAAACGGCAATGATCAGCAGGAGTGCGCCCAGCCAAAGCCAGCGCCGGTTCAATTGGTTTCTTTCTTCTATCATTCAGGCAACCAAAAATAGTATATAGGACGCGGACTCCAGCACGATCTCTGGCCAGTAAATGAGAGTGCCTCGTACAATAAAGTCATGGCTACCGAAGCACGTTACACCGACGATCACGCCAAAGCCGGTCTCGACTTTAACTTTCCCTCCATCGAGACCTGGCAAAACCAGTTTCCGGGCTACGAGATCTCCATCGACGACCCGGAGTTGACCTCCGTCTGCCCTAAAACCGGCCTGCCCGACTTCGGCACGCTCACCATCCGCTATAAGCCGAGCGAGCGCTGCCTCGAGCTCAAATCGCTCAAGGAGTATCTCTTCTCCTACCGCAATCTGGGCATCTTTCAGGAGAACATCGTGAATCAGGTGCTGGAAGACGTCGTCAAAGCCTGCAATCCGGTCTGGGCAGTAGTTCGCGGCGAGTTCCGCCCCCGAGGCGGCATCGGAACGACCGTCGAAGCCCGCTGGCCGCGGCCTGTCTAAGATTTTGGAGGGAGCAGGGGCATTTATGCCATGGATGGAAACTTGCAATTTATGCGGGCTTCAGCCCAGGAAGTATATTGATTCGTGATGAGATAAAAGATATGGGAACAGTCTTCAACCAGCCTGAGCCTGCCGAACTGCTCGAACTCACCGTCATCATCCCCGCGCGCAACGAGCAAGACTGTCTCGCTGCTTGCCTCAAATCCCTGACCAGCCAAGCCGACGATCTCTTCCAACTGGGCCGCGACTGGGAGTTGATCGTTGTGGATGACCACTCCACCGACCGCACTGCCGAAATCGCTCGTAGCTTTGTCGTAGTCACGGTTCTCGAAGCCGGCAAGCTGGAGCCAAACTGGACCGGCAAGAATAACGCGATTTGGACCGCTGCGAAACAGGCGCGTGGCCGCTGGCTGCTCTTCACCGACGCCGATACCATTCACGAGCCGGGAAATCTCCACCGCGCAATGCATGAAGCCGCAAAGCATGAAGTTGGCGTGCTCAGCTATTCGCCACGCCAGATTGTCAGCGGCCTCGCCCAGCGTTCGCTGATGCCGCTTGTATTTTGCGAACTGGCTCTAGCCTATCCTCCGGCGAAAGTCTCCGATCCCGCTCAACGCATCGCCGCCGCCAACGGCCAGTTTCTGCTTATCGAACGCGAGGCCTATCGCCGTCTCGGCGGTCACGCAGCTGTCGCTGAAAAGGTTCTCGAAGACGTGGAACTCGCTTACCTCGCCAAGCGCCGTCACATTGGCCTGCGTTTCCGCTACGCCGCCGATGCACTCTCCACGCGGATGTACCGCTCAACCGCCGCGATGATCGAAGGCTGGACCAAGAATCTCGCGCTGCTCTTCCATAATTGCCTTGCGCTGGCGCTCTGGCGCGCCCTCGACATTATGCTTCTTTTCGTGCTTCCACTGCTGGCCATCGCGGTGTGGAATCAGCCTTTCGCTCCGCATATGCTGCCCTGGGTCTACGATGGATGGCTGCTGGCGCTTTTATGGGTTCGCAACCTCTTCCGCTTCTACGGCCGCGTAATCAAATCCAACTTTTCCTTCTTTGATTGCGCCATTTCGCCGATGGGCCTGCCGCTGTTTGTCGTGCTCCTCTACCGGAGTTGGTTTCAGCACCGCATCTTGAAGCAGGTAAGCTGGAAGGGCAGAAGCTACAAAGCATGACTCTTTCAAGGCATTGGGAGGATATATTTTGTCCGGCGGTCACCTCTTTATAGTCCGCTCTGCGACAGGCTGACACTGATTTTCTTCCAAATTCTGCCCGGATGGCTCTATAAAATAACTTGCGTGACCGGGAACACTTGAGGCGCCTTCGGTGTCTAAGAGAATAGAATGCGTGGGATACTAGTTCTGGAACCGGTATCCGTCTCCCGCGCACTCGAAGGCAGTTGCGGTATAGTGGGAGGATTCTGATATGCAGGCGGACCTCACCATGGGCAATTTTGCCAGCACGTTGACGTTTCAATCCCAGGAGTCGGCTCTGATCGCGGAGTTGCAGACTGGCTCGGAGGAGGCGTTTGCGTGGCTGATCGCGCACTACCACCAACCCATTTACTCGCTGCTTGCGCGCGCCGTGCAGGATAGCGCGGATGCCGCTGACCTCACGCAGGAGGTCTTTGTGAAGGTCTTCCGCGGAGTGGGCAGCTTTCATGGCGAGTCGTCGCTGCGGACGTGGATCTATCGCATCGCGCTGCGCGAGGCCTCCAACCAGCGCCGCTGGTGGGCGCGGCACCGTCAGCAGGAGATTCCCATCGAGCAGGAGATGGTGGAGAGCGAAAGCGGGCAGCCGGTGCTGCTGAAAGAGATGCTGGTCGACTCGGCTGAATCGCCCTATGAGACAGTGGAGCGCGAGGAGAATCGGGCGCGGGTTGAGGCGGCTTTGAAGCAGGTTCCGGAGCCATTCCGGACCACTCTTATCCTGCGCGACATTGAGGGTTTTATCTACGAGGACGTAGCGGAGATCGAGGGCGTGAACCTGGGGACGGTCAAATCGCGGCTGGTGCGGGGACGCGCCGCCTTGAAGGCGATTCTGACGGCTCCGGCGCAACAGAATGTTTCTCCGGCGAGAGCCGGATTTGAGATGCCCCTGAGAGAGGAGGCGCGATGAACGGCTGTAATGCAATGCGGACTAGATTTACCGAGTACCTGGATGGCCGTCTGAGCGGACGCGAGATGCAGGAGATCGCCGCCCATCTGGAGGGTTGCAAAGAGTGCGCTGTGGAGTGGAACTCTCTCAAGCTGGCGCAGTCTTCGCTGGCCGCGTTGGGTCCGGCGCCTGCGCCTGCGGACCTGCAATTGCGGATTCGCGTGGCCATCAGCCATGAGCGGGCGCGCCGTCAGAGTCCCTTCCATGCCTGGAATCTGGCCTGGAAAAATACGGTTGGACCATTCCTGTTGCAGGCGGCGGGCGGCTTTGTCTCCGCAGTGCTGCTAATGGGCTCGGTCGCTGTAATGGTAGGAATGTTTGCTCAACCGGAGAAGGTGCAGGCTACGGCTGATGAGCCGCTGGGAATGGTCACCGCTCCGCGCTTCCTCTATCTCTCCAGCGTCGCGGGCGCCGACCCGATCAACGCTATCTCCGGCTCGGTGGTGATCGAGGCCTACGTGAACGGCGCGGGCCAGGTCTACGACTATCGCATCGTCTCCGGTCCCACCGACGACGCCACACGGGCGCAGGTGGAGAACCTGCTGCTGTGGAGCCGCTTTGAGCCGGCCCGCCGCTTCGGCCAGCCCATCCCCGGATTAGCGGTGCTATCCTTCTCCGGTGTATCCGTGCGTGGGTAGAGAACTTCCGCCCGCGCTTCGGCCAGCGCAGGCGGCGCAGTGCAATAATATCGGAATGCGAAAGAGCTGTTTGTTCGTAAAACTTCTCTGTTTGTCTGTCGTTGTTGCCGCTTCGGCCAGCGCCTTTGCAACTCCCGCCATTTGTAATCCACGCACCTTCGGCGCCAAGGGAGACGGCGTAACTAAAGATACTGCGGCGATTCAGAAAGCCATCGATAGTTGCGCAAATGTTGGCGGCACGGTTCGTCTTACGGCGGGAACGTATCTCAGCGCGCCGATCGTGTTGAAGAGCAACATCACGCTGCAAATCGACAAAGGCGCGACGCTGCTCGGTTCTCCCGATCACGCGGATTACCCAGCGTGGACGGAGTTTCGTCTGCCGGGATTGCAATCGCTAGTGAGCGCAACCAACGCGATGAATATCTCCATTACCGGCGAAGGCGTAATCGACGGCAACGGCGAGAGCTGGTGGGAGATGGCGCGCAGCTTCAAGAACTCCGGGATTCTCGGCTCCGAACATCCGCGGCCCAAGCTGATTGTCTTCGACCACTGCAAACACATTCGCATTGAGGGAGTGACTATCCAGAATTCGCCGATGTGGCAACTGGTTCCTTATTACTCGGACGACGTGGTGATTCGCAATGTCAGGATCCTTGCGCCACCGCATTCACCGAACACTGATGCCATCGATCCCTTCTCGTCGTCGCACGTGATTATCGATCATGTTTTTGCGGACGTGGGCGATGATAATGTCGCGATCAAGTCGGGGGCAATCAACTCGCCGGGGCCGGATGCGCCCAGCCAAGAGATCACCATCACCGATTGCATTTTTCTGCATGGGCATGGCCTTTCCATCGGCAGCGAGATTGCAGGCGGAGCGCGGAATATCCGCGCCGAGCGCATTCACTTCGAAGGAACCGACAACGGCATTCGCGTAAAAGCCAATCGCGATCGCGGCAACGATGTCAGCCATCTTATCTTTCGTGATATTTCAATGAAAGGCGTGAAGAACGCGCTGATTATCAGCGAATACTATCCCAAGGTTCTTCCGCCTGCAACAGAAACCGCGCAACCGATTACGCGCCTCACTCCGCGCTTTCACGATATTGTGCTGGAGAATGTTACGGCGGAGGGAAGCGATTCCGCGGGAGCGATTGTGGGATTGCCGGAGGCTCCAATCATCGGCGTCGCGCTGCGCAATGTGAAGATCGGCGCCAAAACTGGAATGACGATTGCTTATGCCGAAGTGAGCGGGGAGAACGTGACCGTACAGGCTGAGAGCGGCGAAGCGATTATGAAGCAGGCGGGCGCGAAGGTTTCCTTGCGCTGATTGTGAGAGCAACTAATAAAAAAGGCTGCGCCTTTCGACGCAGCCTCTTCTGTTGGTTGAGTTTCAAATGCCTACACGCCGCTGAAGGCGGAGAATCCGCCATCGACAGGAATTACCACGCCGGTAACAAACTCCGAAGCCGGAGAGAGCAGCCACAATACACATCCAAAGAGATCTTTGGATTCTCCCAGGCGTCCCATCGGCGTGTGACCGACGATTGTCTTGCCGCGCGCGGTCCATTCGCCTGTATCTTTGTCGGTCAACAAAAAGCGGTTTTGATTGGTAAGGAAAAATCCCGGCGCAATCGCATTCACGCGAATCTTCGGCGAGTACTCCTGCGCCATGTGCACGGCCAGCCACTGCGTGAAGTTGCTCACCGCCGCCTTCGCCGCCGAATAAGCGGGAATGCGGGTCAGCGGACGAAATGCATTCATCGAAGAGATATTCAGAATCGTGCCGTACCCCTGCTCCGCCATCACTTTTCCAAAGGCCTGACAGGGCAGAATCGTGCCCAGAACATTCAGGTCGAAGACCCAGCGCAAGGCATCGGTGGGCAGATCGAAGAACTTCAACTCCGCGCTGGTCGTGGCCTGCGGCTTGTTGCCGCCAGCGGCGTTGATCAGGCAATCGAGCTTGCCCAGGCTCTTGATCAACTCCTGCGATACCTGCGCAACGCTCTCGCGATCAAGCGCGTTGAACTTGAAGAAGGAGACCTGCTTGCCAAGCACTCCCATGCGCTCGATCAGCGCCTTGCCCGCATCTTCGTTCATGTCGAGGATGGCAACCTGCGCGCCGCAACCGGCCAGCGCGACAGCCATATCGCCGCCCAACACGCCCGCGCCGCCGGTGATGGCCACCGTCTTCCCCTTGAAGTTGTACATTGTCGTTAGTTCCGCAAGATCGAATGACTCACTGCTCATAGCTTCTCCTGTTCCAGTGATAACTCCGTGAATAATTCCAGTTAGCGCTGAATGCGAGCCGATCCGCCCTTGGCGAATGCGCGTACCTGATCGACGGTCGCCATCGTGGTGTCGCCGGGGAAGGTGGTCAGCAGCGCGCCGTGCGCCCATCCCAGCTTGATCGCTTCCTCGGGCGATTCGCCGTTCAGCAGGCCATAGATGAAGCCAGCCGCAAAGCCGTCGCCGCCGCCCACGCGATCGATCACATCGAGCTCGGCCGTCGGCGCAGTGTGCGTTTTGCCGTCCACCCACGCAACAGCGCTCCAGCTATGGTGATTGGTCGAATGCACCTCGCGCAGCGTAGTGGCTACCACCTTCACCTTGGGGTGCTTCTTGATCACTTGATCGATCATGCCAAAAAAGACGCTGGGATCGAGCTTCGATTTAGCCGCAACCTCCGGCCCAGGAATGCCGAGACCCTTTTGCAAATCCTCTTCGTTGCCGACCAGCACGTCCACATTCTCGACGATCTTGCTGATGGTTTCGACGGCCTTCTCCGCGCCGCCGTGGATATTCCACAGCTTCTCGCGGAAGTTCAGATCGAAGGAAGTGACTGCGCCCGCGGCCTTGGCTTCCTTCATCATCTCTGCAGCCAGTGGAGCGGTCGTCGGCGAGAGCGCCGCGAAGATTCCGCCGGAATGAACCCACTTCACGCCACCCGAGAAGATCGCCTTCCAATCGAAGTCGCCGGGTTTCAGTTGAGCGGCAGCTTCGTTGCTGCGGTTATAAAAAACCACCGGCGGGCGCACACCGTGGCCCTGATCGCTGTAGACGGTGGCCATGTTGGGGCCGTTCACGCCGTTGTGCTTGAAGCGCTTGTAGTAAGGCTTCACGCCCATCGCGCGTACGCGCTCGGCGATCAGATCGCCAATGGGATACTCCGACATCGCGCTGGCGATTGCCGTCTTCATGCCAAAGCAATCGGACAGGTTGGCGGCCACATTGAACTCGCCGCCGCTGACGTGAATCTTGCACTCGGTCGCTTTGCGGAAGGGAATAATTCCCGGATCAAGCCGATGCACCAACGCTCCCAGCGACAGAAAATCCAGTTCCGCATCTTTGCGGATATTCAATCCATGACTCATGACTCACTCCTTGTTGTTCTTCGCAAAATTTTGAATTTACAAAAAAATCAGGCATTGCGTCCCAGAAAGACGGGCGCGATGTGCCGGTTATAGAGATTCTCCGTCACATTTTTCGCAATCACAGCTTCATTGGCTTCGAGCAGGCCGAGATAGCGGTCGCCCATCTTGGCAGCAACCTTGAAGCCGACGTGCAGCAACTGGCGCAGGCTGCTGTTGTATGCAGCGGCTCCACGCACATGGCGCAGCGCGGAGGTAAACTGCGCTGAATTCCATGTTTTCACTTCGGCGGGCGAGGGCAGCTTGCTGCGGTCGATGTCAATGACCGTGGCGTAGGGCGCGCATAATTCTTCGCTGTGCGCAAAGGCCTCGGCATAAATCTCCTGAGCCAGCGCGAGCGCATCTCCGCCGGCCTCGGCCAATCCGATCAGTTCCTCCAGCCACGTGGTTCCAGCGGTCTTCAGATGCAAGCCTGCGTTGAAGCGCTTGATCGTCGAGTGAATCACAGGATAGATGGAGAATTTGTCCGAGCCTGAGTGTACGCTCAGCTTGAGATTTTCCGGCAGGCCAAAGTGATTGACCGCATAAGCAATCGCCGCAACGTCAAGAACGAACTCGCGCTCGAACTGCGCCAAGTCGCCCACATAGTCCACGCCCTTGTTGAAGCGGCCGCTGAATTTGGGCGCAATCGTCTGCACGGGAATGCCTTCATCGGCAATAGCGGCGAGAATGATGAGCAGCTCGACGGGCGATTGCGCGCTGTCGGTCTCGTCCATCGAAACTTCAGGAATGAAGTTGCCTGCGCCTTTGACGGCGACGATGGCGCGGTAAATTTCGCCGGCCTTCTTCACGGCGGTGAGATACTTCTGCGCGGTCTGGCGCAGAATCTCCGGCGTAATCTCGAAGCTGTCGCTGACGCCTTCAAGCTGGATGCGCCCGATCAGTTCCTTGTGCTTGCCGACAAAGTGATCGATCTCGGCGGCGGGCGCCGGCTGGCCGATAAAGTCGGCCACATCGTGCGTGTAAAAATCGCAGGCGCCGAGGAAGCGGTTCAGCGTCTGCAATGTGATGTGGTCGGCGTCGCAATAGTAGGGCAGCTTCCAGTTGAGCGCCTTGACGGCGGCATCGGCGGCGGCGCGCGTTGTGGCCGGCTCGGAGCCGATGATGGTATGTTCGCGGTTCGATTTGTTCCACACGGGAATCACTTCAACGCCGCTCGCGAGAGCCTGGATGCAGGCCTGCAACTGTGCCTTGGCCTGATGCGCGAAGCGGTCGCCGGTTCCTACGGAATACTTGGGAAGTTTCAAAATTTCTCTCCTGTTGTTTGTGATTCTAGAGCCGGCTGCGATGCGCCCACAGCCCTAATCCGGGATTGGAGATGAAGAAGATCTCTTCGCCATTAACCTTGTTAATGCCCAGCGAAAGCTTCGCGGGATCGTAGCGCTTCTGCATCGCGGTCAAATCGCCGAAGCCGAAGCCGACGCCCTCGACCTCTTCTTTCGTCAGGTGGCCGGGGCACCAGGTAATCTTGAAGCGCCCTTCCGATGAGCCGTGAATCAGGTGCGCGGCGGCGCTCAGATCGTTGGCCAACTCGGGATTTTCCGCGACAGCCTTGAGCGTTGCCGGGGTGCCGCGATAGCCATACTTACGAATCAGCGTGTCGATGGTTTTGTCTTCACCGAATTCCTTTACCGCCGGAGCCAGCACGATCAGCTCCGCATTGTCGGCCAGAGCCATGCGGGTGCGATAGACGGCTTTGTTGCCCAGCCAAGTGGAGTGAAACTCTTCGGGATCGAGATAGACGACAGCCTTCTTGATCGGATTGGCGACAATCTCGAAGTTGACCTTGAGGCTGAGTTCGGCGGCCTTGGTGAAGCACTCCATATCATCGCCGATAAAAAGTCCGCGCACGGCCAGAGTGCCGTCGGCTCTGCGGCTCACCACCGTCTGTACATAGACGATGGGCAGATGCTTGAGGAAGTGATCGGCGGCGTAGTTCAGTACGTTGCGCACAGGATTAACGGCGCGACCAAGAATGCGCTCCATTCCGTAGACAGCGCCGAGATAATGGCTGCGATTGATGCCGTCGCGGCCTCCGGTGCCGACCAGAATGTTCTTGTTGTAGTTGGCCATGCCGATCACTTCATGAGGCACGACCTGGCCGATGGAGAGAATCAGATCGAAGCCGCCGCGCGAGACCAGCTTGTTGACCTGCGCCGGATATGCATAATCCAGCTTGCCTTCCGATTGCTCGCGAATGAACTCGGCGGGAACCTCGCCCATTGTCTCGATGTCGGTGCGCCAGTTATGCACCTTGAAGAGATCGAAGGGCATCTCGCCGAACATGGCGGCGACCCGCTCTGGATTCATCGCCACATGGGTTCCCAGCGCGGGCAGAACCGCTTTGAGCCGGTCGCCATAGTGCTTCCACGCGTAGCGCGTCAGTTCGCCGGCACGCGAGTGAGCACGAGTCTGATCAGGCGGCACAGCCAGCACGTTCTTGCGCGGGCCGAGCTTGGCCAAACCCTCCACCAGCAGATCGTTCAACTGCTGAGGCGTCAGATCGGTATCGGGATTTCCTACTGCGCAGTAAAGACTCATGCGGCGAACTCAACTTTCTTCAGCCCCGGAGCAAGCAGGACCATGATGAGCAGGGCCAGAAGATAGACGCTGCCGCAAATGAAAAAGAGCTGCACATAGCTGTGCGAATGTCCCAGGCGGTAGCCCGCAAAGGTGATCAGCGAGACGCCGAGAGCTGAACCGGCCATGCTGCCGATACTAGTGACAGACCCCACATGACTTTTTGGAAACATATCCGAGGTGGTGGTGAAGAGATTAGCCGACCACCCCTGGTGCGCCGCTGTCACCAGGCTGAAGATCCCAATGGCCACCCACTCCGAGTTGACAAAGGCCACGGTGCAAATGGGAAGCACGAGAATAGCGCAGACAAGCATGGCCGCAAGGCGCGCGTTGCTGGGCTTCATGCCCATGCTTAGAAATGGCTCGGACAACCAGCCGCCGAAGACGCTGCCGACGGCCGAGGCGCTATAGCAGACAATCATCGGAAGTCCAAGATGAAAAATGTTCAGATGGAATTTATCGCTAAAGAAAGACGGTATATAGAAGAGCAAGAACCACCAGACCGGATCGGTGAGGGACTTGCCGACCGTATACGCCCAGGTCTGACGATAGCCGAGCAATTTGATCCAGGGGAGGGATGGCTCCGTCGTGGTTGCCGCCATTCCATCGCTGATGTAACGCAGTTCCTTGGCGGTGAGCGAGGGATATTCACTGGGCTTTCGGTACAAGATGTACCACATCAATATCCATGTAGAGCTGAGGGCGCCCGTGAGTAGAAAGGTAGCGTGCCATCCAAAGTGGATGACCACCCAGGGCACGGTCAGCGCAGCTAAGACTGCGCCGACATTGGTTCCGGCGTTGAAGATGCCGGTGGCCAGCGCGCGTTCTTTCTGCGGGAACCACTCCGCGACGGCTTTGATGGCCGCGGGAAAGCTGCCCGATTCGCCCAAGCCCAGAGCGAAGCGCGCGACGCCGAACTGCATGACGGTATTAACCAGACAATGGCCCAGCACCGCCACGGTGCGGAAGCCCATCATCCCCAGGAAACCGACTCGTGTGCCTACCTTGTCAATAATCCGCCCGGAGAACAGCAGGCCGATCGTGTAGGCGACAAAGAACGCATCCACCACATAGCTGTAGCCCACCTCGGTCAGGCCGATGGATTGCGCAAGGGTGGGTTTGAGGAGCGAGAGAATCGAGCGATCCATATAGTTGATGGTGAAGGCAGCGAAGAGCATGGCGCAGATAGTCCAGCGCACACGGCCGATTCGTTCCTTTGGCGAAGAGATATTCTCGGCCTGGACGTCCTGCGAGAGATCAACACTCATACACTGCTCTCCTCAAAGTCGGTATGCCTTCTTGACCAGCCCATAAGTCAGCTCGCGCGCAACTTCAAAGGCTTCGTCCTCGTCCAGCCGGTGCTCGGTGACGAGTCTGGCCAGGAAGGAGCTGTCCACGCGGCGAGCCACGTCGTGACGCGCCGGAATGGATAGGAAAGCCCGGGTGTCGTCGTTGAAGCCTACCGTATTATAGAACCCCGCCGTCTCGGTAGCCTGTTCGCGGAAGCGCATCATGCCTTCTGGGCTGTCATGGAACCACCACGAGGGTCCGAGGCGCAGGCAGGGGTAGTGGCCGGCCAGCGGCGCCAGCTCGCGGCTATAAGTGGATTCATCGAGCGTAAACAGAATGATCGTCAGCTTGCTTTCATTGCCGAAGCGGTTGAGCAGTGGGCGCAGCGCATTCACATAGTTGGTCGGCTGCGGAATATCGGCGCCCACATCGCGGCCATATTTTTCATACAGTAGGCGATTGTGGTTGCGCACGCTTCCTGGATGAATCTGCATCGTCAGGCCGTCTTCCAGGCTCATCGCGGCCATCTCGGTGAGCATCTGCGCCTGGAAGAGAACCATCTCGCGCTTCTCGGCCTTGCCGCTGAAGACTTTGTTGAAGAGCGCCTCGGCTTCGGCCAACGGCAGGTCGGCGGTCTCCGCAGTCAGATGGCCGTGATCGGTCGAGGTGCAGCCCAGCGCCGTGAAGCGCAGCCGTGCCTTGCGCAGAGCCTTCAGATAGCCGGACCATGTTGCGGTGTCTTCGCCGGTCTGTTCGCCCAGCTTGAGAATCGACTGTGAAAACCCTGCAAACTCCGGATCGACGACCGGATCGGGCCGGAAGGCGGGCAGAATCCGTCCCTTCCAGCCAGAGGCGCGAATTGCCTGTACGTCTTCCAGCGAGTCCAGCGGCGAATCGGTTGTCGAGAGCACTTCGATGTTGAAGCGCTCAAAAAGCGCGCGCGGCAAAAACTCCGGCGACTTCAGCTTCTCCGCAATCGTGTCAAAGAAAAGGTCGGCCGTCTCCGCTGAAAAACGCTGCTTTAGCCCGAAGAGATTCTGGAAGACGTAATCCATCCACATTCGCGACGGTGTTCCGCGAAACAAATAATAATGGCTGGCGAAGATGCTCCAGACCTTGCGCGGGTTCTTCATCTCCGCCACGCCGATCTCCAGCTCCTCCATCGAGATTCCCTGGCTGTAGAGCATCCGGTAGACGTAGTGATCAGGCTGGATCAGCAGCTTTGCCGGATTGGGGAAGGGTTCGTTCTTGGCAAACCACGCCGCCTGCGTGTGTCCGTGGGGGCTGATGATCGGCAGGTCTTTGATGCTGGCATAGAGCGCTTTGGCTATCTTTCGTGTGCCTGGCTCGGAGGGAAACAGACGGTCTTCGTGGATAGGCATGATTGAAATTCTACCTCTTGAGGGAATGACGTTGAGATCGGACCTAAGTAGTCCGGCCTCCAGTATACACTTGAGAACGCAGCCTCAACTTCGTATGCCGCGGATGAATAATGGTGAGCCGGATAGCCAACGAACCTGATGCATCTCTCCGCCGGTTGTGATATTCCTTTGGAGTCCGGCAATCTCTGCCTGATCAGATCCCACGTGCCGACTGCCACCCACTCCGCGCGCCCTCGCATAAGCCCCGCTCTGGGGACGTTCGTGTTGCTGATTGGCCTCAACCTGCTCAACTATATTGACCGTTATATTCTTCCCGGCGAGCTATCGCTGATTCAGCGCGAATTCCACTCGACAGATCAGCAGATGGGCGCCCTGACCACGGCGCTGTTCATCTTCTATATGTTCGCCGCGCCTCTGACCGGCTGGCTCGGCGACCGCTATCCGCGCAAGCCGCTCATCATTGCCGGCGCGGTTCTGTGGAGTCTCGCCACGCTCGCCACCGTCTGGGTTCACGGCTACTGGACCTTCTACATCCGCCAAGCCTTTGTCGGCATCGGCGAGGCCACCTTCGGCATCTTCGCGCCTGCCGTGCTCGCCGACTTCTATCCCGAGCGCGAGCGCAATCGCATCCTCTCCATCTTTTACGTGGCCATTCCCGTCGGCGCGGCGCTCGGCTACATGGCTGGAGGACAAATCGGTTCCATTTGGGGCTGGCGCGCGCCCTTCTTTGTCTGCGCTGTCCCCGGCTTTATCATCGCGGCGCTCTATGGTCTGTGGGGCAGGGAACCGGAGCGCGGCTCCTGCGACCATATCCGCCCCACCGCCAGTCGCGACACCGTCCTCGGCCTCTTCCGCAACCCCGCGTTCCTCACCGCGACCTTCGGCCTCGCTACGCTCACCTTTGCGATGGGCGGCATCTCCAACTGGGTGCCGGAATTCCTTCATCGCAATGCCGGACTCACCATCGCCAACTCCAGTTTGGTGGTCGGCGCAGCCACGGTTATCGACGGCATCGCCGGAACCCTCATCGGTGGCTGGATTGCCCAGCGCTGGCTGCGCACCAATCACCGCGCGCTTTATCTGCTCTCTTTCTGGAGCGTCGCGCTCACTCTGCCCTGCGGCCTGCTGCTCTTCTTCGGCCCCGCGTCGTGGGCTGTTCCATCACTCTTCGCCGCCGAGTTCTTCCTCTTCCTCAACACCGGCCCGCTCAACACCGCCATCGTCAACTCGGTCTCCGGCCCGATTCGCGCCACCGCCGTCTCCGTCAATCTCTTCTGCATTCACTGCTTCGGAGACACCTTCTCGCCGCAGATCATCGGCTATCTCTCCGACCGCACTCGCAGCCTGCGCATCGGCCTCGGAGCCACGCTCGTCATGATGGTCGTCTCCTGCATCATCCTCCGCGCGGGCGCGCGCTTCGCCCCGCCGCTTGAAGAGAGCGCATAAAAAATGACAAAAAAGCAAAAGCTCCGACCGCGTTGCGCAGCCGAAGCTCCTGCCTTATTTCTTTTTTCGCCCGCGTTATTTTGCTAGAGCGGCGACAGCCCGCGTGGGCTTGTAGCCCGACAGGCCGTAGTAGGCCACGTAGATGTAGCAGATGATCGGCAGAATAAACGCATACTGAATTCCGATCTTGTCAGCTAAAAAGCCCATCAGCGGCGGAATCACTGCTCCGCCCACATTGCCAATCGTAATGACACCCGATCCCTTGCTGGTCATCGGTCCCAGTTCGGCGATGCCCAGAGCGAAGATGGTCGGATACATAATGGAGTTGGCCAGTCCGCAGAGCACCAGGCTCCAGATGGCGACTTGACCCGTAGTGAACATCGAGATCAGCATCAATGCAACGCCCAGAATGCCCAGGAATACCAGCATCTTTTCCGCTTTGATCCACTTCATCAGGAAGCTGCCCAGGAAGCGTCCCGCCATGATGAACAGGTAATAGGCCGTAACCAGGATTCCGGCTGTTTGCAGGTTGCTGATGCCTTGCTGCTTGAAGTACTGAATGGCGATTGCGGCCAAGGCGATTTCTACGCCCACATAGAAGAAAATTCCAACCATGCCAAGTACCGTGTGCGGAAAACTCCAAATGCTGCGACCCGGCAGCGGCGAGTCATCGGCTGGCCGTGAGGAGGCAATCGCCGGCAGATGCAGGAACCTCACCGTAATGCCTAGTACAAGCAACCCGGCTGCGATATAGACGTATGGCATCTCAAGCATATGCGCTTCGCCGACGGCATCGGAGATTTTGCTGGTATCGGCCAGAATGAAGCGGGCGGCAAACCATCCAGCGGCGGCTGAAGCACCTGAGTTAAAGGCCTGCGCCAGGTTCAGCCGCGCCGATGCGCTATGCTCGGGACCAAGAATCGCAACATAAGGGTTGGCCGAGGTCTGCAAAGCGCAGACGCCTGTGGCCAAAACGAAAATCGCTGTCAGCGTCAGAGGAAAGCTCACCAGATTCGCTGCCGGAACAAACAACAGCGCGCCCGCCACCATGATGAACAGTGAGATCACCATCGTGTACTTATAGCCCACCTTCTCGATCAGCTTGCCGCTGGGAACCGAAAAGATCAGGTAAGCAAAGAACCAGGCCGATGTCGCCAGCATCGACGGCCCGTAGGGTAGATCGAAGATCTCTTTCAGCTTGCCTACCAATTGGTTGTTGAGACTGGTGAGGAATCCGAAGATGCCGAACAGTGCCGTAACAATGATGAACGGCACAAGATAGTTGGGCGCGCCTGTGGCCGCCGGTGCTGGGTTTTGCTTTGCCATGAATATTTTCTCCGCTCTCATCAATCCGTCTCTGCTACGCGCGCCAATCGCCTGCTGGAATCAGCCGAAGCATTAAGCCCTCGACCGGCACGCAGGCAATATCAAAACCGCGCTGAATTCTATCCAGATAACTCTAATGCATTAGGGGCAAGGCAAGTCCAGTGCTAACGAAAAAATGGCTCTCAATCCAGCAACGAACAACTATTCCCCAGCCCCTAGTCCCTGGTCCCTGCCTCTCCATTTACACTGGAATTCCATGATTCCCACACTTGCATGGACGCCGGAAGGCGTTCGCTTTATCGATCAGACCCGGCTCCCCCTGGAGGAGAGCTATGTGCTTGCCACAACTTACGAGCAGGTTGCCGATGTCATCGTCACTATGGTCGTTCGCGGCGCGCCGGCCATAGGCGTCTCGGCGGCCTACGGCGTCGCTCTCGGCGCACTGCGCACCACTGCCAAAACTCCCCAGGAATTTGCGCCGGAGTTCGAACGAATCTGCGCTCGCCTCGCCGGAACTCGCCCGACTGCAGTGAATTTATTCTGGGCCATCGACCGCATGAAGGAGCTCTTCGCCGCACAGCTCTCGGCGGGCGCAACTCTCGCAGAAATCCAGGAAAAGCTCCTCGCCGAAGCCCACAAAATGTACGAGGAAGACATCCGCGCCTGCAAGACGATGGGCGCATTTGGCGGCGCGCTATTGCCCGATGAAGGCGGCGTACTGACTCACTGCAACGCCGGCGCGTTGGCCACCTGCGGCTACGGAACCGCTCTCGGCGTTATCCGCTCGGCTGTCGAACAGGGCAAGCGGATTCACGTTTTCGCAGACGAAACCCGGCCCTTCCTGCAAGGCGCGCGCCTTACCGCATGGGAACTGTTGGCCGATCACATTCCCACCACTGTCATCTGCGACAACATGGCCGCCAGCCTGATGCGCGCCGGAAAGATTCAGGCCGTGGTCGTCGGTGCGGATCGCATTGCGGCCAACGGCGATGCCGCCAACAAGATCGGCACCTACAACGTCGCCATCCTCGCCAAAGAGCACGGCATTCCGTTCTATGTCGCAGCGCCCTGGTCCACCATCGACATGGCCACGCCTACCGGCGACTCCATCCCCATCGAGGAGCGGCCCGCAGTTGAAGTCACTCACCACGGCGGCCGGCAGCTCACGCCCAACGGCGTCGGCATTCGCAACCCGGCCTTCGACGTAACCCCGGCGAAGTATATCGGCGCCATTATCACTGAACGCGGCCTGCTGCGCGCGCCCTTTGCCGACTCGCTCAAAGCGATGGAGCGGCAGAGCAGCTAAAACCATTTTTCAGCGGCGATCCGCTCCCTACCACGCCAGCAGTTCATCCCCAGACGCTGTCGAAAGGAAGGCCACCGGCGGGGCGCAAGGCTCAGGGCAGTCGCCTGTACAGTGAATCGATTCAGGGCCGGTGGATTTGGCCGCCAGCAGAGCTTGTTCCGCTTCGCGCAGAACCACCACCGGCGAGCGGCCCATACTGGTGGTGATGCCGAAGCAGGCCGATAAGCGCACGGCGTCGTTGTTCACATGGAAGGGCGCGCAGAAGACATCCACACGCAGCCGCTCAGCCAGCATCACCGCGTTGACGCTCGAACAGCCGGGTAGCGCAATCAGGAACTCGTCCATGCCGGGGCGGCCTAAAATATCGTAGCTGCGCAATAGACGAGCCGTGCGCGTCACAACCTGGCAGAGCAGATCGTCGCAGGCGTCCGTGCCCAGCCGCGAGTTCCAATGGCCGAAGTCGTCGATGTCAAAGAGAATCATGCACAACGAGCTGTTCATCCGCTGTACGCGATCGGTCTCGCGAAAGATCATTGAGAGCATCGTTTCGCGGTTGTAAACGCCGGTCAGCCGGTCAGTCTGCGCATTCAGCGTCGCTGCCTCACGCAGCATCTCCAGCTCGCGCATCCGCCGATGTTCGCGCAGCACAGCCTCCACTCGTAGCCGCACAAAGGCCGGCTCGGTCGAACGCGGCAACAAATCGTCGACGACTCCCTCGGCCAGCCGGTCGATCCACTCCTGGGTTACAGTGTCCGAAAACAGGACAATCGGGTACGGCCTGCCCGCAGTCTCTCCGCGCGCCGCCGCCAGCAACTGCCCGATTTCCATCCCCGGCAGATTTACATCGATCAATGCCAGAGTCGGAGCATGGACTGCGGTCAAGGCGGGAAGAGCAGCTTCGGCGGAGAGATAGATATCCACGCGCGCTCCTTCGGCGGCCAGCACGGGTTCAATCACGGCCAACAGCGCAGGCTCAGCAGATGCAAGTAGGTAGACCGAAGTGGAGTGGGCTAGCATCCTGTTAATCCTCTCTAACGGATGCATCGGCTGTAGTTAGAAATAATTTAGAGCGTGAGAGAGATTATTGTCTGTGTGCAATGACTTTAGAGCGATGAGTTGGGTACTGAAGGTCACCGGCGGTGGAAATCATGCAGGAAAAATCGCATCAAGCCACAACTTCCAGAAGCTCATAGCAGCCGCTTCCAACGCGGCGCCGCGTTCGTTGGCTTCTTCGCGCAGACTCGCAGCATTGATGCCCGCGTGGTGCAGTTCACTGGCATGGCCAACGTACCAGCTCTCCAAACCGGCAGCCGTAACCTCGGGATGAAATTGCAATCCCAGCGCGAAATTGCCGACGGCGAATGCCTGATGCTCGTAGCGCTTCGATCTGGCCAGATGAACCGCGCCTTGCGGAAGATCGAAGGTGTCGCCGTGCCAATGAAAGACACTAAGGCCGTCGGCAAGCAGTGGAACAAACCATGCAGGCGGCTTCTCACTCGATGCGGCATCAAGTGGAAACCAGCCGATCTCCGCGCCATGTGTTCCGGGATAAACCCGTGCGTCCATCGCCGCGGCCATCAGTTGCGCACCGAGACATATTCCCAGAATCGGCTTTCGCGCAGCTAATCGCTCCCGTATGCAGGCGATCTCGTCCTTCAAAAATGGATAATCCTGTTGGTCGTAAACCCCGATCGGACCGCCAAGCACGATGAGAAGATCACAGGACGCAGCCAGCGGCAAGGGGAAACGCGCTGTAGCTGCCAAGACGCTTTCAATCTCAAATCCCCGCTCCAGAAGCGGCGCTTCCAGCGTGCCGAGGTCTTCAAAGGCAACGTGGCTGAGGACGAGAGCGCGTTGTGTGTGCGTCAGCATGGAAACAGTGTATGCGATCTTGCCGCTGCTTCAATCCACAAAATCCACCTTCGGCTCAATCTCGATGATGCCGCGTTGGTGGCCCATCTCCAGCAGTTTGCGAATGGCCTCGCGTCCGTCGGCGCCGTAGTCGAGCGTGCGCTCGTTCACATACATACTGACAAAGCGGCTGGCCATCCGTGTATCCAGGTCGCGCGCAAATTGCATCGCATATTCCAGAGCCTGTTCGCGGTGGTCCAGGCCGTGCTGAATGCTGTCGCGCAGCGCCTTGGAGATGATCTTGTGCGCCGCCGCGCCTAGTGAGCGGCGAATCGCGTTCCCGCCCAGCGGCAGCACCATGCCGGTCGTCTCCCGCCACCATGCGCCCAGGTCGAGAATCTTGTAGAGGCCGCTGGCGGTGTAGGTAAGCTGCCCCTCGTGGATAATCAACCCGGCTTCAAATTTCCCCGCCAGAATCGCTGGAATAATCTCATCGAAGGGCACGACTTCGGCCTGAATCTCCGGATTGAAGATCTTTAGCGCCAGGTAAGCGGTGGTCAGCGTGCCGGGAACTGCGATCTTGACGCGGCTCAGATCCTCCAGTGCAAGCGGCTTGACGGAGACGATCATAGGCCCGTAGCCCTCGCCCACGCTGCCGCCGCAGCCCATCAGCGTGTAATTATGTTGCAGCGAAGGATAAGCATGAAAGCTGATTGCCGTTACGTCGAAGAAGGCTTCGTCGCGCGCGCGCAGGTTCAGTGTTTGGATGTCGCACAGCGTGTGCGTGAAGCGATAGCCGGGAACGCGAACCTTGCCGGTGGCCAGACCATAGAACATGAAGGCGTCATCGGAATCGGGGCTGTGCGCGATGGAGATTTCGATGGTCTCGGCCGCAGTGGCGATAGCTGATTTCTCTTTACTCATGGAAGATCAATGTCCTTTCAACGGACGGCTGCAATGAAGATTCCGATGGCTTGCTGATGGTTCTTAAGATACCTCGGCACAAGTCGGTGTTTTGAAAGAGCACGGTGTGATCCGTGCAAAAATACAACAAAAAACTTGGGCTTCATCCGGTTGGGGATTGCCCGGTCTGAAGCGAGACTCAATCAGACTTCCTTATAGCTCAGTCTCCTGGTCGCTCTCTTCAATCTCGTCCACGGTAGTATCAGCGCCCTTTGCCATCTTGGAGCGACTCCGAGATCTCCAGATAAGTACGTGGAGCGTCATCCCGGCAGCCGCTATCAGCAGCGCTACTAGCGAGATGTGAAGGACAATCATTAACCAGCGCATTGCAGCTATCCATGCTCAGAATATCAGACGCCATCAAATTAGTTCAGCGCCCATGTGCCGTTGCCAGAGTGAGTACGGACCACGGATACTCAACTCTAAAACAGATTCAATCCTTCGACACCCAGGTCCACATCGTAAACGGCGTCATTGGTGGCGAGGATGACGGTTCCGAGGGGTGAGAAGGCCAGGCCGACGAGGTTCGCGCCGGAGAGGGCAAGCGATGCTTCGCCTTTGGGGGTGATGCGGACCAGGCCGCGTCGTCCTTGAAGGCAGGCGGCGAGAAAAACATTGCCCTCGCGGTCGAGAGCCAGACCCTGCGGGCGGCCCAGGCCGCGGTACCAGACGCGGGCTTCACCGTTGGGTTCAATGGCGTACACAACATCATTCGAAGAGAGTGTGGGGCCGGTGACGTAGAGGGTTCCAGCCGGACCGACGGCGAGGTGATAGGCGGCGGCGCTGGGTTCGAGCGTCGCATGAACAAAGATCTGGCGCTTGGAATCGATACGGAAGATGGTGCCGCTGCGGTCGCCGACAAAAAGCGTTCCATCGGCGTCAAAGGCCGCGCCGGTGGCGACGCCCATGCCTTCGACGTAGAGAGAAGGCTCGCCGCCTTCGTCGATGCGGTAGACGTTGCCCTCGGCGCGCGAGGTGACGAAGAGAACGCCGTCGGGCGAGAAGGCAAGGCCGGTGGCATTGAGGATGTCGGTGACAAATGGAGTTCCACGGCCATCGGGGCTGATGCGAACGATGGAGACGGGAGTTTGTTTGCCGCGCTGGCCGCTGATGGTGGCGTAGATCATGCCGGAGCCGCTGACTGCGGGATTGCAGACGGGATGAAGGCCCTCGGAGAGCTGGCGAGCTACACGCAGCGGCACGGTGTTGCTGGAGCCTGCTGAGTTGCGGACTTCGATCATGCCTGTGGAGGCTTTGTCAGGAACGCGGAAGGCGAGCGAGCCGGGGCGGCTCATCAAGATGTGAGCTTGATGGCCGGCGACGAGGACGGTGGGCAGAGCCGAAGCCAATGGGCCGAGATTAGCGCCAGTCAGTTCGACCTCGCCTCCAGGCAGCGCGGCGGCGGGCGCGAGATCGTCAATGCGCGGCAATGCGAGGGATTTGGCGGCGGATTGGGTGGCCTGGGGCATGGCTTAAATCCAGATGCGTAGCAGAGACGCTATACCCAAAGCATACAACCCCGCGCCAACATCATCGAGGACGATGCCCCAGCCTTCGGGAAGCCGTTCCAGATGGCGAACGGGAAATGGCTTGGTGATGTCGAAGAGGCGAAAGAGAATGAGCGCGATGAGTGCGTGGCGGAGATCGAAGGGACTGAAGAGCAATGCGATCCACTGGCCAGCGACCTCGTCGACGACGACAAACTGCGGATCGTGTTTGCCGGATTCGCGGGCAACGACGGTCGAGGCGGGGATGCCGAGAATCAGTGTGAGGCCGATGCCGATGAGCAGGGCAATGAGCAGAGCCTGCGACGTGGGATGGAAAGCAAAGGCGTAAGCGGCCCAGAGGAGCACGGCGGCGACAGATCCCCATGTGCCTGGGCCGGGCTTGCCGAAGCCGGCGCCGAAGAATGTAGCGATGGTCCACCATTGCATGGAGCGGGCTTTTTGGACGGGAGTTGCAATAGATGGCTCAGTTTTCATAGTCGTCTCTGCTTTGGCCAGTCAGGCCGCCCAGGTCTTCTAGAACTTCTGGATCGAGGACGGGCGAACTGATCTTGTAGACGCCCATCGCCCACTTGCCGAGATCGATCTTGCGGCAGCGGTCGCTGCAAAAGGGAAAGTCCTCGTCGTTGAATCTGACGAGCATTGCGCAAGTGGGGCAACGCAGCAGCTTGGCGGATTTTTTCTTTGCGGCCATGAAAATTGTTCTTGTTACCTTGATGCTCAAAGTGCGATGACTTCGAGACCGGGAATGAGTTGAAAGTGGCGTAGAATGGCGGTCACGACCGCGTAGCCGACCTCAAGGGCTGTAGCGCCGATGAGTAGATCCAAAGACGGAATGGTGACCCCTACAGATCTCTGTTCACCGTCGATTCTGCCGGCGAGAAATGCCGTGGATTTGGTGTAGGGTACGACTTCCAAATCGGTCAGCAGTTCCTGAATGAATGCCTCCCGGCGAATGCGAATTCGAGGTTCCATCGCGCGATAGACAGCGTGGACGATCTCGGTGAGGGCAACGGAGGAAATTGCCAATTGTTGTGATCCAACGGCAGACGCAAGTTGGGCAAAAAGTTGTAAGGGCGTATCGCCGCGACGCTCGGCGGCGATTACGATGCTGGAATCGAGGATCAATCCCATTCGGGCGGATTCAGCGGTTCGTTATGGCTGTTGATTGCGTCTTCAAGATCATGGCCGAAGTTCCCGTCGAGTGTCACTGTCGATCCGCGCGCTTCTGCTCGGGCGATGATCTCCGAGAGCAACAGTCCTGGACGCTTGACCGGAGGGTGAATAAACGCTATGGGGTGCGCATCTCTCTCGATCACCACCTCAAAGCCTTCATCGACGTGGGAGATGACGGCGGCAAAGTTACGGGCGGCTTCCGCTTCCGGGATGTGAATCGTCTCCATACTTTTGATGATAACTCGATTCCGGTTTATAGTGGGCCGGAAATTGCTCGCGCCACAACGTCGTAGTCATGAGCATCGGTGATCTGGGCGCGGTAGTATCGGCCGGGTTTTAGATTTTCAAGAGCGCCGAAGTCGTTGATGTAGAGTTTGCCGTCGATCTCCGGCGCATGGAATTCGGTGCGGCCTTCCCATAGCAGCGGCGTCTCTTCGCTTTCGCCTTCAGCGAGGACGACGAGTTCGCGGCCCACCCACTGCTGCTTGGCGCGCTTGCTGATGGATTGCTGGAGCTTCATCAGTTTGCGCCTGCGGGCTTCAATGGTGCGCTTGGGAATCTTTGCGTCGAGTGAAAAAGCGCCGGAGCCTTCTTCATCGGAGTAATTAAAGACGCCCAGCCAATCGAATTTCGCCGCTGTGATGAACTCTTCGAGGATGGCGCTGTCTTCGGTGGTTTCACCAGGAAAGCCGACAATGAAGGATGTGCGAAGTGCAATGCCGGGAACAGCGGCGCGAACTTTTTCCAGAGTCTTGAGAAAGATTTCCGCGCTGCCGCCGCGCTTCATGCGCTTCAAAACATCAGGCGAAGCGTGCTGGAGAGGCAGGTCCAGATACTTGCAGATGTTGTCGTGCAGGGCGATGGTGTCGAGGAGGCGCGACGTGATGCGATTGGGATAGGCGTAGAGAAAGCGGAGCCAGCGCAGGCCGTCGATTTTGGCGAGCGCGTCAAGAAGTGTGGCGAGACCGTCCTTGAGGCCGAGGTCTTCGCCGTAGCAGGTGGTGTCCTGGCCTATCAATGTGATTTCGCTCGTGCCGCGCGCGACGAGTTGCTGAGCTTCGGCAACGACAGATTCATATCTTCGCGAACGAAATTTTCCGCGCAGGTTGGGGATGACGCAGAAGCTGCAGGGGTGGTCGCAGCCCTCGGCAATCTTGATGTATGCCGAGGACTTCGGCGTCGTCAAAAAGCGCGGTGTGGTTTCGTCGTAGAGATAGGTGGGCAGCAGATGCGCCGCGCCTTGCCATGCATCGCGGCGGAATCGTCCTTGCTGTTCGCGGTGATCGCCTTCGGGCCTTCCCTGTTTGTGTGTGCCCGATTGCGATTCCTGTCCTGGGCGGGTTGCGGCGGATTGACTGCTGAGGATGTTGAAGGGCGAGACAGCAGCGTGTGCGGCGAGTCCCGCAGCTTCGAGAATGGATTCGAGTTCTCCAGTGCCGACGACGGCATCAACTTCAGGAATGCTCTTCTGAATTTCGTCGCGATAGCGTTCAACAAGGCAGCCGGCGACGATGAGTTTGCGCGCGCGGCCCGAGGTTTTGTGGCGAGCCATTTCGAGGATGGTATCGATAGATTCTTGTTTTGCCGTGTCGATAAAGGAGCAGGTGTTGACGACGAGAATTTCAGCATCTTCGGGATGAGATGTGAGGCGCGCGCCGGCGTGGTCCAGCAGACCCATCATCACCTCGGAGTCGACGAGGTTTTTTGGGCAGCCTAGCGAGACGAAGCCCACGGTGGGAGGCGCGGGTGGGGAAAGTTTGGTCACTTGTTTATTGTAGACGCGTGCACAGTTCGACGGAGCCAGGAAAGTTTTCTATGCGGAATAGTCAGGGAAGAGGTTCACCAACGTCCTTCATCGCAATAGGCCTTCCATTCTTCTCAGTTGAAAGGAGGCATTTGCTTCTACCGACCGTTGCCGAATGCACCGCATTGCCGCGCGCGCAATCTCTATGACTCTACACCAAACTGTCTAGCTTAAGCTATCGTTATAGTTATGGTTTCTTCGCCAATTAAACAGACTGCATGAAGCCTATGCACGCGCTCAAGCATCTTCTAAGTAAGGGAGCTGGAATGATCTATCTCACGCGGCGGGCTACCTTCTCAGCTTCGCACTACTACTGGAATCCGTCCTGGTCCGACGAAAAGAATGAGCAGGTCTTTGGCCGCTGCGCCAATCGCAACGGTCACGGCCACAACTACACGCTGGAGGTCACTGTTGCGGGCGAACCGGATCCAACGACTGGCTTCGTCGTCGATCTTAAATGGCTGAAAGACATTATCGAGCGCGAAGTTCTCGAAGCCTGGGACCATCGTCACCTCAACCTCGAAGCGCCGGAGTTCGCGCAAACCATTCCCACCACCGAGAATATCGCCATCGCCGCCTGGAATCGCATCGCTCCCGCAATTCAATCGGCAAGTGCGCGCTTGAGCCGGGTGCGCGTCTACGAGACGCCGGAGATTTTTGCCGAATATGTAGGTAAGCAATGAAAGTCTCCTTTGGCCGCCGCTACTCGATCTCCGCCAGCCACCGGCTGCATACCGACGCGCTTTCGCCGGAAGAGAATCTCGCCGCATACGGAAAGTGCAATAATCCACACGGCCACGGCCACAACTACATCGTGGAAATTTTGGTGGCCGGTGAGCTTGACCCGGAGACCGGCATGGTCATCAACATGGCCGCTCTCGATGAACTTGTGCACTCGCAGATCGTTAGCCGTTTTGACCACGCCAACCTCAACCTCGATCCGCTCTTTGTGAATCGCGTCCCCACGACGGAGAATCTCTGTAGAGTGGTCTTCGCGTTGTTGAAGGATGCGCTCCCCGCCGGTAAGCTGGAGAGAGTGCGCGTGGAAGAGACGGAAAACAATTTCTTTGAGTGCGAAGGAGAATGAAGAAATCACCCTATTGATCCGGCCCGTAACTTCTGATACTCCGTGCCCCATCCATTCCGCGTTCTTTGCGGAATGGGTGGGAACCTCAACACTATTTTGGGCCGGATCAATTATCCCCAGAGCGGAAGGACAGAAATCATGGCACAGCCGATTGCATTGAGTAGAAAAATTTCCCAGTCCGAAATAGATCAGAGCCTCAGCGCTTATAGCACCGAGGAGATTGTGCGCGAGATTATCAGCCGTCTGGGAGAAGACCCCGCGCGCGACGGCCTGCTGGCCACGCCCGGTCGCGTGGCGAAGTCGATGGCCTACCTGACCAAAGGCTACAGCGAGAACGCGGCGGAAATCCTGCGCGGCGCGCTCTTCGACGAGGACTACGATGAGATGGTCATCGTCAAGGACATCGAGGTATTCTCGCTCTGCGAACACCATATGCTGCCGTTTTTCGGCAAGGTTCACGTCGCCTACGTTCCAAAAGGCAAAGTAATAGGCCTTAGCAAGATACCGCGATTAGTTGATGTATTTGCGCGCCGTTTGAAGATTCAGGAGCGCCTCACGCGGCAGATCGCCGACGCAATACAAGAAGCCATCGAGCCGCAGGGCGTGGGCGTCGTCATCGAAGCACGTCACCTCTGCATGATGATGCGCGGCATCGAGAAGCAGCACTCGTCCACTGTGACCTCGGCGATGCTCGGCTGCTTCCGCCAGAAGGAAACTCGCCTGGAGTTCCTCTCGCTCGTCCGCCAGCAAGGCGCGGGCGGACAATAACCGACTCGACCCGCTAAAGTTGTAGGAGTGAACGGACTTCTCATCATCGACAAACCCGCCGGCATGACCAGCCACGATGTGGTCTATCGCCTGCGCAAAATTACCGGCGAAAAATCCATCGGCCATCTCGGCACGCTCGACCCCATGGCCACCGGCGTTCTCCCCTTGCTCCTCGGCAAATTCACTCGCCTCGCGCAGTACTTCTCTTCGGCGGAAAAGAGCTACACCGGCACGATTCGATTTGGCTTTGCTACCGACACCTACGACGCCGAAGGCGAGCCGGCCGGACCCGATGCTATGCCGGCATTGACCCTCGAACAGATTCGCGCCGCCGCCAGCCGCTTCCACGGCGAGATGCAGCAGACGCCGCCGCCGTACTCCGCCAAGAAGATCGCCGGCAAGCCCGCCTACAAGCTCGCCCGCGAAGGCAAGCCGGTGGAACTCAAAGCCGCGCGCGTCCATATCGCCAGCTTTGAAATCACCGCGCTCAACGGCCCCGAAGCTGCCTTCACCATGGCGATCAGCGCCGGAGGTTACGTCCGCTCGGTGGCGCATGAGCTGGGCCAGGATTTACGCTGCGGTGCGCACCTCAGCAGCCTGCGCCGCACGCAAGCCGGAGTCTTCACGCTCGCCGATGCGCACACGCTCGACGAACTCGTTCCGCTCGCCGGCGACCTCGAAGCACTGGAATCGCTCTGCATCCATCCGCGCAGCCTGCTGCCGGAGATGCCCGCAGTTACAGGCGATGAGCACGTTCTCGGTCGTCTGAGCAACGGTGCGCAAGCCAACCTGCCGGAGTTCTCCTCGGCGCCTCTTGTCAAAGTCTTCGCCGGCCAGCGCGACCTCGTCGGAATCGCAAAACGCGTTGCCGGAACGCTCTTTCAGCCGGTTGCTGTGATGGAGTAAAGCAGTTCTCAGTTGTCAGTTCTCAGTTTTCAGTTATGACGCAAAGCCGCTCATTGCATCGATCTTCCTGTGAAGACAAAAGCTCGTTTCAGCAAAGATGAAACTGACAACTGACAACAGACAACTAGTTTTTCCGCAGCAACGGCATCAGCGCCGTCATCAGCGTCCGCGCGATGATCTCCGAGCCTTTCGCAGTGGGATGAATCCCGTCAGCTTGAATCGTCCCCGGCACATTGACAAGGTTCTTATAGATCATCGGCACAAAAGCAACGTGATGTTTGGTCGACAGTTCGCGATAGATTTGCTCGAATTGCCCAATGTAATCCCGTCCGTAATTCGGTGGCAGAGTAATTCCCGCCAGCAGTGTTTTGATGTGGGCGTTTTCAAAGGCCGTCAGAACAGCGTCCAGGTTGCGCCGAGTTTCGGTCAGCGGCACTCCGCGCAGGCCGTCGTTGCCTCCGAATTCAACAATGACTACCGCCGGATGCAGCAGCAAAATTGCCCGCAACTCAGCAACGGCATCCTTGGTCGTAGCGCCGCTGGTGCCCTGATTGACGACCTTGTAGTGGTAGCCGCGCTTGTCCAGATCGCGTTGCAATGCGTCGGGATAGGATTGGCCATCCTGCAAGCCGTAACCTGCAGTGATACTGTCTCCATAACAGACGAGAAGCGGGCGCTCCGCTGCCTGAAGCGGCGCGCGGGCGAGCAAAATCGCTCCCAACGAAACAAACAGCGCGCGGCATACGTACATAGTTATAGTGTACGAAAACTTGGAGGAAGTCAGCGTGATCGAGCTTCGGGACGCGAAGAAATGGATTCAAAATGGCGCGCGGCGCGTGGAGATTCTCAAAGGCATCACGCTCACCATCCCCGCTGGTCAATTCGTCGCCATCGTCGGCGCCAGCGGCAGCGGCAAGAGCACGCTGCTCGGCCTCATGGCCGGCCTCGACTCGCCCAGCTCCGGCGAGATCATTCTCGACGGCCTCCCGATTCACAATCTTGCCGAGACCGACCTGGCCGCCGTGCGCGGCAGCAAGATCGGCTTTGTCTTCCAGTCTTATCAGTTGATTCAAACGCTCACGGCTCTTGAAAACGTCCTGCTTCCTTATGAACTGAACATCGACGGCAGCGGCCTCGATCAGGCTCGCAGGCTGCTCGACGAGATCGGACTGGCAGAGCGCATGGATCACTACCCGGTCCAACTCTCCGGCGGTGAGCAGCAGCGTGTGGCGCTGGCCCGCGCATTTGTCGTTGCGCCGCCTATCGTGATGGCCGATGAGCCAACCGGTAATCTCGACTCCGCCAACGGAAAGCTGGTGCTCGATCTTCTGCTGGAGCGCAATCGTAAGATGAAAACCACTTTGGTTCTCGTCACGCACGACCCCGAAGCAGCCTGCCGCGCCGACCGCAAAATCGTACTGCGCGACGGATTGATTGTCGAAGACACGTTGCCCTACACCGCATCACGAATGGAACAAAATGGCTAAGCGCGCATTAAGTTGGCAACGGGCCGCCTCTATCGGCTGGCGCGATCTGCGCTCCGCTCCGGGCAAATTCGGCTTCGTGGTGCTCTCGGTGGCCGTCGGCGTCGCAGCTCTCGTCGGTGTGCGCGGCTTCAGCGACAGCTTCCGTCGAACTTTAAGTTTGGAGGCGCGTTCGCTGATGGCAGGCGACCTCAGCGCGCGGCTCTTTCATCCGCCAACCGCCGATGAGACCAGCAAAATCGCCGCGATTGCCCAGCAAAACAATCTGCAAATCACTTGGGTCACGGAGACGGTTTCGATGGCCTCCGCTCCGCCCGACCCTGTGCCGCTGCTGGTTTCGCTCAAGGCCGTTGACCCGGCTGCGTACCCCTTCTACGGCAAGGCGGAACTCGAACCTTCGATGAGTCTCGCGCAGGCTCTTGACGGCGACTCCGCAATTGTCGCCGAAGAATTTCTTATTCGTCTGAATGCCCGCGTCGGCCAAACGCTGCGCCTGGGCGGCAGAGACTTCCGCATTGCCGCCATACTCCGTCAAGAACCTGATCGCCTCTCAGCCGCGGCCACGATGGGGCCGCGCGTGATGATCTCGCAAGCCGCGCTCACTCGCACTGGGCTCGTCGTGCCCGGCAGTCGCGCCACCCAACGTCTGCTGATGAAGCTGCCGCCGCAAGCTGATCCCGTGGCTCTGCGCACGCAGGTCGAGTCGGCTCTGCCTGACGCGCAGGTGATGGACTTTCGCGAGGGCAATCCGGGCCTGAGTCGCGGCCTGGACAACGCCACCGCAATCCTGAGCCTAATCTGCCTCGTCGCTATGGTCCTCGGCGCGATTGGCGTGGCGATGGCCATGCACGCCCATCTTGAGCAGCGCATGGATATGCTCGCCATCCTGAAGGCCGTCGGCGCAACCTCCACCGACTTGCTGCGGATATTTTTGTTACAAACGCTGGCGCTTGGCTTGGCCGGAGGTCTGCTCGGAGTAGCCGCCGGCGTTGGCGTAATGGCCGCGTTGCCTACCGTCTTCGGCCATCTGCTCCCGGTTCACGCGCAGCTCGAATTTCCCTGGCGCTCGGTCGCCGCTGGTCTGGGAACCGGCCTGCTCACCACGCTGCTCTTCTGTCTTCCGCCGCTGCTGGATGTGCGCAATATCAGGCCGGTGCTGGTTCTGCGCAGGTTGGTCGAGCAAGGCCCGGAGGGAATCAGAGGCTGGCTCGCCGCTTGGTGGGCGCGCCGCTTGCAACTCGGTCTCGCGGCAGCGGTCATCGCCGCGCTGGGCGCTATCGCCTGGGCGCTCTCCGACTCCGCCAAAGTCGGCGCATCCTTCGCGCTCATCTTCACAATTGCTTTGATCGTTCTGCTGCTTCAGGCTTTCGCGTCGCTGCGCATCTTGCGTTTCCTTCTCAATCGCGTTCGTCTGCGCCTGCCGTCCTTCCTGCGGCACGGCCTTTCCAACCTCTATCGCCCCGGCAATCAATCCGCCGCGGTGATGGCCGCGCTGGGCACAGGCGTCATGCTCATCCTCGCCGTCTATCTGATGCAGGCAACCCTGCTGCGCGATCTCCGCGAGAACGCATCCCCCAAGCTGCCCAACATTTTTCTTATTGATGTCTCCACCGATGAAGCCGCCGGTGTCACCAACTTCTTCGCGCATCAGCCCGGAGTCTCTCAGAAACTGGAGCTGATGCCGGTCGTGCAGGGCCGCTTTGTCTCCATCAACGGCCAGACACTCGATCAGCTCAAGGGGCAGCATTTTCCCCGCCGAATGCTGGAGCGCGCCAGCCTGAGTTGGGCCGATGCGCCGCCCGCTGGCGACAAAATCACGCAGGGTAAATGGTGGACCAGCGCCGACACAGCGGAGATCGCCCTCGCCGAAGGCGTCGCTCAGCGCCTCCATCTCAGCATCGGCTCGTCGGTCGAACTCGAAACCGGCGGCCTCAAGCGCGCGCTCAAAGTCTCCGCCATCTATCGCGCCGATGGCAACCACCTCGGCGCGCGCATCGAGTTCGTCCTGCCCTCCGGCCAGCTCAAAGGTCAGCCCGCCACATGGTACGGCGGTGCGCACATCGATCCCCACCAGGTCGCCGCAATGGAGCGCGCTCTCTTCGTCGCTTATCCCGCCGTCACCGTCATCAATGTCGCCGATGTCCTTGCCCGCATCGAGAGCGTCGTCGATCAGATCACCTTCGTCGTCCGCTTCCTCGCCGGCTTCTCCATCTTCGCGGGTCTGATGATTCTCGCCTCCAGCATCGCCAGCACGCGCTTCCGGCGGATGCGCGAGGCCGTCGTGCTCAAGACCCTCGGCGCAACGCGCATGAGAATCGTCCGCACCTTCAGCGTTGAATTCAGCTTCCTCGGTCTGCTGGCCGGCTCCGTCGGCGTCATCTTCGCCAACGTCCTCACGCGCATCCTCCTGCGCAAGCTCGAAGTCGGCTTCCAACTCGACATTCGCGCCACTCTCGTCGCTCTTATTGGCACGGCCCTTCTCGCCACGGCCACAGGCTGGATCGCCAGCTACCGCATCCTCGGCCTGCGTCCGCTGGAAGTCCTGCGCGAGGAATAAATCGGCCATCTTCAGCGATTAGCCGCCGCAACGCTTGAGTATTTTATGCCGAATGTTTCTGCACCACCGCAGACGGCTTGCGGAAGGTGATCGCGTAAAACGTACCCTTCTTCAGCATTTCAAGATGAATCTCTTCCATCTCCGGCGGCACCAGATCAATCGGCACCGTCACTAACTGTTTGCGGTTTGAATAAAAACTGCTGGTAAATGGAATCTTCTCGTAGGTGCTCTTCACATACTCTTCGGTTTCGTCCTCGATCATCAGATGGCCGCCCGGCTTGGCTACGCGGATCATCTCTCGGATGGCCTTGGAGCGGTCACTGAAGAAGTTGAAGCCGCCCGCTGTGTACACGACGTCGAAGCTCGCATCGGCGAAGGGCAGGGATTCGGCATTGCCGTGATAAAGGTCAGCCTCCATCTTCCAGCGGCGCAAATTGTTCTGGCAATTGATAAGCATTTCAGGCGAGAGATCAAGGCCTGAGAGTTTTGTTCCATGAGGCAGATATTTGAAGTTGAGGCCGGTGCCGACGCAGGTTTCGAGCACTGAGTCGCCTGCTTTCACCTCAAGCAAATTCATATAGCTCTCAAAATACGAGTCGATTTCTAATCCACGAAAAGCAGCGACGAATCGCTGGGTATCGTCGTAAAAACCGCCGATTGTCTCATACAGATGGTTGTATTTGCCATTGTCTCCAGTCAGATCATCCGGATTGACAAAGGATGGAATTCCATTGCGCACCGGGAAGCGCTCACCGGAACTGCTGATCAAGGATTCATGCTCCTGTTCATTGACAATATGCAACGGTTCGCCCGTGAATGAGCTTCGCAGGCGGGCGATGGTATCCGGTCTGCTGGCCCAGGATTTAGTTTTGAGCGGGCGGAAGAGCGTCCAAACGCTAAGAAAGATAGAAGCTGAAAGGCATAGATAGCCGAAGATCGCGGTCAAATCTTGTGGGGTACGTAGCGCGGTTCCGCTGTAGTGGAGGTAGACTCCTATAGCGCCTGCAACGATAAAGCCCGCCGCGAAAACTATGCCAGTGGCGCGAGATTCGCGGTTCCACAGCCAGACGACAGTTGCTGCGAACCAGAGAATGAAAAATCCGTCGAGGCCAATTTGCGGAGCCGTGCTGGAGTGCAGCGCTAACGCAAGCGATGGAATTGCTGCCGCCATGAGCGGAAAGGGCAGCGTCGAAAGGAATCCAGGCAAACGCGGACTGACCAGCCGGTGAAAGGTGTAGGGTAGAACGCTGAGCACCGCAGCGATGAGCATCAAGCCAAGATATTCAAACGTCTGTTGCCGCCCGGTCAGCGGGATTTTGCGCCAGCCAAAGATCAGGCTGGGAACGACGCTGAATGCCATCATCCAGAGAAACCCTCGCCGGGGCCGCTGTGTACCGACGAACCAGACTCCGAGAATGGGTCCGGTCCAGAGCCTGATGAAATGGATGAAAAAGCCGGAGACAAACAGGCTGGTGGCAGCCCAAGCTCCAATCATTGAGAGGCGGCTGGATTTTATCGTGGTTTGCATGGTAGATTCTCCATTTATTGCTGTGAACGAGGTCTTTCAATTTGTTGTAGAGGCTCGCTTTTCCATCGCAGCCAACTCAGCCAGCGCCTTTTCGCCCCACTCCAGCGCGGCACGGGTCAGCGTCAGGCCCAGACCCAGCGTGAGCATCCAGTAAGGCCGATTCGGATTTTGCGATTGGTGCATATTTGCCATGTTCTCTATCCCCTCCAGGGTTGCCAGCATCTGCAGGTTTCGCCGTTGTAGTTCGCGGACGTGCGCGAGCGAGACGTCCGGCGCGGCCTCGCGGCCAAAAAACAGCTTGAGTAGGAATTCATTGCGCGGCGGATCATTGTGGAAGGGTTGGGCAAGCCACTCCCGCAGGCAGGCGCGCCCCGCGTCGGTCAGCGCATACTCCTGCCGCCGCTTTTTAGGCGTAATGGATGGCTCGCACGGTTCAATCAGTCCCTCAGCGGCCAGCCGCTTTAAAGTGGGGTAGATTTGACCGTAACTCTCGCCCCAGAAGCTTCCGAAGTTCTCTTCGATAGCCTTGTGAATCTCGTAACCGGAGAGATTCCGCTCGATGGAGAGCATTCCAAGGATTACATAGGCGGTACGATTACGATTCATATATCTAAAAGATATATCTTCAAGATATTATTGTCAGCTGAAATCTTTAACAATCGAACCTCTCGCAAAATTCCAAAGGGATTTGCAGATTATTTCCAACCCGAGCGCACAATGAGTGCATGACCACCGACCAAGCCCCGGGCTGTTTTACTGACAACTGGCATCTAAGAACTGAGAACTGTCTACCCCCCACCCCCCATAAGCGTTAAGATAAGGTGTTTTGGTCATCGGTTGTACCCTTTCCTTGTGCGTTAACCAATTTGATGACCCCATATATTGAACACCAAGCTCGTCCGTAGCGCTTAACTTAACGCTT
>Ga0181520_10001465_pt1 | contig 47900 bp, 32 predicted proteins | sample PEATcosm2014_Bin_29_FD_132451 | JGI IMG/M metagenome (GOLD analysis project Ga0181520, IMG submission 132451) | Peatland microbial communities from MTU Mesocosm Facility, Houghton, MI, USA - PEATcosm2014_Bin02_30_metaG | ecosystem: Environmental > Terrestrial > Soil > Wetlands > Peat | place... | reverse complement strand
GGCGTGGTTGGCTGAGCAACGGGCAAGGGGAGATGGTTGAAAAAAAAATTCTGTTAGCGGCTACGTGGCCATTTTAATGGATGGGTGTAGACTCACCGTTGAATGCGAACATCTGTAACGCAAACCAACTTTTCGGCACTGGTTTTGCCCCATGACCCTCGCCTTGACGGACGACGTTGCGCGGCCAAAGCCGCCGCCCCCTGTCAACCAGCCCGCAAATCCAATCAAATCAAGCCTGCTCAAACCGAATCAAACCGAATCAAACCGAATCAAACCAAATAAAGGTAAAAAATCAAGGCCTTGCGCCACCCACTCATACTGATGCGCTTTCAAAACGCGCTTAACCGCAGCGAATGTTGCCGGCAAATTGAACGCGGACTGGTAGGCGGAGCGAAGCGCCAGCCGCTTCCGCCGCTTTGGCCGGACGCAAGCGGTCAGTCTGCGGGAGGGGGCATCGGGCGCATCCTTCGACCGGGCTCACCCCCCCCCTCCCCCCCCATTTATCCTGCCAAATCCTACCGAATCCGACTAAAAAAACACAAAAACAACCCACCATGTCAAAAATAGACAGCTCGTAAAACCCGTCGCCGACGGCGTCAGGCTCCCTTTGAATGTGTTGTTCCCGCGCCAGTGACGCCGGGGCGCGGCTGTGCTGAAAGCCAGCCGCAGCCACGTTCGCAATTCAATGTGCCCAAGCCACCCGGCAGGTTTTCTGGCTGGCCACCTCGCTGTGGCTGGTCTCCGACACAGCCGCGCCCCTTCCCCGAAGCGAAAGAGTTGACAGCTTTCGGGACCAGGAGTAAAAAGGAAACGTCGCCCGTGACGGTGACAGAGCAAACGGCATGGGAAAGGGAAGCGCGGGGGAGACATTTCAATTAAACCAAAAAAGGAGAGGAGAGGAATATGGGTACGATCGCTGTTCAATTCATTTATTTGACGGGTCTCAAACGCCAGATTTTTCGCAATGGGCGTTTAAGCGGGTCGTGGGATGCAACCGGAAAAGCTTCACCCGTCTGGTCGGTTGCCCCCATGAACGACATCGTGGCAAAAGATGGCTGCCCCGGATTTTCCGTCACCGTTCAGTTTGACGAAGGGGCGGTCGGGACCACCTTCCAGTGGGGCGTCATCTGCGACGCCCCGTCCGCCCCAAATCTCTGGGCCATACCGACCGAGATCCAGTCCGCCCTGCAAACCGACCGGGTGCGCAGCTTTCAGCTCCAGCCGGCTGGCAGCGCCCAGGTTGAAAAGTTTTACTTTACCTACGCCCGCCGGCTGGGGGCGCGGGAAGTTTACCCGGCCGGCCCCGCGGCCAACCCCAGCTTGAGGTTTGCCGTGTGGGCGCCCAATGCCCAGAGCATTGACGTGGTGTTTGGCACTGCTGCCAGCGGCTACATTGCCGATGACGGGTTTGGAATTGACCCGGCTCAACCCGTTCTGCCCATGACCAAAGGAGCCGATGATGTCTGGGAAACGGCCATTATTCCCGATTTTGCCGCCCATGAAGGCCTGCCCTACATGTATCGGATCAAGAACGCCCAGGGGACCATCGTTTACCGGACGGATCTTTTCTCCCGTGGGCAAATTGGCCAGGGTGAAACCGATCCGGGCGGCGCGCACTGGAATAATGATCCAACCACGCTGGATGGCACCAAAAGCTGCAGCCTGGTGGTGAGCCTGGATACGATTGCCCGGGATCTGGTTCCGGTGGCCGGGCAGCCGGTGGTGCGGATTCCCGAAGCGGAGTTCTGGGCCAATGAGTTTACCGCCGGGCTGCCCGTGCCGGGCCGGGTGCAAGATCTCGTCATCTACGAACTGCATATTGGTGCGCTGGGATTTGGCAACGCGCGGCCCGGCAATCTCCAAGATGCCGTGGCCCTCCTGCCCTATTTGAGCGACCTGGGCATTAACGCCATTGAACTGCTCCCCACTTCCGAGTTCTCCGGCGTCGGCTGGGGCTATGGCGATTCGCACCACTTCGTCATCGCTCCTGATTACGGTGGCCGGGACCAGTACAAATATTTTGTGCGGGAATGCCATCGCCGCGGCATCGCGGTCATTCAAGATGTGGTTTACAACCACTGGGACAGCGATGCCGAAAGAGACGAATGGAACTTTGATTCGGTGGCGCCCGAACAGAACATTTATTATTGGTATGAAGGACTGTCCGCAAATTATCCCTCCCCGGATGGCGGCTACCTCAACAATGACTCTTCGGGCTGGACCCCGCGCTTTTGGGAAGAAATGGTCCGCCACGTGTTTGTAAGCAGTGCCGCGGCCTTCATGGAAGAATGCCATGTGGACGGATTTCGCGTGGATTTGACCCAGGCCATGCACGAGTTCAACACGTTGAACGCCAATGGCCAGAGTGTGGGCGACGCCAATCTGTTTGGCGCAAAAACCTTGCGGGAATGGAGCCGCACCCTGCGCATGATCCGGCCGGCGGCCATTCTCGCCGCCGAAGATTATTCTGGTTGGAACCTGGTCACCCAGCTTCCCGAACTTGGCGGCCTGGGCTTCGACGTCACCTGGTTTTCCGACTTTTACCATAATTTAATCGGCGACTCGGACATGGCCAACGGGTGTGCGCGATTGCTGAAGTTTGCCGGCCTGGGTGATGACCGGGGGCTGGACATGGACCAGTTCGCGAGCGTCTTGTACTCAAGCCAGTACAGCAAAGTTGTGTATAACGAGTCGCATGACGAAGCCGGGAACGACAGCGGCAGCATGCGTACACTGCCTTGTGCGGTGAACAGCGCGCCTTTAATCGGGGCGACCCGGGTTTATGCGGAAGCGCGCACCCGCGTTGCCTTTGGCCTCTCGCTCTTCTCCGCCGGCACGCCGATGTTCTTCATGGCGGAAGAAGTTGGAGCGCAAAAGCCATACCGATACAACGATTTCATGGCCAACCGTGAGGACATTTTGGGCCAGCGGGCGGGTACCGGGGCGAATCTCTTTCGGTTCTATCAGGACGCGATCCGTTTCAGCCGTCGTCATCCGGCGGTGCGCTCACAAAGCATTGATATCATCCATGTGAATGGCGGTGCGCGCGTCATTGCCTTCACCCGTCTGGCCGGCTCCGACAATTTGCTCGTCGTGGCCAGCCTGAACAACCAGTCGTTCGGCGCCTACTCCATCCAGACGGACGCCTCAAGGCTGCCGGCGGGCAGTTGGGTGGAATCGTTCAACAGCGATGCGGCGGTTTATGGCGGAGCCAATGTGGGCAATGCGGGCGCCGGCCTGCCCGTGGCCAATGGACAAATTCAAGTGTGTATTCCCGCGAACGGTTTTATCGTGCTGGTTCTGGCTGCATAATGACTTCGGAAAACAGGTGGTAGCGGCATTGACCCGTTCAAGGCGGGATTGGCCGGCTTTCGGATTTCGTGGATTCGGATTTCCGGATTCACCGCCGTAAGAATCGTTCCTCATTCTTGTAACAAGTTCTGGAATTCGCTTAGTAGGAGGGTGTATGAATGAAGCCCAACCGAATCCGAATATGGAACAAAAATGTCCGCAATGCGGCGCACCGCTGCCCTCCGGCGTCCTGGCAGGGCTTTGCCCGGCGTGCCTGTTCAAGCAGGGCGCGGCGGCGGACACGGCCCTGCCCCCGGAAACCCCGCCGTTTCTGCCGCCGGGCGTGGAGGAGGTGGCCCGGTTGTTTCCCCAGCTTGAAATCATCGCGCTCATCGGCAAAGGCGGCATGGGGGCCGTTTATCAGGCGCGCCAGCCGGCGCTCGACCGCATTGTGGCGCTGAAAATTCTCCCTCCGCAGACGGCTGGCGGCCCCGGCTTTGTCGAACGGTTCAACCGCGAAGCCCGCGCGCTGGCCCGCTTAAACCATCCCAACATCGTGGCCGTTTATGAATTCGGCCAGGTCAACGGCCTGCCGTTTTTCATCATGGAGTTTGTGGACGGCCTGAACCTGCGGGAGCTGGAGCGGGCGGGCAAACTCTCCGCCCGCGAGGCCCTGCAGATTGTGCCGCAGATTTGCGACGCGCTCCAGTTCGCGCACGACGAGGGCATTGTGCATCGCGACATCAAGCCGGAGAACATTCTCCTGGACAAAAAAGGCCGGGTGAAAATCGCCGACTTTGGCATCGCCAAAATTTTGGGCGGCACGCCGGAGGTGGACCTGACCCAGACCAAGGGCGCCATCGGCACGCCCCATTACATGGCGCCGGAGCAGATGGAAAAACCGACGACGGTGGATCATCGCGCAGATATTTTTTCGCTGGGCGTGGTGTTCTATGAAATGCTCACCGGCGAACTGCCGCTGGGCAAATTCGCGCCGCCGTCTTCCCGCAAAGTGGAGGTGGATGTGCGGCTGGACGACGTGGTGCTCCGCGCGCTGGAAAAAGATCCGGAACGCCGCTACCAGCACGCCAGCCAGGTGAAAACGGCGGTGGACACCATTGCCGCCGGCGCCGCCCCGCCGCCAACCGCGAACGGCGCGGCGCTGGCGCAGGAAATTCTGGCGCGGGATTACACGTTGAACATCCGCAGTTGCATCCGGCGCGGCTGGAATTTGTTGAAGGGGGAATTCTGGCCGTTCGTTGGCATCACGGCACTCATCCTGGCGTTGTTGGGGTTTGCCAGTTCATTTGGCGGCAATGTCATCCGGCAACGGTCGGGAGACCAGAATACAATGGAAGTAACTTCCGGGGTGGCCATGCTGGTGTGGGGGCCGCTCATGGGCGGATTGTTGTTCTACTTCCTCAAAAAAATCCGGCGGGAGCCGGCCACCGTCGAAACGGCCTTCTGCGGATTCAGCCCCCGTTTCCTCCAGCTTTTCCTCGCCGGCTTTGTCACCTGCCTGCTGACCTGGCTGGGGTTTGCGTGTCTGATCCTGCCCGGCATCTATCTGTTGATCGCGTGGATGTTTGTCCTGCCGCTGGTGGTGGACAAGCAGCTTGATTTCTGGTCGGCCATGGAGTTGAGCCGCAAGGTGGTGACGAAACATTGGTTTAAGTTCCTGGGCTTTGGGATCGTATTGTGGCTGCTCGCTGTTGCCGGTGTGCTGGCATTGATTATTGGTGTGTTTGTGGCGAGCCCCTTGATTTTAGCCGCGATGATGTATGCGTATGAAGACATCTTTGGCGGCACGGCGCCAACCGTAACCGCGCCGGTTGGAACCGGACCGACTGGCACGGTGGTCGTACCCGTGGCGAAAGCCACGCCGCCACAAGCCGCGGGCGGAACGTGGACCTTGGCCACCAAGATTGGTCTGGCACTGGTGATATTGGTGATCGGAGCCGTGGCGATCATGTCTTTCCAGCGCCAACATGGCGGGTTTATTCGAGCGCCACAGCAAACGGTAAAATTTGAAGATCAGGTGGAACAAAAGCAGATGGAAAGAGTGACGCCGCTTCCCGAACCGTTTAAACACATCGAGCAGGTTGTGCCCCCCGACGCAGTTCCGCCCGCTGTTTTCGGCCCGGTGATGGAACGGGAACTCACCAATTTTGTGGCCATCAACCTGGCATCGGGCCAGGCGGCATCGCTGCCAGAAGCCGTGACCGGACAGAATCGCGGCCCGGAAAAAGATTCCGCCGCCTGTGCCTGGCTGGAACGCGCAAACATGGACTTCGCCTATGTCAGCGAGTACGACGGTTTTTACGGCATGACGCGCGCCATGGCCACCTTGAAGCAGGAGGATTGGGACAACACCAGTCCTGATTCTCTGGCCGGATTATTGCACGACACCGGCCAGGATGTGGGAACGAGATTTGGTGAGTCGAGCCGCTTGGATAATCCAACCAACAACACTTACGGCTTCAAAACCCGCGACGGTGGCGTGGGGCTCCTACAGGTCACTGGCTTCAACGAAAACCCACCCGTTGCCCGGATTCGCTACAAACTCTTTCAGCCGGCCACCAACCAGGAAAGCGTGGCATCCGGTGGAACCACGAAGGAAGTCCGGGAACAACTGTCCGAGCGATTGGAGGCGGCATCCAGCATAACCGATTCCAACGAGAAGGACGAACCGCTGGCCGCCGTGGCCGCTGATGCCGCCAAGGCAGGCGAAGCTGGGATTGCGAGCAGCGCGCTGACCATGATGCGGGACCAGACAGCGCGGGATGCGGCCAGGCATGAAGCAGCCACGCTGCTGGCTGAACGCGGCTTGAGAAAGCAGGCAATCCAGATTGCAAAGGCCATAACTGATTCCACCACCCGCAACCAGACTTTATCCGAACTGGCCCAGTAATACCATTTTGCAAACTGGCATGAGCACGGAAAACCCAACCCCGAAAACCGCCGCGACCGGCGGCATTTTTGCCACCACGCACTGGACGTCCGTGCTGGCCGCCAGCCGCGCCGATTCGCGCGAGGCAGCCGTGGCCCTGGAGGAATTATGCCGCACCTATTGGTATCCCCTCTACGCCTATGTCCGCCGCCAGGGGCATTCGCGTGAGGATGCCGAAGACCTCACCCAGGGGTTTTTCGCCCGGCTGCTGGAAAAAAATTATCTCGAAGGCATCACCAGCGACAAAGGGAAATTCCGCGCGTTTTTGCTGGTGGCCCTGAAACGGTTTCTCGTCAACGAATGGGACCGCGCCAGCCGCCAGAAACGCGGCGGCGGCGTCACGCCGCTCTCGCTGGACTGGCAGGACGCCGAAACCCGTTATCAAATCAACCCCGCGCACGATTTAAGTCCCGACAAGCTCTACGACCGCGCTTGGGCGGTAATTGTCCTCGAACGTGTCATCACCCGCCTGCGGGACGAAAACGGCGCCGACGGCAAAGCCGGTCTGTACGAACAGCTAAAACCGTTTTTAATGGTCGGCAAGAGCGAGATTCCTTACGTGCGCGCCGCCGCCGAATTGAAAATGACCGAAGGCGCCGTGCGCGTGGCGGTTCACCGGCTGCGCCGGCGTTATCGGGAACTGTTGCGCGAGGAAATCACCCAAACCCTGGCCAATCCCGCGCAAGCCGACGAGGAAATGCAGGCCTTGTTCAGCGCGCTCGCAGGCGGCTGAGCATTCGCCTTCACCTTTTGCCCCACTTGTTTTCCCTTGCTGCCGGGACTGGAGCGGCTATTTTTGGATTACGCAATCTGACAGTTGGCGGATTGCCGTTTCACGACGTGGCATTGACACTGAACTCTTAAACCTAAAACGAAACTTTTTTATGGGCAAAATTACTCGTACCTGGTCGTTGATGTCGGAATGCTGGCAGGTCTTGAAGCAGGAGAAAAGCCTGCTGGTGTTCCCATTGATTTCGGGCATCTGCTGCCTGCTGCTGCTGGCATCATTTGCCGTTCCCCTCTTTATCACCGGCGCGTGGCATCCGCCCGGCCATGACGCCGAGCCGGTGCGCCAGGCCGCCTATTACGGCACGCTCTTTGCCTTTTATGTGGCCAATTACTTTGTCGTCGTGTTTTTCAACGCGGCCATGGTCGCCTGCGCCGCCATCCGGCTGGGCGGCGGCCAGCCTACCGTCGCCGACGGCCTGCGCGCCGCGGCGTCCCGCCTGCCGGTGATCGCCGGCTGGGCGCTGGTTTCGGCCACGGTGGGATTGATCTTGCGGATCATCGAGGACCGCTCGGATAAAATCGGTCAAATCGTCGCCGGCCTGCTGGGCATGGCGTGGACGGTGGTCAGCTTTCTGGTGGTGCCCGTTCTGGTCATTGAGAACAAGGGGCCGATTGCCGCCTTGAAGGAGTCCACCGGCCTGTTGAAAAAGACATGGGGGGAACAATTGATCAGCAATTTCAGTTTTGGAATGATTTTCGTTGTCCTCTCCATTCCCGCCTTCGCGCTCATCCTATTAGGCTTCTATCTGGGCGGCGCGGTCGTCGGGATTGTCTGTGTGGGTCTGGCCGCGATTTATCTGATTACGCTGGGACTGATCCAGTCGGCGCTGCAAGCCATTTTCCAGACGGCTCTTTACCTTTATGCGCGGGATGGCCAGGTGCCGGAAGGTTTTCGCGCCGAAGTATTGGAAAGCGCCATGGGCCGGTGATGCCCTCTACGGTTCAGACACACCCTGCGCCTGTACCAGCGTCCAATGACGGCCGGGATTGTATTCTGTCATGCTGGCGGCGATGGCGCCGGTTTTTTCTCCGAGATTCCGCTGATAAACCTTGCCGTCCTGATTGACGATAAAGGTCATGATGCCTGATTTTCCCCATTGCTCAGGATAGGCCACCAGCGCGAAACCAGCGGTGAGGTTGCCGTTGACCAAATAGCTGGACTTGCCCCCCGGCGCGGCCCGGCCCTGGCTGGTTAAAATTCGGAACAGATAGCCGTGAAACGGATGCGGTCCGGCGCCAGCCGGATGATTCCGGTAACCCTCGGCGTGCGCTTCTGCCACCAGCGCGCCAAACGGGCTGGGTTCGCTGCTTGACTCCCAGTATAGCCCGTCCTGCTGGCCGGGTGTGCTCTTGAATTTAAGGGCATATTTCCGCACGCCGCTGCCGTCGTGAACCTGACTGAAATAGCGTCCCTGACCCGTCACATAAGCCCGGCAGACGCCAATGGCATGGAGTTCGTCTCCGCCAATGTGACGGTTGACGATTTCGTCACGTCCGGCATCCGTGTCGAAAAACCACTGTCCGTCTTGTTTCACCAGCGGAATGGGGAACGGCCAGTCATTGGTGCCAATATTAAGAATAATACGGTCATCGCTTTCGGCCACGGGCAGGCACGCATCCGTCATGGCCCGCGAAAAGCCTTTAAAATTTGCCTGGTCCTGCACTTCATCTCCGGTTAGAAAGTCTTTGACCCCGGGCCCGAAGATTTCGTTGACGGCGGCTCTATCGCCGGCTTCGGCGGCATCGTTCAATGCTTTGATGGCATCTTTAGGCGAGGCAAAGCGTCGCTGTGAGTTTGTGCTTTCGTCCTGGGCCTGAAGAAGTGCTGGCAAGATCAGGCAGGCGATGGCAACCAGCGCCGTGGCGAGCGGGCAGGCGGCAGGCGGAAATCGGTTTGGACGTTTCATACTTTCAATCCGAATGACTTAATGATGGCCACCGCCGCCATGTCCCCCGCCAAAATGCCCGCCGTGGCCCATTGCGGCGCGGCTTTCAGCCCCACGACGTCCGGCGTCGCGATCCCAATGGCCCCGGTCGTAGCCACCGAAAATCGTCACATCCGGCCCGTAACCCTCAAAATAGCCCGGTCCATAGTAACCGCCGTCATAGTAGCCTCCGGCATAGTAACCCCCAACACATCCAGCCAGCGCCATCAGAACTGCGCTGCCGAACATGAACACGATTAAAGGCCTGGCTCTCTTCATGGTATAATTCCTTGAAACGGCAAAAGTCCCTGCGGTCAGGGCGGAGGATTCGGGGGAATATTCACGCTTGCAGGCGGCGGATTATTTATGGTGTCGGGAGAAGGCGGTGGGGAGGGCGGAGTGGGAGAATAAGGCTGATGGTTCACTCCCATTGGGTTTTGAACGTTAGACGTCGTGCCGTCGCTGCCCACGGTCGAGCAACCGGCCGCCGCCCAAGCCGCCGCAGCCAGCAGAAGAAAAACTCTTTTCATATTTATGCGATTGTTGATTCTTTTCTGCGCCGAATTCGTTTTAAAAACTCAGCCGCAAAGTCGGTTTCAATAAATTTCTCCGGCATAAACCGTGCCGCCGTGGCTTGTCCTATCGTTCCCCAGTTTGAACACATTATTTTCGCCGCAAACTGCACGGTTGGATGGATGCTGCATTGCAAACTGCCGGGTCATCACGGGGCTTGACCGGGGTGAGCAGGAATGGGCATGATTAGAGTGCTCCATAACCAAACCCAATTTGTGCCATGAACGAATCTCCAACGACGCAAATTAAAGACACCACCGCCAATCCTGCGCCGCTCGGTTTGCTGGGATTCGGCACCACGACTGTGTTGCTCAACCTGCATAACGCCGGGTGTTTTGAATTGAACAGCATGATTCTGGCAATGGGCCTGTGCTATGGCGGAACCGCCCAGGTCATCGCCGGACTCATGGAATGGAAGAAGGGCAACACCTTCGCCACCACGGCGTTTATTTCCTATGGCTTCTTCTGGCTTTCATTGGTGGCCCTCGTATTGCTGCCCAAGATTATTCCCACTGTCCCCGCGACCAACGAAACCGGCATGGCCGCCTATCTCGCCGTCTGGGGGCTTTTCACCGCCGTGATGTTTCTCGGCACCTTCAGGCTCAGCCGGGCACTTCAACTCGTCTTTGGCACGCTGACCATTCTGTTTTTTCTGCTCGCCTTCGGCGATTACACCGCCGCCAGCCCCGGTTTCAAACACGCCACCGGTTGTGAGGGCATTGTTTGCGGCCTGGCCGCGATTTACAACGGCCTCGCGCAGGTGCTCAACGAACTGGCCGGGAAAATTGTCCTGCCGCTGGGGCTGGTGAAAAAATAACCGCCGGGAACGAAGCTGCATAGTTCTGACGCTTTCAGTCCGAACGCTTCATGCAGCGGGTCGCAATCAGCTACACCAGCCGCTTCGTTTTTGGAAATCAAATTCAACCGACGCGAAGCAGCTCGACTTCAAAAATCAGGGTGGCATTCGGCGGAATTGCGCCGGGATACCCGTCGCGGCCATAGGCCAGTTCCGGCGGAATGGTCAGCTTCACCTTGTCGCCGACCTTCATTTGCGCCACGCCAAGGTCCCAGCCGGCAATGACCTCGCCCGCGCCGAGTTTAAAGCTGAACGGCTCATTGCGGTCCACGGAGCTGTCAAACTTTTTGCCGTCGGTAAACGTGCCGGTGTAATGGACCGTCACGGTGTTGCCGTTCTTGGGAACCGCGCCGTTGCCGGTCGCGAGTTTTTCAATTTTCAGTTGGGCGGATGCCATGCCGTATTTTTGCCGCTGTCGTTGCCCGCGTCAAACAAAGGTTTGCCGGAAATAAAAAACGCGGAGTAACGAGTCAGCCGTGTGCCCACGAACAGGGTCACAGGCATTAAGCGTTGTAAGAGCCGCTGCTGGTGGTGCCACCGTGGCCGGTCCAGTTGGTGTGGAAAAATTCACCCCGCGGCTTGTCCACGAGCTCGTAGGTGTGCGCGCCGAAATAATCGCGCTGCGCCTGCAACAGATTGGCCGGCAACACGGCGCTGCGATACTGGTCGAAGAAGGCCAGCGCGGTGCTGAACGCGGGCACCGGAATGCCGCGTTTGGCCGCAGTGGCCACGATGTTGCGCCAGCCTTTCTGGCAGCGCTTGATTTCGCCGCGGAAATAATCGTCGAGCAAGAGGTTCATCAGCTTGGGATTTGTGTCGTAAGCTTCCTTGATCTTGATGAGGAAACGTGAGCGGATAATGCAGCCGCCGCGCCACATCAGCGCAATGCCGCCGTAGTTGAGGTTCCAGCCGTATTCCTTGGCCGCCGCGCGCATGAGCATGTAACCCTGCGCGTAACTCACAATTTTCGAGCAATAAAGCGCGTCTCGAATGTCCGCAATGAACTGTTTTTTCTTGTCGGCATTCGCGGCAATGCCTGTCAGCGCCGGACGCGGGCCCTTCAATTTCCTGGCCGCCTTGACACGCTCGTCTTTCAATGCGGAAACGCAGCGCGAATAGACGGCCTCGGCGATGAGCGTAATGGGAATGCCCAGGTCCTGCGAGTTGACGACCGTCCATTTGCCGGTGCCTTTCTGGCCGGCGGTGTCGAGAATTTTGTCCACCAGCGGCGTGCCATCGGTGTCCTTGTAGGCGAGGATGTCGCGCGTGATTTCAATGAGATATGAATCGAGTTCGCCCTTGTTCCATTCGGCAAAAACCTCGTGCATTTCCGGGGCGCTCAGGCCCAGGCCGTTTTTCAAGATGTTATAGGCCTCGCCGATCAACTGCATGTCGCCGTATTCGATGCCATTGTGAACCATCTTGACGTAATGGCCCGCGCCCCCTTCGCCCACCCAGTCACAGCAGGGCACGTCGCCTTCGACCTTCGCCGAAATGCCCTGGAAAATATCCTTCACGTGCGGCCAGGCGGCGGGCGAGCCGCCGGGCATGATGGAGGGGCCGTGGCGCGCGCCGTCTTCGCCGCCGCTCACGCCCGTGCCGACGTAAAGCAGCCCCTTGCTCTCCACGTATTTCACGCGGCGGTTGGTGTCCTCGAACAGCGAATTGCCGCCGTCAATGATGATGTCGCCGGCTTCGAGGTGCGGCAGGAGCTGTTCAATGAACTCATCCACCGGCTTGCCGGCCTTGACCAGCATCATCACGCGGCGCGGTTTCTTGAGCTGGGAAACCAGCTCGGCGATGGAATGCGCGCCCAGCACTTTCGTGCCCTTGGCCTCGTTGGCCAGAAAAAGATCCACTTTTTCGAGGGTGCGATTGTAGGCCACCACGGTGAAGCCGTGGTCGTTCATGTTGAGAATTAAATTCTGGCCCATGACGGCCAGACCAATCAATGCGATGTCAGCTTGAGATTCCATAAAACTCGTCTTTAACAATACAAAAAGCCCCCACCTCTGCGAGCAAAAAACGTTTTGTTAATTGTGTCCATTTGGATAAGAAATGCCAAATCCTGGCATCATTTCTGCGGAGTGTGCAAATCTCCTCTGAGCGCCGTCTTTATGGCAAGGCACCAACATCGAGATTGTTGGGTCTGGAAATGTGTGCTCCAAGTATTCTTTCCTTGCCACTGAATCAGGGCCCACATTATGTTCAGCCCCTGGTGGAAAGAATAAGAATGCTACGTTGGGTTTTGATTGCCATTCCGATGCTGGCACAGGCCGGCGGAACCAATTTTCAGATCACGTGCGTCAGTCGCAACGGCCAAATCTCCTGGACCAATGCTTTCACCAGCGGGGTGTGTACTTTGGAATCCGCCGCCCAGCTCAATGGCGGCAACAGCCCCCCGGCCTGGCTTCCGCAGCAGAACTATTTCACCACGAATTCAACCGGAGCCGGGGGTCTGCCGTTCACGTCCAGCAACGGCTTTTTCCGTCTGCTGGCGGTGAATATTTCCACCAATACGCCGGAGGCTTTTTCGAACCTGGTGGAGTCTTATGGCAGCTTGCATACCATCGCCGGCAACGGGGACGCTGGCTACAGTGATCCCGGCGAGGATGTGACGAACTATTGGCAGCCGGGTTTTGAAGGCGGCTATGCCACCAATACCGCGTTGTCGCGCCCGCACTTTGCCATGGCGGATAACTTCAGCAATGTTTTCATCGTGGACAAAGACAGCGACGCCGTCCTAAAAGTCACGCCGGATGGCCGCATTCATACCGTCGCTGGCACCCATGCCATCGGCAATGGCCCGGACTATACCACCAACGCCACGACCGTGGCGATGAGCACGCCCAATGGCTTATGGGTGCGCGGTGACGGCACGGTTTATGTGCTGGACACCGGCAACAACAAAGTGCGCCGCCTGGACACCAACGGCATGTTGACAACTCTTTTCATTGACACCAAGGGCATCAACGGCGGACGCGGTTTGTGGGTAAAGAGTGATGAAACCCTCATTTACTACGCGTCGAGCAGCCATCTCCGGCAGTGGACTCCCGGTGGCGGCAGCGTAAACCTGAACAGCCAGTTCAACGACCTTGGCAACCTCATTGTCAGCGGCACCAATATTGTCGCCACGGACCGGAGTGACAATACCGTCTGGCTGGTGACCACGAACAACGGCACGCGTACACTGCTCTTTGGCAATGGCGGCGAAAGCCCGGTCGCGGACGGCACGCTTGCAGCCACCAATTCACTTTACGGTGTCCGCGGGGTTTGGCAGCCGCCCATAGGCGGTTATTTTCTGGCCACGGATTATGGCGCTCAACTTCTGTATGTGGACGTTACCGGGGTGGTTCATATTTTGGTCAATGGTCAAAACAACGACCATGCCGGCGATGGCACATGGTTTTATTCGCCCACCAGTTATGACTTCGGACAATTGCGCTCCGTCTCGATGGACAATCAAGGCAACTTGATCATTGTGGAAAACGATCTTGGTTACGTTCGGCGAATTGATTTCCAGCGATTGAATCCGTGAACTGCCGGGCCGGCAAACTTCACCGGCACAGCCGGCTCACGCGAATTGTTCCGTCTGCAATTCGGCGGCGGTATCGCGCCAGTCGTCCAGCCGGTCGCTGACGCCGATTTCGGCGAGATATTCCTCGTTCAACGGCGCGGTTCCGGATTTGTCGTAAAAGGCGTTGGCCACATGGACGGCCGTCAAGGCGCTGCATTTTTTCAGGTCGCTCTGTTCCGGCGTGTGATGAAAAGCGACGGCTTCGACAATGGCGGCAGGCAAGCCCCAAAGACCCAGCAGATAGGCGGCAAGACCGGCATGTGTCGCGCCGAAAACCTCCAGTTCGGCTTCGACCAGTGGAATTTTTTCCCGCTCCGCGAGGGCCAGGGCCTGGCCAAATTCATCGGGCAGGCTGTCGGCGAGCATGAGTTTGCCCATGTCATGCAGCATCCCGGCAGTGTAGGCGTCCTCGGATTCAGCAAAGTCCGCACGTTCGCGGCGCATGAGGGTGCGCGCCAGATCGCCGCAATTCATCAAATGAGACCACAGGGCATCGGCGGAAAAACCTTTCAAACGTCCGGGCGCGAAGCTCCCATAGACCTGAGCGGAAAGCGCGAGGGAACGCACGGTGCTCATGCCGAGGTGTTGCACCGCCTCGACGGGGTCGCTGACTTTTTCCGGCAGGCCGATGGCCGCGGAATTGGCGACCTGCAAGATTTTGGCAGTGATGCCCGGATCCTTGGCAACGATGCCAGCGATGCCCTGGATGGACGAAGTGGGCGACTCGATTTCGCGCATGATGTCGAGATACAGCGTGGGGAAAGTCGGCAACGTCCGCATTTTCCCGGCCAGGCCGCGCAGTTTGTTGTCCTTGAGGTGGGCGTCCAGGCTGCCGATGCGGGCGAGGGTGGCCCGCAGGACTTTAACCTCAAAGGGTTTCGGGATAAACAGGTGCGTGCATTTCAACGAATCGGCGGCTTCAGCCTGGTCGGTGAAACCGGAGATGATGATGCGGGCGGTTTGCGGATGCTGTTTGGAAACTTCGGTGAGCAGTTGGATGCCGGTCATACCGGGCATTTGCATGTCCGAAGCCACGACATCAAAAGCGGTCTTCTGGAGCAAATTCAGGGCGGTTTCGCCGTCCGGCGCCAGGGTAGTCTGCCATTGGTCGCGCTCGTCCTTCAGCAACATGCCGTAAAGCTCAAGCAGCACTTCGTTGTCTTCCACGAACAGGATCTTTTTCATTCGATGAGTTTTCCCATAATGGCTGGCAACTCGAATTTGCGCATGGGATGGGAGGGCAAAACTGCGAGCTGCCGGCAAAATTTGCCAATCGTCAAAGGGTTTAACAATGTTCTCGCAAGCCGGTTCAAAAAGCAAGCCGGCTTATCAGGCTGAAAACAGGCTTCAGCATATTGGTAATATAGCCGTTGTTTTCTGTTTTGCATCCCCTTTTTGCAATTGGAAAAGACAGGGGGCGCAGGCCAGAAAATGGGCGTGCCATTCGCCGGCAGCAGCGCCGTTGCTTGCGATTTTGATTGCCAGCCAGCACTGTTGCTCTAGGGTGTTTCGGCGATTGGACAAGGTATGAATCCCAAACTGCTGATTGTTGACGACGACGAGGAAATTCGCACCCAGATGAAGTGGGCGCTGGCGAAGGACTATGACGTTTCGCTGGCGGAGGACCGGGCGAGCGCGCTGGAAAATTTCCGCGCCGCGCAGCCGGCGATCGTCCTGCTGGACCTGGGCCTGCCGCCGCATCCGGGCACGCCCGAAGAGGGGCTGGCGGTGCTGTCCGATCTGCTGGCGCTGGACCGGCTGGTGAAGGTGGTCATTGTCAGCGGCCAGGGCGAAAAGGAAAACGCCCTGCGCGCGATTGGCGCCGGGGCTTATGATTTTTTGTCCAAGCCGGTGGAGATGGAGGAGTTGAAATTTCTGCTCAAGCGGTGTTTTCATGTGGTGCAACTGGAGAAGGAATATGCCGCCATGCAGCAACTGGTGGGCGGCGATTCATTCGAAGGCATGTTGGGCACGAGTCCGCAGATGCGGCCGATCTTTGACACCATCCGCAAGGTTGCCACCGCCGATGCCCCGGTACTGATTCTGGGTGAAAGCGGCACCGGCAAGGAAATGGTGGCCAAGGCCATTCATCAGCGGAGCAACAACAAAGACGGGCCGTTTGTGGCCATCAATTGCAGCGCCATTCCAGAAACCCTGCTGGAAAGCGAATTGTTCGGCCACGAAAAGGGGGCGTTTACCGGCGCGCATGTTCAGCGCAAAGGCCGGATTGAATCCGCCAGCGGCGGCACCCTGTTCCTGGATGAAATTGGCGAGATCCCGCTGCCGTTGCAGGTGAAGCTGCTGCGGTTTTTGCAGGAGCAAACCATTGAGCGCGTGGGCGGCCGGCAGTCCCTGCACATTGACACCCGCGTGGTGGCCGCCACCAATGCCGACCTCAAAAAATCCCTGGCCGCCGGCACCTTCCGCGAGGATTTGTTTTACCGGCTGGCGGTGGTGTCGGTGGTTTTGCCGCCGTTGCGCGACCGCGACAACGATGTGCGGCTGCTGGCGCAATTTTTCCTGAGCCGTTTTGCGGCGCAGGTGAACAAGCCGAATCTGGCTTTTGACCAGGACGCCATTCGCGCCATGAACCGGCATACCTGGCCGGGCAACGTGCGGGAACTGGAAAATTGCGTCCGGCGCGCGGCCATCATGGCCGAGGGACGGCGCGTAACGGCCGCCGACCTGGAATTGAACACGTCCGGCGTGGGACCCAATGTCGTCACGCTGAAGGACGCGCGCGAGACGGTGGAACGGCAGATGGTGCAGCAGGCGCTGAAAAAGCACGGCGGCAAGATTGCTCCCGCCGCCGCCGAACTGGGCTTAAGCCGCCCGACACTTTATGAGCTGATGGAAAAGCTCGGCATCAGCAAGGCGTCGTAAAACGCCGGTAACTTTCAAAACGGCGAGAACCGTTCCGGCACATACACGATGTCTTTCGGCTTCAGATAAAAGGGTTTGGTCTCCTTGCCCTCCAAAACCGCCTTCAGATCAACGATGAAATGCTGCATCGCTCCGTCTTCCTCACGTACAATTTTTACATGTCGCATGTCGGCGGTGTTGTAGTCAAATCCGCCCGCTTCCATGACCGCTTCCAACGCCGTCATGGGATGATCCGACAAGACTTTTCCCGGATGCACCACTGCGCCGCTGACAAAAACCGGAAACGTGGACGATTGCACCTGCACAATGACCTCCTTGGTGGAAATCTGCGAGGCGTAAGCCTGCACCAGCCTCTCCTGCAGCTCGGCGGGCGAGACACCGGCAGCGTCCACTTCGCCAATCAACGGCAGGTTCAGTTTGCCGTCCCGGCGGATGGGTTGCAGGGTGTCCAAGTTGGGCGAACCGGGGAAGGTGATTTTCAGAACATCGCCCTCGCGCAAAATAATCAGTTCCGAGTGGGGTTTGTCCATCGTCGGCTTGGTGGAGGCGGGAACGCCGGTTGGCATCGTGTCGCAGCCGGTGAACGCGGTGGCCGCAGCCAAAATCAGCGCCGCCAGCTTGACTGCCGGTCCGATCCGAAGAGCAGTTTTGATTGTATTCATGATTTTGTTCAAAGTTTGTCCTCTCTTGAGGGCAAATCATAGCCGGATGCCCCGGCAATGCAATCTTGGTTTTGGCGTCACCGGCGTTTCAAGAAAATGAGGGCGGTGGGTATAACCACCCCTCACCCTCGGTCCCAACCTAGAAACCGGAAGACAAGTTGGAGTTGGACGGAAGCTCCCCTTGCTTGCCAAAGGCTGAAAAAATAATATTGGTATAACGACTCACCTCACCCCCGCCCTCTCCCCTCCATCCGATGGAGCGGAGAGGGAGACACGCTCCCAGCGCCCTGGCGAAATCGGACGGATGGTCGGTCCAAGGGTTCAAGGCACCCGGCATTTCAGCATTTCAGCTTTTAGATCACGTCAAACTGCCAATCCGCCGCAGGCGCAGGAAAGGTTCGCCGAGCTTGCGGGATTCGGCCAGGTCCACGTCAAATTCTGCCACCCAGTCGTTATTTTCCTCCGGGTCCACCAGCATTTGCTGCACGCGCCACGATTTTTTATCGTCGGCAGGAACCACGTAGGTGTGACGGAGGTTGCGCGCGTTGGGGTCCAGACAGATGTGTTCGTGCCCGGTGTGATAATCGTCCAGAGCCTGCTGGAGCCGGGCGGCGGTCCACGGCTGACTGTCGGCGTCCGCTGGCGAATTTAGACCGGCGATGGCCTGTTCGTAATCTTCAATCACCAGCCCGCGCAAGAAGGTGAAGATGCGGTTGCGGATGGCGGCGGTGAAAGCTTTCGGGTCGCGGGTAATGTCCGCGGCGGCCTCCTCGGCGCCGGGCGGGCGCACTTCTTTCGTTTCGCCGGCGCGATAATTCGGGTCGCGCATCTTTTCCCATTCATCGAGCAGGCTGGAATCCACCTGCCGGATCATGGTGGCGAGGTACAGTTCCATTTCGCGGAGCTGGTCGTTCTTGGCGGTGTCGGGAACGGTTTGCGCGAGCACCTTGAAGACGCTGTTGAGATGCCGCAGCAACACGCCCTCGGCGCGCTGCAATTCGTAAAGCTTGATGTAATCGGCAAAGGAGCGGAACTCCTCGAACATTTCCCGCACAATGGATTTGGGGTGGATGTTTTCCTCACCCACCCACGGATGCCGCGCCGCAAATTCATTAAATGTGGAATAAACAAACTCGCGGTTCGGCTTGGGATGTTCCAATTTTTCCAGTTCTTCCATGCGCTGTTCGTATTCGATGCCTTCCATTTTCATCTCGGCCATCTTGCGGTCCTTTACCTTGTCGAGCTGCTTGCGCAGGATGATGTCCGGGTCTTCGAGGATGGATTCAACGAGCGTCAGCAAAACGAGCGCGTAATCCGGCGCCTGCGGGTCCATGAGCGGAATGGTTTCGAGCAGATACAACGACAGCACCTGGTCCATGGAAAAATCGTCCTGCAGCTCGACGTTGACGCGGAGTTTGCGACCGCTGTTGGAGGGAAGCCCGGCCGGAAGTCCGCCCTCACCCCGGCCCTCTCCCCCAGGAGAGGGGGAAACGCTCCCAGCGTCTTGGTGAAATCGAACGTTCGGTTGGTTCAGGGGTTCAATGCTCAACTTATTCGGGGAATCCTCACCCGGGCCCTCTCCCCCGGGCAGAGGGGGAATGGGTTCCTGCGTTTCGGCAATATCTGGCGCTGGGTTTGAAATATTCGCAGTCGAGGAAACGGAAGCCATTGCTTCCTGTTCCCTCTCCTGGGGGAGAAGGTTGGGGTGAGGGCGGACTTCTGACTCGGATTTCGCATTTTGCCTTTCCGTGTCTGTTTCAGAATTTTGGCGGCGCTCTGCCGAGACGCCGCTACGAGGGCTGATAAACTCCACGATTTTGCGGTTGAGCAGAGAGCGGAACAACTGCCATGCGCGTTGCGTGTGCGCCTTTTTGGCCTTGGGCGTTTCGTGACAGTCGCGGATGAGCTTCTGCATGGCGGCGCAACCATCGCCCACCCGGCTCAACACGTTCAACAACATCCCGTGCGTCACTTGGAAGCGCGAAGCCAGCCGTTCGGGCGGCGCGACGATGAGCCGCGCAAACGTGTTTTTGTCCCAGTTGACGAAATTTTTTTCCGGCGGCTGGCGCTTGACCGTTTTTTTGCCGTCGCGCGCGGTTTTTTCGGCGAGCTTGAGATTTTCAATCACATGCTCCGGGGCCTGCGCCACGACCCAGCCTTGGTCGTCGAAGCCTTTCCGCCCGGCGCGGCCGCTGATCTGGTGAAAATCGCGCGCGCTCAAAATGCCGGTCTTCTGGCCGTCGAACTTGCACAGCCGGGTAAACAGCACGGTGCGGATGGGCACGTTGATGCCCACGCCGAGGGTGTCCGTGCCGCAGATGACCTTGAGCAATCCCTTTTGCGCCAGTTGCTCCACCAGCACGCGATACTTCGGCAGCAGTCCGGCATGATGCAGGCCGATGCCGTGCCGCAGCCATTTTTTAATTTCCGGGCCGTAGGGGCTGGTGAACTTGAAACCTTCCAGCGTGTTGGCGATGGCGGCTTTTTCATCGCGCGAGCAGACGTTGATGCTGGTGAAATCCTGCGCGCTCTGGGCCGCTTCCAGTTGCGTGAAGTGGACCACATACACCGGCGCGCGCCCGGCGGCGACGAGGCTTTCCAGCGTCTTGGCCAGCGGCAGTTCGGAGTATTCGTGGGCCAGCGGCACGGGCCGGTCGGTGGACGAAACCGTGGCCGTGGGCCGCCCGGTGAGCCGCGTGAGTTCCGCCTCAAAAAAAGTCGTGTCGCCGAGCGTGGCGGACATCAACAGGAAGCGCGCCTGCGGCAGCGTCAACAGCGGCACCTGCCACGCCACGCCGCGCTCGCGGTCGGCGTAATAATGAAACTCGTCCATGACGACCTCGCGCACGTTGGCCGCCGCGCCTTCGCGCAACGCGATGTTGGCGAGAATTTCCGCGGTGCAGCACAGAATGGGCGCGTCGCGATTGACCGAGGCATCGCCGGTGCTCAGGCCGATGTTGTCCGGGCCGAACTCGCGGCACAACGCGATGAATTTTTCATTCACCAGTGCCTTGATGGGGCAGGTGTAAATGGAGCGCCGGCCCTGGGCGATGGCCTGAAAATGCAGCGCCGTGGCCACGAGCGATTTGCCGGAACCGGTGGGGGTGTTGAGGATGACGTTTTTGTCATCGAAAATTTCCAGGATGGCGGATTCCTGCGCGGGATAAAGCTGGAGTTGCCGGCCCGACACATAATCGAGAAAGCGTTCTAGCAGCAGGTCGTTGCCGGGCCGCCCGTCGCGTGGAATCAAATCGTAAAGTGTTGCTGGCACAGGAAACGAACTTTAGTGATTATTGCCGGGAGTGAAAAGGAAGATGCGCCGTGGCCCCGGTGTTGCAGGGGGGGAGGGGGGGGGTAGCGCATCCAATTGGAGCTGCTGAGGCCGTTGGCGGCAGGTTTACGAACTGTCTAGTTTTGACATGGCGGGCTGTTTTTTTGATTTTATTGGTCGGATTCGGTTTGATTCAGTCGGATTTAGCCCGAAATCCGAAGTTCGAAAGCCGAATACCGAAAGAAATCCGAAGCCCGAAAGCCGAATCAGCAGCGTGGGGCGGAATTTCACCGACACTTTTCCGGAACGTCGCAAAACTCAATTCGGATCTCGGATTTCGGGAATTCGGACTTCGGAGTTCGGAGTTCGTCGGATAAACTGCCGGGTGGTGCTTGTTTTTGCCCAACCGTCTGGTTTGAATGTTGTCGCATTCAACCGTGACCCTACACCATTCCCCCAAAAACGCCACGTAGCCGCTAACAGAATAAAAGCGGAGAGCGGAAAGCGGGAAACAGGGCCTACAAGCTGGCATGATGGGCCGGCGCGGCAACGGGTCAAACGGGTTGGGGGCCGTTTTTTGTAAAAAAAGTGGCTTGATTCACCTTGATTTGGTTTGAGTGGGTTTGACTGAGCTTGATCGGGGCTGTGCGCGGCACGTCCCCGAAATCCGCCATCTTTTTAAAATCTGCGCGATAGCGGACACCTGCGGGCAGAGCAATGGCAGCGCAACTATCGTCCGTCAGGGCGGTGGTCACGGGGCAACAGCAACGGCGGCCAGTGGGTTTGCGTTACAGGTTATCGCATCCAACGTCAATCCTACACCATTCCCCAGAAAAGACCACGTAGCCGCTAACAGAATTTTTATCGAAGTATCAGGAGCACAAAAATCACAAGGGCTGAAAGCCCGTTCCATGACACCTTGTGTCCAACATCAAACCCCCAACCGAACGCAACGAATGAATCGCGCCGGTGGCGCTGGTGGGAATGATCACGGTAACATGGGGCGTTGCCCCATGCTGGTATCAGTCGGGCCTTTGGCCCATATATATCTGCGTGTAGGTGTTGGCCATGCACGGAAGATGCCGCTCCTAACGAAGCTTGAAAACTTATTGTTGGGTTTTCTACAAAGATGTCGCACCTGCGGCGCTGCCATTTTCGCGTCGAAAGTTTGCGGTGATTTGGAGCATCCAGTTTATCCATCCCGGCGTATTGCAAGGGCCAGGCGTTCTGGTTGCGCGGCATGCGCGGCTAAAAACCGCGAGGCGCCCGGCGGCCATTGCCACGCAAATGGTCTTTGCGCTATCATGCCGGCGTTGAGCTTTCAATTTCCGCGCTTTGCCGCTTACATCTGCCACCCGCAGTTTGGCAACGAGGTGGCGCAGGGACAGTTTGTCGTCACGCTGAGCGCCCTTCAGTTCACCGCCACCGAACCGCCCTTTGAACTCCCGCTTCATGATGCGATGGTCGAAATCGGCCAGGATGAAAAATGGATTTCAGTGCGAGACCGTCGTCAGCCGGATTTGCAGTTTTTTGTGGATCGCGCCATTCTGGAAAACGGCATTTTTCTCAAATCCCATTGGATCCGCGACCAGGTTCAATCGCAGCTTGGCCGAAAGGAGCGGCGGTGGAATTTTCTGCTCATGGTCAAGGGCCTGGCGGCCGTCATCGCTATCGCCTGGGCGGCCTCCCACATGATGCACTGGGGCGTGCGCGTGGCGGTGAGGGGGATTTCGACGCAGCATGAAATCGAGTTTGGCGACGAAGCGTTCGAGAAAATCAAGTCGCACATGGACATCATCGAAGACACCAACGCGGTGGCGCGCCTGGATTCGCTGATGGCCGCGCTGTCACCGGCGGTGCATGCGCGTTTGCCGTTCAAATTTTGCATTGTGGCAGGGCCGCCCAACGCGTTCGCGGTGCCCGGCGGCCGGATTTGTGTGACCACGGGGATGTTGCGAATGGTGGACACGCCGGAGCAGTTGCTGGGCGTGCTGGCCCATGAATCGGCGCACATTACGCAACGCCATGCGTTCCAACACATGATTTCCGGCAAAGGCCCGATTTTTCTGATGGAAGTGCTTACCGGCAGCAGCGATAAAGCCGTGAACCTCATGGCCATGCCATCGGAACTGTTGATCTACGAGAGTTTCTCGCAGGAATACGAGGCCGAAGCGGACGCCTATGGCTGGGATTACCTCGTGGCGGCAAAAATCAATCCGCACGGCGAAATCGAAGCCCTGCAAAAACTCAGGGAGTATGAAATCGGGACCGTCGGCCCGGATCACGCCTCCGCCTTTGACAGTCATCCGGACATGGACCGGCGGATTAAATTCCTCGAAAGCCGGTGGTCCAGATTATCGGATACAAATCATTTTGTGGTGCTCACCAATGACCTGCCCAAGATCAACGTTGGCGACGAGGGCCCGCTGAAGCGTTTCAAGTTTTAGTACAGCCACAGACAGGCAGGCGCTGATTACGAGCCATGCGATTGGAATACCTGGGAGCGCCGCTTGCGCCCGTGTTTTCCGCGGGGCGCGGAAAACAGCGCCCGGGCGGGCGCGCTCCCCCGGGCATTGTTTTGCACCCGTGTGGCACAAAATTTCTTGAACCGCTCTAAGACCGGTACCATCCAAGCCTGTCCTTGTTGCTCCGGTAAAGCAGGCCGAGAATCCGCATTTCCACCACCAGCAGGTAAAGTCCGATCAAGCTGGTGATGATGGTGGGCAGCAGCGGAACCGGCAGGATTTTTTCCAGCAGGCTATGCAACAACCAGCGAGCCAGCAAAATCACCGCCAGCACCACCACCGTCAGCACGTATTGCCGGAGCACTTTCATGATGGACGGAATGACGACCATCGGATTGACGGCAAGAACCGAATCGGACATGGCAACGGCGGTGAATGCCATGGGAAAATAAACGCAGCCGAACAGCATTGCAGTCGTGGTCGCCCAACCGAGCCAGGACGAATCGCCAGGGCCTGCCCCGAGCGCGTAAATGGTCAACCCGATCATCGGTGCGAAGCAAAATACGACCGTTCCGATCAGTTGCATGAACGGCGCGAAAACATCGCTGCTGAAGTCTTCCATTTCCGGCCACTCCGGCATTTCTTCGTCGCCGGCCGCGGTGGAAGTGATGACCCGGCGCAGAAACGCGGTGAGATAGCCGGTCCCAAAAATCGTCAGCAGGATGACGGCGATCAACCCGTAGATGAATGCAAACCGGGAGACCCACCGCGCACCGTCCACCACCAGAAACAGAATGGTGCCGACGCAGATCAAAACCACGCCATCACCCTTGAACGGGTATTTAAACGCGCCGGCGATTTGCGACGCGAAAGAAATTTCAACCGGCTCTTCCTCGGTAAACTGCACCGGCATGCACTCCACTGCGCAAGCGCGGCAGAAGCTCTTGCTGATCCCACCGACGGCGCGCACGTTCACGCACATCTCGCAATAACTCCCGTGACACTTCGGACAAAACAAGCGCGCCGGATTGCGCGAATGATACCGGCAATGCGTGCCGGCGGCGACCGCCGACACCGTGGCCTGCGCCGACACGGATGCCGCCGACGGCGCAGTGTCTTCAAGTTGCAAATTGACCTCGCCAATTCGCAAAATTTGTCCCGGCAGGAGCCTGGATTCCGTCACCGGCTGTTCGCCGATGAAAGTGCCGTTGGAGGAGCCGAGGTCTTTGACCGCGACGGCGGAAGCCTGGACGCTGATTTCGCAGTGATGGCTGGAAACCGAAGGGTGGTCCAAGACATAATCATTGCCATCCACACGTCCCAAAGTGGCGACACCATTCTGCAATGGAATTTCCCACGCGCTGTCCGTGCCGGGGTTGACGATAAGGCGGCGCATGCAGCCAGTTGAAGCCGGTGGAAGAAAACAGTCAATGATAAATTAGGCGGGGTTTTGGAATGGTCACGATAACATGGGGCGTTGCCCCATGCTGGTATGAGCCGGGCCTTTTGCCCACCCACAATCGTCGCCACGACAAAATCTCTGAGCCTCGTGGTCATCCACATTATCTTCAGCGTAAAAGAACGTCGTCCGTTCCTCCAATCTGACGGTTGCCTACTGTAAAAATTCCACCATGCCTTTAGTCTTGATGCCGGCTCCTTCAGGCCGCCCCAGCAGCGCAAACTCCAAACACCATAGGTGTGGCATCTTTGTAGAATCCAACACCCCAATCACTTCCAACCCCGTCGGGGCGGCATCGTCGGGAAATCATTCGGCGCCGAATTTAAAAATATAACGCGAGTCATATTCCACGCCAAACTTTTCCAGCAGCTCGACATATTCATCCCGAAACGACCGCCGCGCATGATGCTTTTGCTGATTTTCAATGTAGCGTATCACGGTGCCAAGCTGAGAACGCGAATAAGAAAATGCGCCAAATCCTTCCTGCCAGGAAAACCTGCCCGCCACCCAATGCCGCTCGTTAACGAATTTTGAAGAACCGGCTTTTACGTCCCGCACCAAATCGGACAATGCAGTATCAGGTCGCAAACCAACAAGCAGGTGCAGATGGTCGGGCATATTGTTGATGGTTATCAACTTTTGTTTCTGACCTGAGATGATGCCGGCGATGTATTTTTGAAGTTCTTCGTTATGCACCGGCTGGATCAGGTATTGTCTGCCTTCCACGGCGAAGATGATATGAATGTATATCTGCGTGTAGGTGTTGGCCACGCACGGAAGATGCCGCTCCTAACGGAGCTTGAAAACTCTTTTTGTTAGGTTTTTCTACAAAGATGTCGCACCTACGGTGCTGCCATTTTTCAACATGCTGGTATGAGCCGGGCCTTTGGCCCATAACCATCGCCTTGCCAGTCACGCTTGAACCACAATGTAAGTCGCGACAAACCATTCTTGTCAGCCATCACTCGTCACCCAACGGAAAACTCACGGGAACAGGCCGCGCTGTTTCTTCGCCTCAAACACGCGGCTGATGCCCACGCTGAGGGCCGCGGTGCGCATGGAAATATTCTGTTTGCGTTTCGATTCCAGGATCTGCACCCACGAGGTTTCGAGGATGCGGAAGAGCTTGTCCACGATTTCCGATTCGCTCCAGAAAAAGCTCTGCAAGTCCTGCACCCACTCGAAATAGCTCACCACCACGCCGCCGGCGTTGCACAATACGTCGGGAATGAGAAAAATTTCCGGGCGCTGGTTCAGGATTTCGTCCGCGTCGGGCGTGGTGGGGCCGTTGGCGGCTTCGGCGAGAATGCGGCACTGAATCTTGCCGGCGTTGGCGGCGGTGATCTGGCGTTCGAGCGCGGCGGGCACCAAAATATCGCACGGCAGCAGGAGGAGTTGTTCGTTGGTGACGGGTTCCGCACCGGGATATCCGGCGAGGCCGCCAGTTTGCGCGGCGTATTTTTGAAACGTCGGCAGGTCGAGGCCTTTGGGATTGTAAATGCCGCCTTGGACGTCGCTGACGGCAATTATTTTTGCGCCGTAATGCGCGAGGGAACTGGCCGTAACGGAGCCGACGTTGCCGAAGCCCTGAATAACGGCGGTGCTTTTGGCGAGGTCCAGTCCGGTGGCATCCGCCGCGCGGTTGATGAGATACGCCACGCCGCGGCCAGTGGCTTCGCGCCGGCCGAGCGAGCCGCCAAGGCCGACGGGTTTGCCGGTGACAATGCTGGGCACGGAACTGCCTTCGTGCATGGAATAGGTGTCCATGATCCAGGCCATGGTCTGCTCGTTCGTGCCCACGTCGGGCGCCATGACGTCCACCTGCGGCCCGATGAACGGAATCATTTCCTGGGTGAACCGGCGGGTGAGCCGCTCAATTTCGCCGCGCGACATTTTGGAGGGGTCACAGGTGATGCCGCCCTTGGCGCCGCCGTAGGGCAGGCCGGTGAGCGCGCATTTCCAGCTCATCCACATGGCCAAAGCGGCGACCTCGCCGAGCGCGACGTCGGGATGATAGCGCAAACCGCCTTTGGTGGGGCCGAGGGTGAGGTGATGCTGCACGCGATAGCCGGAAAAAACTTTGGTGGAACCGTCGTCCAGGTGAATCGGCAGGGCCACGATCATGGCGCGTTTGGGATATTTGAGCCGCTCGCGATGGCTCCCGGGAATTTGGAGATGGTCGGCCACGACGTCAAACTGGCGGCAGGCCATCTGAAAAGTGGGGTGGTTGTAGATGTCCATGGCAAATCCAGTCAAGCCGATTTGCCGGAGCGGCGCAAGCCGGGAGTAAATCGCGGCTTTAAACGCCAAGGCACAGCGCGGCCAAGCCGCAACCAAAAGGGGATTGAGGATAGAGGGTGGAAGATAGCAAAGGGGGAGACGTCGAACAACTCATGGCATTGGCCGCGTAAAAAATCTGCTCGGAAAGAAACGAGGTTATGGGATAGCACTGCAAAGGCGCCATGATTCCTAATGCTGGAAAACTGACGTGCCGGCTCTGGCTTGACGTCTGGTTCGATCCAGACATCATCCCCGCGGCAACATGGATTACGACATTGTCATATTTTGGTTTGTGGTTTTTTCCTGCCTTTCCGCATTGGTCATGGTGCTGACCCGACTCCGGCATGGAGTGGCTGGTTGGGTTGTCGTTTACCTGTCAATCCTGCTGGTGGCCGTTGTCGGGTCGCTTTGCCGGCAGCCTACGCTGATTCATCTGGCCGCAGGAATGTGGTTTTTGTTGGTTTTGACGCCTGGCTTGATGGGCAGACTTTACCATCAACGCTTTCTTCAACAGCGGTATTCCGGGGCCCGGAAACTGGCGCAAATCATCAGCTGGCTGCATCCGGCGGATGGCTGGAGAACCCTACCAGAGATCATTCGCGCGCTGGAACTGGCGCAACGAGGCGAGTTGACCGGGGCGCAGGAAATTCTCAAGCGTTTTCAAGACGTGAAATCGGTGATCGGCCTGGCGGCTGTGACCAATTTGTATCAACTAACGAATCAGTGGGAGGAGCTTTGGGACTGGCAGACAAGGAACCTGCCGGCAATTGAGCGGCACCCCTCCTTTCTGCCTTCCTTGCTTCGGGCCAAAGGAGAGACCGGGGATGTGCGCGGCCTGATCGAACTATATGACCGGCATCAGCAACAAATCAGGAAACTCGTTCCCGCTTCAGCGCGCAGCCTGTGCCGCCTCATGCTGTTTGCCTTCTGCGGCAGGCGACAGCCGGTGGAACGGCTGGTGGCCGGAAGTCTGGCGGTCCTGCCGGCTTCGACCCGTGAATTCTGGCTGGCGACCTCAGATATGATGGCTGGGAAAAGTGAATCCGCCAAACGCCAGTTCGAGCAATTACTGCCCGTGGCCGATCCACCGCTGCGCCAGACCATTCAACGCCGGCTCGCGCGGCTTTCAATTCTGCCGTCGCCGCTGGATGCCCTGGCGGAAGGCGTTGTGGAGGAAGCCGCCCGGGAACATGACCACGACGAGAATTTTGGCGCCCAACGGTCGTTGTTTTCGAATCGAGCGCGCGCGACCCAAATTCTCATCGGCTTGAATGTATTGATGTTTGCCCTGGAAATCAGTCTGGGGGGAGGCACCAATATGGACACCCTGTATCGCCTCGGCGCACTGTTTCCGCCAGCCGTCCACGCCGGGCAATGGTGGCGATTGATCGCGGCGTTATTTCTGCACTACGGCTGGCTTCATATCGCGATGAACATGTTGGCCCTCGGGGTGTTGGGGCCGTTCGTGGAGTTTGCCCTCGGGTTTCGGCGGTATTTTTTTGTGTATCTGCTTTCGGGAATTGGCTCAATGGGCGCGGTGATGTGGTTCGGCTCCGGGCCAGATGGACAGCAAATGTCGGTCGGCGCCTCGGGCTGCATCATGGGCCTGGTTGGCGCCACGGGGGCGCTGATGTTGCGCGGCTGGCGGCGACATAAAGCGCTTTCGGCAAAGCGCCGGCTCACCGCGATATTATTGATTGTATTGATGCAAACCTTTTTTGATTCCGTGGTGCCGCAGGTAAGCATGACCGCGCATTTGTCGGGAGCTTTGATCGGTTTTGCAGCCGCCCTGATGCTGCGCGACCGGCTGGTTGCCACCGCGCCGCAATCCGAAGCCGCCGCCGCGCTGCCGGAAAATCCTTGATTTAGAATCCAGGTTTGTTGGTGTCCTTCCCGGGTTGAATTACTTCTTCAACAGGGCGAACTCCATGGAGTCCACGAGGGCTTCGAGGCTGGCTTCGATGATGTTTTCGCTCACGCCGACAGTGCCCCACTCGCGTTTGCCGTTGCTGGAGGTGATGAGCACGCGCGTCTTGGCGGCGGTGCCGGTGGTGCCGTTGATGATGCGGACCTTGTAATCCGTCAGTTCAATTGCCTTGAGCGACGGGAAAAAATTCACCAGCGCGCGGCGCAGGGCGCCATCCAGCGCGTTCACCGGGCCGTCGCCCTCAGCCACGGTGTGGGCAACTTCATCGTCCACGCGGACGCGCACCGTGGCTTCGCAGATGGATTCCTTTTTGTCGCGGCGCATGGAAACGTGATACGTTTCGATGATAAAGCTGGGTTCGCGATGTTTCAGGGTGCGGCTGATCAGCAGGGCGAGCGAGCCTTCCGCGGCTTCGTATTCATAACCACGGGCTTCGAGTTCCTTGACCTTGCCGGTGATTTCGCGCGCCTCCGGCGCCTCGGGCGAGAGCTTGAAACCAAGCTCCGCGGCCTTGAGCAAAATGTTCGTGCGGCCCGACATGTCGCTCACGAGCACGCGGCGGAAATTGCCGACGCTCTCCGGATTGACGTGCTCGTAACTGCGCGCGACGCGTTCGATGGCGTGGACGTGCATCCCGCCCTTGTGCGCGAAGGCGGTCTGGCCCACCCACGGCGCGCGAACATCGTGGCGCACATTGGCCACCTCATTCACGAATTCGGAAAGTTCCTTCAATTTCGGCAGCGAAGATTTCGGCACCGCGTTGAAGCCCATCTTCAATTGCAGCGTGGGGATGACGCTGATGAGATTGCAGTTGCCGGTGCGTTCGCCAAACCCGTTTATCGTGCCCTGCACCTGCGTGGCGCCGGCTTCAACGCCGGCAATGGCGTTGGCCACGCCGAAACCGCAGTCGTTGTGCGTGTGAATGCCGATGGGGCAGTTTAATTTGGCTTTGGCCAGGGCGGTGGCGGCGGCGATTTCACGCGGCAGGCGTCCGCCATTGGTGTCGCAGAGCACAATGCAATCCGCGCCGGCTTTTTCCGCCGCCTGCCAGGTGGCCAGCGCATATTCGGGTTCATCGGCAAAGCCGTCGAAACTGTGCTCGGCGTCGTAGATGACTTTTTTGCCGTGATCTTTGAGATAACGGATCGTGTCGCCGATCATGCCGATGTTTTCATCGGGCTTGGCGCGCAACACTTCCGTGACGTGCAGCAGCCAGGTCTTGCCGACAATGGTTACGACCGGCGTCTTGGCTTCGAGGATGAGCCGCATCAATTCGTCGTTTTCCACGGCCACGCCCTTGCGGCGGGTCATGCTGAAGGCGGCGACCTGGGCATGTTTCCATTTGCGATGCGCGGCCTGCTTGAAAAACTCCATGTCCTTGGGATTGCTGCCCGGCCAGCCGCCTTCAATGTAATGCACCCCGAAAGCGTCGAGCTTTTCCGCGATGCGGATTTTGTCCGCCGCCGAAAAATTAATGCCTTCAGCCTGCGCGCCGTCGCGCAGGGTCGTGTCGTAGATTTCCACGTGGGGTTTCATGTTTTTTCCGCCCAAAGCGGACGCATACTATCTCTGAATTGGGCGAAGGTGGCAAATCCAGAAATTTAGAGATGAAACCAGTTGTAGGGGTCGGCGAAGGCCGGCCAGTTTGACGCGGCTTCAACGCTGAGGATGAGCAGGAGAAGCGCGCCCAGAATGATGAACTTTACCCGGTCAGGGAACCGTTCCGACAGGTTGTCCAGACCGCTGACGAACAGGAGCATGAAGGGGATCAGGGCGGCGAGGGCCTGCCGGCCGCAATATAGATAGGGCGATTCGGGCGTGGGATAAGGGCTGTCATGAAAATCAAAGGCGATGGAAATAAAAACCAGGAAAGCGGCGGCGGACGCGAAAATGGAAAATGACATCCATAATGCCTGGCATTGCGACCGGGACACGGAAGCCGGCTGGAGCGTCATTTTCACCAGGGCAAACCCCAGCAACCCGATGGTGGCGATCGTATAAATCCAGTCCGCCAGCCGGAACGACAGGGGATGCAGATGCCAGACCAGTTCGCCCTGCCAAAATTGCGGCAGGAAGTGGTCGAGAAACTTGGCGGCGCCGTGCGGCGTGAAAATGGGATGGTGCCACCACTGAAGCAGAGGCTTGGGAGTCCAACTCCAAAACTGCGCCTTGGGTTGCGAGCCGGTTAGATCGCCAAAATTGATTTTGCACCAGGTCATCCAGGCCAGCGCCGGCAGGCCAGCGCAGACGACGAGGGTAAAAAATGACGGCAGTGATTCCCTGAGCCTGCCCGATTGCGAAAAATGGCGGGCGAGCAGCGCGAGCAGTACGAGGATGGTGATGCCGGGGAAAATATTGGTGCTCTTGGTGAGAAACGCGGCGGCCAGCGCCAGGCCGGTGACCAGGCCGAGACCGGGGCCGGGAATAGATGCAGTCCAAAACCGAAGCAGGCCAAGAAAGGCGATGCCAAAAAACAGCGGCGAAAGCACATCGTTTTGAATTGCATAGAATGCGCTCTGCGGCATTACCGCGATGAACGCCGGGACGCCGAGACAGCGAAAAGGTTTCTCCGGAAAGACGTGCCGGGCCGCGAGCCAGCCCAGCCAGACGACCAGCATGACGACCGGGATGTTCAAAAAGCGCAGCCCGTACAGCCGGTTGCCTTCGCCGATGCCCAGTCGTCCGCCCAGCCGCCACCAACTGGCGGCATAGGTGTAATAAAGCGGGGGCTGCGAGCTTTCAACATTGGTGCCCGGACTGGCCGGAGATTCGGCGGCAATCCACGCGGCCTGTTGTTTGGCCGGCCAGGTCCACGGCGGCGGCAGCAGTTCGCGGGAATGGTTTGTCCCGAAATAAAACCTGGAATTGTAAAGGGCCACGTCGCGCAGCATTTCGGCCGAGTAAATTTCCAGCCGGCGCGGGACCTCGCCGTGCGCATATTTCACCACGGTGTCAAAATGCGCCGGTTCATCCACGTTGTTGAAAAACGGGAGGGCGGCGGAATAAATGAAAACATGCAACGCCGCCAGCAGACACAGGACGCCCACCCAGGCCAGTTCCTGGCGTGGCCATCTGGGTCGAAGCGGTAATTCCGGCCGGACAGGCTCCATCGCGGAGGAATGAAACAAAAAAGACCGCGCCGGCGCACGCACAAACGATTTTACAGATGAAACCAGTTGAATTCGCTGGCAAACACCGGCAAGTCAATTGTGATTTCCGATGCGAGCATGAATGCCAGCAGGGCCAGCAGCAGGAGGTATTTGGTTGAGTTTTGAAAAAGATTCATCAGCCGGTCCAGGCCGCAGGCAAACAGGATCAAAAAGGGGATGAACATCCCCAGCATCAAACGGCCCGAGGTGAAATAGGGATGTGCGCGGGACGGGTAAAAGCAGTCTTGAAAATCATATTTGACCGACAGCAGCGCGAAAAACGCAAACATCGCCACGAAGCACAGGAAGGCCATAGTCACCGCCGCGCGCTGCGGCGTGCTGAAGCTGGAGCGCGGACGGAGCAGCGCCACGAGCGTGAACGCCAGCGCGCCGAGGGTCAGCACAGCATACGTCGAATCCACGGCGGGATTTGCCAGCGGCTGACGATGCCACAATAATTCGCCCTGCCAGAGGGTGGCGAGGTTGCCCTTCAAAAAAATCCAGAAACCCGGGGCGGTAAACAGCGGATGTTGCAGCCATTCGCCGGGCGGCTTGTGGGTCCAGTGGAGGAAGCTGATTTTTTGCGCCGTGCCGGTGGGGTCGCCAAAATTGGTCTGGCACCAAACGGTCCACGCCACCAGCGGCAACGTGGCGGAAAGCAGCAACGCCACCAGCGAAACAAGGGACTCGCGCAACCGGCCATGCCATTGCAGGCTCAATAATTTAAGCGCCACAAACAGGCCGGCAACGGCCAGCAGCGGCAGATTGCTGAGCTTGGTCAGGAAGACCGCCGCCAGCGAAAGCCCGGTGGCGAGGGCGAGGCGACGGCTGGGAATTTCCGCCTCCCAAAATGACAGCAACAGCAGAAAGGCCACGCCAGAGGTCAACGGCGAAAGAACGTCATTGTTGATGGCGTAAAAAATTGACTGCGGGAAGAAAGCCGCCAGCGCCGGCACCGCCACCTGCATAAAGCTGTTGTCCGGGAAAAGTTTAAGCGCCGTGATGCCGGCCAGCCAGACGATGGCCATCAGAATGAGCGCGTTCAGAAAGCGCAGCGAATAAAGCAGCGGGCCATCCGTCAGGCCCAAAGCCTGCCAGAGGCGCCACCAGCCGCCTGCGCAGATATAATACAGCGGCGGTTGGGCGGCTTCATAGTTCAGGACGACGTCGCGCCACATCTGTTTCTGCGGAGCCAGCCGCCGCACGGCGTTTTGCGGCGTCATGGACCAGGGCGTTACAAACACGCCGCCGGGTTGTTGCTCCGGGCTTGAGAGGTATTCCGGGGTGCCAAAATAGACAATATAAGGCAGGGCGCCGGCACTGATATGGGTAAGTGTCCGCGGGGGATCGGCCTGTGAATAACGCACCACCAGGTCGAACTGCGCCTGTTCATCCACGACTCCAAAAAAGGGGAAGGCGGCGGAAAATACCAGGACATGGATGGCGGCCAGCAGGCAGAGCAGCAATATCATTTTGCGCTCGCCAGCTTTGGATTGGGATGGACTGGCTGGTTCTTTCAAGGGCCGGTGCAAAGTTAAACCGCAGGCGGCCGGGTTTAAAGCAATTCCTTCAGGACCGGCGGCCGCGCCTGATCTGCCACTACGGCAGAAATTCCCACCGTGAAAACAGCGCGGCCTGGCCGGAATAATTTTTGTGCCCGTCGAGCAGGTTCCAGACGGTCGCCTGCGCGATGCGGAAACGGCGGCCGCTTTTGGCGACGCGGATGCCGGAATAATCATCAATGAAGCCGTGCGCCGTGACAGCCGCGAGCAGCCGCGCGCGTTCTTCGCGGTTGGGCATCTCGGCAGTGAGCCGCGACGGGGTGTGCGTGAATTCGGCCCACGACATTTCCCAAAGCGCCAGCGCGGCCTGATTTCCGTAGTTCAACACCGGGTCGGTTTCGGTTCCGTGGGAGACGAGCACGAAGGGCGCCTGAAAAACTTTCTCCGCGAACTCCGCCGGCGGGAAATTGCCGGGCAGCAAATCGCGGCCGGTCCAGTGTTTCAGGCTGTGCGCAATGAGTTGTGTCTGGGCGGAAACCGCGGCGTTGTTCCAGAGATCATTCATTTTGGCGCGATCACACAGCATCATTAAAGCGCGAGCCGCAAGGTCTGCGCCAGTTCATCCGGCGTGAGCACAATCGGATTTGCCTTCATGCTGCTGGCGTTGGCGGCTTTGGCCACGATGTCGTCCACGTGCTCCTCCCGGAGGCCGTAAACGCCGAGTTTGGGGATGGGCAAATCCGCGACCAGCTTTTGCACCCATTCCACGCCGAGATCGGCGATGGCGTGCGGGTTCCCGGTGAGAATCAAGGCGACGCGGTAATACCGCCTGAGGGCATAGCTGTCGGGTTCGCGTTCGCGCAGCGCGCGGAGATTCGCCGCCATGACGTGCGGCAGCAACGCGGCGCAGACGGCTCCGTGCGGCGCGGGAAACATGCCGCCAATCGGCCCGGCGAAGCCGTGAACCGCTCCCAGCCCGGCGTTTGCCAGGGCGAGTCCGCCGAACAGACTGGCCAGGGCCATGTCTTCGCGGGCGGATTTGTTTTGGCCATTGAACACTGCCTCGCGCAAGGAGCGCGCGGCGCGGCCAAGGCCGTCCACGCAAAAACCGTCGGTCATCGGATTTGCGCGCAGGCAGACAAAAGGCTCGATGAGTTGCGTGAGCGCATCGAGGCCGGTACTGGCGGTGAGCGCGGGCGGCAGATCGCAAGTTAATTCCGGATCAATGACCGCGATCTGCGGCAGCATGAGCGGACTGCGCAGGCTCACTTTGACTTTGTGTTCCGGCGAACCCAGGACTGCGTTCCGCGTGACTTCGGCGCCAGTGCCGGCGGTGGTGGGAACGGCAATAAACGGCGCGGGTCTTTTTTTCAGCGCTTTACCCTGCCCGATAATTTCGAGGTAATCCAGCAAAGCGCCCTCGTTGGTCATCATCGCGGCAATGGCCTTGCCAGCATCAATCACACTGCCGCCGCCATAACCAATGATCAGATCGCAATTGCCCTTTTTGGCAGCCGCCACCCCGTTTTCAACCGTGGAAATTTCCGGTTCGCCCGCCACCGAAAACAGCGTCGCGCTGAGATTGTTCTCGGCGAGCTGGGACAACAGCCTTCCCGCCCGCTGCGGGTTGCTGCCCGTGACCAGCAACGCCCGCTGGCCATAACTTTTTGCATTTTGACCCAGGTGGCTGGCCGCTTCCGGGCCAAAAACGATGCGCGTGGCGGTGGCAAATTCAAATTTCATATTCGGCTCAGGGAATGCTCTCGTGCGCGCGGCGACAGCATGGCTGCCGCATTCTCACAAATGCGACCGCGGTCACCGGCTCACGGAAACACATTGTTAAATTTCACGCTGGAGCGCGGCCCAGCCATCATCGGCGCCACCGTGTCACGCCAGACTGGATAATGCGGCGTTTCCTTGTGAGCGGCATTGGCGGCGGCATCGCGGTAAATTTCGACGAGCACAAACTTCGCCGGGTCGTCGGCCTGCTGCACAACATCAAACCGCAGCACCCCGGGCTCCAGCAGGCTCAACCGGGCATTGGTGAGCGTCGCGGCCCGGAACGCCTCGACGCATTCGGGTTTGACCTGGACATGAACATGGACAATCAGCATGGCAGCGTGATAACCGAAATTTTTTCCGCGCACAAGCGCGCGTTGCACTGGCTTCGGTCCAACTCCAAAGGAGTTCCGCGTCAGGCTGGAAAAAGAGGGTCATATTCGATGGAGCTCAATAGAGATGCTGCTACAGGGCAGATCAGGCCAACCCGATCATTCCGATCCAGGACTTTGGGCTGCCCGCAACGGCGGTTTTTAGAAGGAAACTTACGGTCGCCCGCACACCGTCAATCTTCGGCGTCCACTTTGTCCTCTTCGGACTTGGCCCCGGTGCCGTTGTATTCGTGGAGTTTGTTGCGGAGGGTGCGGATGCTGACATCGAGGATTTTCGCGGCGTGGGTGCGGTTGCCTTTGCAACGGTCCAGGGCGACGAAAATATGTTGTTTTTCAAGTTCTGCGAGCGTGGGGAACTGGGGCGGGCCCCCGGCGTCGCCGGCGGTGGGGGGGGGTTCATTGAGGGCGAAGCCGTTGTCGGCAGCGGCCAGATTGATGGCCAGGCCAAGGTGTTCGGGTTCCAACATGCCATTGTCGCCACACATGATCACCGCGCGTTCGACGACGTTTTGCAATTCGCGGACATTGCCGGGCCAGGAATGTTCGTTGAGGGTGCGCAACGAGGAATCGGTAAAGCCCTTGACGTGGACGCCGTGCTTGCGGCCCAACCGGCGCATGAATTCCGAGGCCAGCAGGGGAATGTCCTCCCGGTGTTCGCGGAGCGGCGGCACCGAAACGGGGACGACGTTCAGGCGGAAAAAGAGGTCCTGGCGGAATTCCTTTTTCAGGACACTTTGCTCGAGGTCGCGGTTGGTGGTGGCGATGACGCGCACGTCCACTTTGATGGTGCGGCTGCCGCCGACCCGTTCGAGCTCGCGCTCCTGCAATACGCGGAGCAGCTTGGCCTGCACGGCGGGGGAAATTTCACTGATTTCGTCCAGCAGGATGGTGCCGCCGTGGGCCAGTTCAAAGCGGCCCTCGCGCTTGTAGAGCGCGCCGGTAAACGCGCCTTTTTCGTGGCCGAAAAACTCGCTTTCGATGAGGTTTTCGGGCACAGCGGCGCAGTTGACCTTGATGAAAGGCGCGCTGGCGCGCGGACTTTCGCGGTAGAAGGCGCGGGCAACGAGTTCCTTGCCGGTGCCGCTTTCGCCCTGGATGAGCACGGTGGCCTGGGTGCGCGCGACTTTGCGGATGAGCGAGCGGAGGTTTTCCATCGCGGGGCTGCGGCCCAGCAAATCCTGTTCGCCGACATCAGATTCCTGGCTGAGGAAGGTGTTGACCTTGAGCAGTTGATTGAATTCCTGGGCCTTGCGGAGGGTAAATTCGATCTGGTCGTGGGAAAAGGGCTTGATGATGTAATCAAACGCGCCGTTTTTCATGCATTCCACGGCGGATTCCACGGAACCGAAACCGGTCATTACCACGGCCAGGGGGCGTTGCGGGCGGGTCTGTAGATATTTGAGCAGTTCGATGCCCTCGCCGTCCGGCAGGCGCATATCCATGAAGATGAGATCGAAATTGTCCCGGTTAAGGTAGTCGCGCGCGGCGGCCAGCGTGGGGGCGGCCGCGACATCAAACCGCTGACGCCGGAGAAACGTCTCCAGATTGTTGCGGACAATGGCGTCGTCTTCGAGAACGATGATTTTTTCGATGGACATTTTTCAAACGACAGCATGCCGCCGATACAAACTGGCAACAAAATTTGGCCGCTGGCTGGCGGCCGGAGGCAATTGCGCGGCGGGGATAAGGCCGCGGCGCAGCATTTCCTGCTGGTTTTCGCGGTCTAGCAACAACAGTCGCGGGAGCAAATTCTGGATGTCCCGAAACAAATCTTTAACTTCCCCGCAGGACTCGCGCTGGCCGGCCGGCATCCGTTCCCACCATAGGCGAAAGCTGCGTAACTTAATTAACCCCGATTCCAACCGGGGTAGCAAGCGCTTTCTTTCCTCGGTGAACGTGGCGGTGGCCCACGGCTGGGGACGGCGGAGCGCCTGGTTTTCCTCGGTGAACAGGGCGAGGAATTCGCGGCAGAGTTCCAGATAATCCCGCAATTCGCGGGCGAGTTGGGGGGCAAAGGTATCCTGGGTCATGGCTGATTGAGGTTGAGGTTGGTGCTGGCGCCGGTGGTGGCGACGGACGGGCGGACGAAAACTTCGGCGCGCTCATTCCATTCGAGAAAATTCAGCCGCCAGGTGGCCATTTCCAGGACAGACTTGAGGCTGGGCGCGAGATTGGTGCCCAAATCGGGCACGGCATTGGTAAGAATGTTGCGATAAGCCTCCATGGCCAGCCGGGGCTGGAGCAATTTTTCGTAGGTGAGGCCCACCTGATAACGCACCGGCAACTGCCAGGCGGGCGCGGGGTCAAGCTGGGCCAGGGCGAGATAAACCTGCAAGGCCTTCTCATAGTCGCCTTCCTGATACAGCTCGTTGCCAATTTCGTTGCCCACGCGCTGCTGCCAGTAAGACCAAATGGCGGGGTTGTTGGTGGTTTTATCGCGTTCTTCCTTCAAAAAAATCTTCACTTCCTGAAGCGCCTCGGTGGTGCGGTTCTGACCTTTGTAAGCCTGCGCCAGATGATACCGCACCTCCGGTTCCTCAAGCGAATCGGGATAATGCGCCAGAAAATCCTGCGCCTGGTTCGCCGCCTCGTCGTGCTGGTTGATGGCTTCGAGGCAACGGATCAGCCGGAACTGGATTTGCGCCCGGTCCAGCGCCGGATCGTTTTGGGTGAGCAGCCGCGAATAATAATCCGCCGCATCCTTGAATTTGCCGATGAGATAATGTGTTTCGGCTATTTCCACCTGCGCCTGCAAGACCGCGCCCTTGTAATAGGACAACTGGCTGTTCTTGAGCGACAGCGCGGTGGTCATCACGCCGTAAAATTTGGCCAGGGCCAGGTTGGGCAGGCTCATCTCGCGAAAAATCTGACCCTGGCGCAGGTAAATTTCCGGCGTGCGGGTGTCCCCCGGCCAACGCTGGAGGTATTGGGTGTATATGGCCTGCGCGCGGGGCAGGTCGTTTTCCAGCCGGACGACTTGGGCCAGTTCAAACAAGGCCGTCTGCTGGGTGGCTTCCGGCACGTCTTCCACGAGCAGCTTCAGGTAGCTTTTTTCCGCTTCGGCGAAGTCGCGCGTGTTGGTCTGGTACCGCGCCGAAGCCAGAATAAACTCATTGCCATCCATCTTTACGGGCGGATTGGTGTTCGTGGTTGCTGTGAACAGCTCCGGTTCCGGCGGATTGGTCGGGGCCGGCGCCGGCGTCTCCGGCAGATTCAACGGCTGGGCCGTGAGCCGGGCCAGCGCCAGGCAAAACACCGCCAGCACCGCCAGTACGCGGCGGTTAATTGGCAAAACTGAGTTCGGCCCGGTCATTTGATGATGTATTCCGCGTGACTGGATTTATCCGGCGGCAATGGCGGCGTGAAACTGACGTGAAAGGGCCCGATCAGCGTGGTGGAATTCGTTCCAAACTGGACCGGATGTAAATAGGCTGCCAACATTTGCGGCGTAATGCCCAGCAAATCCGGCGTGGGCATCGTAAACACCGACGCGGTGAAAGTATCTCCCAAACTCTGGTCCGGGGCGGGGGTGAGGAATGGTCCGTAAATCGCCGGGATGCTTGGGACGGTCAAATTGGTAACCACGGAAGCGATTGAGGCTTCGGCGGTTGCCTGCGAATTGGAGGCGGTCAGGGCCGGCGCAGCAGCAAATTTTACGACGGCAGGGGCGGCGACGGGGCTTTTCATCACCTGCACGCGCAGTGGCGGCGGCCCGATCAGCGGCAAATATGACATGCTGGCATGCGCCACTGCCCCAAGCACAAAAACAGCGCCGAACGCCTTCAACGAGGCTATGCCCAATTTGACTGGTCGTTTCATAATTCAAGGCGGAGACACCGCCGGGTACGTCATCGGAAAATTTTGCCGGTACTTAAGGATTTTTTTGGGGGCCTTGAAAAAAAATGTCCATTTTTGTCCTATTGCGGGTCAAGCCGGCGGGAATTTGGCCGATGACAGACCGGATATAATTTTTTTATCATGGCGCAAATTTTGACGGCTCAAAGTGTGACCCGGCTGGGCCGAGGGGAAGTTCAGGCGCAATTGGCGCGCTGTCCCTCGCTCCCCTCGCTGGGCAGCATCAACAAGGCATTGCAAGACCTGCTCCTCACCGAACAGCGTTATACCGCGCAAATCGCCGAAATCATCCGGCGCGACCCCAGCCTCACGTCGCGGCTGCTGCGGCTGGTGAACTCCGTATATTATGGCCTGACCACCCCCGTCAACAGCATCGAAGAGGCGGTCTTTTATCTGGGCGTCCGGCAAATCCGGCAACTGGCCATGGTCACGCCCGTCATCGAGGATTTTCAGCGCCTTACCCGCCAGTGCAAATTCCCGTGGCGCGAATTTTGGCAGCATTGCATTGGCACGGCGATCCTGACGCGGGAAGTCACGGCCAATGTGCCCGGTCCCACTGAAGATTCCGATTATGTCGCCGGTCTGGTGCATGACATCGGCAAAATTGTCATGGCCTGGTCATTTCCGGATCATTTTGCGGAAATTCACCGGCAGGCGCTGGCCGGCGACTGCGCGCTTTCGGAAATTGAAGACGCCGTGCTGGGGATCAATCATTCTGAACTGGGCGCTTTGTATCTGGAACGCCATCGCCTGCCGGAACTGATGATTTATGTGGCGCGCTTCCATCATTGCCCTGAAAAATCAACGCAGTTCCGCCATACCATCACGGCGGTGCAACTGGCCGATCTGCTCCTGCGCAGTTCCAAAATCGGCTGCAGCGGCGACTACGTGGAGGTGACCCGCGAAGCCTGCTACAACGCGCCCGTCTGGAGCCTGCTGCTGGCGCGCACACCGGAGGCCGAACAGGCCATCGTCAAGGCTTCGCTCTCGCGCACGCTCGAACAGATTCCCACGATGCTCGAAGGCATGGTGTGAAGGCTGGAATTTGACGGAAAATTCGCTTCAGGGACGGCTTTGAGCGTCCCCGCGAAAAGGTTCGGGCAGGTTGATGGCGACGGGTTTGGGATGCAGATTGTTCAAGGCGCGGAGGCGCTGATACAGGTTTGCGGGCGGCGGAGTTTGCGGCGCCCCGGGCAATTCCAGGACCATGCTCAAAGTGCAATGGGGACAGTTGATGATGTGTCCGCGCATTTCCAACGGAAACTCCACGTGTTCTGAGCAGCTTGGACAGGCAATCTTTACATAAGTAGTTTCGCCCATGCGGGCCATAAAGTGTATCAAACCAATTTTCGAGGCAAGTTATTTTCACTGGTTATCAGCGCGCCCCTTGCTCGTTTTAGCCCGCCAGCCAACCCGAAAAGTATATCAACCATAATGGCGCCGGGGATTTGGCCGCGCTTCAATTCCGTTGACTCTGAAGGCGGCAATGTGTCACAGTAGCGACCATAGTTAAGACGGTTTCCCTGTAAAAAATGCCGGCGGGTATATTGCACCCGTGCGGGCCGATGTTGCGCTTGCCGATTTTCCATCGCCACTGGCTGGATTTTTGATCAGGGGGGCAATGTGTTTGTTGCCCGAGTACTGCTGAGAACTCTAAAATTAGATTATGATAATCCAGATTAAGTGGCGCCAGGTGACACGGGGTGCAACCCACGGGGCCTGGGTGATTTTGCTTTTGGGCGCCTGGCTGATACAACCCCCAACGGCACGGGCGGCCACGGTGGTGGAGGATTTTTATGTGCCGTTGCCGGAGGCCCAGATTTACCAGGCCAACAACGCCATCGTTGCCGGCACCGGTTCAAGCATTTTTTCCACGATTTCCATTCACGTGGTGGCCAATAACACGGTGATTTACTACGACCAGTGGGAGGACGGCTACGAGCCTGATCTGGGAAGTCCCACGCAGGCGACCACGCAAATCTGGGGCGATGGCAACGACGCGCATGGTATTCCGCCGGGCATGGCGCATAATCCCCCTGGCCTGCCGGCGGGCACCATTATCACCCTCACCAACGTGGTGGCAACCCAGCCGCGCAATCCGGCGGTGCTGGCCTATGATGGCCGCGACCGTATTGGCGCGACCCAGCCAATCGTGGTCACCCGGGCGCACTGGCCGTCCACCACGGGAACCGTGATCGCCGGGGCGGTGTCGGTTCTGCCCACCATACAATGGGGCACCAATTATATCAGCCCGGTCGGGCAGGACATGACGAATGGTCTGATGCGGTATGTCGGGATGTTTGTGCAGGCCGCGCAGGACAACACGCTGCTGACGATCGACCCCACCGGCACGAACGGAACGGGGGTGACCAATATTTTGCTGAATCAGGGCGAATCTTATTTATATGGCGGCGGCATCCTCCGGGGCGGTCGGGCCACGGCTTCCCAGCCGGTACAGGCGGACTTGGTGATCGGGGACACCAAAAGCTCGTATGCCGTGGACTGGTTTACCCTGTATCCGGTTTCGGCCTGGGGGGACAATTACTACGCGCCGGTAGGTTCGACCGCCAGCGGCAATCCGGCCTTTGTCTATCTTTACAACCCGAACACCAACGCCCTCAATGTTCAGGTCACGACCAAGTCCGGAGCGAGCATCGTTGCCGTGCCCGCCAGGAGCAGCTACCAATTCACCATGCCGGCCGTCTCCGGAGGGAGTTTCGTTGCCACCAACGGCCAGATTTTTAACGCAGTCTGCACGGTCAACGCGTTGCCGTCGGCGGACGCGACGTATAACTGGGGTTTCGCCCTGGTGCCCACGCCGGTGCTGACCACCGAGAGCGACGTGGGCTGGGCGCCCGGCAGCAGCGACGGCACGGAGAATGGCAGTCCCGTCTGGGTCACACCGCTGGGGGGCACCAAATTGTATGTGGTTTATGGGGACGGCACAAACTCGCTAACTGATCCAGCCGGGAACAAATACAGCACCAACTTTACCGTCTCGGCCTATCAATCACAGAAAATCTACGATCCGAGCAAAAACCAGACCGGCATGCGGATATACACGCTGGACGGCACCCTGATCACCGCCGCCTGGGGCGAGGATGCCGATGTGTCGGGGGCCGGAAATCCCTACATTGATGCCGGCTATACTGTGCTGCCGTATCCGACTTTGCTGCTGAAGAAGTCGGTCGTCAATCTTTCCAATCCCGGACAACCGGTGAGCACCAACGGGACACGCCTGCAATACACCGTGGTGGTGGCCAACAACAATCTGGTGCCGATAGACAACTTCACTCTTTCCGACAGCCCATCCTCCGCGCTGCAATATGTGGCGAACTCCGCCACGAATATCACCAGCCTGTTCACCAATGCCGTTCCCGACAAAACCGGCGGCATTTTCCCATTGAGCAGCCCCGGCTACACCAATCCCATCATTCAAGCCCAAAGCTCCCTCACCTTCACCTATGAATTTACGGTCACAAATACGAGTCTGCCGCTCACCAACTTCGCCACGATCCCGGCGGGGGTGGTGGGATTGATCTCGGACTTGACAGCCTCAACAGGCCTGACGGCTACCAATGGAAATGGCGCGAATAACGCCTCCGTGAATTTTACCACCTCCAGCGGGGCGGTGACCGCGTCTTACGTCGTTGGCACCAATGTCTATGTCACGGTGACCAACGCCGCCGCCAACCTTTCCAGCACGACCGTTGATACGGTTAATGTGACGGTGGCCGATGCCGTTACGGGCGATACTGAAACCATTGTGCTGACGGAAACCGGCCCGAATACGGGTGTGTTCATCAACACCAGCGGCCTGCCCACATCAGCGACGACGGGCTTATATGCCAACGACGGGACGCTGAACACCCTGCCGGGCGATGCATTGACGGTGACCTACCTTAACGCTGCCGGCACCGCTTATTATATCGCCAATGCCACCATGACTGGTTCCGGTTCCGGCTTGACCAAGCAGCTTTATTTGAATTCCACCAATGGAACCGCGCAGGCGTTGAACCGTTATAGTCCGGTTTACAATGGCTATGGCACGACCCTCACCAGCGCGGATATTGGGGGAGCATGGGCATACCGGCAAACCATTACCATCAACCACGCAAATGTTTCCGGCACGGATCAGACCAACTTCCCGGTCCTGATAAATCTGGCATCCAATACCGGCCTGCACAATCACGCTCAAGCCAGCGGGAATGACATTCTCTTCACTGCCAGCGACGGAATGACCGTCCTGCCTTACGAGCGAGAACAATACACCAACAGCACGGGAGCGCTGGTCGCCTGGGTCGCGGTTCCAATCTTAAGCCACACTGCCGACACTGTGCTCTATATGTATTATGGCAACAGCTTGGCCCCAGACCAGCAGAACAAGACGGCCGTCTGGGATTCCAACTACCAGGGAGTCTGGCATCTCAACCAGGTTCCGACTGGGACGGCGGGAGATATGCCGGACTCCACGTCGGTTGCCAACAACGGTTCCAGTCAGACGATCGCGGCCAGCGCGCAGACTCCCGGCAAAATCGGCGGCAGTCTGACCTTGGACGGCACCAGCGATTACATTTCCACGGCGAAATCGTTTACACCGTCGGCCACCAGCAGCGAGACAGTGCAAGCTTGGATCAAGACCACCACCACATCCAGCAACAAGGTGGTCGGCCTTGAAGACCAGCAAACCGGCACCGGTGCGTCTCAAGCTGACCGGCAAATTTATCTCGACTCAAAAGGCAAGGCGCGATTTGGCACCTGGAACACCACCAGCGGCGCGGCCGATATGGCAATTTCGACAAGTGCGGTCAACGATGGAAACTGGCATTCCCTGGTCGGCATTCGGAGCAACACCTCCAGCAACCTGAATCTGTATGTGGATGGCGTCCTTCAGGCAACCACCAACAGCACGCTCGGTCAGGCCTATACCGCTGGCTATTGGCGGATTGGTTCCTATCATATAACCGCCGCCCAATGGGCTGGCACTAATGGATACTTTGCCGGGAGTGTGGAAGAAGTCCGGGTTTCCCAGATCGCGCGCAGTGCGGGCTGGATTGTCACCGAATACACCAACCAAGCCTCCCCGTCCAATTTCTACGCTGTCGGGGCGGAGGTGGGCAGCCCGACCAATGTCACATCCTTTGTGCAGACACCCGCGTTTGCCTTGCCGTTCACAATGCCGGCGGGCGGCAGCATCACGATCACGAATTTCATCACCATCACCAATGGCAGTTTCACGGCCAATCCCAATGTCGCGGCTCTGTTGGAAACAAACAACGTGGTGTTTCTCACACTAACCAATCCCGCCTACAATTCAGGGGCCGGCGTCAATACCAATCTCGTCTGGACAACGGTGCTGGGGGGCAATGTTACTGTTCCCGCCAACACCGCGATTACCTGCATCATTTCCAACAATGTCAACGGCACGGCGTTCCATGTGAATTATGGGAGTTCCAACAGTCCCTCGGTCATCTTGCTGCCGGCCTCCCGTGCCACGGTTGTTGCCATCAACAATTTCGGTATTTACGACGCGCCCTATCCCGGCGGCGCTCCCGTCTCGTCACCAGTGGCCGGCACGACAGTTTACGTGCGCGCCGCCGTGAGCGACCCATTTGGCAATTACGACATTTCAAGTCTCGGGCTTGCCTTCACCGCGCCGGGGGGCGGGGTTAGCGCCGTAAATGCCCCTCTGGTGGGGACCACCACCACGAACGCGACTTATGAATACGCCTGGACCGGGACCACGGCGGCAGGCAGCTATTCCGTTGCCGCCACGGCCAACGAAGGCACGGAAGGCATCACGGCCACAGCCACGGCCACGTTCACCACTTCCTTTGTGGATTTGGGCACGCCGAACTCCACGACTTTCACCAGCGGCGGCGCGAGCACCAATGCGTATCCGTTCAACAACTCCACCGCCTGCGTGCTGGTGCAGGATTTGAGCGCGAACACCAACCCGCTGGCCGCTGATTTCGTGAAGGTCACCGTGTCCAGTTCCGCCGGCGGTTCCATCCAAGTGTCCCTGACTGAAACCGGCACCAATACCGGCTCCTTTGCCGGTTGTTTAAACACCACCACCAATCTGGCCAGCGCCAACAGCAGCACTTTATACGCGCCCGCCGGCGCCGTCTTGACAGCGAATTATGCCAGCGTCACTTCCCCGGCCTATCAAAGCTCCGCCACCGCCCTGATTCAACCGCTGGCTGGCGTCTCCAGTTTGACCGTCTCCAAGACCATTGTTTCACCCTCCGGCGGCCAGGCTTTGCTCGGCCAGCAAGTGACTTATAATGTGCAAGTGTTCAACAACGGCAGCACGACGCTGTCGGGTCTGGCGGTGACCGACAGTTATCCCGCGCAATTGACTTACACCAATGCCAGCCCGGCGCCAGCCATCACCAATACGGCCAGCCGTTTGTTGATCTGGACCAACCTTGGTCCCATTACGCCGGGTCAGAGCACCAACCTGACCATCACTTTTTCCGCGACAACTGCCAGCCCGGCCACGAACAACGCCTGGGCCGGCGGCGGCGGCGCGGCGACGGTTACCAACGGCGTGCCCCTGCAGATCAACAATCCAGGTTTGAGTGTCACCAAAACGGTGTTGAATGCGGTCCCCACCAACCAGATCGGAAGCAGCATCGTCTTTCAGATCGTCATCACCAACACCGGCAATACCACCATTCCCACCTTGCCGCTGGAGGATTATTTTAGCGGCGCCTGCTTCCAATTTGTCAGCAACAACATTGTTTCCACCAATGCCGCCGCCATCACCGGCAAGCTGCCGTCGAGCGGCTCCGGTTCGCTGGTTTGGACCAATCTTGCCCCCACGAACGGGCTGGCGCCTGGTGGCATCATCACCAATAATGTCACCCTGCTCGTTATTGGCCAGGGCTATCCCGCCAATAACACTGCGATTGCCGATTATGCCGTGGACAGTTTGGGCGATGCTGTGCCGGTTTCCTCCGCCACCATTGGCGTCACCAATGCGGCGGCGACCATCTCCGGCCATGCTTATTATGACGCCACCACGAACCACAGCGGGATTTACACCAATATTGACAGCGGTTTGAGCGGCGTCACTGTCTCGCTCTACACCGACAGCAACAACATCCCCGGCGCACTGGTGGCGATCACCACCACCGGGGCGAACGGGGCTTATCAGTTCCTGAATCTAAGCACGAATAAATATCTGGTCGTGGAATCTTTGGTGCCGGGCTATGCCGCCAGTTCCGCCGTGAACGTGGCCACCAATGTCACGGCCCTGGCCGCTTATACCAATATTAATTTCTTTTCCTATCAGCCGTCGGCCACCAACTATGCGAGCATCAGCGGTTCGGTGACAAATGACCTGAATTGGAATGGGGTGGCGAACGCCGGCGAACCGGGGCTGGCCAACGTGACGATCAACCTGATTCAGGACTTGAACGCGAACGGATTGGCGGATGACGGCGAACCCGTCGTGCTCACCGCCACCACGGGCGCCAACGGCAGTTATTCCTTCAGTGCGATCCCGTCAGGCAATTACGTCCTCCAAGTGGTGGCGCCTCATGGATTCTATCCCACCAACGTGACGCTGGGCGCGGGTTCAGGGGGATTTTTGGCGGCCACGAACGCCTCCGGCGTCCTGACGAATTTCACCCAGATCGGCCTCGTGCTGACAAGTGCGCAAAGCTCCAGCCAGAACAATTTCCTGCTGGGCCAATATCAAGTGAGCGGCACCGTGTTTGACGACGCGAACGGTTTGACGGACGGGTTGGTGAACGGGACGGCAACCAATGGGACCGGCGGGTTGCTATATGCGAACTTGTTAAGTACCGACAGCAATGTGCTGGCCAGCGTGACGGTGGCTGCCAACGGAAGCTACGTCTTTACCAACGTGACGAGTGGAACCTATCTGGTGCAGTTGAGCATGAATGCAGGAACGGTGGGTTCGACAGCGCCAGCCGCCGCACTGCCCGCCGGTTGGGTAAACACGGGCGGCAGCACCAACGGCGTGATTGCTGGGAACACCAACGGATTGCTGACGGTGCAACTGGCCACGGTATTGACCAACGCAAGCTTCGGGATTGACCAACTGCCGACGAGTTTGGCGGCCACGGGGAGCTATTTAAATCATGGTGAAGGCAGCGCGGTGACGGTGCCGGCGCTGACAGGAACCGATCCGGAACAGGGGGCGCTGGGCGGCATTACCAACACCGTGGTCATTCAATCGCTGCCGGCAAACGGGACACTGCTCTATAATGGAGCGGCCGTGACGGCCAACGAGGTGATTGCCGGTTATAATCCGGCATTGCTGACGGTGAATCCGGGTTTTG
>Ga0181520_10001464_pt1 | contig 47910 bp, 42 predicted proteins | sample PEATcosm2014_Bin_29_FD_132451 | JGI IMG/M metagenome (GOLD analysis project Ga0181520, IMG submission 132451) | Peatland microbial communities from MTU Mesocosm Facility, Houghton, MI, USA - PEATcosm2014_Bin02_30_metaG | ecosystem: Environmental > Terrestrial > Soil > Wetlands > Peat | place... | reverse complement strand
TTAGAAGGACGTACCTCTGGTGTGCCAGTTGTCGCGCTAGCGGCACGGCTGGGTAGCTATGTACGGAAAGGATAAACGCTGAAAGCATATAAGCGTGAAGCCCTCTCCAAGATCAGGTTTCGTAAGCGTATTACGCGAGAGTCCCCTGGAAGACTACCAGGTTGATAGGCCGGATGTGTAAGCGCAGCAATGCGTTCAGCTAACCGGTACTAACGGACAAAGACTTGGCCGCATGAATCCAATGCTCCTGCGAGCTCTCATGCAAGGCCGGCTCTTACGAGAGTCGGCGGATGCCGCATCCTTACCATAACCAGATTAGGGGTGCCGGGCCTTTAGCGGCCCGGTGCTCCACTTTCCGGTGACTATATCTGGAAGGCCACACCCGTTCCCATCCCGAACACGGTAGTTAAGCTTCCGGAGCCAATGGTAGTGCCAAAAGTGCGAGAGTAGGTGTTGCCGGGTTTTTTTCACGAGAACCCCCGCAGTCGTAAGATTGCGGGGGTTTTCTTTTTCGCCTACTTCTTGGCGGTGGTCAGGACCGCATTCTCCATCAACCGCATCATCTCCGCCGCGTCAGGATCCGGTGCCATCAGCGTAAACACCAAGAAACGATTGCCGTCTTTGGCCATGTAGAACGCGCCTTGGATCTTGTCGTTCGCTTGCCTGCCATTCCACGAGAAGCGTATAAAGTTGAGCCCGTTCACGCTTCCCTGTTCGAGTGCCCCGCCCTTGAAGTCCTTAAAGTGCCTGGCCAGGTCGTCCTTGTTCGCAGCACAGAGTTCCTCCGCCGAATTCAAAATTGCCTGATTCGGTTGGAGGACCGTCAACTGCAAGGTAGCCTGGGTGTGGATGCCGTCGCCCCTTGGCCCAGGATGCCAAACGCCCGATTGCGAGTCGCCTCCCATGGGCAAGCTGTTACCCGAAAAACGCGTGAACTTCCAACCGGCGGGCGGTTGCAGGCGATAATTCGAGGAAACAAGCTCGAGCTGCGCCGCGCCGAGCTGCGTGGCGAGTTCCGAGTCGGGCGACCAGCCCAAGGGCTTCATTTGAAACGGCGCCTTTATGCCCTTATCCACGGCATGTGGCGCGGATGGGTTGGGCTGACCGCTCGTTGCCGCCGCGGCACCCTGAGGATTGGAAGGAAGCGATTCGCCGCCGCATCCCCAGACAACCGCCAACAGCCCCGCAATCAGAAATAATCCTCGCATGAGCGACCTCTCTTTGCATAAGTTTTAGCTGAGAAGAACTTTGGATCACAGGCCCGAGTTCGGCCAGCCAGAGAACACGTCGTGTCTTTTGTGCAATCCAGGATTATTCGAGCATTTTGCGGCGCAGCCGTCAAGCGACCGGGGCGCGCCGTTGCAGTGTTGCATGCGGGTTCCTGGTCCGTCGCTCTTGAGCATATTATAATTGGTTGACGCCGGAAAAAGGACTCGCATGACTGCTCTCGTTACTGACTTAGACCTTGTGGAACGCCTGAAGTGGATGGCCATTGCATTGTTTGTTGCAGCCTTGGGAAATTGCACGAGCTGGGCAGGCGAGATCTATGTGACGCCGGACGGCAGGTCCGACGGGCGCGGAACCAGGCAGTCGCCTTTCGATCTGGCCACGGCCACGACGAACAGCCAACTCATCGTGCCCGGGACTACGGTCTGGATCGGCCCGGGAACCTACCGGGTGGGTTCGCTGCAGCCGCACGAGTCGATCCACGGCGTCAAGGACAATCCGGTCATCTACCGCGCCATGCCCGGCCCTCCGGCGACCGTGGTGGGCGAGATCCGGCCCAACAACGACTACGTGTGGTATTGGGGACTGGACGTCAAGGGAGGCGTCACCATCCGCGAGCGCAGCACCGGCCTGAAACTGATCAACCTCACCATCCACGAGGCCGGCCCGGCCGAGAAACCGGCCCAGGGCAAGCCCAGCGGCCAGGGAATCGGCGGCGGCGACGTGGGCGACGACCACGAAATCTACGGCAATATCATCTACCATAACGGCTGGAACACGCTGGACCACGGCCTCTATGTCCAGAACACGGCCTTGCACACCGTCAAACGCTTCGTCGACAACATCGTCTTCGAGAACGCCGGCTGCGGCTTTCACCTTTACGGCCAGTCGCCGCAACTGAGCGGGCTGTACCTGGAAGGCAACATCAGCTTCGCCACATCGCTCAACCCGCGCTGTCCCAGCAACGGCGAAATGAATATCTTGACCGGCGGCTACAAGCCGATCACGCACTTAGTCCTCAAGAGCAACTGCACGTACCATCCCAATGCGGCCTCGAAGCGCGGCGTTGACGTTGGCTTCCATGGTTCGCCCAACACGGACATACGCATCGAGGACAACTACTTCACCTGCGGGGCCAATGCCCTGGAACTCAAGGGCGCTGCCGAAGCCGTCGTGCGCAACAATACCTTCTGGGCGCCTGTCGGCATGGTGGCCGTCAAACTGCCGGTCGTGGACCATCTCAAACTGATCTTCGAGAACAACACCTACATCGACAACGGCAAGTTCGATCTGGCCGGCTTCCGCGCACAGATTCACTCAGGCGCGAGCGACCGCCTCGTGGCGGGCAAGAACGGCCGTCCGATCGGGCTGCACGTCTTCAAACGTGTGAACCAGTACGAGCCCCGTCGAGTGCATCTGGCGGTCTACAACTGGGACCACCTGGACCGCGTGAAGATCGACTTGCAAGGCATTCTCGTGCGGGGCCAGGCCTATCGCGTGATCAATGTCCTGGATTTCTTCGGCGCGCCAGTGGCCGAGGGCAGGGCCGATGGCCCCGGGATCGTGCTACCCATGCGCGGGCATCGGTACGAGCCGGAATTCGGGGCCTACGTGCTATTCCGCGACGAAGCGAAGTAGGTCTTGGCTGCGAAGATGAACGTACCGCCAGCGGTCACGGTCCAACTCCTCCCGTCGAGATTCTGCTTCCACCGCAGGCGTGTTATGATTCATTGAAAGTTGAAAACCCGGTTTGGGAGCGTTTGTCATGTTCAATTCTGACGACATCCAGTCGCGACTGCGCCAGCAACCCTTTGTGCCCGTCCGCATCATCATCAATTCCGGCCAGACATTCGACGTTTTCCATCCCGATCTTGTCCTTGTGGGCTGCCGGGACATGATCATTGGCATGGCAAGCAACGAGAATCCGGCCCAGTACGATCGTACGACGCGGATACCCATCATGCACGTCGCCGCGCTGGAAGATCTGCCATCGCCCTCGGGCGTCGTCGGCGGGAATTAGCGAAATAGGGAGTACGCCTTATGGTTCTTGACGCGGAAGATCGGTACAGCCCTAGCCGCCGCTCGCTGTAGGGATCGCCCTCCGTGGCGTTCCGAAAGAACGCATGGAACGCCGCGGAGGGCGTTCGCTACAGAAAACGATTACCGATTTTGTCTGGCAAATTCCTTCAGGTGTACCACAGGAAACGACATGATGAATACGTTCACGACATGCAACCGGATCGGCGCGGCGACCCGCGTCGCGTGCCGGCCCCTCGTAGCGGGCGGCGTTCTTCTCGTTCTGCTCGCGTGTACGAGCCATGCCCGGCAGCTTTCACCCAAGGGCTGGGCCTTCCGCGAGATCGGCTCCGCGCAGCGCTTGGGAACGGAAATGGCTGACAACGACGTCCGTACCGCCTGGGTCAGCCGCGCGCCGCTGACGCCGGGCAACGGCGTGGTCATAGACTTCGGCCAAAAAGTTGTCGTTCACCGCCTGTTCTTCACGCCGGGCAAGAATAAGGGCGGCACGCCCCGACGGTTCAAGGTCGTCTTCGGCGATAAGCAGGCCGACCGCGCCGCGGTGGCCACGCTGAACGTCGAGCAGCCGGCCGGCCGGTCCGACGTCAACCTGTTCTTCGATCCGGTTGTTGCACGGCAGGTGCGTCTGGAGGCCGTCGCGGAGAGCGAGCAGCCCTGGTCCATCGCCGAATTGGAAGCCTACGGCAGCGATGATCCGGCGGCGTTTCACTTCCGGGATGCGGTCGTTGTCGACATGGAAGCCGCCAGTCCGCTGCGCAGGGCAGCCGAAGAGTTGCGGTACTATCTCGGCGAACTGAGCGGAAGGCCCCTGCCTGTCGTCGCGCCCGGTCGGACCGGCGCTTTCCCGGGGACGCTGTACCGGATCGTCGATCTCCAGCCGCTGGCCGCCACCTGGGAAGCTATGCAGGCCAACCGGCAGTCCGGGAAGATCCCGGCCACGGAGGTCAACGTGGAACGTGAGGGACGTCAGGTGCTGTTCAAGGCGTTTCCCTACGCCCACTTGCGTTCTAGCGTGTGGGCGTTCCTGGAGCGGCAGGGTGTGCGCTGGCTCTATCCCGACGATCACGGCGACTACGTGCCGGCCGGCCAAGGCGTCGATTTGACGTGCCTGCCGCTGCGCTATGCGCCCTCGGCTGCGCGACGTTATGCCAATTTCGAGATGGCCGAGAAAGCCGCCTCGGGGAACAACGACCCGGCCTACTTGTTCTGGTGGCGCAACGGCTACAACTCCACCTGGGGAAACGCCCAGCGACTGGCCTTGGGCGGCGCGGAAGTGCCACCCAGCCCGCATGAATTCCTGCCCCACGAACAGTGGAAAAACGAATACAAGGAGGGCTTCGACGGCTATCCGCACAACTTTGCCAGCGTGCTTCCCGACCGGATCATCAACGAGCATCCCGACTGGTGGGGATCGATTGGCGGCAAGCGGGTGCCGCCTTCCCGCGGCGGCCCGGCCGTATGCATGAGCAGCCCGGGCTTGATCCAGTTCGTGGTCGACAAGGCCATCGGCATCACGGCGGGCCCGGAATCGACGGCCGTGCTGAGTCTGTTGCCCATGGACGACGCGCGCTTCTGCGAGTGCCCGCGTTGCCGGGCGCTTTACGAGCCGCGGGAGAAGCCGACGGTGCCCTGGGTTGCGTATCCGACGTTGATGGCCTCCGAGGCCTACTACTATTTCGTGGCCGAGGTGGCCAAGGGCATTCGCGCGGCGCGGCCGAAGGTGCGGATCCAAGCACTGGCCTATGCCAACGTACACTCGCCGCCGCGCAAGATCGACCGCCTGCCGGACAATGTCCTGGTCGAGGTCTGCCAGTACGGCGCGCCCGATCTGCCCATGGGCTCGCCAGCCAATGCAGCGATGAAGGCCGGCATGGACCAGTGGCGCCGGCGCTGCGACCGGCTGGAACACTACGACTATGTTCTCTTGAACGAGAACCGCGAGTCGTTCGTCATGCCGGTACCGATGGTGCGCCCGATGGCGGACCACGCGCGGTATCTAGATGGACTCGGGGCGCTGGGCGGCGGCACGCAGGCCGATCCGGGCGGCATGCGCTACAGCCCCTGGAATCACTACGCCTACCCGCGTTTGCTCTGGAACAGCCAACGGACGGCCGATGAACTGCTGGAAGAGTTTTTCACGGGCTATTTCCGCGAGGCCAAGCAGCCCATGTTGGCCTATTACCGGACGCTGGAGGAACGCCTGATCCGCTACGGAGTCAGCCTTCATCCGCAGGGCAATTATCAATACGGCGTGACACCGGGCGCGTTCTCCTACGCCGTGCTGGCGGCCATGAGACGACATCTGGAACAGGCCGAGAAGGCGGCAGCCGGTTGGGTCGTGGCCCAGCGCGTGGCGCGGATCCGCGAGGGGTTCGAGTGGGTTTTGCAAGAGAGTTGCCTCACGCTCGCCGACCTGGATTCCCCAATACGCTTTCCACGAATCCCGGCAGACTGGAAGCCGGAAACCATCGATCCGTCTGCCTTTCGCGTGCGCAAATTCTTCGTGGAACCCCACAAGGACGGCGGTTGGGTCTTCTGGGCGCACGGAATGCTCGCTGCCGATTTGTGCTTGGACAAGCCCGGCAATTATGTCATCAGTGTAACCGCCAAGGGCGTGCCCTGTGAGCATGCGGATCCGGTTTTGAACGTCTACCTCGACCACGGCTGGGGCGGCAGCCTGGCGATCTCGTCCAAGGACTTCAAGGAGTATGAGTTCCGTGTCGACGATGCGTCGGCCGGCGTGAATCGCTTGCTGCTGAGCTACTGGAACGCGGCCACCGGTGGCCGGCGCAACGTGTACGTCAAGGAGATCCGCATCGAGAGACGGTAGGGAGTGGCGAAGAAGCGCGCCGTCATTCCGACGTCGGTTCTTCTTGCTGAAGCTGCCACTGCGTGGCCGCGCGCACCAACTCGACGTGGCTTTCCACGCCCATCTTCTGGAAAATGTTCACCTGGTGTCGCCAGACGGTCTGCACCGAGACCTGTCTGGACCGTGCGATCTCCTTGATGCTCTTGCCCTCGACGAGGGCCTGCACGACCTCGCGCTCCGTGGGCGTGAGCCGCTCCAGCCGCTGGCCGAAATGACTGTCGCCACTTTCGCCGCGGCGCTGCGATTGCCGGGCAAGGATCTGTTCAATGTGCTCCAGCAACACCTTGTCGTCGATGGGTTTCTCCAGAAAATCGACGGCCCCACCGCGGAAGGCGCGGGCACAGGTGGGCACGTCGCCGTAGGCCGTCATGAAAATGACCGGCAGGCGGATCTTGCGCTCCCGCAAGGCCTGTTGCAACGCCAGCCCGTCCATCTCCGGCATCCGTACGTCCAGCACCAGGCAACCTGCCTCTTGCGGGCGCCAGGCATCGAGAAACTCCCGGCTGGAAGCGAAGGCCCGGACGTGATAATCGGCCTGTTCGAGCATCCAGCGCAGCGATTCCAGCGCGCCAGGGTCGTCATCGACCACGAATACGGTTGCATTTTCGCTCGCATTCTCGGCCACGCTCAAGTCTCCTGGGCGATGGGAAGGGTGAAGTGGAAGGTGCAGCCGCAATCGGCATTCGCGCTGACCCAAAGGCGGCCTTCGTGGGCCTGGATAATCGAACGACTGATGGCCAGGCCCATACCCAGCCCCTCCGCTTTCGTGGTGAAGAAAGGCTCGAAAATCTTTTCCATTTCAGGCCCGCTGATTCCCTTGCCGCGATCGCAAACGAAAACTTCGACGGCCTGCCCATCGCAGCGCCGCGTGCCCACGCTCAACACCCGCTCCTCTTCGGGCAGTTCCTGCATCGACTCCAAGGCGTTGCGGGCTAAGTTCACCACTACTTGCTCGATCTGGATCGGGTCGGCCTGCACGGGCGCCAGGTCGGGCGCCAGGTTGCAGACAATGCGGGCCGGCGTTCGCTTGATATCCAGATTGTTGATGGTCATCGCGTCGTGGACCAGGTCGTTTACGGAGATGGTGGTAACGTGCGGGCCGGTTTTCTGCACGAAGTCGCGGACGCGGCGGAGGATCTCCGCGGCGCGGTCCACCTCGCTGGCAATGCGTTCCAGGATCGACATCAATTCCGCGTCGTGCCCCGGATCCTTGAGCAAGCGGCGAATGCTCCCTCGGGCGTAGTTCTTGGCGGCATGCAACGGCTGGTTCAATTCGTGGGCCAGGCTCGCCGCCATCTCGCCCATCACGCTCAAACGCGACATGTGGGCCAGTTCGAGTTGGTGAAGCTGCAACTGCTCCTGGCTGACGCGCAGGTCACGTTCGACTTGCTGCCGCCGAGCGATGTCGCAATTAAGCCAGTGGATAAGGTAGGCCAGGTAACTGCTGATGCAGCAAAAGAACACGAGTCCAAAACGGTGCTTGTCGTGCGCAATAGCAAAAGAACCGCGAGGCTCGGCAAAAGCAAAGGCCGCGATGGTCGCTCCCAGGGCGACGCTCAAAATAGACGGCCCCAGTCCGCAATACCAGGCGGCCAGAACGACCGAGGCAAAGTAGAACGTGAAAATGGAGTGTTCCGTAAAAATTGGATCGAGCAGGTACCGTATCAATGTGATAAGTGCCGTGATGCCGATCGCAAGCAGATAACGCACCAGCAGCGGCCACCGCCAGATGGGCGCGGCGGCCCGCTTCGAATGCCCGGGGCCTTTGTCGTTTATTTCTGCGATTGCCACAGCCTTGAGTCCTGCGAAAGACTGCTGGAAGTAAAACTCGACGCCTTATATGTTATATATAGCAAGGTTTCGGTTATGCTGCGGGCTTTCGCCGAAAGTCAGGGTTGAACGGCAAAACGACCTGCCCCCCGCCCCATTTTTCGGCCGCTTCCGGCAGGGACACTGATTCGGGCATATCCATTATAATATCACTCGCGGGCGAGGACACGACACGGAATATCGGCGGCACGCTACGAGAAGTTGGCAAGGGAATGCAAAAGTCCTCGCTGTCGGGGAGTATCCAAGCGGGTTCCAACGGTTTGCAGAGATACTTTGCTAGCCCTAACGTTAGGGTCTGCAACTCATCATCCAGGTTGTACTGCTCGGCAATCAGGAAAATCAAGGCGCTGGGCCGCACTGACCGTAACATCTGCGCCAGATCAAAGCCGCTCATGTCGGGCAGTTGCCTGTTGATTACCCAAAGTCCGCAATGACACCGTTTGGCAAAGCGCAGGGTATCGTTACCATCGATAAGGAAGTGAATGCTCACCCCTGGCCGCCCGGCATCGGCCAACAGGGCACAATAGTCTTGCGGCGATGCATCGACAATGGCCACGCGGATCGAAGGTGTCAAAATCTGCTTCATTGGTTTCGCCTCCATGAATTGCAATGTGAAGTGGTCAAACCGGCGTTCCCCCCGGGAGCAGACGCCGTGCCGACACTTTTCCGTTGCAATTGTCATCCGTTGGTAAGTCGTTATAAGATAATATGATATGGAAAACAAGAAAGGACCGCCTAAGGTTTCTGTCGATGTCGCACGCTGCTGAAATGCGCGGTGGCGAACATTTTTCTGTTCGGTTAAAGCGCAGAGCCTGTGCGTTGGCGAACACTTTTGGCTCAGGCTATTGTCTCGACTTTGCCGATTTTACGGACTATAGGGGTTAATCCACGGGCGAGCTGGGGCAAGTCTTTGACAGGGGGGAACAATGCGAGCATTCATTGTGCTGTTGTTTGTGGCAGGCGGAACCATTTTGTCGGCCAAGGAATGTTCGGCCCAGTTTGCCGAACCGATTCCCACGCCGCCGGCAAGCGATGGTGTGGCCGGAATGGCCCCGCTGGTCCACCGTATCAACGGGAGCGGAAACCTACCGAGCGGCAACGCTGCTACTCCTTGTCCGGTCGTTAGCTACTGCTATGGCGGAGCGAATGGCGGAACCTGTGGCTGCGGTGATGATGGAAACTGTGCCTGCCACGGAAGTTACAAGTACCCTGTTCCATCACAATATACTTGGTACTGGCCCGGCATCTATAGCCAGCACGCGATGACCCAATATATCAGCCCGTGGCGGTATCCCGATCTGAATCCAATTCCCGAGTATTGGAAGTTAGACCCCACCGAAGATCGTAGCGGTTATTCAGGCCATAGGTATTAAGTGCCAGTCGCAGCCGCGAGCAGTATAATTTACTCCAGACCCCAGCGGGCTTGCGGTCTGTCGATTTAGTCGGAAAACGTCCTCTCGTCCTCGCTGGGCTCGCCCCAGCGGAACGCAGGATTGACCACTACTGGCCAGCTTTCCATCGATGTTCGACGTTTTTTCCACTTTTCCGCCGGCCGGCCCGTGGCCGGGCAGCGGAAAAGTGGAAAAAACGGCGAAACTGGCGGGTGAGGCGTCGTTTCTAGTTGCCAATTCCATCTCTACGGCAACCGATTTCTTGCCTCTTCGGCTATCTTCCCTCTTCGGCTTATGCATCTAGTTATGAAATAATAATAATTCATACAGGTGGTTTTGCCAGCATAACCGTTACAACCGTCAAAGTTTGACTGATGCTTGCACTTTACCATGTCGATACTTATTTTCAGTTCTAGTCCGTAGCCAAACGGCTCGCGCTTTCGCGTGGACTTATGCATCGTTGGTTGTACCCGCCATTATTGTGGGGGGGAGACTATGAGACGTATCCTTGCTGTTCTGCTGATTGTGGTGCTGTTTGCCGGCCTAGCCAAGGTGATCGCCGACGAAGCAGCGTCCAATGCATCGCAGAAGCGGAACAATATCAAGGCCGCTGAAACCGCAGCAACTTCCTCGGACTTTGGTGGCGAGGATGGCCGTCGATCACTGGCGCTGCCGGCGACGCAGTTGGCGCTGTGGCAGGAGGATCCGCAGCCGCTCCAGCCTGTCAAGCCGGACGTTCCCGCCACGTTGCCTTCCAAGCCGGCGTTCCCGGATGACAAGTCAGCGCCGGCCACCCAGCAGACGCCGCCCATTGCCGTCAAGCCCGACATGCTCGTTCCCGACGTGCCCTCTCCCGCGATCGGGCCGCTGCCGGACGCTCCCGCGTCCTTGGCAGCGCCCGCTCCTGCGCTACAAAAAGTTCCGGCTGCCCCGGCATCGCCGCTTGCTGCCAGTCCAGCGGGGCCGGTCGCGCTTCCGCCGGTGGTTCCTGGGCAAGTTGCCGATCCGTTGGCGGCCGTCGCTACCGATGGGGTTGCTCCCACGAAAGAGAACGGTCCGCCCCTGCCCTTCAACACCATGGACTCCAAGCGCGAAACGGAATTGACGGTCAAGCGTGGGCGGAGCCAACTCCTGCGTTCGACGGTCGAATTCACGCGCACGGCGGTGGTGGATCCGAGCATTTGCGACCTTGTGCAATACTCGCCCACCGAGATCGGGTTCATCGGAAAGAAAGTGGGAACGACCCAGGTGACGCTCTGGTTCCACCAGGACGACAATCTGATCGTCGACACACAGCCGCGGAGCATCATTGTGCATGTCGTGCCCGATCTGCAAGAGTGGGAGCCGCGTTTGAAACAACTGGAAGCGGAGATCGCCAAGCTCTTCCCCAACAGCAAAGTGCGGCTGCGGACCTTTGGCGAACGGATCATTGTGCTCGGACAGGCCCGGGACGTTTCCGAAGCGGCGGAAATCCTCAACATCATTCGCGGCGAGGAGATCGACCCCAGCGGCCGCTGGGTTTCCGGGCCCAGCGAGGCCAACCGCAGTGGTCAAGGAGCCAACGACACGTCTCGCGGTTTCCTCGATTCGTACGGTAATGACGCTTACGGGGACTTGTATGGCGGCTACGACGGCGCAGGCAGGCCCCGCGGGCGCAATTACAATCGCAACAGATCGAACAACTACCAAAACGACTGGGCGGACAGGATCGTAAACATGCTCAAGGTCCCCGGCGTCCACCAGGTAATGTTGCGGGTGAAGATCGCCGAATTGAACCGCACGGCGGCCCGCAACTTCGGCGTCAATTTCTCCACCTCGATCCAGTTCCGCAACGGCACACTCCTGCTGCAATCCTTGCTGAACGCCTCGAACAACAATTCGGTGATCGGCAATTTCAGCAACGACCAGTTAAGCTTCGGTATTTCCTATTTGGAGCAACACGGCGTGATACGTTTGTTGAGCGAACCGACCCTGGTGACGATGAGCGGCAAGCCGGCCAATTTTGTCGCCGGCGGCGAGTTCGCCGTGCCGACGGTCGTGGGGATCAGCGGGGCCTCGGCCGTCTCCACGCAATTCGTCACCTACGGAGCGATCATCAGTTTCACGCCCTATCTGCTCGATAAAGACCTCATTCGCCTGCATGTCTCGCCCGAGTTCAGCCAGATCGACACGGCCACGACGGTCAACGGCGTGCCGGGACTGACCACCCGCAACGTGACCACCACGGTCGAACTCCGCGCCGGCCAGACTTTGGCCATCGCCGGTTTGTTGAGCGACTCGATGAATAGCACCACGCAGGCGGACTGGCCTTGGATCGGTAAAATCCTGGGACCCCGCAGTGTGACCCGCAGCGAGTCGGAGTTGATCGTGCTGGTGACGCCGGAACTGGTACATCCGATGGAACCCGAGGAGGTCCCGCCCCTGCCCGGCTTCGACGTCACGGAACCCGACAACGTCGCGTTCTTCTGCCGTGGCGATATCGAAGGCGATCCCACGCGGGACTATCGCAGCACGGTCTGGCCGATATTGCAGCAGCGCTATCGCGCGGGGGGCTCGCCCATGATTTCCGGGCCGTTCGGGCACAGCAACCCCTGGGCCAACGGCGCTTGCGACGGCCCCAGCGAGGCACCGCCCCAGCAATGAGTTCCAGGATGAAAGTCATGAGAGCACAAGGCATGGTTCGATGCGTCCGCTGGTGGCTGGCGGCATGCTGCCTGGCAGCAGGTTGCGCGCAGCCCAGCCCACCCTACGATCGCCCCTTCCCGCTGGGCCAGGTGACCGATTCCCACTGGGACACGCAGATGGCCAACGCCCAGGCATCGTCGTTCATCTTCTACGATCACGAGTTCATCGGCGAGTCGACCAAGCTGAATGTGCTGGGCCAGAAACACCTGGTGCAGGTGGCCATTCGCCTGCGGCACGTGCCGTTTCCGGTGGTCGTGGAAGAGACGCCTAACCACAAGAATCCCCGCCTCGATGCTGCGCGGCGGCAGGCGGTCCTCGACCGTTTCGCCGAGTTGGGGTTGCACGACCTCGACGCCCGGGTGGTCATCGCCCCAGCCATCACCGAGGGCCTGCGGGGCGCGGAGGCGGAGCAAGTCTATGAAGGCAGCGGTCATTCGATCGGCAACTACGGTGGCACGGGCCGTGGCGACTTTGGCGGGGCAGGGCTCCTGTATCGCTAAGCAAAGAACGTCCATCATGAGAATCAGTCTTTTAGCAATCATGTTGCTGGCCGTCACCGGATGCGCGCCCCTGACGTCCGCAATGTTTCCGGGAACGGCGCCCGCCAGTTCCGAGGCGGCCCCGCAGTTGGCGGCCGGCCAACCGCCGCCGCCTGCCCTGGAAGAACCACCGCCGCGTGTTGCCCCGGCGGCGGCGAAACCCGACGCCCGCGCAGCGGCCGACTACCTCCGCGCGGTGGCCAAGGGAATCGAACTCGAACAGGCGCGACGCTACCCCGAAGCCCGCACGTGTTACGAACAGATCGTCCGCCAGTGGCCCACGCGCTATGAGGCATACCACCACCTGGGCTTGGTGTGCGATCGGCAAAAACGCTTTGCCGAGGCCCAGGAAAACTATCAGCAAGCGATCCTCCTGGCCGAGAATCGCGAGCCCGACCTGTTCAACGACCTGGGCTACAGCTTCTTCCTGCAAGGCCGCCTGGACAAGGCCGAAAGCGCAGTCCGCAAGGCCATCGCGCTGCGCGCCACGGAGCCTAAGTACCACAATAATCTGGGCCTGATTTACGGTCACCAACGGCGTTTCGAGGAGGCCTGGAACGAGTTTCGCAAGGCCGCCGGCGAGGCCGACGCCTGCTACAACCTGGCCTTCGTCAAGGCCTCGCTCAACGACTTCGAGGGGGCCAAGGGCTGCTTCCGCCGGGCGCTGGCCATCGAGCCCTCGCACGAACGCGCGCGCCGGGCGCTACGGGCCTTTGAAATCGCCGAGACCGATCCCGACAGCCTGGGCCAATTGGAAGCCTTCAGCGATGACGGAACCCAGTGGGTGCCCTATGTGGAAAACGGAAACGGCCAGGGGCAAAATCTCCAGCCTCCGGCAACCGCCAATGGAGATGCGAATGATCGGGGTGGGACCGCTGCCGCGCCCTCAAGCCCCTCGACTCCGAGCCGTAACGCCCCCGTGAACCGCGGTGCTTGAGGCCCAGCCGAAAAACAACTTCGCGGCGTGCCTTGGTGGCTGCGGGCACAGACCCGGCACCATGCCGGGCAGCATGTATCGCTGGTAGTTGTGGACGTTGGTCGGTGAAACCCCGGCTTCTTTACTGAACGAATAAACAGTTTATTGCTCGTCCGAGTTTGTGCGCTGGGGCGGCAAACTATCACTCGATCTTCCCCAAAGATTTCGCCATTTATCTCTTCTACTACTATTGATTATAAACCATTACATCGATAGCTGCATGTTTTCGATGAAAAACCGCCAAGCTTCCACAGAGCTTCCACAGAGGTTCCTCAGACCTTCCACAGGTTGTCCGTAGACAGATTTTTCAAGATACAGGACAATTACAGCAGTGGGAGAAATGTTTTCAAAAGTCCACTCGGGACCGTTCTCTGTCGGTGCATCCGTCGGCAGGGGTTGGGAGGCTTGTTCCCCACTGGGAAACTCAGGGGTGCTGTTTAGTTTGGGCAGCGGCTGGCAAGTGGAACGCAACGGTGACATGGTTGCATAAGCGTGCGGTTCGAGGAGTATCTGTGATGTTGATAGTTAAGGCGAACGCGATGGCAATGAGATCTGGATTTCGTGTTGGGGTGGTGTTGATCGGAGTTCTGGGTATGGCGTCGCTGGTGTCTGCGCAAACCCGGACGCCGAACATTCCCTGGGTGATGACTCCCGGTGGTGGTTCTCCGCTTAATCCCGTGTCGGCGCAGGCTTCGGTTGGTGTCGATCTGCCCTTAACGCAATCGTGGGGACCCGCGGTTACTTTCGGTTCTGCCTTCGCCAGTGGTGGGTATACTTCCTTCACTACGATTCCTTATGTAGCTGGCACGGACACTTCCAGTGGTACTTTGAGTAATGCGACTTGCGCGTATGCGACTGCTGGTCAAACGATGAATTTGGGCTACACAGGAGCCAATTGGTATCCGTCCGGCCCCGATCACAATGGTTCCCCGAACATTTCCCCGGGTGGCGCCTCCGCTTGGAACGTGAACGAGTCGGGGGTGTTGGTTGCGTCATCGGTTACCAGCATCACTTCCTCAAACAGTGTTACTTTGAATCCGACTTTGTATACGGATCCCTATCCAATTGGCGTGCCGTTGGCCATATCGAGTGCTGCCAACAACAATTCCTCTTCATTTGTTCCCGGCACAACTGCGGCGATTATCGCGGGCACGTTCAATTCTTCGGATAATGGCCCGCTTAGCATGCAATGGGCCACGCGCAACCAAGGGGAGATGGCGTGGGCCTCAAGTACCTACAATAACCTGCCTACCAACGGGGCCTCCTCTAACTTGACCAGCGAGGTAATGAAACTGAGCGGCCAGGAAAACGGGACCGATTATGTGCTCCAGATGGACTTCTCGAACTCGATCGAGACCCCGGGTGACCAGATGCAAGATATTTTAGCGAACAAGAACCTGTATTTGGGAATATTGGCCGGCAGCAGTCCGCACGGCACTGTTTGGGAGAATGCCGTACTTGCGAACATGTCTTACACTGAGGTAATAAATAACAAGTTTGTAAACACGCCGGCGGTCGGTGCGTATGCTTGGCAGCCCAACGATGGTACTAGCGCGTCGAACCCGTGGGTATCCGCCTCGGCACCATCCTCTCAGCCTTATATCGGGTCGTTTCAGTCATTCCTCAATTCAACGTACTACCAAGGCGGGCAGATCCATTACTTCTACGAGCACAGCCTTGATCAGTTGCGCGGCACTTGGGGGATCGACACCAGCACTGACACAGCTTGGGCCGTGTTGGATGTCGGCAGCGGTATCTTTGCCGTAGTCCCCGAACCGCCTTCTAACCGCTTGCTGGCCGCTGGCGCACTCAGCTTGGTTATCGCCTTGTGGTGGCGGCGACGGGCACGCATCCGAGCTGCCAAGTTCGCGAAGCCGGCAGCAAGGCCCGCACGAATGGCGGCTGCGGCCTAGGCAGCCTGCGATGGTTTGAATCCGTTTGGTTCGCGCAACAGTAGTTCGTAGTCTCAAGGGACGGCAATTTAATTGCCGTCCTTGTTTTTTGGAGGGGCCACGGCACCGGCGCGCTGTGACCCCTTCGGGGTCGATTTGTGTTTTGCGACGTACCCGTAATCCCCAGGTGTGCTGCGCGACCGGGGGCTAATGGCTGGCATCCCTCTCGGGATGTTACTATGCCGCACGAAGGAGAGGTTGGCTTTCCGCGGAAAGCAACTCGGGCACAAGCTCCCAAAGCACCCGTTGCCCCGTGCCATCGCCGCGGAATCGAATCAGCGTCGCCACCTGATTGTTGTTCAGGCACTTAATGGTGTCGCGGAGGCGGGACTTGGGCTGCTGATCGCCTACTGGCGGCAAGGGATCGACGATCGAGGCCGGCCAGCCTTCTTCTTGAAAGGCATCCAATACGGCCTCTTGGTTGGGCGAAGGCACGCGGAACCGCTTGATCAATCGCTCACCCACCAGGAATGTCCGCGAGCCGCTGTCCCAGTTAGGAACCACGGCGTGCGGGAAACCCGGGATCGCCACGCCGGCCAGCGACAGTTGTTCAACTTGCACCTCGCCCGACAGACCCACATCCGCCGTCGAACTTTCGTGGCAAGCCAGCAGGGACGGACTGTCGACCACGGCGCGGGGCGCCGGCAAATGATCGCAACCAAGAAAGCCAAGCCCTGCGTCGGTCAACACGAAGCATGTACTCTTGGAAAAGGCGAGGTTCTGCTCGGGAACGTCAAAACATCGGTGCGTATTTTGCGGACCAGTCATTTCCCGGGCGTGGTTCACGTAGCCCAGCTTGATCAACCAGCGTAAATCGCTCGTCGTCATGCCCAACGCCAGCAGACGGTCGATTTCCACCGCAAAATCCCAAAGCGGACAATCCAAATCGCGGGCATAGTGGACCGCGCGAGCCAATTGCTCCAGGCCGCACCGAACTTCCGGTGCGAGCTGGGCCGCATCAGCTTCTCGAGATTGGATTGCCCGATCGCGCATGGAATGCCCTTAGAAAATCAAAGTTTCAACTGTTTAGCATATCCGACTTTGTCTGTTTTGTCAAGGATCCGGCGAGAGACAATTTCAATAAGTTTAAGAAATTTGCGTACTGTAGAGGCAAACACAACCAGCCAGCGTTGGTTATAAACCGTCAAAAGCGATATATCCGGCAAAAATTAACCAATTTGCCTGGCCGGGGTCGATAATTGAATGTGAAGAGGGCAAGAAAGTAGTTTACAAGGAGGGTTCACATATCATGCATGCGATGCTCGTGGCGATAGTCCTGGCGGTGGGGGCGGATCAGCAGCAGATCTCGGTGGCCAGCCAGACCCAGCCGAGTGGCAATCAGCCGGTCATGGGCGCTGTTCAAATGCCGTATACGGTGGGTCAACCCGACCAGTTCCCCCGCCAGACCGCGGGTGCGCCGACTGGCTTTCCCGACGTGCCAGGGCCTTATCATTATGATCCGCCCCGCGACCCTCAAGAGTCTGACGGGCTGATACGGGGTTTTTTGATGTATTGCCGGGCCTGGTGGGATCCCATGCCGCAAACCTGCTACGCGCCGCACTACGGCTGTTATCCGGGAAACAACCGCGACATCCACCGGTATCCGGCCTTCCACGGAAATTATTATCGCCAAGCGTATAATTATCGGCCCTTGTTCGAATACCCGTGGCAAGCATGCATGCAGGAACCTTTGCCCCTGGAACTTTCCAGTGAGCGGTCGACGGTTGTCCGTCCGCAGTCGCAACCGCAAGTAGAAGTGATCAAGACCCCTCCCACAAATCCACCCTATTCGGTGCCATGACGTGATCCACCTCCGTCCAGCGGTATTTGGACAGCCTCTCCTGTCGCGATCAATGCCTCAACAATCACTTGGAACCCGCCTATTCTACCGTGGGTTCGGGCGCCGCCACCTAGTTTCTATGGTGCCAGGAGTAATGCGCATGCGTACACCATATTTCTTGCAAGATTTTTGTTTCTGGGGCAATTTTCGCGACAATCTGGCGTTATTTCCGCTTTTCCCATTCCTGCGGGTGACGAGGTACGGCGGATTTATGGGGGCTGGGGGGGATTGGATAAATCTTCTTGAAAAAATGCTTGCAAAGAATTTAGGACTGGACTAGAATCAAAGTTGTTCAGGTCATGCAGGCTCTTCCAATTTGGAAGGCGAGAGTCGATCTGAACGTTATTCAGGCATTCACGAATCGGCAGGGATTGCCGACTTTTCCGAATCGCGATTTAGGGGAATTGGGCAGAGTTGAACGTGGCTGGGTTGATGGTATCGCTGGTTTGCGCGGTTGTTGCCGGTACCCCAGCAGAAGTGCCGTCCCAGTTGTCGGATCAACAAACGCGTGAGCGGGTAGTGGGTCTGGATAGCCAGCAGAGTCAGCGGGAAGGGACTAACTCGTTTGGCTTGTTTACCTTGGTTGCGCCGAGCGAGGAGTCGCTGGTGATCGAGCTTGGCCGAAGTCGCTTGTTGCGTTTTCGCAACGCGATTCGCCGTATTGGCTTGTCGGATGCGAATGTGAGCGATGCTGTACAGATAGGGCCAAAGGACATATTGGTCTTGGGTAGACGGCCGGGGGTCACAGATTTCACCGTTTGGCCGGTAAATCGTGAGGCTGCTGTCACCGTGATTGAGATCCGCGTTGAGCGAAGGCTGGGGAGTGGCTGGTAAGGGACCCACGGTGGGGTTTTTGCAGAACGGCGAGTCCGCCTTGGAGCAAGTTATTGGTGCGAGAAGAGGTAGTTTGCTTTGGAGTTTGTTTTTTAGTGAAAATTTAGCCCAATTTTATCGAGTCAATGCCTTCAACGTGCTTGGGAGCATGACAAAGTCGGGTGTGTTTGCCCGGCGTTGGGTAGTTTTCGACGTGCTTTTTTTGGGAGGTTTTGCAATGATGAAACGTCTGTGGTGTGAAGATGAAGGCATTTTGACCTTCGAATGGATCCTTTTGTTGACCGTGTTGGTCATCGGCGTGGTCGGTGGCGTGGCTGGTATTCGCGACGCAATCATCCACGAGTGCCAGGGGGTCGTGGGCGCGATGGAGTCGTTGAACCAGACTTATTACATCGCTCCGCCGTTGACCGTGTCGACGTATCCGATGACGGCCGGTAGTGGCCAGGCTCCGGGGAATTTGACCAACAACTGCACTTCAACCGCTTATGGCAGCGAGTTTGTGGACGATGGTGGGAACTACGGTACCAACCGGTTGTCCGTCAATCCTATTCCCGCTAACAACACCTATGGCCAATGCCCGCCGAGTCTATAGGAGTGGTCAAGCGTTGCGCATTGCCAGGATGTGCGGTTTGATTGGGAGTGTGTGAGCGCATGGGATGAGTGGCGGCGGTGTAATAACTTGCCGAGAGCATTCTGGGGCGACAGATTGACTGTCGCCCCATTTCGTTTCTTGAATCGACAAAGCTGGCGACCGGTCGTGACACCTGTGACGATTCTCGGACTCCGTTGTCTGGCCTTCAGGTTCGAGTGTGGCAGAATGCGGTGTATCTTGTTCGCTCGATTGGCTTCAACCAATTATCATGGAACAAAAGAGCGTCAACGCCAATGATACTTGCGGAGGTGGAAACGTGGCGTTTTGGATTTTCGTTGTAGTGGTGGCCACGTACGTTGCCGCGATCGGATATACCGATCTGCGGATGCAGCGCATTCCCAACTATCTGACTGTTCCCACAGCGATTTCCGGTCTTTTCTGCTCGTTGATTTTTCAGTTCGTGTGCCTGCCTGGGGCCGCATTCCCTACTACTCCGGTGAATTCTCTACTGGGTTTTGCCCTGGGTTTCGCGTTTTTCTTGATTCCATACGTATTTGGCGGGGCCGGACCCGGCGACCTTAAGCTTATTGCAGCCCTTGGCGCTTGGTTGGGCTGGCTACCTTTGCTGTTCACTCTCGCGCTTTCGCTCATATTCGCCATGGCTCTAACATTTGTGGCGTGGGCGGCCGGCCTTTCGCCAAGCGGTAACAGATCACGAACAACAAACACACGTTCCAGTGGTAGCAAGAATGGGGGGGCGCTGAGGCCCAAGGCCCGCCGCCGAAACGCCGTACCCTTTGCCATTCCCGTGGCTTTGGGAACTTGGTGCATCTTGGCGGGCATGATACTGAAGAACTTACACCAATAGAATATTCCGCGTCTTGCCACTGAAGGCCCGAAGAGCAATCGCAGCAAACAAAGGACCTGGATTCACGAATAGCGTATAATTAACGGTTGGAAGGTGAACCGCGAGTGTTTGGCCAAGGTACAAAGCGGTATTTGCGATGTTTGCGGCGAGTTTGGCGATTCATCGTACCTTTTGCATGGAATCGTTTATAGAAACCGAATAAACTATAGGGAATCACTTTGCTAAGGAACTGCGCGTATGGGATGTTTAGGCATATTACGCATGCCTTCGGCAATCCAGAGCGAGGCAATTGTTGTTCCCATGGAAAATGCGCGAAGGGGCAGTTTGCGAGGGAGCAGCGGCTGCAAACGGCGCGGCAAGAGACGGGGAGTCCTGACCTTGGAGTTGATCCTGGTCGTGCCCGTGCTCGTGATCGTTTTGCTGGCCTTAGTGGAGCTTGGCAGCTACTTGCTTGCGGCGCAAGCCATTCAAGGGGCGGCCATGGCCGGTGCTCGGGAGGCGACGCTGCCCGGTGCCACCTATGAGCGGGTTCGTTTGGCAGTCGTGGGAGCGTTGGCTGGCTGGTCCTACTCGGCCGCTCTGGGACCACAAGACATTCAGGTAGTTGATATGCCCTTGGAGGGCAGCGTGAGCGTATTCGTGTCGGTAGACGCAACCAAAGCGACCGTGAACCCACTTTCCATCGTGCCAGGGCTTGATTTGAGTGGAAAGAAGATTACCGCCCAGTTCGTAATGCGCAAAGAATAAGCAGGACACCCGATGAGGCCCATACGTCCACAAACTGTAACGCTCGCTGTCCTGGCCATATTATTTGGACTAGGCGCCGCTTGGGCGGCAAGACAGGTCTTGTTAGCCGGCCGGCAGCAGGTTGTCGTGCAACCCGCCGCGCCGCCAGCGGAACCAAAGGAATCGCTGCTGGTCATGCAGACCAATTTAGTTGCGGGCGCAAGGGTCCGTGAACAGGACGTGGGACAATCGCTGGAACCGGTGGAGAAGTTGAAGACGGCGAATATCCAGGGCAAGGCGTTCGGATACAAGCAACAGGCCGTCGGCCGAGTCCTCAAGCATGACAAGCTGGCCCGTGCATGGCTGTCCGAGGAGGATTTCTACCCGGTGGGCAAGGAACCGCAACTCCAGCTCAAGCAAGGATATCGCGCGGTCAACTTGCGGATCGACGATCCGGCCATTTCCAGCAGCATCATCCAGCCCGGCTGCCTCGTGGACGTGATTTTTACGACCGACAATCCGGACGACTCAAGTAAGATGACAGAGCGCATAGTTACCGGGATCGAGGTGCTCAGTCCTCCAGTGAGCGAAGGCAGCATGCCGACCTCGGTGACTGCCGTAGGCAAGAAGAGCTACATCCTGTTGGCGGCAACGCCCGACCAGGCGAAGCGGTTGGCCGAGGCCCAGGACCTAGACGGCACGATCAGCGTAGCACTCTGCACTACGCCGTCTAGCAAGAGTGGCGACCAGCTTGACGCTAGTCGCGTGGATGCCATCCTGAGTAAAGACGATCACGCGATTACGGTGCGCGACTTGTTGCACTTGCCGCCGCTCCCTGCGCCGCCGGCCCCGCCGGAGCGGATCGTCGTCGAACAGGTCCGTGGCACGAAGATTGATTACGTGGTGTTCACGCAGAACGACGAGCGCATCGACCAGGAAAGGGCGCGGCAGGCTTCCCTGCCCGCCACGGCGAATGCGACGGCAGCGAAACCCGTGAAGAAGTGCAAGAACTGCAACAAGGGAATCAAGGCCCAAGGCGGACCGCCGACCCCGGGCCCGACGCCGATGCCTGCGCCTGCCCCACAGGGGGCGCCGGATTCGCCGTCGCCCGAACCGCCGCCGGTGTTGCCGCCGAGAACAACGTAGAACTTGGTTTCATCCACAATGTCAAGGTTTCATGGTGCAGCAGGCAATGTTGAAGCATCGACCCCCGCCGCACCGCGCCGCCGTGACCGTGATGGCCACGCTGTTGATCGTCCTGGCGGTGTTGTTGACGATCCTGGTGGTCGACGCCGCCTATCTGACTGCCGTCCATCGCGGCATGCAGGACGTTGCCAGCATCATGGCCCTGGCCGGCGCCCCTGAACTGCTCGATCCCAACCTCCTGCTGGATGCGGCCGGTCCGCCGACCCCCGACCAGGCGGCAGTCCGAGCGGCAGCCGCCAGGCTCTCGGACGCCTATCGCCAGCAAAACAACGGCGTGATTCCTTCCTTGCAACGCGTCGAGGCCGGTGACGTCGTGGTCCAGACGGGCTTTGTCGACGACGTGACCGCTGATCCGCCCGTCCTGGATCTCGCGGCGACCGCGCACAATACGGTATTCGTCTATGCGGCCCGCCTGCCTGCCGGTGGGCATCCGGTGAGCTTTCCGGTCGATCTGGTTGGCACGAAGCGCACGATCGAGATTCGCGGTGGGGCGTATGCGACGCTGGACAACCTGGTCGTCGGTTTTCGGCCGGAAACTGCCATGGCAGCCCCGCTCATGCCGCTGGGAATTCTCAGTACGTCGTGGAGCAACGAGCGAACTGAAGACAGCAACTGCAACGGCATCAAGGAAATAGTGGTCCGCTTGCAGTCAGCCAAGCCGCCGGGCAGTTCCCAATATCCGCCGGAAGCGAACGGCGCGTTGCTGTTTTACGGTGGCAACGTCAGTCCGCAGGTCTTATTGCAGACGTTGCCGCAACAAGTGGCCCAGGGACTTTTTCCCGCGGACCTGCCTAGTGGGGCGTTTGGGCCGGCGACCCCAGCCGTGCTCGCATCCGTGGCGGCGACGCAAATGGGCGACGGCGGCGATCCGGGCACTGCGGCCATCGTGGCGGCATTTGTAGGGATTGCCGGGCAGAAACGGGTCTTCCCCCTACTGCAACAAGTGGGCGCTACGGAGAGCGGCATTGCTGGCGTGGAAGGCTTTGTGGCATGCACGGTCCTGGGCGCCGCAGTGGTCGATAACCGCCTTACGGTGCGCGTGGAGCCTTGCTACCTGATCCATCATACGGCCTGGACCGTGCCGCCCGCGGCCGCCGACACGCCGGCGGGCCTGGCGCGGAACCCGTTCATTTATAAACTGCGTCTGTCGCGATAAGGGGAAAGAAGAGGTGATTGCCATGCGAGCTGTTGTGGCTGGCGGCGAAGTCCAGCAGATCAACGAAGCGCGCCGGATCTTGCTCAGCGAAGGCCTGACTTGCGAGGCCGAGGATGCAGTGGGCTACGACCGGCTGCAGGACTGCCTGGCGGCCAAGCGGCCGGACGTGGTGTTGGTCTACTGCAATGGGGCACGCGGCGAGGGACTGGCGGCGATCGAGACCGCTCACCACCTTGTGGAGGGCGTGGTGCTGGCGGTCGGGGAACCGGACGTTGCCTTGATGCGTGAGGCCCTACGCGCCGGTGCGCGGGAGTACCTGGACGCCGCGAACCTGCGCCGCGATCTTGCCGCGGCCCTGGCGACAATCGAGACTTCTCGGCCCGGGGCCAGCAAGCGGGGGCAGATCATCACCGTCTTCTCGCCCATCAGCGGGGCCGGGGTGACCACGATCGCCCTGAACCTGGCCGTGTCGCTGGCAAAGCTCCATCCGCAAGCGGAAGATGGCGGGGCGGGCGTGCCGGGCGAGGAGAGCGCCGTGGCCCTGGTCGACGTGACGCCGCCTCCCAGCGATTTATCGCTGTTGCTGGACATGGACCCGCGGCACACGCTGGCCGATGTTCTCCGTCACCAGGACCGGATCGACCGCCGGCTCCTGGCCGGCGCCATGACGCGGCACGCATCGGGCCTGCACGTGCTGCCGCAGGCCGGCTTCACGGAAGACCTGCGGGTGCCGGAATTCGATCTGAGCACAGCGATCGTGCGGCAGATGTTCGTGCTCCTGCGCAAGAGCTACGAGTTCGTTGTGGTCGACCTGGGACACGCTTTTTCCGCTGCCCAAATCGAGGCCGTCCGCCTGTCCGACGTGGTGTTGCTGCCGGTCCTGGCTGATGTGCCGGCGCTGCGCCGCGCCCGTTGGACCCTGGATATGGCGGAATCGTTGGGCATCAGCCGCCACCGTTTCCAAGCCGTGCTGAATCGCCACGGCGCCAAGAACTTGGTGGCCAAGGCAAAGGTCGAAGAGGCCCTGCACGCGCCCGTGGTTGCCACGCTTGCCGAACAAGCTGCGGTGTTGACGGAGGCCCGCAACGAGGGCCTGCCTGCCGTGGAACTCTCCGGTGTCGTGGCCGCGGCCTTCAATGCCCTGGCGAAAACTATTCCTTGCAACCAGGTGGGAGCACAAGCATGAGCACAATTTACCCGTCCCGTGAACAGAGTGTCGCGCCTCCCGGTGGGCAGGTAGCAGCGGACAGCGCCGACGGATTCGAGGGCCGCTTCCAGAAACTGAAGACGCAGATCCACCGCGAGTTGCTCGATTCGATCGACCTGTCGCGAATCGGCACGATGAGCGATGCCCAGTTGCGGCGGCACGTGACCAGCCTCTCGCAGCACTTGTTCCGCAGCCGCCCGCAGTTGCTCTCCAAGATCGACGAGGAGCGTCTGATCGACGAACTGATCGCCGAGTCGTTCGGCCTGGGCCCTTTGGAACCCTACATGCAGGACCCGGAAGTGGCTGACATCCTCGTCAACGGACCGCACGAAGTGTACGTCGAGCGGCGGGGGCGGCTGTACGAAACCAACACGGTCTTTGCCGACGACGAACACCTGATGCAGATCATCCAGCGCGTGGTCAGCCGCGTTGGCCGGCGGATCGACAGCCAGTCGCCGATGGTCGACGCTCGCCTGGCCGACGGCTCGCGCATCAACGTGGTCATCCCGCCGCTGGCCCTGAACGGCCCCACCCTTTCCATTCGCCGTTTTGGCCGCAACCCGCTGGACATCGAGCGCTTGCAGGCCCACGGCTCGATCTGCCCGGAAATGGTGGCCGTGCTAGCCGCGGCCATCGAAGGGCGGGTCAACATCATGATCAGCGGCGGTACGGGGTCCGGCAAGACGACGATGCTCAACGCGCTGTCGCCGTTCATCCCGGCCGACGAGCGGCTGGTAACTATCGAGGACTCGGCCGAACTGCAGCTTCGCCGCAAGCACGTGGTGCGGATGGAATCCCGCATTCCGACCTCCGAGGGCATGGGTGCGGTGACGGCCCGGGACCTGGTGCGCAACGCTCTGCGCATGCGGCCCGACCGCATCATCCTGGGCGAAGTCCGCAGCGGAGAGGCCCTGGACATGCTGCAAGCGATGAACACCGGCCACGAGGGCTCGCTGACGACGATCCACGCCAACGACGCGCGCGATGCGCTCTCGCGTTTGGAAGTCATGGTGGCCATGGCCGGGTTCGACCTGCCGGTAAACGTGGTGCGCCGCTACATCGCTTCGGCGATCAACGTGATCGTGCATCTCGCCCGCCTTAAGGGCGGAGTGCGGCGGGTAATGCGGATCGTGGAACTGGTGGACCTGGAGAATAACGAATACGAGCTTCGCGAACTGTTCCGCTTCCAGCAGGCCGGACTGGATACGCAGGGACTGGCGACGGGCCGCTTCCACGTGTCGGGCAACGTACCGTCGTTCTTGGAACGATTGCGCGAGCGCGGTATCGCCCTGGACGCTGAATTGTTCCGCGCACAGGTCTTGGATTGGAACGGGACGGACACGGGACGCGGGCCCGCGCCGCGCAGCGGAGCGGCCGATTCGACGGAGACACGGCCGTGACCGCATACCTTCCGATCCTGCTGATTGGATGCGCATTCGCCTGCGGTCTCTGTGCCGTCCTGGCCGTGGGAATGGTTATGGCCGGTCGGCGCTCGGTAGAGGAGAAGATCGAGCGGAGGATCGGTTTGGAAGAGGTCGGGGCCGGCGAAGTCCCGGCGGAAATCCTGGCCCGCGATGCGGGCGGTTGGATCGATCGCCATTTTTACCAACTCCTGGCCGAATCGGGGATTCCCCTTTCACCGCTGGTGGTCTTGTTGCTCATGGGCGGCGCCGCGCTGGTGGCAGGCGGGATTGCCCTGGTGTGGACGGACAACTTCGGCGCGGCGATCGCCGCAGCCTTGGTGGGGTTCTGGCCGCCGCTTTTCTGGGTGATGTGGGTCCGCAACCGCCGCATCGCCGCCATGGAAACGCTCCTGCCGGGTGCTTTGGAGCAACTGGCCGACTGCCTGCATAGCGGTCAGACCCTGGAACAGGCGGCCGAATTGATGACGGTGCAGACAGCTTCACCGTTGAAAGAGGAATTCGGGCACTGTGTGCAGTTATTGAAAATGGGGCAGTCGCCGGTAGGCGTGATGGACCGCCTGTCGCGGCGGATTCCGCTGCCGGAATTCCGCTTGTTCGCCACGGCCGTGCTGGTACACCGTCAGACCGGCGGCAACCTGGCCCAATTGACCGCGCGGCTGGCCGTTTCCGCGCGCGATCGCCAGGAATGGCGGCGGCATTTGGGAGCGCAAACGGTCACGGGGCGTTACTCGGCGCTGGGACTGATCGCCTGCGGCATCGTGGGGATTACGGTGCTCAGCCTGCTTCGCCCGGAGTATACGCGGGTTTTTTTCACGCATCCGCGGGGACCGGGTTTCCTGCTGACGGCAGCCGTGCTGATGATCGTGGGCACGGTCTGGGTAGCGCGAGTGATTCGGGTCCATTATTGAACTACGTTATTGGGACATGCTCAATCTATACGAATCACTGTTGATGGCCTCGGTCTTCGCCTTCGTGGCCTTGACGATCTACGTGGCGGGGCGATACTTCACCAGCCGTCCGGCGCGGGAGGCCGCGCGCCTGAAGCAGATCTCCCATGAGTCGCCCTACAATGGCGAGCCGGAGGCGGGAATTTTCGGCGACTGGACCCCGGCCTTGGCGGCCCAGTTGCCCGAGTCGGCGACCGAACAAAAAGAATTCCGCCAGATGCTGCGGCAGGCGGGCATCTACCAGCCACAGGCCTCGGAAACGATCTACGCCCTGCGCTTCGTACTGCTGATTATCCCGTTGGTGGTCGCGGGCATCCTGGCTGTGCTATTCGATCCCGCGTACACCGGGGCGATCATGGTGACGGGCGTGTTCGTGGCAGTAATCCTGGTGCTCGTGCCGCGATTGTACGTATTTTTTCGCCGCCGCCGACAGATGCGGAAGATCCGCGAAGGGCTGGCCGACGTGATCGACATGCTGGGGATGTGCGTCAGCGGCGGGCTGCCGCTGAGCGCCGGACTGGAGCAGGTGGCGCAGCGCATGACCGCCTATCCCGAGTGCGCCAACGAACTGCTGCTGCTGCGGCGGCAAGCCGAATTGGGCGGTATCAAGCGGGCATTGGAGGATTTTACGCAGCGTGTGAACCTGCCCGAGGCCTCGCAATTGGCGAGCCTGTTGCTGCGCAACACGAGTCTGGGCACGGAGCTGGTGGGGACGCTCGCCTTGCAGGCCGATCACCTGCGCCTGGCCCGGCGGCAAGCAGCCTTGGCCGAGGCGAACAAAACGCCGGTCAAGCTGGTCTTTCCGATCATGTTCTGTTTTGCTCCCGCGGTGCTCATTTTGTTGACCGCGCCCGCTATTTTGCAGCTCCAGGAATACTTGAGAACGGGTCCTGCCGTCCCTGCCATTGGGAGAAATGTGCTCCAGAATCCGTCCATGCGCGAGCCGCGGGGCGTTCCGCCCGCGCCGTTCACGCCATTCGCGCCGCGCAGCCCGGCCACCCCGTGAATGGGCTACTGGCGGTAGGGCTTGCCCGCCTGGTAGAGCCTGATGCGGCCGCCGATTTCGGCGGCCTGTTGATCCCTGCCCTGTGCCAAAGCAATTTCCCGCGCGCGGCTGGCGACGGTCACGGCATCGGCGAAACGGCCATTCGCGGCGTAGGCCGCAGCCAAGACATCCAAGATATAATCGTCCGGGGAAGGGACCGTTTGCGCGACACCCTCGGCTAGACTGAGAGCGCGGGCCGGATCGCGCCTGCTCGCCGGATCGGTCGTAGCCAGCAGCCAGGCGAGGCTTTCTTGGAAGGCAAGGACTTTCGGCGATAATTCGACGGCGCATTCCAATTGTGCAATTGCCTCTCGCCAACGGCGCTCCGAAGCCAGCAGCGCAGCCAACTGCTTGTGAAACACGGCCGCGTTGGGATCCAATTCTACGGCCTTCTCCGTGCAGGCAATCGCTTCCTTCGTCTTTCCTGCTCGCGCCAAATATATGCCGCGATCATAGTGCGTCGTGGACCAGTCAGGTTGAATCTCAATAGAGCGTTCAATGGCCTCCAGGGCGCCGGCCAAATCGCCGGCTTCGGCCAGCGCGCCGGCGAATTGGTTTAGGGTAATGCTGTTTTCCGGCGTACACGCCGCGCTTCTAGCCCAGATCGTGCGCCCGTCGCGCCAATAGCCGGTCTGTCGCCATGCGGCCACAAGTGAGGCGGCCAATAAGACGGTCGCCAACGCCGGCACAGCCAATCCGGTCCACGCCCATCGCCGCACGACGTCGCGCGAGGCCCATGTCACGGCAATGTCAATGCCGATCAATGGCAAGTACGTGTATCGATCGGCCATGGCCTGACCGCCGACTTGTACCAGTCCGATCACCGGAACCAGCATGCCGAGATACCACAGCCAGCCGACAAGCAAGTAGGGACAGCGCTTTCTCAACCGCAGGGCGACGAACGAAATCCCCCCCACTAGGACCGTGGACGCAATCAGAGCCGTCAGCGGGGGCCATGTCTTGAGGTGCGGGTAAAAAATCGCCAGGTCGTGCGGCCAGGCAGCCTGTGCCAGATAGGCCGCATAGGACGTCAGAACATTGGGCAAGCGCATGGCCAACGGCAATTGATCCACCGGCAAGATCGCTTCCCGCTGCGCCGTGAGCGTAATGGCGCACGAGACGGCCGATAAAACCAACCACGGCAGCTTTTCCACCAACAGCGGCACGAAGGCCGGCATGCGGCTGGCCGATTCCTCCCCGCCGGGCTGTTCACCGCCCTGGCGCTCTTCTTGGCGAAACCGACCCAGCGGCCAGTAGTCCAGCAGCAAGGCCACCAGCGGCAAGGTAACCAGCATTGGCTTGGCCATCAGTCCCAGGACAAACAGCAACGTCGCCAGCAGGTAACGGCCCGTGGACCGGCCGTGGCGCACATAGCTTTCATAGGCCAGGAGCGTGAGGAAGAAGAAGAGGCCGCTGAGGACGTCTTTCCGCTCCGCCACCCAGGCCACCGATTCCACGTGGAGTGGATGGACTGCGAAGATCGCCGCGACAAACGCGCTGGACCAAAAGTCGCCGCTCAGCCGACGCAGCAATACCAAGAGTGTACAGGCCGAAAGCCCGTGCAGGACGACGTTCGTCGCATGGTGCGGTCCCGCGGCGAGGCCGTAGCACTGGCAGTCGAGCATGTGCGACATCCAGGTCAAGGGATGCCAGTTGTACGCATGGCTACCCAATAACGCCCAGAACACGCCGCGGAAAGTCAGGCCGCCGCGGACAACGGGGTTTCTGTAGACATACTCCGGGTCGTCCATCGTGATGAACCCGTGGCGGACCGTCTGTCCGAAGACAAGGCAGACGCCCAGCAGGAGCATGCCGCAGACGAAGATATTCTTCGTGAGGCTCGACGATGACGATGCTGGCTCGGTCTGCTCCATAATCGCAAAAAGGCGTCAATCGCCCGTCCGCCGCGAAAACTGCCGCCGCACCTCGGCAAGCCACGCCGCGGAAGGCAATCCGTAGGGGCGGAACTTCTCCATTTGCCCGTGACCGCCGTCGTAGAAGATGGCCCGATGCACGCCCAACCGGGCCGCGTCGGGCGACTCCATCAGGCTGCTGCTGTCGGTGGCGTTCATCTGGAAAAGCACGCGCAGGTCGAAATCGCGGAGGCCCTGCCGGTCCAGCAGGCGGTTGATCGTGGCGTAGGAGTCGCACCAGGCGATCGTATGAATCCCGCAGGCTGGCCCATCGCGGAGGATCGTGCCGAACACTTTGCCGGGCGTGGCCGGCTTGTCGTCGTCGCGGCCGAAGGAAAAATCGTCCTCTTTGCGGAGATCGCGGAACCTTCCCATGTTGTAGATTAGCAGATAGATCGGCGGCAGGCCGTCTTGGCCTTCCCGTTGGCGGCGGGAAAGCTCGGCCGCAATTTCGTCGAGCATCTCCGGGGCCTCGCGCGGCTGGCCGAGCACGACATCGTGGGGCAATGCTTCTTTCACCCGCTGCCAATAGCCCGCCTCCGGGGCCTCGGGCCGGGTGCCGTCGAGAATACGGAAGCGTACGCAAGGCTTACCGTCACTCGGCAAGCCGTGTTGCGCAGCCAGGCCGATCAATCCCGTGGCCATGACGCCCAGGCTGGCCTCCTCGCGATGTCCGGCCAAGAGCAGATTGCTTCCGGCCTGGCGGGCAAAGACCGCCGCCGTCGGGCCCTTGATGGCCACGGCGGAGCCGAGCCAGAAATGCGGTTCCGCCGCTTGTGACGCAGGCGTCTCGCCTGCTTTGGCAAGCGGGACGCCCGCACCGCAAGCGGCTAGGCTCGTCTGCAAGTCGACGTTCTCGCTCGGTTCGGCGGGAACGTTGCCCTCGAAGACGATCGGCGGCGAAGAGCGAAAGTTTCGGCGGCGGCTCAACTCGGCCAGGCGATGGAGGTAGTCGTCGCGTTCGTCGTCGGAGAGCCAGACGATCTGGAAAGGATGGTTCCCTTCGAACAGGCCGTTGGCGTCGTTATAGATGGCCTCGCCCGGCCTGGTCAACAAGCGGGCAGCCGTGTTCTCTTCGCTGAGAATCAGGTGGGCGTCGGCCTCGCTGCACTGCAAGGCTATTCGCACCGCCATCTGGCCGATGGTGCTGCGGGCCAGCGAGTAGGCCCCGCCCAGCGTTTGCGATCCCAGCAGCACATGGATGCCGAAAGCGCGGCCTTGCCGCACGAGCCGGTCCAGGAGCAAGGCCGATTCCTGGGCAATGTGATCGTCCTCGACAAACAGCTCCTGGAACTCGTCGATCATGAGGAGGATGCGGGCCAGTTTCGCGTCGGGCTGGGCGTTGCGGAAGCCCTTGAGGTCCTGCACGCCCAGCCGGCGGAACTGATCGCCGCGGGAACGCAATTCGGCGTCCAGACGCTGCAACACGCTCAGGCCAAACTCGCGCTCGCTCTCGATGGCAATCACGCGGGCGTGCGGCAATTGGTGCCGCGCGTAGGCCTTGAACTCGACGCCTTTTTTGAAGTCGACGAGATACATTTCCACCTCGTCGGGACTATAGCGGAGGGCCACGTTGGTGATCAGTACGTGCAGCAACGTCGACTTGCCGGAGCCTGTCTTGCCGGAAATGAGCACGTGCTGCGACGTGCCGCGGCCCAGGTCGAGGTTTTGCAGTTTCATAGCGCCGGCGCGGCCCAAGGGGACGTCGATGCCGCCGCGGCTGTCGCTGGTCCACCAGGCGTCTTCCGTGGGGATGACGCAGTGGAAAGGCACCTCGACGCGGCCGGCATCGCGGACCTCGTGCCCCACGGCGCGCACGATCTCGGTGAATCGCTCGGGCGGCGGCGGCACGTCCAACGCCACTGGCGCCGCGCCGTACTCGGGGTGCTTCCAGACGATCTGCCCCTTCTCCGAGCGCAGCAGCAGGGCGCCGGCGTCGAGGTCCGACACGCGCACGTTGTGCGGCGGCGTGAGTGTGGAATCGACGCCCAGCAGGACGAACACGCCGCAACGGGCCCCGCTGGCCACGATGCTCTTCAGCCGCTGCACGGCCGTTTCCGTGAAGTTCGCCGGGAAGTTGGCAATCACCAGGATCCGGTAAGGCTCGGCCATCTCGCCGGCAAAGGCGTTGTATTCCAGGATCGACTGGAACTCGTTGCGGAGGTAGACCTGGATGACGTTCTCCATGTGCTGCGTCAGGTCGGCCAGCCGCTGCTCGATATGGTCGGAGTCGGTCCAGATGCGGCTGGAAACGAGCTGCTCGTCGAAGTCGGCCAGGTGCATGAAGGCCGAGAAGTTCTCGCCCAGGCCGACGGGATCGAAGATCGTGAAGCGGACCTTGCCGGGCGGCATCGAGGTGAGCAGGCGCAGCATCGAGGCCTGCAACGATTCGATCACGTGCGGGCGGCCGGTCTCACCCGCCTTCAGCAACAGCAGCGAGCGGCTGGGCAGCGGCAAGAGCAACGGCAGAATGAACTCGGTGGCCGGCGGCTTCAGACGCGGGTCGTCGGGGATGCCGCCGCGAATCTTGGCCAACTGCACATTGATCTGCCCGAAGCGGACGGCGGCAGGTATTTCGCTCGGCGGCGTCCACGAGGGCGCGTCGGCCGCACTCCAATCCGGAAACAACCGCTCGCAGTTCTTGCTGATCGTTTCCACCGCGGCCACGAAGCGGGCGACGCCTGCATTCCAGCGCTGGGCCATCTCGTTCCACTCGCGCTCGTGCTGGGCCTTGCTGGTGGCCAGGGTTTGCTGGCGGGTCTCGCTCAAGGCGGCCGAGAGGATCTGGTAACGGCTCTCCATGTCACGGAGCAAGGGGGGGTATTTTGCATCCGCTTGCTGCAAGACCTGATCGCGGGCGGCTTGGATCTCGGCCAACCGCGGGGGATAAACAGCGTCAATCTCCGCCGTCTCGCGCTCCCGCCGCGAAAGCCCCGCCCCCATCGCCGCAAAGAGCCTCTCATTGGCGCGGCCGATCTCTTCTCTCTGGCGGGAGTCGATGGCGTCCAATAAGCGTTGGCAATCGACCTTTGCCGCTTCCAGGGTGGAACCGCGGTCCAGCCCCGCTTCGAGCATCGTTCGCCGCAAGGCCAAGTAGAAATCGGCGCACCGCCGACGTGCCAAAAAATAGATCGGCACGCCGATGAAAAGCCAAAGGAAGACGGCCGTTGAGACACTGGCCATGATCAAGTATTCGACGTTGTTCCAACCGAAGATGGCCCCGGCCGGCAGCGTCATCACAGCCCATAGCAGGAAGAAGATGCCTATCGGCCGCAAACCCTGTACGAGCCGCGGAATGAACAGGCTGGTGAGCGCATGGTACTGGGTCCGGGCCATATCCAGGGCATGGCAGAAGCGGCGCGTGGGCTGCTTCTCCAGGAACATGCTCACCGGCTGCGGATCGACGAAATCGCGCCACTGGCCCCAACGATTCAACAGCGCTACAGCTTGGCGGTAAATCGTGTGCAACTCCTGCCACCGCGATTCCAACTGGTCCTGAATCTCCTTGAGTTGCACGCCCGACCCGCCGCGGGCCGCCTCGGCAAGGGTGGTGGCTTCCCATTGGCCGTTTTGCATCTCCTGTTCGGCGACGGCCTTCTCGGTCTCGAAACGCTCGGCGATACCCTGCCGAGCGGCTTCGTATTGCCGTAGTACGGCGGCATGCTCGGTCTCAAAGCGTTCGGTCGCCTCGCTACGCAGCGCGGCCTCCTCGGCCTTGGCCGCCGTCTTTTCCGCTTGGTATCGGGCGGTCAGGCCCTCCTGGGCCTCCTGATAGGCATTTTCGGCCGCCTCGTTGCGGGCTTGGAAGCCCGTCGCAATCGCCTCCTCCGCCGGCAGGCGTTCGGCTGCGAGGCGGCACAATTCGGTGAGAATCTGCTGGGGTCCGTCCGGAGAGAAAGGCTCAGTCATCGTGGGGCCTCAAGAGTTTTCGTCGCGGCACTGCCGTTCCGCCGCATTAAGCACTTCCGACAAGCGGTGGATGGCGTCGATCATCGTCTTCATTCGTGGTTCGATCGGTTCCAGGTAAGTCTCCAGGAAACGGGCATAGGCCTCATCGGACCAGGCTTCACCGATGTCGGCCGTCTTGGTTTGCAGCGTCTGCAACGCCAATTCCAGCTTCGCCGCCCCCGCCGTCAGGTCCCAGAGCTTCATGGCCCGTCTCCCGCATCGGGCCGTAGGATGGGCTTTAGCCCGTCGTCCGAATCAACCTGTAGCGTGGGCTTTAGTCCACGGTCTGAAAGAAGATCGTCGATCGTCTCTTCGCTGGCCGCAGCGGGCGACGGCTGTTCGGCGTTGGACGGGCTAAACTCCATCTTGCTTGGGACCGCATCGATCACACCGCCGCCGGGAGTTTGCACGGCCAGGTAGGCTTCCAGGTCGGCCATCATTCGCCGCAAGGTCGCCAGGGCCTTAGGGGCCTCCGCTTCCAGCCAACTGGCAAGCGGCGTCCGCGCGCCCCGATAGTCGTCCACCGCATGGTCGATTTCCCGGGCATGGCGTCGCACCGCTTCAACCTTTTCCTGGGCGATCTCCAGCCGCCGCTGTGCCCGCTGCAACGCCTTCTTTTCGTCCACGCAGGCCGGGTCGTGATTGCCCACGCGGCGCATTGTCATCGCTTGTTGAAGCTGGATGCGGGCCTCCGTGATGCGTTCCCAACCGCGGCGGACTTGGTGGTTCCAGTGTTCGTGGCGATCGTGATGGATCCACTCCAAGGCGCGGCGGATCTCCATGTCGAGACCTTCCACGGCCGCAATCGCCTCGCTGCGGAAAACCTCGACGGCGGCAGCCATCTCCTCCGCGGCATCGATCCTAGTAAGTCGGGCCTGACCCATGTTCGATTCCTGCTCGAGCGCGCTGGCAGCACCGGCTTTAGCCGCAATACTCGGCATTTCCGCCTGAAGGCGGTACTACTAGCGCATCCAATCCGCCGCGCCGCTCCTAACGCTGCTGGAGATATTCGTCAATGATTTCGGCCTTACGCTGCAAATAGGGAATATGGCGTTCGATAACCTCGACAAAACGGGCAATCGTCCGCATGTGCTGTTCAAATTCTTCGGAGAATTTCTTCTGTTCCTGGTCGCGCCATGTGCGTTCCAAGGCTACCATCTGGGCGCCTAGCGACGTGACGCGGTCCTGAACCTCGCCGCTGAATTTTCGCAAATTCATGGCGAAGCGACGTAATTCTTCCGGATCGACAATGGCTTGAGGCATGAAATCTCTCTCCCGGCCCCCGGTCCAATGGAATGAACTCTGTTCTGCGAAGATGCCGCTCGTCCAAAGCGGCGACGGCGGGCGGTTCCGGCGCACCCACCATAGCGTGGATTGTAAAGCGCGGCGGGAAGGTTGTCAAATCAGAATGCACGTCACCCCTGCAAGGTGGGCATTTTCGGACGCATCCGTTGGGCGAATTTACCGAGCTTTGCCTGCAATGTCTCGGCATCGAAGGGCTTGATCAGGTAATCGGTTGTGCCGGCTTGGATCGCCTCGATCACGCGCTCTTTCTCCGACTCGCCGGTTACCATCAAAAGCGGTATGGCGATGCGGGCCTTGCGAATCTCGCGGACGATCTCCAGTCCGGACTTGCCCGGCATTTGCCAATCGAGGACCGCGCCGTCGAAATGGTTGCGCTTGAGCATACCCCATGCCGTGTCGCCGTCTCCGGCTTCGCGGACTTCAATATCGCCCAAGGCTTTCAAGTGAACCGCCACGATGGTGCGGCAAATCGGATCATCGTCAACAACCAGGATTCTCATGATATTGTTTCGCGCCGGCCTCTTTCGCAATTGGCAAGAATATGGTGCCTGAGAAAGCATAGTTCATTTATTGGAATTAATCACGTTGTCACGCTGCGTGACGACGGAATAGAGCAGGAAACTCGGCAGAACCTGAACAATCGGAACCGTTGATCAGCACGATGCTCAATATATGACGTCGCGAGTTGTGATCCATGGCCCCGACCTATGAAAATCGCCGTTGAGGAATTTGTAGATCTCGTGACGCGGGCTCGACCGCACTTGCGATGCTTTGGGTTGCCTGCTATCGTGACGGTAACGTGACGTGTAGTCTTTCATGGTTTAGGCCGGCGGAGAACGGGGCGTGGCAGCAGGGATTCCTGTCAACGATCAGGGAAATGGTTGGCTGAAGCATTTCCTTCGCATCGTCGGCATACTGGGGTTGATGGGTGGAATTGCCCTGGCCGCGTTTGTGCCCGATGGCGGTTCACCGGGTATTATCGTTGGCGGCGTTGCGGTCTTTTTGCTGGTTGTCAATGAAGTTCAGATCGCACGGCAAAAAGCAGCCGAGCGCTCGGTGGTCGATACCGGCAGCGGCTTCCGCTGGCTTGGCGGTCCCACGGACATTGAGGTGCAGGACTCCCAGGCCGTTGCCGTGCGCATCAAGCGGACGCCGAAGTTCTCCGCCGGCATTCTCAAGGGAATCGTTCGCCGTTTCGAGGTTTGGACTGCCGACGGCGACAACCCGATGTGCATGACCAATCGCCTTGCCGTCAACGGCGATGACCCTTTGGCCGCGCTCATCATCCGCGTGACGGAAGACCTGAAGCAACGGACGGCCAGGAGCTTGGCCAGCGGAGCGACGCTGGAAGGCGGAGGCTGGAGCCTCGCTGCCGCGCAATTGTCGGTCGTCCGCGGGAAAACCGTGGAAACCTTGCCCTTCGTCGAAATCGACAAGGTCGGGGACTACGACGGCAAGATCTGTCTCTGGCGGCAGGGGCGCGACGAGCCGGCAATGAAGATCAGTCCCGATTCGAAGAACGCTCCGGTGCTGGCAGCGTTGCTGAACGAGTGGGTCGATCACCAGTGTGGCGCGTCCCGCAATCAGCCCGAGCCATCCCCCGGCGCGTCCGGTATGGGCCGGCTGCTGTTCGAACGACGCCGGAACGAAGGTTTTTGGCTGGGCATCGTCGTTGCCGGCATTGGCGGCGCGGCAGGCGCGGCGATGCTCTTTGATCGCAACATGATGTCCCTGGGCGTGGTCCTACTGGTTGTCGCTGCGGTATCATTGCCGTTGACCGTGCTTTTTGGGCGCTATCTCTTCCGCTGCTACGAGTTGGGGTTGACCAGTGCCCGGGGTCACGATAAACGTCGTTTGCTGTATGACGAAATCACCGAATTCACCTACGGCGCCAAGCGGACGTTCGACAAAGTCGGGTATGCGGGAACCCAAGTAAGATTGCTGCTCCGCGCCCCCTCGGCAACGATCCTTTATTCGGCGAAAGTACAGAACATGGATGCCGATCTCGATGAACTCCGCGACCGAATAGCCAGAATAATTGCCATCCGCATGCTAAGCGCCCTGCGGGCCGGCCGCACCGTGCCCTGGACGGACGACGTGGTTTTTCTGCCCCGGGGATTGCAGTTCCGACGTTCCAAGCTGTTGGGCCTTGCCAGCGGCCCGGTCGAGATATTGCCTTACGAGCAGATTCGCAACGTGGATCTCAACGAAGGAGTCTTGCATCTCTATAGTAAGGCAGAAGCTAAACCCGTGATCAACAAGCCGTCGAATACCCTGAATTTCTTCCCCGGGTACTTTCTCGTCTTGAGTTTGCAGGAACCGGGACTAGAACATTCCTAGCTCGTCGCGCGCGGCTTCGGTCATCATCTCGGGCGACCAGGGCGGACTGAGCGTCACCTCGACCTTCACCTCTCCAGCGCTATCCAATGCCTTCAAGACGTCGCGCACATCGGCCAGCAATTGGGGACCGTACGGACAGGCCGGAGTGGTCATGGTCATCATCACGCCCAGGTTCGTCTTCTCGCCCGCAGCTTCTAGGGCAACCCCGTAGATCAAACCCAGATCAACCACGTTGATCATCAGTTCCGGGTCGCGGACCTGCTTCAAAGCCTCATAGACCGTTTCTTCCTGGATGGGCATGATTGCTCTCCACGTATCCCCGGCACCGGGTCGCCCGCTTGCGGGTCGTATGCCGCTTATTTGATCGGCACACGGAGTGTGCCGGACACATTATCCCCACACATAGTTCTTCTTTGGCCGCACGACAAGCTTCACGAACACGTTGTCGCCCTCCACTTTGACGTCGTGCGAGTTCGTGCCGCTGGTGGCCGGCATGCAGAGCACGCGGCCGTCGCGGATGTCGAACTTCGCGCCGTGCCGCGGACAGGCGATCGTGTACCCTTCCAGGAATCCCTCGCCCAGCGGGCCGCCGTCGTGCGTGCAAACGTCGTCCAGCGCGTAAAATTGGCCGTCGACGTGGAACAGCACTACAAACCGATCATCGACTTCAAAAATCTCTTTGCCGGGATCCGGGATGTCGCCGACCTTGCAGACCCGCTGGAAATCACTCATGTTCCCGCACCCTCCGCCCGATCGCTTCTCCCAACGCCTCGCGGACGCTTTCCACGGTGATCCGGTCGAACACCTGTTGGAAGAACCCGGCCACGATCATGCGGACTGCCTCCTTGCGAGTCAGGCCGCGGGCTTGGGCGTAAAACACCTGCTCGTCGTCCACCCGCCCGGCCGTGGCCCCGTGCGAACACTTCACGTCGTCGGCCTCGATCTCCAGGCCGGGAATCGAGTCGGCCCGGGCCGATTCGCTGAGGATCAGGTTGTCGTCGCGCTGGTAGCCGTCGGTCTTTTGAGCATCGCGATCGACCTTGATCATGCCCCGCCAGACGATCCGCGACTCGCCCTGCAGGGCGCCCTTGTAGAGCAGGTCGCTTGTGCAGCGCGGCACCTGGTGGTGCTGGAAGGTGTGATAGGAGAGGTGCTGCGACCCGTCAGTGAACATCACGCCGTTCACCTGTGCATGCGCGCCCTCGCCGACCAAGGCAACCTGCTGGTTCACCTTGGCCAAGTGACTGCCCAGGGCACCGATGGTCCATTGCAGCGAGGCGTTGCGCCCGACCAGTGCCTTCTGATGGGCGAAATGCCAGACCCCGCTACCCCAATTCTGCAGGTTCACATAGCGCAACCGCGCGCCCGGACCGACCAGGATCTCCACAGCGCCGCAGTGCAAGCCGGCGGCCAGAGGATCGCTGCTGGCGGTTTCAGCCAGCACCGTGGCTTCGGCCCCTTCTTCCAGAACGATCAAGGCATGCCCGAAATCGCTTTGCCCGGCCGATAGCGCCGAAAACATGTGTAGCGGTCGCTCGATGACCACGCCCTTGGGAACGTACAGGATCATCCCGCCCGACCAACAGGCCGCGTGCAGCGCGGAAAACATGTCGTACAGCGGATCGACGGCCTGGGTCAACAAGTAGGGCTCAATCCGCGGGCCGTGCTCTTGGACCATCTGGTCCAGGCTCCCGAACAGGACGCCCCGAGCAGCCAGATCCGGATCGAGCCGGCTTTGGCAGGGCAAACTGTCGTAGGCCGACACGTGGCCCGCCAAATCGACGCCCGAGTTCAGCAGGGGGGCAACTGGCGGAGCATCGGCCACTGCGTGATCGGCCAGCGGGAACTTCTCCAGGTGGAAGCGACGGATATCGGTCCGCCGCCATTCCTCCTGCTGGGGGCCGGGCGGTTGGTCTTGCGGCAGCGGCAGTTCCTGGAACGCCGCCCAGGCATTCCGCCGCAGGTCTGTGAGCCAGCGCGGCTCCAGCCGCGCGGCAAGAAACGCCTCGAAGGCCTCTTGCCGCAGTCCGGTGGCAACAGTTTTGGTCATCTTACCCGACGGTCCCCTCCATCTGCAACTCGATCAAGCGATTCATCTCCAGCGCGTACTCCATCGGCAGCTCCTTGACCAGTGGCTCGATGAACCCGCTGACGATCATAGTCGAGGCCTCGGCCTCGCTCATCCCTCGGCTGGCCAGATAGAACAACTGCTCCTCGTCGATCCGCGAGACGCTGGCCTCGTGGCCGACCATCACGTCCTGTTCTTCGATTTCCAGATAAGGGTAGGTGTCGCTGCGGCTTTGGGGATCGAGAATCAGGGCGTCGCAGACCACGTTGGACTTTGACTGTTTTGCCCCCGGCATGACCTTGCACAGGCCGCGGTAGCTGGCTCGGCCGCCGTTCTTGGAGATCGACTTCGAAACGATGCGGCTGGAAGTGTTGGGGGCGCAGTGGACAACCTTGGCCCCGGCGTCCTGGTGCTGGCCGTGCGAGGCGAAGGCCACGGAGAGCACCTCGCCGCGAGCGCCCGGCTCGACCATGTAAATAGCCGGATACTTCATCGTCAGGCGGCTGCCCAGGTTGCCGTCGACCCACTCGACCAGCGAATCGCCGTAAGCCACGGCCCGCTTGGTCACCAGGTTATAGATATTGTTGGCCCAGTTCTGGATCGTCGTATAGCGAACGCGCGAGCCGCGCTTGGCGATCACCTCGACCACCGCCGAGTGCAGGCTTTCGGTGCTGTACATGGGGGCCGTGCAGCCCTCCACGTAATGCACCTGTGCGCCCTCGTCGACAATGATCAGCGTCCGCTCGAATTGCCCCATGTTGGCCGCATTGATGCGGAAATAGGCCTGCAAGGGGAAGTCGATCTTCAGGCCCTTGGGCACGTAGATGAATGACCCGCCCGACCACACCGCCGAGTTCAGTGCGGCGAACTTATTGTCGGTCGGCGGGATGATCGTGCTGAAGTACTCGCGGAGCAGGTCCGGATAATCGCGCACGGCCGAATCGGTGTCGGTGAAGATCACGCCCTGCTTGGCCAGGTCCTCGCGGAGCGAACCGTAGACGACCTCGCTCTCGTATTGGGCCTTCACGCCCGACAGATATTTCTTTTCCGCCTCGGGAATCCCCAGTTTGTCGAACGTGTTCTTGATCTCCGCCGGCACGTCTTCCCAGGAATGGCTCTGGCTGTCGGTGGGCTTGAGGTAGTAATAGACGTCCTGGAAATTGATGCCAATCCGCCCGCCCCACAAGGGCATCGGCTTGGAATTGAAAATGTCCAGGCTCTTGAGGCGAAATTCCCGCATCCACGCGGGTTCGCCCTTCATTTCCGAGATCTCCGTGACGATTTGCCGGTCGAGCCCCTTGCGGGCCTTGAACACATAGTGCTCGTCGTTGCGAAAATCGTATTTATTGATTTCGCCCAGCATATCCTCAGGGCGAGTCTTAGTATCCGTTGCCATCAATCTGCCGAAGTTCCGGAATGGCCTGTAAAAGCCGGCGGAACTCCGCCTCCACATTGGTTAAAAATTCGAAACTCGGAATCCGAAAGCCGAAACAAATTCAAAAAAGAAAATTCAAAGCACGAAACTCAAATGGGAAACGCGTTCACGTTTTGGTCATTGCTTCTTCGGTAATTGGAATTTGTTTCGGATTTCGATATTCGTATTTCGTGCTTTGGGTTTATCCTACTTTAGCTGCAACGGCCGTATCTGCCTCGTCGGCCGCCGCGTCAGGGTGGGCCGCCCGGATCCTGTCGTATCCCTGCTTGTGCAGTTCCAGGGCCAACTCCGGGCCGCCCGTTTCTACAATCCGGCCGCCCAGCATCACGTGGGTGAAGTGCGGCTGATTGTATTCCAAGAGTTGTTCGTGGTGCGTGATGATCAAAATTCCCATTTCGTGGCCGCCGATCTGGGCGATACTCTGGCTCGCCAAGCGCACGGCATCCACGTCCAGGCCGCTGTCGGTCTCGTCCAGCACCGCGAACTTCGGCCGCAGCATAGCCATCTGCAAAATCTCCGCCCGCTTCGATTCGCCACCGGAGAAACCGTCGTTGACATAGCGCCGGGCGAACTCCGGATCGACCCGCAGGCTCTCCATCTTCTCCTTAAGCTCCTTGCGAAACTCCCGCATGGGGATCAACTCCTCGCCTTCCTTGCGGTCCGGGCGGCGGACGTTGGTCACGGCATGGCGGAGGAAGTCGGCCATTTTCACGCCCGAAATCGCCACCGGCCGTTGGAAGGCCAGGAACAACCCCGCCCGTGCCCGTTCGTGCGGCGCCATGGCCAACAGGTCCGCGCCGTTCAGTTCGATCCGGCCGCTGGTGACCAGATAGCCGGGGTGGCCCATGATGGCAAATCCCAGCGTACTCTTGCCCGAGCCGTTGGGACCCATCAAGGCGTGGATCTCGCCGCGGCTGATCGAAAGACTGACTCCCTTCAAGATCGGCTTGCCCGCCACCTGGACGTGCAAATCGCTGATCGCCAAAACGTCGCTCATGTCTCGCTTTTCTTCCCTGGGGCCTTGAACTGCTGCTGGTGGTATACCAGCGGCGTCTCTTGCACATCGACATAGCCGGAATGGTGCGGCAGCGGCAACTCGTCAGGCTGCTTGACGCCCGGCCCGAACCAACGTTGCCAGAAGCCGCCGGGCTGTGCCGGCTGGCCACCCGCGTTTTCGCCGTAACCAACACTCCCGGCCTGCACGGCCGCTTGCGGCGGGCGCGTGATCTTCTGTCCCTGGATCTTGTCCTGCAGCCGCATGAGGCCCTCCAGGAGCGACTCCGGCCGCGGTGGGCAACCCGGCACGTACACGTCGACCGGCACGAACACGTCGATGCCCGGCACGATGTTGTAGCCGAACTCGAAGTAGGGCCCGCCGCCGATCGTGCAACCGCCCATGGCGATCACGTACTTCGGATCGGGCATTTGTTCCCACAACCGCCGCACGCGGCTGGCCATCTTGTAGTTGACCGTGCCGGCCACGATCATCAAGTCCGCCTGGCGGGGACTGGCCCGAAAGGCGCCCGCCCCGAAGCGGTCGAGATCGTAGCGGCCGGCGCCCGCGCCCATCATCTCAATGGCGCAACAGGCGATGCCGAAAGTCATTGGCCAGAGGCTCGATTGCCGCGACCAATTGATCGCCTGCTCGAGCGTGGTGGTCATTACGTTGGGGTCGAATCGCCCTTCAATCCAAGGCTGAGTCATGCATCCGTTCCTGGTTACGTGAACGTAGGGGTAAATCCCCTAGTATACCGCTTCACGAACCGGTTTGAAATCGACAGTCGCCGCCGCCATTCAACCGGCATTGTGTCAATTCCAACTCGTTGCCGATCAACTCGGAGAACATCATCTTCTCCATTTGGCAAATGCTGCCGTCCTCTTCCGCCAGATTCGGATAGGGGCAGGCATGCGCCGTGAGAGTCGAGTGCTCGTCCGTCGACCCCACCGAAGTCGGGATGCGCCGCTGATTGAGCAGCTCGGACAGCGACTTGAGTCTTTCGGCGGGCGTGCTGCCCTGGATCTGGGTGGCGTAGCCCGCGGCCAAGGCCCGCGAGATTCGCCGCAACACATCGCGACTGAGGTTCTCGTCGCCGCTGCTGCGAATTTCTCGCCACAGGGTGAGGGCCAGATCGGTGAAATTGGATCCCGTTTGACGCAGGCCCTTGTCGGTCAGGGAGTAACGGTGTTTGGGTCGGCCGCGGCCCGCGCGAATGGCTTCGCGCTGGATCATCGATTGGGCCATCAGCCGTGTAAGTCGCTGACGCACGGCCGTTGCAGTAACTTCCATCGCGTCCGCCAGCTCGGTAACGCTCAGAGGACCAGCAATGCGAATCAGGTCCAGCAGGTCGGCATCAGAATTGGGAGCTTCCACGCTCATGGTAATCCCATCCTCAATTCTCTTGGAGCCTTATCCAGGAGGGCCGACACGATACGACAAGCATGGTGGCGGGTTCGGTCCTGGCTGGGCTCATCGCTTGATATGCAAATAAACATATCTACCACTATCCTACTCTCGGTCTTCTATTTTAGCAAGGGTTCCTGTCTTAAAAGTGCAACAAATCCAAGAATTTTCCGCGGCCGGCTGGGACAAAAATGCAAGTTGGGGGCGATTCAAGACTAGGGGGACAGTAGCGTGGAAGGTGGCTTTCCGCCATTTTTACTCTGATTCCTTTATTTTCCTTTAATTATGGAAGTGTGCATACGTTCAGTTGTAAATATTCATCAACGAGGGTGATGGATTCGCCAGGGATCTGCTTCATCTTTTGAAACAGGCCGTGAATCGCAGGGGGAGCTTACCGTTGTTTCTCGCTGCCTTTTAGGGGTGGTAGAAATCGCGGCCGGAAAAACGGTGATGCGCCTGTTTAAAAATTTGAAACAGATTGTTTCACCTTCACCATGTCACAAAATGGATGGGTTCAAAAACAATTCCGAATGCCAGCTAAGCCGGCCTTGAACGCAAAGCTTGCCAACTGGTAGCTGCGGCTCGACACGTCGTAGCCCGGTGATATGCATCAGGCAAAGAATGGTGACACGATTTGTAACTGGGGTCACCGATGATCGCCCGGGACGGCAAGAGCATCAGAAACTCCGGGTGTTCCACGACGTGCCGATCTCCCGTAGACGTGATCATTTCGAACTGCTCGAATGGGCGACGGTTCAACAGTTCTTGGATTGCATCTGCGCTCATCAATTCGCCTCTCAACAAGTTAGGCCGTGCGTGGCCCCGAAAGCAATCATAGAACGCCGTAAATTGTTGGTCCAAACAATGTGCGAACTGGCGCTCTGTCGATACGCACCGTTGGTTCGGGGGGGGCAGGATATTAGCCCGACTTCAACAGTACACCTTAGAAAACTGCGGGATTTTTGAGAATTCGGCGGTTTTTAGTCACTAGAAACACTTCGCTGGTGGGGTGGATGAATCCAGGTTCTCCTCGGGCGTATCAATTCCGCTGGGACGTCCAATTGGCGGTAGAGTTCCACCTGGTCCGGTTCGGGCGTGCTGCCTTTCCGGATCTTGAGGATCGCTCCGCTGTCGGTGGGCAGGACGATCGTCGAGATCTCGTGGGTGGCCAAGGTCTCTCGTACCGTCGCCCACGAAGTATGAACGTCTTGGCGAAGCAACGTGGTCTCGATCGCGACCAGGAGATGATAGGCCAAAAGGCACAGAAAGATATGCGTCTCCACCCGCCGTTCCAAATGGTGAAAGATGGGACGCTCCGCCAGCGGAGTCTTCATGGAACGAAACGCCGACTCCGCGCGCGTCAGGGTGATATAGATCCGCCAGGCTTCGTCGGCGCTGAGGTCCTTTCGGTCCGTTCGCAACAGGTACGTCCCGTCGAGAAGCTCCGCCTTGGCCTTCTTCTCCGCGTCGGGCTCATGCACCAGTTTCCGCGCGCCGGCGTCGAACTCCAAGGCATGATAGCGCGCCACCCGAGAATAACGCTCCTTGAGCCGGCCAAGGGCCTCGCCGATGGCCACCTCCCGCACCAGACGCCCGTCGGCAATCCGCTTCTGCAACTTTGCTATGTCCACCAGAAATATGGATTCCTGCTTCTCGCGGATCGCGCGGTCCTTGGCCACGCGCTCGCTGCTGCTACAGAGAATCCACTGCTCCGTCTCCCCCGCAATGCGTTTCACGCGAACCGTCGATTTCTGCTGGAACGGATTTCGCGGCGACGGCTGGCGATGGACCTCCTCAAAGCCTTCCGTCTTCTCGAATTCCTCGCGCCATTGGTCCCGCTCCGGTTGCCGCGCCGCCACCACGTAGTGCAACTCGCGGCGGCCAATCTCCGCCAGGTTCTCCGCATAGGCCATGCCGCGGTCCACCACCACCGTCATCCCCTTGATCACCCCTACCCGCTTCTCGAGACTGTCCAGCATCGAGGGCAGCGTCTGCCGGTCCTGGGTATTGCCCGCGTAGACCTCGTGGGCCAGAGGAAAGCCTTCCTTGCCCACGGCCAGTCCCATCACCACTTGCTTACAGTCGGGCCGCTGGTCCCGCGAGTAGCCCCGCCGCGCCTTGGGGTTGGCCAACGCCTGGCCCTCGAAGTACGTGCTCGTCAGGTCGTAGAAGAAGATCGTCGGATCGAGGTTGAACAGGCTTCGTTCCCGCGCGGCCAACGCCTTCTCGATGGCCACACGGTTGGGATGCAGGCGGTCCAGATTGCGGTACAGCGGTGCGTCCGTCAGTTCCGCGAAATCCACGCCCAACAGATCGCCGATCGCCGTCGCGCGAATCCAGTTCGGCATCGCGTGTTCGGACTTCGGCGAAACCAACCGATTCAGCACCATGGCGCAGGTGAGTTCCACGGCGCGCGGGGAGAACTCCAGTCCGCCGAGTATCTCTTCCAATCCCAAACGCTTCCAAAACTGGTGACCCACATGCACCGCGCCGGCCGAGCGCGGTTCCTGCACTCCAACGCGATCGCCGTGAATGGTCACCAGGTCCTTGTCGCCGTCTTCTCCGTCGGAACCCGATGTTGCCGTAGGTTTGCTACGCGCTTGCCGTTGGCGAACGCGCTGCACGATCTTCGCCACTTCGGGATCACTCCCATCGAGCAATCCCTTCTGACCCGTCAGAGCGTCTTCCACGCGATGCGCCAATGCCAGCCACTCCTTGGCGGGCCGAGGGCTGAGATCGCCCAGGGAACACACGACCTTCTGCCGGGGCCCCTTGGCCGTGTGGACCGACTCGACCAGCATGTAATTGGTATAGATCTTGTCTTTATAGCGGCGTGTGCTCTTGCGGAGGAACATAGCCACTATATGAATCTATTCGCTCGGCAAATGCAAGCCCAAGTCGCCACGATTTAGTCACTATCACGGCCTTTTCGCATGTCCCGATCCTCGAAAAACCCGAGAAAAACGAGACCTTGTCCACAGCCCAGAGGGCAAAAATGCCCCGGTAATGAAATGGACCGTTGAAGTCGGGTTAGGCCGAAGTTGATAAGTGCCTATTTCGTCAAAAAAACCCGTTGACAAGTTCTGTCAACGGGTCTTCAAAGCGAGGGCGACGGGAATCGAACCCGCAACCACCGGATCGACAGTCCGGTACTCTAACCAATTGAGCTACGCCCCCTCGTTTGCAAGTCCTTGACAGGTAAGACTTTCTGAACTAGGATTTACGTGTGCGGGAAATGCTGCGGAAGCCATATCAACCGTTCCTACAACTTTACGCGCTTCTACGCGCTTTTCTACGCGCGTAGCACACAGACTATTATTCGGTCCCACGGCTCGGTAACTTGCAACCATAAGGATATTGTATGTCATCGCCCGACCCCTTGCAACGACCCCTCCCGCCACGACCTGATTTCCCCTTGAAGCCACACGCCAGCGGGAAGTGGTATGTCCGGGTCAAGGGCCGTGTGCTCTACTTCGGCCGCTGGGAAGACCCCGCCGGCGCAGAGGCCGAGTACCTCAGATGGCTCCAGAAAGGCAAGCGGGTCGCCGCGAAAACCAAGAAGCCGTACCCCGACTTCCCCCTCACACCCCACGAAGCCTCCGGCAAGTGGTGCGTGAAGATCAGGCGCAAGCTGCACTATTTCGGCCGGCTCAATGATCCCCAAGGGGCGCTCGACGAATTCAAGGTCGTGGAAGCCGACCTCCGCGCCGGCCGCATCCCCACCGTCCGCCAGGGCTTGACCTGGAAAGGGCTCGGCAACGCATGGCTCAACGCCAAGGCCGCCCTGGTCCCCAAGGAATTGAAAGCCTCGACCCTCGCGGACTACCAGGGCCGCACCAACGAGATCACGGAAATCATCGGCGGCGAATCCCGTGTGCAAAACCTCGGCCCGGCCGACTTCGATAACCTGCGGAAGAAGCTCTCCGAACACATGGGGCTCGTGCGCCTCACCGGCTACATCGTCGTCACGCGGATGATCGTCCGCTACGCCGAGAAGCGATACCATATATCTATGGACATGGGACCGGACTTCAAACGTCCCTCGGCCAAGTCCCTGCGGCGGGAACGGGCCAAGAAGCCGCCCCGCTTCTTCAAGCCCGGCGAGTTCCGCCGCCTGCTCAAGGCCGCCAAACAACCCCTCAAAGCGATGCTCCTCCTGGCCCTCAACTGCGGCTTCTCCAACGCCGACTGCGCCGGCTTGCGGATCGAGGACGTGAAGGCCGACTCCCCGTGGCTGAAAGTCCCCCGTGCCAAGACCGACATGCCCCGCGTCTGCTACCTCTGGCCCAAAACCCGCACCGCCCTCCGCGAGGCCGTCGCCCAGCGGCCCAAGGCCAAAAGCCCGGAGGACGAGGGGCTCGTGTTCGTCACCAAGTACGGCAACTCCTTCGCCCGCACGGCGGATCGCGGCTGCCAGATCGCCAAGGAAACCCGCAAGCTGCTCCTCTCCACAGGCGTCTATCGCGTGGGCCTGAACTTCGGGGCACTGCGGCATACGTTCTTGAGCGTGGCGGAAGACAACTGCTCCAAGACCGACGTGGACCTGTGCATGGGCCACCGCTCGGATCGTCGTGACCCGGAGATCGAGTTGATCCTGGGCAGCGCCCCACGGCCCAGTGATATGTCGGCCAACTACCGGGAGAATCGCCGCAAAGGGGCCTTGACCCGCCGCCTGAAGCGCGTGGCCCGCGCCGTCTACGACTACGCCTTTACCCGTCGTGCTCGGGCAAAAAATCGACAAAACCCGCCGGTAGCTCCGAACGGCGAGGCCGTGCCCGTGGCAGCTTCGGCAGCGGCGTCACCGCCTGCCGGGCCTGAAAGTTCGCCAACTCCTCGCAAGAAATCCGGTAGCGGGGCCGCCCTACGCCGGGCGTCAAAGCCACGTTGACGGCCTTGAGCGTGCCCTTGTTGATCCAGGCCCGCACCGTGTCGGCATGAACACCCAGCCGCCGCGCGGCTTGCGGCGGGGTGAGCGTCTTTGCCGCTTCCTTGGGCGACCCGCCTTGTCGCCCGTCCAAGGTGCTTTGCAGCACGTCGGCCAGGGCCAATGAGGCGGCGACCGTCTCACTGCCCGTCTTGTCGAGGTACTCGCGGTAGATCGTCCAAGTCGTGCCGTTCACCAGCGCCTCCCGAAGAAGCCCCGATGGGC